>Ga0134128_10005732_pt1 | contig 15044 bp, 12 predicted proteins | sample KB31754_FD_96462 | JGI IMG/M metagenome (GOLD analysis project Ga0134128, IMG submission 96462) | Terrestrial soil microbial communities with excess Nitrogen fertilizer from Kellogg Biological Station, Michigan, USA - KB3-175-4 | ecosystem: Environmental > Terrestrial > Soil > Unclassified ... | reverse complement strand
TTTCCAATCGACATCTCCCACGCGGCAAGGCTTGCGGTACGGCAACTCTCCTCGGGAAACGAATTCGTTGAATTCGAAAACCTTGAGGGACTCCGTGTGGTGGCTCACGAGCCTACGCTTGTTCAGGCAATCAATAACCTGATCTCCAATGCCCTCAAGTTCCATGCACCGAGCTCGACTCCGCGCGTTCGTGTGTCCGCACAGAGCAAGCAAGGACGTATCCAAATCTCTGTGCTCGATAACGGTATCGGCATAGCATCCGAACATCTCGATCGCATCTTCCAGGTCTTTGAGCGTCTGCATGGACAGGACGAATTCCCTGGAACCGGCATCGGCCTTGCCATTGTCAAGCGCGGAGTGCAACGTATGGGCGGCCAAATTGGGGTGGACTCGCAACTGGGCGAGGGCAGCAGGTTCTGGATCGAGCTCCCGGAGGCTGACTGACGCAAATGATTCAGACTATCCTTTTCGTCGAGGATGATGCGTCGGACAGCGCCCTGATCCGCCGAGCCTTTGAAAAGGCCGGGATCGCCGATGGCCTTATCCGCGCAAAGGATGGCGATGATGCTGTAGCGTACCTCGATGGCAGCGCTCCGTACCAGGATCGCATTGCCAATCCTCTTCCCTGCCTCGTTCTGCTCGATATCAAGTTGCCGCGGCGGTCTGGATTCGAAGTGCTGTCGTGGATCCGGCGCGATCCGCGCCCTCTTCGCCGTATCCCGGTGGTCATGCTCACCTCGTCGCGCCATTCGGTGGATGTCAACCGGGCTTACGAACTTGGGGCGAACGCCTATGCCGTGAAACCTGATACAAGCGCGAAGCTCATCGAACTTATCCAGTCGATAAAAACATTCTGGATGCAGCAGAATGAGTTTCCGATCACCGCTTCCGCTCATCCGTCTTCGCCCCCGCCGCAGCACCATGGTCCCGAATCGCAGAGCAGGACCATTCTGCTGATCGAAGACGAGCGTTCCGATGCGATGCTGATCAAGCGGGCCCTGACGCGCGCAGGATTCGCGGGTGAGATCGAACACGCCCTCGATGGCAATCTCGGCCTGGCGTGGCTTCGCCGCAATGCCGAAAACGGCAATCTCCCTTCCCTGGTGCTGCTCGATTTGAAGCTGCCCGGAATCTCCGGCTTCGAGGTCCTGGAAGAAATCCGCCGATCGAGCCAGACGCGCCAGATTCCAATCGTCGTCCTCGCCGCCTCAAATGACGTCGGCACCATCAATAGCGCGTACGAGCGCGGTGCGAACTCCTACCTGGTGAAGAGTCCCGACCCTGATGAGGTAAACCGCCTAATGTCGTTCCTGCAGCATTATTGGCTCCATGTGAATAAGAATGCATTCGACAGCTCCCGCGCACACGCAACAGAACCGAAAGCATGAGGAGCGAACCGGTGCACACAATCGAGCAAGGCGGATCCGCAACTCACCTCCTGTCTCCTGGCGAGTTCGCGATGATCTTGAATTCCGAATCCCGCGGTGTGTGCGTAATCTCTCCCGAGGGCGTTTGTCGTTTTGTCACCCCCAGCTTCTGCAGGATGTTCGGAGTCCGATGCGAGGAAGTCATCGGCCGTGTGCTCCCATCGTTTCTCAAGCATCTTTCGGTCAGGTCCGGCGAACCTTCTCCTTCCAGCAACCGTGAGCGCGAAGTGGTTTTGACGCGCAAGGACGGCTCTGCATTCCCCGCCCGCGTGCGCATGGAAGAACTCGCGCTGGAGGGGCCAAATACCGGATCTGTCTACTTCGTCGAGGACCTTACGGAGGAAAAGCACATGGAATACGTGCTCCGTAAGACCGAAAAGCTGGCGTCCGCAGGCCGAATGGCCGCAGCCATTGCGCACGAAATCAATAATCCTTTAGAGGCGGTCACGAACCTGCTCTATCTTCTGCGCAGCGAACCACTGAGCGCAGAGGCGGGGCGCTACCTGTCATTGCTGGAGAGCGAAGTGGAGCGAGTCTCTCGCATCGCGCGCCAGACGCTGGCCTTTTATCGTGACAAGGGCCGGCCGACGCGTGTCGATGTCCGCGAGCTGCTAAACCTTGCCGTCGACGTGCAGACAACGCGCAGTCCCGACATGCGGGTTCATCGCCGGTACCGCACCAGCGAACCCATTTCCGGTTTCGCATCCGAGCTGCAGCAGGTATTTCATAACCTCATCAGCAATGCGATCGACGCTGGCGCTACCGATTTGTTCCTCCATACGCGGCGTTGCGTCGAAGCTGCCCCGCCGCGAAGAACGGGACTCTGCATCACCGTCGGTGACAACGGTTCCGGCGTCGATCCCGCCATTCGCGAACAGCTCTTCCACCCATTCATCACCACGAAGGGCGATCGCGGAACCGGCCTGGGATTGTGGACCAGCCGAGGAATCGTCGTGCGCCATGAAGGAACAATCCGCGTCCGCACTTCCACCGCACCGGAACGTTCCGGCACATCGTTCCACATCTTCCTTCCCTGCTGATGGGCGCGAGCTTGCGTCACGCGGAACGCAGCGGCCAGATCAGGACTTCTTGCGCCTCGGCGAACTGCACCAGGTCAGGCTTGCTATCGATTCTCATTCCGTATGCATCCGGCAAACTGTTTTCGGCTATCTCCACCTGTGCGTTCTGCAGTGGCCACGGAGGGTGATGGATCTCGCCTGCGTACACGCGTCCGCCATCCACCGCGTAAAGGCAATAACGCTCCGCGAGCCAGTGGCTCAACGTCCCCGGCGCTGCATGAAATACCGCTGAGGTGGCCTGATACGAGGCCGAGAACGTCGCGGGGGTTTGAATGCGTGCACTGCGATACCGAATCACTCGCCCATCGCGCGCGATCGCCATTCGCGCGTGAAAGTACGGAAGACGATACGCCATTCTCGCGCCGATCACCGCACTGAGGCTCGCTGCGTCCAGGCTGAAGAAGTAAATCCCGGGCTTCCCTTCGTGCAGGACATAGGTGCGGAAATTGAGCTCGGGGAACGACCAGATTCTACCCAACGCGGGAAGCCCGCGCGGTCGCATCTTCAATAGAAAAGCCGCGATCGACAACCAGGGACGACCGTCGTAGGTATCCACTTCCAGGCTACGCGGAACCAGCGAGCGGACCGTCTCAAGCGGAAGTTCCCAATGCGCGAACAGAAGGTCGTACCAACCCTGTTCCATGATCCATCGACCCGTGGGAACAGGCCATGGCCGATGCGCCGTCTGGCTCAGAATCTCACTTGCGAGCTTCACAGCTTCTCACCGCATGTAAGATGCGGGCCGTTCCGCACAGACGCTATTATTCTCCCGCGAGCCGCACCATCGCCCTGGGGATTACACCAGTGAAAGCTGCCATTCTGAACTGTGAACTGTGAACTGTTCTTAAGGCTGTCCGCCTTCCACCTGGTCATAGGTGGGATACGGCTGCGGCACCGGGCTGGTCGGCATGCCCTTCAGCGTCACCAGGTCGGCCTGCACCTGCTTCCACTTCTCCGCGTCTTTCTTCGTGGCGATCGGCGCATCCGGCTGCGAATAGTAGGCTGCGATGTCTTCTTTGATCCCCACTGGAATGGGAACATTGGGCTGGCTGGTAAGCACGTGCAGTATGGAAGCATACGTCTTGTCAGTCAGCGAATATCCGCCTGGCTGCACAACAATTCCTGTGTCAAGATCGCGGTTCGGCAAAGGGTGCCTCGGATCCGGCCGCATTTCGCTCACTGCCTGGGCATGCGAGCTTTTTGCCAGTTCGTGAGACGGCTGCACCGTCCCGTCCACCGAAGCGGGAACCGGCGTCAGCCGGCGACGCTTTTCAGGCGGTGTAAAGCGCGCCAGCATCTTGCGCAAGGCTGCCACCGACAGCGACAGGCTATGCTGGTAATCCGCCTCTGTTTGCGCCGTGGGACCTTTGACCGCCGCCAGCTTCAGCGGACCCACCTTCGGAGTGATGAAGATCAGGCCGGCCAGCAGCCAGGTGCCGATGCCTGCGTGATGCCGGTACGCCTGCCAGTTAGCCGCCTTCGCCATGTCGGCAATCTCAGCGCGCAAAGCCACAGCCTCCGCAGTCATCACGTCATCGGGCTCATGTCGACGGTGCAGCAGCGTCACGGCGTAAGCCACCCGTGGAATAAAGCGTCGCACCGCAAACCGGTATGCGCCCGAATTCACTCGCCTGCGCCGCGAACCGGAAAAATCCTCCGACACACCGTACGTCTGGTAGAACGCCATCGAAAGCTGCCGCATCGACACGTTCAACCCAATGTGCTTGAGATAGCTCAAGGGCGCCATCCGGTGGTGCGCCAGCTCGTCGATATCGAATCCAAATTCAACGCGCACATGCTGACTTGGCCCTTGCGCGTAATTCACAGACTCCCCGTATTTCGCGCGCAACCTGGGGAACTCCACCGGCACCGCACGGTTCACCGCGAATGGGTGCCCAATCGAGTCGCCAATGTAATGCGAGAGCGCTCCCACCGCAAACGCCAGCTCGTCTGCATTGTGCGCATTGCGCAACAGCGCCACGATAAAGTCGCCGGAGCGCACGTAGTGCATCAGATCGGACAGTTGAACCTGGCCAAACGGATAGTAGCCGATGTCCTGGATCACACACCCGCCGTACGCGTACGACCTCGCCTCGTCCAGTTGAGCCGGAGTGAGCCCCGGATAGCGACTCAACAGAAACGGGACAATGGAATCGTCCCATGTGAGGTCAATCAGTTGTTCATGGGTGAGTAGCGAATAGGAAAATGCCGGCGCGGCGAACGCCAACAGACACACCACACTAATCACGCGCAGAAACGCCGGGCCGAACCTTGCCATAAGAATATAGATGCGGCGCTGCAACGCACGAGCGGAGGAGGGTTTACAACTTGAGTAGTTTTGCGCGTGTCGGATGCGCGGTGGGACCACAAGGCGCACTTGGCCGGCACGGCAGGTGCTGGTGGGCAGAGAGGGACTCGAACCCCCGACATCCTGCTTGTAAGGCAGGCGCTCTAACCAACTGAGCTATCCGCCCACGCGTGGTGGAAAGGCCTTGAATGGCCTTCATCCATCATACCAGCGGGTCGCTTCACGAGTATGATCCCCTCCGCACTGCCTTGATAGACTCGGACCGTGACCACCGGCCTGATCGTGAACGCGGATGACTTCGGTCTGACCTCCGGAGTGAATCGCGCAATCGTAGAACTGCACGCAGCGGGCGTGCTGACCAGCGCCACATTGATGGCGCGCGCCGCAGCAACCGACGAAGCCATCGAGATTGCCAAGGCAACTCCGTCGCTCGGTGTGGGCTGTCATGTGGTCCTGGTCGACGGCGAACCCGTTCTCTCCGCGGTTCATGACGTTCCGGCAATCTGCGAAGCCACAAAACCGCGGTTCCTGCCCACCTTGGGCCTGTTCCTGTTCAACATTTATCAACAGAACCATTGGACGAGTAAAGTCGAACACCAGATCGAAATAGAAGCGCGCGCGCAACTCGAATCGCTTCTCTCGCGCGGTCTGCGCCTCACGCACATCGATACCCACAAGCACACCCACATGTTCCCCCGGGTGCTTCGGCCGGTGCTGCGCGCAGCCAGGCGTTGCGGCATTCGCGCGGTGCGCAATCCATTTGAGCCTGCCTGGAGCGTGCGCTCTACGCTGTCGGCGCCGCTAACCCGCCGCCTGCAGGTACGCCTGCTGCGACTGCTCGAGAGGCGCTTCCGGAGGATCGTCGCTGAGGAGGGCTTTGTCACTACGGAGGGGGCAATTGGTGTTCTTGCTACGGGGACGCTCGATGCCGGTTCGGTTGCGGGGCTGGTCAGGGCAATGCCACAGGACGGGAAAATTTATGAGTTGGTAACGCATCCGGGGTACAACGATGCGGATCTGGCGCGGGTTTCGACGAGGCTCAGGCAATCGCGGGAAACGGAACGCGAGGCATTGCTGGAGCTCCGCACAGCGCCGAATCTGGAGCTTATTTCGTTCTCCGGCCTGCAGCAAACGCAGACCGTGGACTGACCGGGCTCCGGCCGTTCTGCAACCTTCTGCATCTTACGGCCGGTTCGCAACGTCCAACCCGCAAGGCACTGGGATAGCGAGACTTTCATGCGGATCGGCATCACCTGTTATCCGACGTACGGCGGGTCGGGCGTAGTGGCCACCGAGCTCGGCATCGAGCTCGCGGCGGCGGGGCACGAGGTACATTTCATTTCGTACTCACAGCCCTTCCGGCTGAACGGGCGGGATGGGGGCATTTTCTACCACGAGGTACCGGTCTCGAATTATCCGCTGTTCGAGTTCCCTCCCTATGACCTGGCGCTGGCGTCGCGGATGGCCGAAGTTGCCGAGTTTTATGAGCTTGACCTGCTGCACGTGCACTACGCCATCCCTCACTCGGTAAGTGCTCTGCTAGCGCGGCAGATGCTGGCGGAACGCGGGCGGAAGCTGCCCTTTGTGACGACGCTTCACGGCACGGATATCACGCTCGTCGGCCTGGACCGCAGCTATTTGCCGATCACCCGGTATGCCATCCAGGAGAGCGACGGCGTCACGAGCATTTCGCAGTATTTGAAGGACAAGACGCTTGCCGACTTCAATGTGACGCGGGAGATCGCGGTGGTTCCGAACTTCGTGAACTGCAACGTCTACCAGCCCTACAAAGACGAGGCGAAGCGGGCGGAGGCTCGGGCGCGGTTTGCCCGGCCGGAGGAAAAGATCCTGATTCACCTGTCGAATTTCAGGCCGGTGAAGCGGGTGGTGGACGTGGTAAAGGTCTTCGCGAAGGTTTCGGCGCAACTTCCTGCACAATTGGTACTTGTCGGCGACGGACCGGACCGGTCGGCGGCGGAATGGCTGGCCCATGACCTGAAGATACAATCGCGGATACACTTTCTCGGCAAGCAGGAACGGGTGAACGAGCTGCTGCCGCTGGCGGACCTGATGGTGATGCCGTCGGAGTTGGAGTCGTTCGGGCTGGCCGCGCTGGAAGCGATGGCTTGCAAGGTGCCGTCGATTGCGACGCGGGTGGGTGGGGTGCCGGAACTGATCGACGACGGCGTGACCGGCCTGCTTTATCCGGTGGGAGCAGTCGAGGATATGGCTGCTGGGACGATCGCGCTGCTGAGTGATCGAGATCGGCTCCAGGGCATGCGCGACGCCAGCCGGAAGGCGGCGCAGAAACGGTTCTGCTCGACGCTGGTTCTGCCGCAGTACGTCAAGTTTTACGAATCGTTATTAACGGGCCAGTAATCCGGCGTTTTGCGCGCACCGCCCCAAAACCGCCGGCCCCACGCCGCGAATACTCGAATCGGCGTTGCCCGCTTCTGTCTCCACCGCTATGCAGCCGGCGTAAGCCCGTGCCGGCGCATCACCTCGCCGATCGCCGCGAAATCCGGTGGTCCGCCCGCCGACGCCCGGAAAATCGCCGCGACTTCGCGGAAGTAGGCAGCACCGAGGATGCCGGGCGTGATCACCGCCAGGAACTTTGCATCGGTCGCGCCGAAGTTGTCAAACCGGTGCACCTGCCCGCGCTTGATGCAGAGCACTTCTCCCGGCCCCAGGACGCGCGCTTCGCCTTCCACCGTGAACGTTGTGGTGCCTTCGAGGCCGTAGATGGTCTCTTCATAGCCATCATGACTGTGCGGCGCCGGCATTTTCGCGTGGGCGGGAACATCGCATTCAAACATCGCGACCGATCCGCCCGACGCTTCTCCTTCAACCAGAAAACGGATGAGCATGGCTCCGACCCGGATCTCTTCGCAGGTCTCAGTAGGCATAAATTGACCTCCTCTTCAATCAATTGACGAAACACTTCTCACGCACGCTGCTCCAGGCACCCACTCCGGGCCTGGCGCATCGCGTCACTTCCCCTCCACCACCGGCATCTCAATCGCGCTAGCCTCACCCGGCGCGTGATAGACGCGCTGCGTCGCCTTCTTGTAGTCCTCCGGCTTCGCCCAGAAGATACTCTTCACGAACGTCTGCGGATTGCGGTCGTAGAGCGGGAACCAGCTCGACTGCACCTGCACCATGATGCGATGACCCGGCAAGAACACATGGTTTGCCGGCGGCAGATTGAAGCGATACGTCAGCGGCTTGTTGGCCTCAATTGGCTTCGGATCGGTGAAGCTCTCGCGGTAACGCCCGCGGAAAATATCCATCCCAATCGGCAACTGGTAGCCGCCCATCTGCGGCTCCACCGGATACTCGTCAGGATAGACATCGATGAGCTTCACCACCCAATCCGAATCCGTGCCGCTGGTCGAAGCCACCAGGTTCACCACCGGTTGCCCCTGAATGTGAACCGGCTCGGTGAGCACATCGCTTGTATACGTCAGCACATCTGTGCGGCCGGAGTCCTCGCGCTGATCGTCCACCAACCAATACTCCCAGGTTGTGACCGGCGGCTCATAGCCCACCGGCTGATTGGGCCGCGCGCGGAATGGCACAGGCTTCGCCGGATCGGACACATACTCGTCATACCCGCCACCAGCCCCACCGTCGCCGCTCGCATCGAAACTCAGCTTCGAACCCGCCTCCAGGTACAGCGGCTTCATCTTCGGCGCCACCGGCCACGCATCCATCCTCTGCCATTGGTTCTCACCGGTTTCATAAACCGTAACCGGAGCCACATTCATCGCTGGCGCATCGTCCTTCAGATAATGCGCCAGGAACGGCGCCAGCACATGCATGCGCCACCACTTCGCCGTATCGCTGCCGAACTGCAGCGCCGCGAGCGACGAGCCGTTTGCGATTTCCTGCCCGTGATACCAAGGCCCCAGCGTAAGGAACACCTTGTTGTCCTTGTCCAGCGGCTTCACGGCCTTGTACACCGACATGGGCCCATAAATGTCTTCCTGGTCCCACAGCCCGTGCACCAGCATGAATGGAACTTTGATGCCCTCCTGCTTGAAGTCGGCGGCGAGCACCTTGTCGAGCGCCTGGTCGCTCCAGAATGCGTCATACGCCGGGTGATCGAGCACCTTCTTCCAGAACCCGACCTGCTCCAGCCCATGCTGCCTGCCCAGCTCACCCGCCGAGCCCGCGCGCATGTAAAGGTCGTAATCGTCGAAGGTGCCGCTCCACCACTTCTCCGTGTTCGCCCGCGTGGCCGCCTGCTCATAGATATACGGCATGTTCTGCTCGCGGAAGGCTCCGTTGTGGAACCAGTCGTCACCCATCCAGCCATCCACCATGGGATTCATGGGCGCTGCAACCTTCAGCGCCGGATGAGGATGCACCAGCGGCGCAAGGGCTAGAAAGCCGTCATAACTGATGCCGAGGATGCCGACTTTGCCGTTGGCCTCGGGAATGTTCTTCACCAGCCAATCGATGGTGTCGTAGGTATCCGTGGACTCATCCACCGGTGTGGGATTCTGCGGCCCGTGCAGCGGCCGGTTCATCACGTAATCGCCTTCCGAACCATACTTGCCGCGAATGTCTTCGACCACGCGGATGTATCCGCCCTGCACGATCACATCGACCGCATTGTCATAGCCCTGCAAGATCGCGTCCATGTGCGGACTCGCGGCATAGCTGGTCTGCGCGTCGGCGCTGTACGGCGTGCGCGTGAGCAGAATGGGCGCGCTCTTTGCCCCTTTAGGCACCAGGATCACGGCATGCAGCTTCACCCCGTCGCGCATGGGGATCATGGCTTCGCGGCGCTCGTAATTGAAGCTCGACGTGCTCGGCTGGAAGTGCGCCGGAGTCTCACTTGGGTAGTCCGGATACTGCGGCTTTTGATCGTTCTGGGCAGCGGCGCAGGCGGCCAGCGACGCGCAAAGGGCAAGAGCAAGGCACATGCGGCGGAAGGGCATGGGTCAAACCTCACATGGAGCTGAACTGGGGAAAGCTTCTGCGTTAGAAGCTTACCGCAGCCCCGCGGCCATGCGCACTCCAGTTTGCCGCCTCAGCGCCAACGCGCCGAAACGATCACTCCGCGGGCGCATTCTGCGCCGGCCCCTTCGGATTGCTCTGGCCCCGCTTGAGGGCCGCCCCGTCCTGCTCGATGTCGCAGGCTGCGTTCACCAGCGCGATGTGCGAAAACGCCTGCGGGAAATTCCCGACCAGCCGCTTGTGCTTCGGGTCGTATTCCTCCGATAGCAGGCCGAGGTCATTGCACAGCGTGAGCAGGCGATCGAAGAGCTTGCGTGCGTCTTCTTCGCGGCCGATCACTTTGAGGCTGCTCACCATCCAGAAGCTGCAGGCCAGAAACACTCCTTCGCCCGGGGGCAGGCCGTCCTTCACCTTGGCCGTGTTGTAGCGCTGCACGAAGCCATCCGGCATCAACTCGCGCTCGATGGCTTCCACCGTTGCTTTCACGCGCGGATCGCTGCCCGGCAGGAAGCCCACCTGCGGCATCAGCAACAGCGACGCGTCAAGGTCATCGGCCCCGTACGACTGCACGAAGCAGCCCTTCTTTGCGTTGTATCCCTTTTCGCAAACCTGGCGATGGATTTTGTCGCGAAGGCTCCTCCACTTGTCCAGCGGAGCTTCATAGCCGAGTTGCTCGCCCAGTTTTACCGCGCGGTCGAATGCCACCCAGGCCATCATCTTCGAGTAGGTAAACTGCCTCGGGCCGCCGCGCATCTCCCAGATGCCACTATCGGGATCGTCCCAGATCGTCTCCAGGTGTTCCATCAGCAAAGCCAGGATGCGGAAATCCCGTTCCGCATGCCGGCCCATGCTTTGCTGCGCGTGGAAGAAGCAGTCCATCATCTCGCCGTAGATATCGAGCTGCACCTGCGACGATGCCGCGTTTCCAATGCGCACGGGCTTGGATTTTTCGTAGCCCGGCAGCCAATCCGCTTCCCACTCGATCAGTTGGCGCTCGCCTTTCAGCCCGTACATGATCTGCACCTGGTCCGGACTGCCGGCAAGCGCGCGCAACAGCCAATCCTGCCATGCGGCAGCCTCTTCGTAGAAGCCGCCCCCGGCCAGCGCGAGCAGCGTGAACGTGGTGTCCCTCAGCCAGCAGAAGCGGTAATCCCAGTTGCGCACGCCGCCAATGTATTCGGGCAGCGATGTCGTCACCGCGGCAACGATGCCCCCAGTGGGGCGGAATGTCATGGCCTTCAGCGTGATCTGCGACCGCTCCACAATGTCACGGTACTTGCCTTGGTACTGCAGCCCTGTGGCCCACGGAACCCAGAAGTCCTCCGTTTCCTTGAGCGCCTGTTCGGCATCGATACGCGGCGGAGCCTTCTCGTAGGAAGCGCCGTAGGTAAGCGTGAACCAGGTCCGCTCGCCTTCGCTCACGGTGAACTCGGCCACCGTGGTGAGATTCTCCCCATGCACCGGAACCGACGCGTGCAGCATGGCGACGTGCGGCCCGGCCACGGCGCGTACGCCGTCGTCCAAGCGGGTGACCCATGGCACCGTGCGTCCGTAATCGAATCGCAGGCCCAGTTCCATCCGCATGGGCACTTTGCCCCGAACGCCCTCGACGATGCGCACCACGTCGGAGTGGTGTTCGCGGATGGGCATAAAGTCGATCAGCCGAACCACCCCATCCTTGTGCTCGAACGTAGTTTCGAGAATCAGCGTGTGGTCGCGATAGCGCCGCGTGGTCGTGAATTTACCGTCGGGACGGATCCACCAGCATCCATTCTTCTCGTCTCCGAGCAGCGCCGCAAAGCAGGACTCGGACGCGAAGTCAGGCCAGCAGAGCCAGTCGATGCAGCCCCATCTGTCGACCAGGGCCGCCGTTTCACAATCGCCAATGACTGCGTAGTCTTCAATTTTTCCCGGCATGATTATTGTTCGCGATAGTTGCGCATCAGTCCACCGTCCACAATGAACGTTGAGCCCGTGATGTAAGCGGCGTCTTCGGAAAGAAGAAAAGCCACCATCCCCGACACGTCATCGGGAGTGCCCATTCGCCCGAGGGGAATGTTGTGCAGCAGCGCTTCAAGCTGCTCCTTGTTGGCGAGCAGTGATTTGTTGATCGGCGTGGCAATGGCCCCCGGCGCAACGTTGTTTACCGAGATGCCGAGCGGTCCAAGTTCCACCGCGAGATTGCGCATGAGCATGCGCAACGCGCCCTTGCTGCACGCGTAGGAATCGAAGCCCGGGAAAACCATATCTTCATGGACCGAGCTGATGTTCACGATCCGCCCCGGCTTCTTCGCATCGCGCAGGCGCCGCACGAATGCCTGCGTGAGAAAGAATGGCCCGCGCAAATTCACATTCATCACCAGGTCGTAGTCGTGTTCGGTCGTGTCCCAGAATTCTGACCTTTTCTCCACGCCTGCGTTATTGATGAGAAAATCAGCCCCGCCAAACCGATCCCATGCGGCGTTGACCAGGCAGTTGACGTCGTCCTGCTTCGTCACATCGGCGCGCACAATCTCGCCTTCGCCGCCCACCTGCTTGATCTGGCGTTCTGTCTCTTCCGCGCCCTCCGGCGTGCCCACGTAGTCCACGATCACCTTCACGCCTTCGCATCCCAGCCGTTTCGCAATTCCCTGCCCGATACCCGAGCCCGCGCCGGTGACTATGGCAACCTTTCCTTTCAATCCACGCATGATTCTCCTCAAACGGCAGGCGAACGCCTACGCGTTATTAGATGCGAAAACGGCGCCAGCGGGACACGGTCAGGCAGCAAGGCGTTCCCGCCCCGCGCGCGCAAGCGCTTTCATCAATGCCTGCGCGTCGAACGGCGCCCGCACCTTCGCATCGTTGTCAAAGAACACATACACATCGCGCGTTTCGCGTTGGCGCGCGTCTTTGCCACACGCTTTTTTCCCGTCGTCGACTTCCTGCCCTGCAGCCCACCGCCGCACGCGATCGGCCCATTGCGCAATCGCTTTCGGGCCGTACCCGCTGGCATAGAGCTGCTTGCTGCCATGCAGACGGCAGTAAACGAAGTCGGCGGTCACGTCCATCAGCAGCGGCCACTCCACCGTGTCGGCCACCACCAGTCCGATCCGATGCTTGCGCAGCAGCGCGATGAACTCGTCACACACAAAGCTGTCATGCCGGATCTCGACCGCGTGGCGCATCGGGCGATCCCGTGACACATTCAGCCAGTCTCGCCCATCAAGGCGGTGATCGTGCAGACGACCCAGGTCCGCGGCCTCTTTCTGGGTCCGCGGCAAAAGGGAAAAGAACGCCGCAAACCGCACAGGATCGAACTTCACCTGTGGAGGAAACTGCCACAGGATCGGCCCTAACTTTTCCTCCAGCCGCAACACCCCCTGCGCAAAAAAATTCGCCAGCGCCGCTTCAATGCGCAGCAGCCGCAGCATATGCGTCACGTACCGCGAACCCTTCACCGCAAACACAAACCCCGGCGGCGTCTCGTTGTACCAGCGTTCGAAGTGCTCAGGCCGTTGCAGCGAATAGAAAGACCCATTCAGCTCGATGGCGTTGAAATGCCGCGCAGCGTATTCGAGCTCCGCGCGCTGCGGCAGCCCTTCAGGGTAGAACGATCCTCGCCAGCCCTTGTAACGCCATCCCGAGATCCCAATGCGTATGTCGCCCTGCGCTCCCATCGATCAAGTTGGATGCCGCCCAACTTCGTGCAGCAGCAGCAGGCTTCGAGCGCGATTCAGCTCTCCTCCATCGCCGCCCCAACACCGTGGCTGCTCTTTCTGCCGATCCCGCATCACAGCGGTTGAATACGGGCAGATCGAGTTGCGCAACAGGCTCGCGAACCCTTGAAAACCGCATCAACACGACACCAATGGAGACGTTATGGCAGATGCTCTGAAGGAAACTCCGCACAGGGAAGATCTACCCCGGATGGGAAGCGCCGGCATCCTGCGCGACGGCCGCTACATGCCTCCCCCGACGGACAAGGACGGCAAGACGTGGGTCCGCACCGCGGCCCAGATCCAGGCCAGCCCGCTTGATTGCTACGAGCTGTGGCGCAACTACGCAGCCGTGCCGTTATGGCAGGAACAGATTAAGGAGGTCCGGCTCAAGGGCAAGAATTCCCACTGGGTGATGGAGACCCGCAAGGGCAAAACAATCGAGTGGGACGAGGAACTCATGCAGGACGAGCCCGGCAAGCGCCTGGTCTGGCGTACCGTCGACGGCGACTCCTACAACGCCGGCGAAGTCATCTTCGAAGAAGCGCCCGGCGGCCGCGGCACGCTGGTCACCGTGCTGCAGGAGTTTGGCCAGGGCCGCCTGAAGACCCTGACCGACACGCTCCTGAATCGCAATCCCAAGCAGGCGGTAATCGAAAACGTGCGTCACTTCAAGGCGTTCATGGAAACGGGCGAGATTCCCCGTACCGAAGGCCAGCCGCACGGGCCCCGCGGCCTGTCCGGCGCCATCAAGGCCGAGGCTTACGGCGAGCACATTGACACGCCGCCCGGTCTCGAGCGCAAGGCGAGCTGATCCTTCTCCGCCGCCGCGAGCGACCTGGCCACGGGAGTGACAACGTAGAGAACCACAAAGGAGTGAACGATGAAGGCAGTTTGCTGGATGGGAAAGAGCAAAATCGAAACGCTGAACGTTGCGGATCCCACACTGCTCAACCCGCATGACGCGATCCTTAAGATCACGCGCACCGCTATTTGCGGATCGGACCTGCACTTATTCGACGGCTTCATCCCGACCATGGAATCGGGCGACATTCTGGGCCACGAGTTTATGGGCGTCGTGGAGGAAGTCGGCAAGGAAATTACCAACCTCAAGCGCGGCGATCGCGTGGTGATTCCCTTCACCATCTCGTGCGGCCGCTGCTATTTCTGCAGGCAGCAGATGTGGTCCGCCTGCGACAACACCAATCCCAACGCGCACCTGATGGAAGCCATGTACGGCTATTCGGGCTCGGGCCTCTTCGGCTATTCGCACATGATGGGCGGGTACGCCGGCGGCCAGGCGCAGTATGTACGAGTGCCGTTTGCCAACGTGGGCGCGCTCAAAATCGAAAGCGATCTGCCCGACGAGAAGGTCCTCTTCCTCTCGGACATTTTCCCCACCGGTTATATGGCCGCCGAAAACGCCAACATCCAGGAAGGCGATACCATTGCCATCTGGGGATGCGGACCCGTAGGTCAGTTCGCCATCGCCAGCGCATTCATGCTGGGCGCGGCGCGCGTCATCGCCATCGACCGCTTCCCCGAGCGGCTCGACATGGCCCGCTCG
>Ga0134128_10005731_pt1 | contig 15045 bp, 14 predicted proteins | sample KB31754_FD_96462 | JGI IMG/M metagenome (GOLD analysis project Ga0134128, IMG submission 96462) | Terrestrial soil microbial communities with excess Nitrogen fertilizer from Kellogg Biological Station, Michigan, USA - KB3-175-4 | ecosystem: Environmental > Terrestrial > Soil > Unclassified ... | reverse complement strand
CCAAAGGCGAGAAAGGACTTGACGTGGGCGACACCATAGACGTGAAACTGCTGCATACCAACCCGCAGATGGCTTTCATCGATTTTGCACGTGCTTAACTCGAAAAGAACGGGCGTGGCGCGAGAACAGGTACACGGTAAAACCGCATTTATAATAAGCTTTGCAATGGTTTTACGAAAATTACTAGTCGTCGCCGCGGCTGTTCTTACTCTATCCGCTGGCTCGGCTCTCGCGGCCGAACACACCGCTTCGACAAATCCCGGCCAGTATCGCCTTCGGCTGTATCACCTGCATACGGGCGAACACATCGACATCGTATATCGTCTCGGGGACCGCTATCTCCCGGGCGCGATTGCGCAATTGGATCACTTTCTTCGCGATCATCGCACTGGGGATGTAAAGGATTATGACGTCCGGGAATTCGATCTTCTGCACGACTTAATGGGCCGACTGGGTCATCCCAACGGAGAGATCGACATTGTCTGCGGTTATCGCACTCCCTGGAGCAACAACTACCTTCGCGAGCGCGGACACGGGGTGGCACTCCACAGCCAGCACATGGAAGCCAAAGCGATCGACATACGAATCCCCGGCGTGCCTACAGCAGAAATACGCGATGCTGCCCTCGCGCTTCACCGCGGCGGAGTCGGTTACTACCGGCAATCCGATTTCGTCCATGTGGACGTTGGACCCGTCCGCCGCTGGTAGTTGCCTAATTCGGATAAGGCTGGCCTTTCGCCAGTTCCGTTTCCAGCAATTTGTCGTATCCATCATTGGAACACCCGTCATTCTGAATCTTTTTGAATTCCTATTCGCGAGCAAAAACCTGGCGTCGGCAGGCCTTCGCCCCTATCGGAGACCGCGGCGTCAGCCGCACCTGACGCGGGCAAGGGCTATGGATGGAACAACTATAGGCCAGAGACAATATTGGTGATTCGCCGGACATTGCGTGATACACCGTTTCGACGGGCGGCAGCAGGTTGGGCCGAGCGTATCCGCCCCACATGCTGAGGGAGGGACCATGCGGTTCTGATTGCTTGCCTGGGACTTTAATGCTGGACAGGAATTGCCCGAACAGGAATAACGGTTCCAACTGTAGCTGCCTCACTTACTTGTGCGGCGGACCGGTCGGAAACTGCTTCGAAAGATTTTCAATCATATAGTTGGAAGCCATACCGCCTTTGCAGGCCGGGTGGCCGAATCCGCTGGGACTCTTTCCATTTTGAAAATCCAAAATCATATTGTCGTTGTGATCGGGACTGGGACCCATCGGAACGTTATCAAGATGCAATTGATGACGGACCTTCCAGGCAATGATGTGATCGGTGCAGGACGTATCGCCGCTCAGTCCAAGGCCACCAACAATTTTCCCCTGTGGGTTATATAGAGCCAATCCGCCGCCAAACACGATGGTCCCGCCGACGGCTTTTCCAATCATCGGATCGTTGTCGGTTCCATAGGATGCGGGATTTCCAAACGCCGCCTGTGCATTCGGCGGTCCGCTGGTCGCCAGGCTGTACAGGCTTTGCCCGGGCTGCGAAGCCGCAAAGAGATTCGCCGTGGACAACGCATAATCGTTATTGCTGACTCCATTTGCCGTATTCGCTTTGGAGGCGGCGATCACTCGGCTGCCGGGCCATTCCTGCGCGCGATTCGTCCCGCTGTAAACAACGACGCATCCAACACCGTCGCGATTCACAATGACGGCCCACTCCTGATTTCCCATGCCGCCATTTTTGCTCGGGCCTTGTTTCACAACAGCCTGTAGCACACTACGCAACTGACCGGAGTTGGGCAAGTCCGGACAGTTCGGCTTCGCCTGCGCAAATACGGTGCTGCTGAACGCACACACAGTGGCGACCAGCCAGCATGGCGTGAGTATCTTCGATCGGGAAAAAATTTGCGGGCGCATGGAACTACTCCTGAAGCGAGATTGTTACTGCAACTGGCGGAGATACGCGACAAGATCGCGCAATTGTTTTCCGTTAAATTGAGTCAGGTTCGGCATCTGGGCCTCTGGTTTTAGCGACTGTGCGTGCGTGATCCACGCCTCCAGATAGGCGTTGTTGTTGGGAAAGGAATCGGAAGCGATGAATTGGCGGCTGCCGATATGGGTCAGATCCGGCGCGACCCTGCCGCCCGCGACTGTACCGCGAATTGTGTGGCACATGGCGCACGGGCCCGCAAGGAAAATCTTCTGTCCCTCCATCGCTTCCTGCGATGTCGGTTCCACGCCGGGTTTTCTCTGCTGATCGAGCCACGCCTGATATTCATCCGGCTCCTCAGCGATCACGAGTAACCGCATGTGGGCATGCTGCGCGCCACAGTACTCCGCGCATTGTCCGGAGAACGTTCCAGAATGGCTTGCCTCAATGCGTACGAAATTCGGGTGCCCGGGAATTAAGTCCACTTTGCCGTGCAGCGCCGGAACCCAGAACGAATGGATGACATCGTGCGATTCCAACTCCAGGGTTACTGGACGATTGGCGGGGATATGGATCTCGTTGGCGGTCGTGAATTGCAGCGACGGCTGCGGATTGAGATAGTGAACCTCCCACCACCACTGATGTCCAATGATCAGGATGTCCGGCTTTACATGCGCATCGTGTGCGCTCTGAATGGGAAATCCAGCGAGCAGTTTCAATCCCAGAACAAACAGAATGAAGAGAACGATGAATGGGATCAACAATCCGCCGATCGCGATCCAGCCCTGACCACCGCCCACGTCCACAGGGGCATGTTCTTCGAGCGTTCCCCTACGTGTCGTCGCTGCCCAGGCGATCAACAACCACATGATGAGCGAGATGACCAGAAAAAGAATGACCAGCAGCCATTGCATTCCGGCAATGCTGTGAGCCGCGGGACCGCTGGAATAGAGCGACGTCTGCGCGCGCTGGCATCCCAGCGCTAGCAACAGAAGCGGGCTTGCAAGTAAAAAGCGGCGCATACGTTCCCTCGCTCAATGCTGGTGCGGACCAATCCCCGGCGGCGTACTGTTGGTCGGGTCGGGTACCTGCTCGTTGACTGGCTCTACTGGCGGGTCGGGCTCCGCCGGCGTGCGCATCGATTTGATGTACGCAACGATTTCCCATATCTGGTCCTGCGGAATTTTCGACCCCCAGGCCGGCATTCCTTTCGATCGTCCCTCGGCAATGGAGTCGTAGATCTGTTCATCGCTGTTCCCGTACAACCAGACTGGATCGCGGAGACTCGGGCCCATTCCTCCGCCCGCATGTCCGCCGTGACAACCGGAACAGTTGTACCAATTGAACAATCTGCGTCCATCCTGCAACGCCACAGGATTCCCCGCGAATGGATTCGTTTTCGCAATCGACGGTTGCTGACCGCCGGGGATCGGCCCAACGCTGGTTGGCGTCGGTGGGGCGGCATTGGCAGCGGGGGGCGCGGAATTGCAGCCCGTGACCGCCAAAATTGCGGTGAGGACAAATACCGCGGCGAAAATTAGAATGCGGGTTGGTGTAAATGTTCGCATCGGTCAGTACCCCATTGGAACCGTTGACTGCGGACCCAGCAGTGGAACATCGTAGGCTTCCAGCAAGCGATGAATGTCCGCCCTACGCCGCTCGATTTCGGCGTTCAACTCCTGCTGCAATTTTGTGTCGCCGTGTCTCACGCCCATCGCAATCGCAAAGGTGAACGGAACCTCGGGATTCGGCAAAACAACATCCACGGGAGTCACATCCAGCGGCACGGCGGAATGCTTCGCGAAATATCCGGCCATTGGCCCCCACGCGATTGCCACATCCACCTGTTTGTCCGCGACCGCCTGAATCAAATCTGACGGAGGATTTTTCTCCGAAAGCTTCCCATAGATGCTGTAGCCGACGAGGTTGTTTACGATTCCTCGGCTGGTCAGAGCATTCACCGGCGGCAGATTGCTGTCTTCATCGCCGGTGATGTGGACTCCAATTCGCAGTTGGCGTAGCCGGGGATCGTCCATGGAATGGAGATTGAGGTGGCGATCATGCCGGGACACAAAGACATAGCTCGACTGGTAATACGGGACCGTGGTCGACGCAACTGGAATTCCAACAGGGACTTCCATGACAACATCGCATTTGCCGGCATTCAACGTCTTGCTGAAAAATTTTCCCCGCTGCGGATACCAGTAATAGGCCACGGTCATGCCAAGGTCGCCGGCCACCATCTGGGCCAGATGATTTTCGAATCCCTGCTGCGCCTGGTTTGAAAAGGGCATGTTGTTTGGGTCGGCGCACACGCGTAACAGGGGAGTCACGGCGAAGGCAGCCGTAGCAGAACCCATCAACAACATCGCGGCGAGTTTAGAAACTGTAAACATACAGAGCCGCTCCCGCTTGTGTAATTCCCTTGATCTGCTTCATTGCCCCGACAACGCCCAGCCCCGCGTACGGATCGTCATTGGACACGGATGGAAATGCTGTCGCGCCCATCCATCCGCCGATACCGGAAAAGATGGCTACGTATTGTTTGCCATCGGGCCCGGTGAATGTGATTGGATCGCCGATGATTCCCGATCCTGTCTTCGCCTGCCACAGAATTTTTCCCGTATGTGCGTCGACCGCGCGGAACCAGCCTTCCATCGTGCCATAGAAGACCAGATCTCCGCCGGTCGCAAGCACGCCTGCGTATACCGGCAGCGTTGGATCTTTAATTCCCCACACCTGCTTCTGGTTGGACACGTCCCAGGCAATCAGCTCGCCCTGATATCCACCCGGTCCGGGATACATGCGAACGCTCGCTCCCAGATAGGGCGTACCGGCGATGTAATTGACCGCCGTTCCTTCGTAATCCATGCAGGTGTTATGTGCGGGAATGTAGATGTAGCCCGTCTGCGGTGAAAATGCCGACGGAATAAAATCCTTGCCTCCGGTAGAGGACGGACAAATGTCCGTCGCATATTTTCCAAAATGCGTGCGCTTGTCGAGATTGATGTCCGGCAACCCAGTCTTCAAGTCGTAGCTGTTCGCCCAGGTGACCGGAACATACTTCTGCGCGGAAAGCACTTCTCCGGTTTCGCGATCGAGCACAAACATGAATCCCGTGCGCCCGGGGTGCAGCAGTAGTTTGCGCTCTTTTCCCTGCCACGGCATATCGACAAGAATGTTCTCCATGATCTCGTCATAGTCCCACGCATCGTGCGGCACCACCTGATACGCCCACTTCGCCATGCCGGTTTCCGGATTGCGCGCCCATATTGTGATCGACCAATGGTTGCTTCCGGGCCGCATGTCAGGATTCCAGACGCCGGGATTTCCCGTGCCGTAATAGATCAGGTTGAGTTCGGGGTCATAGGAAATCCAACCCCAGATCGTCCCTCCTCCGAGCTTCCACTGTCCCGGCGTCCAGGTGGTGATCCCTAAATTTTTTCCCTGATCTTTTTTGTAAAACGGCTTGAAGTCGGAACCGATTCTCACATCGGCGTCGGAGCCGGTATTCCATGCGCGCCAGAGAATCTTCCCCGTATCGACATCGAGAGCGGTCAGACGCCCCCGCACTCCCAGCTCGGCCCCGCTGATACCGGTGAGCACGACATTTTTAACGACAATCGGCGCCATGGTGATGGTCTCGCCCAGTTGAATGTTGCCCACCTGCGTCCGCCAGACCTGTTTGCCGGTATTTGCATCGACGGCGACGGTGTACGCATCGAGCGTGTTGTAGATGATCTTTCCATTGGCATAGACCGCGCCGCGATTCACCACATCGCAACAGGCAATCCCCACCGCGCGGATGTCCGGGTGCGGCTCAAAGATCCATTTCTGCGGAAAGCCGGGCTTTGTTAGGTCGAGCGCGATCAGATTGTTCGGATATGGCGTGACCATGTACAGCGTGCTGCCGACGACCAGCGGCTGCCCTTCAAACCCATGCGGGATGCCAACCGAATAATTCGCGACCAGATGCAGATTCTGAACATTCTGCGCGTTGATCTGAGAGAGAGGACTGTAGCGCGTGTTCGCATAGTCGCCCGCGGGCAAGGTCCACTGCCCGTTCGGAACCGGCGAGACCAGATGAATGCCCGGCAACGCGCCGGGGATATCCGTGGTCATTCCAGAGTGCGCAGCGCTATTCGAGTTGCCTTTATTTTTCTGCGCCAACAACCTCGACGCCGGCAGAAAAGCGATCCCGCAGAACAATCCCAATGCGGCGCCGATTGCAGAGATTCTTTTGACTCGCTCCATGTTCATCCTTTCCCTTCAGCGCAACGTATAGAGATAGGCCGCAACATCGCGTGCTTCCTGATCGCTCAAGCCAAGATCGGGCATCGCCGTACCCGGCTCCACCAGCTTCGGATCTTTAATCCAGCGAATAAGATTGTCCGGGCTGTTCGGCAGCTCCCCGGCAATCATCGTTCTGCGGCTGAAGAACATCAGCGGTGGCCCGACCACCCCTCGCGCAGATGCAATGCCGGGAATGGTGTGACAGGCTCCGCATCCTTTCTCCTGAATCACCTGCCTGCCATGCTGCGGATTGCCGCCGTTCATCACCTGGTACGGCAGAAGCGCCTGACCTCCGGTACATCCGGTCGCAATGCAACCAAATGCCACCAACAATGGCATGAGAGTCATTTTTTGCACGCGCGCAATGGCATCGGGGACGATCATCGTGTCCTCACGCACAAGGTAAGAATCAACAGAGGAATTCCGAACCAGATGATCCCCAGTCCCAATGTGACGCTGACGAAAACGCCCAGCAGCGCCAGGTACTCTCGCGCGCCATAGGCTTCCGCACGATGGATTGCGATCTCTCCCGCCAGACGCCTCCAATTCCGGTAGGACATCACGCCGGCGACAATCGCGATAATCAGCAGAACTACGAAGAGAACAATATTCAGGGCGTGAAGGCCCGGATTGCTTCCAGGCCCCTCGAATGGTTGCCGGTGCAGGCACTCTCTCCACGTAATCAAGACATCGGCAATTCCCAGGCCCATCCAGCTCAGGGCAGCCGCCGACAATCCAAACCACAGCCGTTTGGATGAGACCTCTCGCGCGCGCGGTGTAACTTCAGTGGACATAGACGACGCCATTCGGGATCAGGTAGAGAATGACAACGATGAAAAGCCAGACAACATCAACGAAATGCCAGTAGAGGGAAGCAACGTGATAGGGACGGTACGGAGATTCACATGCGGGCGCATAACGCGGCAGGCACAGCACGTACCCTAAGATCAGCAGCCCGACAATCACGTGTGCGGCGTGAAAAGTCGTGATGGTGTAGAAGACCGCGCCATAGGAATCGCTGTACGGAGCCAGACTCTTCCAGTGGCTGAGATATTCGAAGGATTGCAGGGTAAGAAAGCCGAGACCCATCAGGACTGTTACCGCCAGCGCGATCCTTGCAACACCATATCGGCCCAGCTTCAATTGCTTTTCGCCCCAGTGCAGCACAATGCTGCTCCCCACCAGAATCGCCAGCAGGATGAGCGCGTAGGTGAATTTCGGCGGCTGGTCGATCAGCCAGCGATTCTTATTGTTACCTTCGAGAAAATAGGCGCAAAACAGGGTGATGAACAGCGACGCCTCGGTCGCGATGACCATCCACATCGCCATCGCGCCACGGTTGACATCGAGCGGCAGAACAACTCTTTCCCCGGTGTTATGAAACACATTGACGGTCGTGCTCATACCGGCTGCTCCTCCGGTCGCGGCCATAACCAGAAGCAACTGGCCGCAAAGGTCAGGATCAGGCCCGCCAGAGCGAGCCATAGCATCTCAAAAACCATCGCCCCGAAAAAGATGAACAATGCGATCGCCAGCAGCAGCGGCGCAATCGATTCCATCGGCATCTGCGAAATGGCGTACGGCGTCGCGTCCAGCCAGGTGGTCGATGGAGTCTGGCGGCCGTTGTCGAAAATCCTGCTGCCGTCGGGATCATGCTCCTCGTCATGGTCATCCCACAGCGGATTGCGAGAAACAACGGTGGGGATATGAACGCTGCCATACGGCGCGGGCGGAGACTCCGTGTCCCACTCCAAGGTATCCGCGTTCCAGGGATTTTTCCCGGCAACGCGGCCATGCTGAAGGCTGACAAAGAGATTGACAATGCTGACCAGGATGCCGACCCCAAGAACAAATGCGCCAACCGTGACCAGCGTATTGGTAGCTCCCAATCCCAACGCGGCGGAATAGGTATAGACGCGGCGCGGCATTCCGCCAAGTCCCAACAGGTGCATCGGAAAGAAGCCGACATTGAAGCCCAGAAACATGATCCAGAAGCTCCATTTGCCAATGCGCTCGTCCATCATGCGACCGGTGATCTTCGGCAGCCAATAATAGAAACCGGCGAACACTGGAAACACATTCGCGCCGATCAGTACATAATGGATATGTGCGACCACAAAATACGTGTCATGCACCTGCCAGTCGACCGGAATAATCGCCGTGTAGACGCCGCTCAGACCGCCAATCACCAGACAGGCAATCGATCCCAGCGCGAAATACATCGCGGTAGTCATCACCAGGCGGCCTTTCCAGATGGTCGCCACCCAGGCAAACACCTGGACGATGGTGAAGATGGAAACCAGCATGCTGCCCGCGCTGAAGATGCTCATCGACATGTCGGACATGCCGACGGCGAACATGTGATGCAGCCACACGCTGAACCCGACAACGCCTGTCAGCACGGTCGAAATGGCGACATAGGGATATCCAACCAGCGGCCGTCGCGAAAACACGGGGATAATCATCGAAAGTATTCCCATGGCGGGAATGAAAATGACATAGACCCAGGGATGGCCGAAGAACCAGAAGAGCTGCTGCCACATCAGCACGTTTCCGCCGCCAATCACCTTGAACAGGTGCGTGCCCCAATGCCGATCGAGTTCGAGAAATACGCAATCTACCGTCAACGCCGGCAGCGCGAAAAGGATAGCTGCGGAGATTGTGCCGGTGCTGTAGCACAACATCGGCATCTTGCTTATCGACATGCCGGGCGCGCGAAGCCGCAAAATCGTCGTGATGAAATTGATGGCCCCGACCGTGGTGGAAATCGTAAGAAAGATCAGCGCAAGGGCATAAAAGTCCATGCCCCGGTCCGGTGAATATTGGATGTTTGTGAAGGGAACGTAGGCGAACCAGCCGCCGTGCGGGGCCTGGCCCATGCACGGGCCAATGTAGAGAAGGATGGCCGAAAGTAAAAACGACCAGTAGCTGAACGCATTCAGGCGCGGATAGGCCATATCGCGCGCGCCGATCATGAGCGGAATTAAATAATTGGAGAAACCCGAAAGGATCGGCGAGGCGTACCAGAAGATCATGGTCACGCCGTGCATGGTGAATAGCTGGTCGTACATTTCCGGCGGAAGAAGGGCTTGATCGGGCCGCGCGAGTTGCAGCCGCATAATCAACGCTTCAATTCCGCCGATGGCCAGAAGAATGAAAGCTGTTACGAGGTAGCGCCTGCCAATTTCCTTATGATCGACGCTGGCGAACCATCCCCAGACGGACTTTGGTGTTTCCCATATCTCCGTCAACCGCTGTTCGACCGTAGCGGTGGTCATGCGCCTCTCCGTGCAAGTAAGTCCAGCAAATGCGTGCAGGCCATAAAACGCTCTTGTGTTTCCTCGCGAACAACAAGGCGGGAATAAAAAACTAGATGTTTTTAAATGCGAGCAGGGATGCCCAGCAGGAAAAAGACTGTATTGATGTCGATTAGCGATGGTGTCAAACTTGCAAAAAGGCCGTTGTTGACGGAATCTAAAATCGGCCCCGATGAAGTTTTTTTCGTGCACTCCCGGAAGAGGATTTCATGCGCATCGCGCTTTTTATTGCCTGCTATAACGACACTCTGTTTCCGGAAACCGGCATCGCGGTCGTGCGCGTACTGGAGCGGCTGGGACACACGGTCGAGTTTCCCGCTGCCCAGACATGCTGTGGACAGATGCATTACAACACGGGCTATCAGGCGGAAGCGGTGCCGTTGGTGCGCCGGTTTGTGGAAGTATTTCGCGAATGCGATGTGGTGTGCGTTCCTTCTTCCTCCTGCGTTGCCATGATCCGCGAACATTACGAAAAGATCGCGGTCGCATCGGGAGACAAACTTCTGCAATCCGAAGTCGCTACCCTGCTGCCGCGGATTTACGAGTTCACGGAGCTGCTGGTGCATCGGCTGGGGGTAGAAGATGTCGGCGCCGTGTATCCGCACCGCGTCACCTACCATGCCAGTTGCCATTCCCTGCGCAGCCTGCATGTGGGCAATCTGCCGATGCGTCTGCTGAAGAACGTGCGCGATATCGAGCTGGTTCGTCTGGAACGCGTAGAGCAGTGCTGTGGCTTCGGCGGTACCTTCGCGATCAAAAATGCCGATGTATCTTCCGCCATGCTGGAGGAAAAGCTGCAATGCCTAAAGAAGACGAAGGCGGAAATCTGCACTGCCTGCGACAATTCCTGCCTGATGCATTTGCAGGGGGCTTTGCATCGGCAGCGTGAAACTATGCGCACGCTGCATATCGCGCAGATTTTGGCGAGCGAAGAAGCCGCCGCGACAGGCAAAGATCGGTGATGGAGATGACAACGCAGCAAAATCTCACGGCGGATTTCCCGACCGCGGCCATTCCTCTACTGCATGACGAGCAGTTGCGCGCCAATGTCCGCCACGCCACCGATGTTATCCAGGAGAAACGCTTTGTTCGGACAACGGAGATTCCGGACTGGCAGCCGCTGCGCGATGCGGGCCAGAAAATTCGCGCGCATGTGCTCGCCAATCTCGATGTCTATCTTGAACAATTCGAAGCACGTTGCAGCGCTGCCGGCGGCCATGTTCATTGGGCGCGCGACACTGCCGAGGCCAATCGGATCATCGCCGCTCTGGCCCAGAACAGTACGGGCCGTGCGATCAAGATAAAAAGCATCACGACAGAAGAACTGGAACTGAATCGCGCGCTGGAAGCGGGGGGAATCCAGGCGATCGAAACCGACCTGGCCGAGTTGATCGTCCAGCTTGGCCATGATCGGCCGTCACATATCTGCGTTCCGGCACTGCATAAGAATCGCCATCAGGTGCGCGAGCTTTTTGTGCGCGAAATGAATCTGCCCTATCTGGGCGACCAGCCGGAAGACCTGACGAAGGCCGCGCGACTGTATCTGCGCGAGAAATTTCTTACAACGCCGGTTGCTATCAGCGGCGCAAATTTCCTCATTGCGGAAACCGGCGGCGTTTGCATTGTGGAGTCGGAAGGCAATGGGCGCATGTGCCTGACTCTGCCGCAAACCCTGATTACGATTGCTGGAATCGAAAAAGTCATTCCGCGCTTTCGCGATCTGGACGTTTTGCTGCAGGTCCTCCCGCGTTCCGCCACCGGCGAGCGGATGAATCCCTACAACTCCATCTGGACAGGCATCTATCCCAACGACGGCCCCCGGGAATTCCACGTGGTTCTGCTCGACAATCGCCGGACGGAAGTATTGGCCGATCCCGAAGGCCGGGAGACGCTGCAATGTATCCGCTGCGGGGCCTGCCAGAATGCATGTCCCGTCTATCGGCAGACGGGCGGCCATGCTTACAACTCGGTCTACGCCGGCCCAATTGGCGCCATCCTCACGCCACAGCTTGCATCGATGCAAAAAGGTCAATCTCTCCCGTATGCTTCCTCGCTCTGTGGGGCCTGCTATGAAGTCTGTCCGGTAAAGATCAACATCCCGGAAGTATTGATCCATCTGCGAGGAAAAATCGTCGCGGCCAAACCGAAGCCCGCGCGCGCGTTCGATCCGGAGGCGATCGCGATGCGCGCCATGCAATGGATCTTCCAGAGTGAAACCCGATTGAAGCTGGCGCAAAAATTCGGGCGCATCGCCCAGCGGCCCTTCATTCGCGCGAGCGGTTGGATCGAGCGCCTGCCGGGAATGCTGGGCGGATGGACCAAGAGCCGCGATCTGCGCCCGTTGCCGCCGCAGAGCTTCCGCGAATGGTTCGCGCAACGAAATGCGTCAAGAGGACGGCATGACTGACGCTCTCAATGCACGCGCGGAAATTCTCGGCCGCATTCGTTCTGCATTGGGACGGGACGGTTCCTTGCCATCCGCACAACAGGCGTGGCAGGCAATTCCGCGCGAATACAAACTCGCTGGCCAACTGAATCCGGCGCGGCGCATGGATTTGTTTGTGGACCGGCTCCACGACTACGGCGTCCACGTCACGCACTGCAGGTCGCACGCAATCGCGGCCGCAATCGCGGAGCGCTTCCGTGCGCGAAACAAGCGAACCATTCTGGTGCCGCGCGAGATCGATCAAACATGGCTGTCGGAAGCCGAGGAAGATATCCATTTCCTCACCGACGAATCGTTGAGCTATGAGCAGCTTGACCATTGCGACGGAGTCTTGACTGGCTGCGTGTTGGGAATCGCAGAGACCGGGACGCTCGGAATCTCTCACGGCTCAGCCAATGGCCGACGCGCGCTCACATTGATTCCCGATTATCATCTCTGCGTGATCGATGCGAACTCCGTTATGGAAACCGTCCCGGAAGCTTTCCAGGCGCTCGAAGCATATAAAGACCGGCCAATCACCTTGATTTCCGGCCCATCCGCCACCGCCGACATTGAGATGACGCGTATCCAGGGCGTCCACGGGCCGCGTGTGTTGGATGTGCTGATTGCCGGTTAGTGATCTCAGAAATCGATCAGGTCCCTGGGTCAACTTCCAGCCGCTCCAGAAAACACTTGACCCGCAGCAGAGTATTCACCCGAAACTGGCCGCTTAAGCGAGAAACATCTGCTGCGCTTGTGAAACCGTTTACTTGATGTATTATGGGTATCTGCCGCTGCGGCGGCCTGGAGTCAGTGTGGCATTGCGTTATCTCGAAAACCGTTGGGACCGGAAGGTTGCGGCCGGCTTGAGTGAACCGGAGCTGCTGCGTTATCGCTCGAACCTGCTGGGATCGGACTTGCGCATCACAAATTTTGCCGGTGGAAACACCAGCGCCAAGCTGCAACAATCCGATCCGCTGGATGGCCGCGAGAAGCCGGTGTTGTGGGTGAAGGGCAGCGGCGGCGATCTGGGAACTATGTCGCTCAGTGGGTTTGCGACGCTTTACCTCGACAAGCTGTATCAACTGCTGGGACGCTATCGGGGCGTCGCGTTTGAGGACGAGATGGTCGGCCTGTATCCGTTGTGTACGTTCGGCCAGAATCCGGTCGCGGCCTCGATCGATACGCCACTGCACGCATTTCTGCCCGCGCCCCATGTGGATCATCTACACCCTGACTGGGGGATTGCGCTGGCTGCGGCCGGCAATGGCAAGCACCGCATGCAGGAGTTCAACCGGCAGTACGGCCATCGTCTGGTATGGGTTCCCTGGCAGCGGCCCGGATTTGAACTCGGCGTCATGCTGAAAGACGCGGTTGCCGCCAATCCGGACTGCGATGGAATCGTACTTGGCGGGCATGGCCTGTTTTCCTGGGGAGAAACCTCAGAGATCTGCTACGCCAACACGATTGAATTGATCGACCAGCTTGGACAATTTGTGCAGGGCCATGCCGACAGGCTCGGCGACGGCGCCTTTGGGAGTCCTCTCTACCCATCCCGTCCAGACCGGGAAGAGATCGCGGCCAGGTTGATGCCCCTGCTGCGAGGAAAACTGTCCGGCGGCAAGCGCGTCGTCGGCAACTATTCCGCGCAGCCGGAAGTGCTGCGGTTCGTAAATTCCAGAGATGCGGAAAAACTGGCGTGGCTGGGCACCAGTTGCCCGGACCATTTTCTGCGGACAAAGGTACGGCCGCTGTATATGAACTGGAACGCGGCCGGCGATCCTTCGGAACTCGACGCGCAGATGGACCGGCATCTGGAGCAGTACCGTCGCGATTACATCAGCTATTACCAGACCTACGCAGATTCGGATTCCCCTGCAATGCGAGATGCCAATCCCGCCGTGGTGCTGGTTCCCGGCGTGGGGATGTTCAGCTTCGGCAAAAGCAAGACGGAAGCGCGCATCACGGGAGAGTTTTATGTGAATGCGATCCACGTGATGGAAGGCGCTTCCGCGCTGGCGGATAACGATCCAATAAAAGAGTATCCCCAAGCTGGGCCAGCTGCGCCCTCGTCGGCATTTCAATGCCATTCCAACTATGTCGCGCTGCCAGTGCGGGAAGCGTTTCGTATCGAGTATTGGGGGCTGGAAGAGGCCAAGCTTCGCCGTCAGCCTGCGGAAAAACTTTTGAGCCGTCGAATCGCATTTGTGGTTGGCGGCGGCAATGGCATTGGACGCGAAGTTGCCCGTCTCGCGGCACGCGATGGCGCAATGGTCGCGGTGGCGGACAGGAATGTTCCATCGGCGCAGGCGGTTTCGGACGAATTGATCCGCCAGTACGGACGCGATGCTGCCATTCCCGTCGAGATCGACATTACCCAGCGCGAGTCCATCCGAGCGGCGCTGCGCGCTGTCATTCTCCAGTATGGCGGGGTTGACATGCTGATCAACACGGCCGCGCTTTTTCCCGCATCGGCGGATAATACAAGTTCTTCCGCGCAGTGGGGCAAAACGCTCGAAATCAATGTGACGGCCAATTATTTTCTGGCGGAGGAAGCCTCGCATATTTTTCGCGAGCAACGGCTGGACGCCAGCATTGTTTTGACGAGTTCAGCAAACGCCGTGGTCGCGAAGCGAGGGAGCGAGGCCTACGACGTGAGCAAGGCGGCCGTAAGTCATCTGGTGCGCGAACTGGCCGTATCGCTGTCGCCGACAGTACGCGTGAATGGAATCAGCCCGGCGACAGTGATCCGAGGCTCGACCATGTTTCCGCGTGAACGGGTGATCGCATCGCTCGAGAAATATAAAATCCCATTCGATCCCGCAGCGAGCGATGATGAACTTCGGAACTCCCTGGCAGCCTTTTATGCGCAGCGGACATTGACCCGTCAGCCGATCGACCCGATCGATTGCGCGAAGGCCATCCTGTTTCTCGCCGGTCCCGAATCGCGATGCACCACCGGACATATCTTTCCCGTGGATGGCGGCCTGACCGAGGCATTTTTGCGATGAAGCTTCCGGCGAATGGGCGCGCGGCGGTCGCGGTCGATCTCGGCGCGCAAAGCTGCCGCGTTTCTCTGCTGCGT
>Ga0134128_10005729_pt1 | contig 15049 bp, 13 predicted proteins | sample KB31754_FD_96462 | JGI IMG/M metagenome (GOLD analysis project Ga0134128, IMG submission 96462) | Terrestrial soil microbial communities with excess Nitrogen fertilizer from Kellogg Biological Station, Michigan, USA - KB3-175-4 | ecosystem: Environmental > Terrestrial > Soil > Unclassified ... | reverse complement strand
TTGATGTAGAAGCGCCCCGGCATCTCTGCTATCCGGGTCGCTGCATGCGCTCGTAGCTCAGCTGGATAGAGCATCGGATTTCGATTCCGAGGGTCGGGAGTTCGAATCTCTCCGAGCGCGCCACCCCCCATCACATAAACAACTGAGATCGGTCCGGGCGCAACATCGCCGACCGGGACGCTGCTCCAATGCTCGACCAACGAGGTGATGAGTCATGCCTGAGAGAACTGCGACCTGCGCTTGCGGGAAACTGATCGTCACATGTAGCGGCGATCCCATCAGGATTTCAGTGTGCCACTGTCTGGATTGCCAAAGGCGAACCGGGAGCACCTACGGCATCGGCGCGTTTTTTGCCAGGAATGACGTTGAGGCGAATGGAAGTTTTAGGACATTTCGTCGGGACTCCGATTCCGGTTCTGCAGTCAGCTTTCACTTTTGCCCTGATTGCGGCTCGACCGTGTTTTGGGAGCCCGAGCAGAGACCCGATATGGTCGCCGTTGCGGTGGGCTCGTTTGCCGATCCTGCCTTCCCCGCGCCCTCGCAGTCGGTCTTCAACGAGCGCCGTCACTCTTGGGTCCCGCCTCTGGCTTGAGGAAGTTGCCGTTCGAGCCGGACATCACCGCAGCGGCCCCTTGGCCCCGTTCGATTCGCGGCTCATTTTCTCCAGCACGCCACGCATCGCGTCCATCTGCGTGCCGAAGCCGCTCCAATCGCCTGATTTGAGGCGCTCCATCGCCTGATTGTAGCGATCGAGCGCCTCCTGCGCGGAACCCGGGCTCGGCGCTTGCCGCTCCGCGCCGGGGATGGCCGGCACGACGGCGGAGCCTGCGAACAATGCGGACAAGGCTTCCGACAGCGTCTCTCTCATCACCACCTTTTCGCCATAGGCCGCGATCACCCGCTTGAGCTCGGGCAGGTGCCCGTATTCCGCGCGCAAGTACAACGGCGTCACGTAGAGGATCGAGTTCTCGATCGGAATCACGAGCAGGTTCGAGCCGCGAATCACCCGCGATCCCATCTGATTCCACAGCGTGATCTGCTGGGAAATCTCCGTGCTCTGGTTGATCCGCGCCTCGATCTGGAACGGACCATAGACGAGCTTCTCCTTGGGAAATTCGTAGACGATCAGCTTGCCGTAGTCGGGCGGATCACAGCGCGCGGCAAGCCACGCGATCATGTTGTCGCGGCGGCTCGGCACCATCGGTACCATCAGAAAGAACTCGGCATGCGTCTCGTCCGGCAACCGCATGATGATGTAGTAAGGCTGCATCATCGCGATGCCGTCGCTTCCCGGCTGGCGCGGGAATTGCCAGAGATCCTCGCGATTGTAGAACACCTCGGCTGCCTGCATGTGATAGGTCTGATAGATTCGCGCCTGGATCTGGAAAAGGTCCTCCGGATAGCGGATGTGCTTCTGAAGGTCCGCGGGCATCGCCGCGAACGGCTTGAACAGATTCGGGAAGATGCGCCGGTAGGTCGCCGCGATCGGATCAGCGGGATCCATCAAATAGAAGTCGACGGTCCCATTGTAGGCGTCGATGACGATCTTAACGGAATTGCGAATGTAGTTGAGATCGAAATCTTCAACGGGCTGCGCGGATGGAAAGTATGAGCTGGTCGTGTAAGCGTCCTGGATCCAGAACATCCGCCCTTCGCTGATCACCAGATAGGGATCGCGATCCAGTTTCAGAAATGGAGCGATCGTGCGCACCCGTTCGCGGATATTGCGACGGAACATGATGCGGCTGTCGCGCTTGATATAGCCCGTCAGAAGCAGGTTCACGTCGCCGAAATATTGCGCGAACAGCATTCGCCTCCAGAATCCGCCGATCGGAACGCCGCCCGCGCCTCCATAGGCCGTGTAGACGTTGTCCTGCCCTTTCGGATAGTCGAACTCAGGAGCGTTGCCCTTGACGATGACATAGGTGTTGCTCCCTTCGCCATAGTAGACGCGCGGTTCGCGGATTTCGGGACCGCCATCTGCAACCGGGGGAATGTCACGCAAATAGAAGTATGGCAGTCCCTCGGTGCTCTTGCGCGTCACCGGGCTCATGACCGCGCCGTTGCCGTGCGTGAACAGCACGTGACGGTTGACCCAGGTCTGGGCGTTGGGCGGCAGCAGCGAAGGCTGCAGCTCGCGGGCCGACAGCATCACGCTCTGATAGGAGCCGCCGAGCCAGTAGCGATCGACGTCAAGGTCGAGAAATTTGTAGTAGGTGCGGATCTCCTGAAGCTGCGCATAGGTGTCGTACAGAGGCCGCCAGTCCCATAAGCGGATATTGTCGATCGTCGCCTTGTTGGCCTGAAGCGTCTGATACGTCAGGGTCTGTTCAGCGGCGAATGGCTTGGCGACGATCCGATCGAGGTCGTAGGCCTTCCGGGTCAAGGCGATGTTGCGCTCGATGTAGGGCTTCTCGAGCTGCAGCTCGCTCGGCCTGACGAAATAGTGACGAAACAGCGCGGGAATGATGCCGGACAGCACGAAGGAGCCGCCGAAGACGAGCAGGACCGCGGCGGCAGGAAGCCAATAGGTCCGCATTCGCACATTTGCCGCTGAAGCGAACGCGGCGATGATCGAAAAGGCGACCAGCAACCAGAGGACCGGGAGCTGCACATGAATGTCGGTATAGCTCGCGCCGACGACCACGCCGTTGTCGCCATACAGCAAGAGGTAGCGGTCGAGCGCGTAGGACCAGGCCTTTACCAGAAACCACAGACCAAGCAGCGCCGAGCCATGGGCGATGGCCGTCGCCGACATCGATCGCTGATGGGGGCCATATTCGATATCGCCATGCAGCCAGTAGATGGCGCCCGCGAACAGCGCGCTCAGGATGAGCGTGAGCATCATCCAGTTCTTGATTTGCACATAGGCTGGCAGCGCGAACAAGTAGAACCCGATGTCCTTGCCGTAAACCGGATCGCTCGAGCCGAACGGCACATGAAACAGGTACTGCAGCAATATGGTCCAGTCCTCCTCTCCCCCCGCGGCGACGAACAGGGCGAGCAGCGCCGCGCTGCCGGCGACAAGCTTGCGCCACGGAAGCCGCTCACGCACGAGTGTGAGCGGACCCGGCGGCGGCTGCCATCCCGAGGCCGTGGCCGGCGGCGTCGACGGTGGTCGCGCAAGATGCCATGCGAACCACCCGTTCAGCCCCACCACGACCGCGGTTGCAGCGAACAAGACGACAAACAGCGCGGCTTCGGCGGCGAGCGAGGTCCAAAAGACCCGCGGATATCCGACCGCAGAAAACCAGAGCCAATCGACCAGGACTTCCGCTGCAACCCTGACCAGCCACATGAGGATGATGAGGACGATGGCGGCGATGATCCATCGTGCCAGGACGGTTCGCCCCGGGACCGTTCGTGCGGGTCCGCCAATTCCGATAGTCATGATCCGATCATAGCAGAAGCCCGCCGCGCCGACCGTGTTATTCGTGGCCGGCTAAGCGGGGACTGCATCAATGGACTGCGCAGGAGCGCTTGCGGGCGGCGGCTTGACCCGCCCTGAGGTCCGCTGCCCCACGATGGGCGGCTGCGTGATTCCTGGAGCAACATAGGTCTTGTCTTAAAGCCGCAATTCGTCACCAGAGTGGCGAGGTTGCCGAAAAGGATGTACGCGTCTTCGCGCAGCCTTGTTGACGTGATCCGCCGGGATGGAGCAGCCTGTCGGTCGACGACCGAGAACCGTGCAGGAAAAGCCATGAACGCACCAGCCAATCTCGCCGAAAAGCTCGCGGCATTCACCGACCGTTTCTCGCCGCGCACGGTTGCGACCTATAACGCCAACGACATCATGGTGGCCAAGCTCGAAGGGGCCTTCCATTGGCACAAGCATGACGAGACAGACGATTTCTTTCTTGTGCTCAAGGGCACGCTCGACATTGAGCTGCGCGATCGCACGGTCACCCTCAATCCCGGCGAGGTGTTTGTCGTGCCGAGGGGCGTCGAGCACCGGCCCGTGGCGCGCGGCGAAGTGCACATCCTGCTGATCGAGCCGACCGGCACGCCGAATACAGGTGATGCGGCCACCGCGGCGCCGCGCATCCTTGCTTGAAGAACGAGCAAGCCCCGTGCGAAGGCGAGGTGCAGCGAGCTGAGGTCGGATCCTCGATCCGCCTGAAGCAATGACAAGTAGCGGTGCTTGATGTACAGCAATGGCAAGCACGAGGTTTGACGAACGGATCCAGACGGGGTGCCGATCCGGACCGATCAGCTTGCAGAGAGGATGATCTCATGCTTCCCACCATTCGGTCGGTCGTCATCAGCTTCATCGTCCTGCTCATCGCGTTTCGTTGCCTAGAGCTGTTGCGCCCCAGGGACAAGCGGCTCCCCGTCCTGCGGCGAGGCTTCTGGACTGACCTCGTCTACTGGGCTTTCACACCGCTGGTGACCCGCGTCGTGACGGGTCTCGGTGTCGCCGCCGTGGCCGTTCCGATCGCGCATCTGATCTATGGCCATTTCGACCGCAATCTGATCATGCATGGCTATGGCCCGGCGTCGCACCTGCCGTTATGGCTGCAGGCGATTGCCATTCTTCTGCTCGGCGACTTCATCGGTTACTGGATGCATCGCGCCTTTCACGGCGGGCGGCTCTGGAGATTTCATGCGGTGCATCACTCATCCGTCGATCTCGACTGGTTGTCGGCGGTGCGACTGCACCCGGTCAACGACGTGGTGATGCGGATTGGCGGAATGCTGCCGATCCTGCTGCTCGGATTTGCGCCGATCGGACTGAGCGCCGTCATTCCGATCCTCACCCTCTTGGCGATTCTCGTTCACGCGCATCTCGACTGGGACTGGGGTCCCCTGCGCTGGTTGATCGTCTCGCCGCGATTTCATCGCTGGCATCACACCGACGAAAGCGAGGCGCGCGACAAGAACTTTGCCGGCCTCTTGCCGCTGTGGGACATGCTGTTCGGCACCTATCATATGCCGTGCGACCGCCGTCCGGCTTCGTTCGGCAGCGAAACGCCGGTACCAAACGGGCTGTTCGGCCAGCTCGCCTTTCCTTTTCGACCGCCAACGCCTGATCTACCTTCGGCGGCTGGTCGGCGCGCTCCGGCGGGCTGAAGTGCTGCGCGGATCGCTAAAGCACGATCCGGAAAAAGTGTGGAGCGGTCTCCCTTGCGACAAACACGAAGCGTTTGCGCGGAGATCACGTGCAATCAAAAGAGGCTGACCGCGCGAGCCAGCGCTGCCGGCTCACCGGGTGAACAACCTGCGCGGCTGCAGGGCGGGCTGCTGAGCGACCACGATCATGGGGCGGCTCGCACGAGGCTTGGCGGCGACCTTGTGCTTTATCTGCGGCCGCGCCGGGTACATCTTCGGCTCAGGCAGCACGACGGTAGCCATATCGCTCATGGTCGGCTCGAAGGAGTCCTCGTCCAGAGGCAACTGCGCGAAGGCCTCGCGCACCCTCGCCTCCGCCGACATCTGAGCCGTGACTGGTGCGGTCGTAGCCTTCGCCTGCGCGACCACGAGCCGCGCCGTCGGCGGCTCGGTCGGCATTGCGAGGCCGGTGTCGATCACGACGCGGTCCGGCAGCTTGCGTTCGGAAAGAATGCGGACGGGCGGCAGACCGGTGCCCGAAACAACGCCGGCGGCCGCCGGTGCGGTCGGCAGTGCGGCATTGGCGATCAGCAGCAAGGCCAGCAGAGAACCACCGACAAAGAGGAAATAGCGCAATAAGGGCATTGTGAGTCCGTCCCGCCCGCGCCCATCGCGGATCAACCGGCAAACCGACGACATATCGGTAGGTCCCGAAACCGGCGGCCCGGTTCAAGGCAACAACTCACTTTTACGCGATTACCCCTTAAGTCCGGCTGGCAGCGACGGGCGTACATTTAGCCTTATTTGCATCAATATTTACGAAACCGACGTGCACATGCGCGAAGGTCTTCCGGCTCCTCATGCCGACCACCGCATCGGTAATAATGCGTTTGCGGTCGGTGAGATGGCTGCCGTCGCGCCGGCTGAAGGCGCAGGCGATCTCGATGTCCTTCACCGCATAGTCGTTGTTGTTGCGGAGCGTAAAGCTGATCAATGCGTTCGACCCCAGCCCCCCACGGTGCCAGGTTTGCCAGGAGATCTTGAGGCCATTGACTGCCGGTGACGTAACCGCCGGCGACGCCCTGGACGCGGCCGGGTCGGCTGCGGCGGGGGCCGGCGCCGGGTTCGGCAGGCGGGTTACCTCGTGCTCCTGCACTGAGACAGGGAGGGCCGCTCGTGCCCCGGTCTGAGCGGCCTGCCTAACGGTTTGACTTCCGGGCTCGACGGTCGATTGACCGATCGCTGCCCCCCGGGCGCTGGTCGGTGCGGAAGGCATGGTCCAGACCGCGAGCACCGCAAGCGTCACGACAGGTAACAGCACTGCTGCTTGAGTCAGCACGTGGCTCCGGCCGAACCGCAAGGCCCCGGCCACCCACGACTTCCCACCTCCCACCATGACTGTGCCCTCAAACCCGCGATCGGCGCCTGCCGCGCCGCAAAGTAAAAGCCGCTCCGGCGTCACGCCGAGCGGCTGGTTCGAGACGATTGCCGCTGCACGGTCCGCCACGTCAGCTAATCCGCCAACGGTCAATTGGTTGCATGCGAAGCCGGCAAATTTCAGGTGGCCCGAAAATTCAGGTGGCCCGGCGTCCCGGCGCCCCAGGGATGGCCATGCCGCGATGCGGCCGCTAAAGTCGCGGCCGCCGCCCGCGAGAGCCGCGGCCAAATGGTTTGAGCCGCGCGCAAGTGGCGTCCAAAAAAGCAAGGGAGCACAGCTATGCCGATCGTCACCTGGGACCATGTCCATCTGCGCAGCCCCGATCCGGAGGCTACCGCGGCATGGCTTGAGGATGTTCTCGGCGGCGTCATCATCCGCGGCCCCGGTCGCATCGATGTCAAGCTGGGCGGCGCCAACGTCTTCATCGCCAAGGTCGAGCAAGGCGACGGCGTCAACGCACCACCGATGACACCCTATCAGGGTCTCGATCATTTCGGGCTGACGGTGAAGGACATCGATGCGGTCGCCGCCGAGATCAAGGCCAAGGGCGTCGCGTTCACGCGCGAGCCGACCACGATCCGCCCGGGCGTGCGCATCTGCTTCATCCGCGGCCCGCAGGGGATTTCGATCGAGCTTCTCGAGCGCGACAAGAAATACGCCTGACGCCGGCATCGTCCGGCCGGCCCCCTGCGCCCCAAGCGCATGGCCGCGAGCGGCCGAGCCGACCGGTCGAGTCTATCGCGTTGCACCGGAGGGCACCGTTTGGCATAAAGGGCGACCGGCCGGCGTCGGGCGACGGCGGCCGGCAGCGGGACACCATGAAAAACGGGCTCTATTCGATTCACGTCAGTTTGCAGGACGGTCGCGTCGGCAAGGGCAGCGGCGTGATCGTGTTCCGCGACGGCAGAATCGCGGGGGGCGATGCCTATTTGTATTACACGGGCACCTACACGGTGAAGGACAACACCTTCAAGGGCGAAGTGCTGGTGCAGCGTCACACCACGCCCCGCGACAACGAGAGCCCCTTGTTCGGCGGCCCCGCCCCGGTCGGCATCGGCGTATCCGGCAGCTTTACCGAGACCCGCGGGACCATCAACGGCACCGCGCTGGTGGGCAAGGCGAGCCAGATCTTCAGCGGCACGCTGCACCGGCTCGCGGATGTTGATTAGGGGAAGCGCGCAGCATCTCTGATCCCGCCGTACTCTTGCGCCATCGACCCTATTCCGCCGCCAGTTCCATCGGCGCGACGCGCGGCAGGACCATCTGGATGCGCGTACCTCCGCCCGGCTCGGAATCGAGATCGAGCCGGCCGCCGAGGCGATTGGTCACGATGCTGTAGACGATATGCAGGCCAAGCCCGGTGCCGCCCTGATCCCGCCGCGTGGTGAAGAAAGGATCGAAGGCGCGGCGGCGGACGTCGAGCGACATGCCGCAGCCGTTGTCGGAGAAGATGATCTCGACATTGTCCTTGCCGGAGGCGCGCGCCTGGATCTCGATGGTGCCGCGCTGCCCGTCCGGGAACGCGTGCGCCACCGAATTGAGAAACAGATTGGTCAGCACCTGCCCATAGGGACCGGGATAGCTGTTCATCGCGAGATTGGGCTGGCAGTCGACGTTGAGCGTCAGATTATGCTTGCGCAGGCCCGGCCTCAGAGACATCACCACCTGCTCGGTCAGGTCGGCGAGATCGAAGGTGCGTTGGTCGGAATAGTTGCGATCGGCGGCGACCTGCTTGAACGACTGGATCAGCTCGGCGGCACGGTTGAGGTTGGCGACGAGTTGCGAAGACGCATCGCGGCTGGTTGCGAGGAAGTCGTTGAGGCTCGAGCGGCGCAAGTCGCCGCGCTGAACCTCGGTTGCAAAGTTCGCGGTCTTCCGCTCCAGCGCCGAGGCCACCGTCAGGCTGATCCCGACCGGATTGTTGACCTCATGTGCGACACCGGCGACGAGCCGCCCGAGCGCGGCGAGCTTCTCGGCCTCGATCAGGGAAGCCTGGGTCTCGCGCAGATTGCGCAAGGCGGTCTCGGCGGAATCGCGCGCTTTGCGCATTTCCTGCTCGCTGCGCTTGCGCTCGCCGATATCGAGCGCGACGGTGACGATATTCTCGATCTCGCCGTCGACATTGAGCAACGGCAGCTTGTTGACCAGCCATTGCCGCAAATGGCCGGAGGCATCGAGATATTCCTCCTCATAGAAGCCGAGCTCCGCCCTCGATTTCAGCACGCGCTGGTCGTTGTCGTCGGTTTTCCCGGAGCCGTAGCGCGACATCAGGTCGGTCGTGGTGCGGCCGATCGCTTCCGAAGGATCGATGCCGAAGATTCCGGCCATGTAGCGGTTCATCAGCACGTAATGGAGGTTGCGGTCCTTGACGTTGATCATCGCCGGCACGGTGTCGATGACCTGCTGCAGGAGCCTGCGGCCTTCGGCGATCGCGTCCTCGGCGCGCTTCTGGTCCGTGGTGTCGCGCACCGTGCCCTCGTAGCGCGTGACGTTGCCCTTGTCGTCGCGCACGACCGTTGCGCTGTCGGAAAGCCAGAGTATATTGCCGTTGCGCTGACGTACCTGATATTCGAAGTCGCGCACCATGCCGTCGCGTTCCATCAGGCGCTGGAATTCCTCGCGTGCTGACGCATGCACATAGACATTGTGCGCGACGTCGCTGGAGGCGCTGCTGATGAGCTGCTCCGGCGTATCGTAGCCCATGATCCGCGCCAGCGCCGGGTTGGCGTTGAGCAATTCACCGGCCGGCGTCGTGACATAGATTCCGTCGATGGAGGCCTCGAACAGCTTGCGAAAGCTCTCCTCGGCCAGCCGCTGCTCGCCGAGCGCGCGCACCGCCGCCTCGCGCGCGCTGTCGGCCTCCATCAGCGTGCGGCGGAACACCTCGGCGGCGCGGGCGATGTCGCCGATCTCGTTTTCCACGTCGGTGTCGGGAATCGAGGCATCCTTGTTGCCGGCGGCCAGCGCCCGGATCGATTTCGCGATATCGGACAGCGGGCGCACGGTACGCCGCACCACGAAGATCGCGGCCAAGATGCCGAGCAGCACGCCGATCGTGCCGAGCACGATGCTCTGCCACTTGGTTTCGCTCAGCGTCCTGGCAAAATCGTGCGACAGCACCCGGCCGCGGCGCGCGCTGAGCTCGCGCAGCAGTTCGGTCACTCGTCCGATCAGGCGACCCTCGGTGCCCAGCACATCCTTGTCGAGCTTTGCGATCTCGCCTTCGGTGTCCGCGACCGCGGTGACGGCATCAGCGTACGAGCTGGTCGCCTCGCGGAGCGCAGGATCGTCAATGGTAAGCGCGCGCATGCGCTCGGCCGCTTGCGCGGCGGCGGCGGGATCGTGCGCCAGCAGCGACTGCGAAATTTCGTTTTGCGCGCGGAAAACCGTCCGGGCGATGGTACGGTCGGGGACGGCTGCCATCGCCGCTTCGAACTTGGTCCGCGCCGGCGGAAGCGCTTCCAGGAGCTTGGAGCGGCGCGCGATCAGGCCCGTGACGCGCTCGATGCCATCCCGGTAGTTCGCAAGCCGCTGGCTTACCCCCTCAATCATGGCCTGCTGCTCGGGCAGGAGCTCCAGCCGGGTCTTTTTCAGCAGCGCGGTCAATTGCGAGGCGGCTTCCGCGACCCGTTCAGGGCGCGCAGAAGGATCGGTGACGAAGTCGCGCGCGGCTAGCCGCAGCACGTTCATGCTGCGGTCGATGTCTTCGGCGAGGTCGCCGACATCCTGCAGCCGCTGCAACTCGGCAAAGGTCGAATCGATGTGGCCGATGGCGATGACGCTCGCCATGCTGGTGGCGGCGATAACGGCGAGCAGCAGCAAGAAGCTGCCAAAGGTCAATTGGCCGATCGAGAGCGAGAATGATCGGACACGCTGCAAAATCGCCGCAATGGCTGCTGGCATGATGATTGAGCTCAAGCCTACCGGGCCGCACTATATACAAATTATGCCGTTCGGGGAGGAACATGCCGGAAATGAGCGGCCAAAGCCACCATCGTTAACTATCCTGCCAGTCCTGACCGGCCAGACCGTGGCGGCGGCGGACGTTGCGGGCAGGATGCCGCCTCGGTTTCGACATTTCGATTTGCGACGAAGTGTGTCAGTTTACCGCGCCGACCTCGAACAGTTCGCCGTCATAACCGGCTTCCTTCGGAATCCGGAGCTGGCGGCCGCCATTGAGTCTTGTCATGACCGGCATCACCGCGACGATGTCCCTGCCCCTGCTATCGGCGAGTGCGTCGCCTACCCTCCCATGCCTGCCAAGCTTGATGAGGTTACGCGTGGTCGGGAACGGCAGCTTGAAGCGCCCGGCCCTGCCGCCCTCCAGCGCCCCGCGCGGCGACACCCAGATCGAATCCGTCGATTCCTTTCCGTCGTGGGCGCCGAGCTGGTCCGGCGGCGCGGCGGCGAGAAAGAACCAGGTATCGAAGCGCTTGGGCATGCCCTCGGGCGTGATCCAATGCGCGTAGGGCACGAGCTCGTCGAGGGCAAGCAAGAGGCCGTTGTCGGTCAGCACCCTCAGAAAAGTGGTCTTGCGATCGTTCAGCTCGGCGCGATGGGTGGCCTCGATCTCGCGCGCGCGCTTCGCATCGATGAGCGCCTTCGCGCCTCTTGGCCGCGCCAGGAGGATGCCGCTTTCCTCAAAGGTCTCGCGGATGGCGGCAATGCGAAAGCTCAGCGCGTCCGCATCGAGTCCCTCGCCGCCGGTGTAAAGCTCCGGCCGGGCGATGATCTCCTTGTCGCTGTTGTCAACACTGCCGCCGGGAAACACCAGCGCACCCGAATTGAAGTCGATCTCATAATGGCGGACCATCATGAAGACCTCGATTTCGTCGCGGCTCTTGCCATCGACACCTGCCGCCCTGCCGTCGCGCAGCAGAAGCACGGTCGAGGCCGCACGCGGGATCACGATTTCGGCCATCGATCAACCTGCCGCGCTCGATTGCGGCTGCAGGTTGGCGCGGCGATCGACCCGCGCCACGCGCGAAAGCAGATAGTCAACCTCGGCCTTGGCGGCCGCCGTGATCACAGCACCAGGTTTGCGCTGCGTACTGGAGGCGATGATGCCGCGCTTCTGCAGCACATATTTGCGCACGGAAAGACCCGAACCCGGCTGCTGCTCGTAACGGATCAGCGGCAGGTGCGCGTCGAACAGGTCATGCGCGGCGTCGCGCTTGCCCTCCTTCGACAGCCGCACCACATCGATCAAAAGCTCGGGGAAAGCATAGCCGGTCATGGCGCCGTCGGCGCCGCGCTCCATCTCGAAATCGAGGAAGAGGCCGCCATTGCCGCAGAGGATCGACAGTGGCCGCAGCGAACCGTCTTTCTGGTAACCGCGCAGCGTCGAAATCTTCTCCAGTCCCGGCCAGTCCTCATGCTTGAGCATCACGCAGGACGGGCTGTCCATGACGACCTTGCGGATCACCGCCGGCGTGAACACGACCGACAAGGTCAGCGGATAATCCTGCAGCACCCAGGGAATGTCGTCGCCGATCGCTTCCTGCGCCTGCTTGAAATAGCCTGTTATCTGGTCGTCGGTGCGCAGGTTCGGCGGCGGCGCGATCATCACGCCGGCAGCGCCGGCGTCCATCGTGGCCCTTGCGAGCGCGCGCATCGTGGCAAAGCCAGGCGCTGAGACGCCGACGACGACCTGCAGGTTCTTCGCGCGCTTGACGAAGCGGATCGCGACCTGCGCGGCCTCGGCGGTATCGAGCTTCGGCGCTTCACCGAGAATGCCGAGCACCGTGACCCCTTCGCAGCCGACCTCGGCGTAGAAATCGGCCAGGCGGTCGATCGAGCGCTCGTCGATGCGGCCGTCGTCATGGAACGGCGTCGGCGCGATCGCGAAGGTGCCTGCCGCCTTGGCGGTGAGTTTTGTCATCAGTGCCTCTATTTTTTGTCATTCCGGGGCGATGCGCAGCATCGAACTATGGTGCGCAATTGCGCACCTGAGAATCCCAAGATTCCGGGTCCGGTCCTTCGGACCATCCCGGAATGACCACTCATTTAAACCTCCGCGCCGACTTCTTCAGCTCGTCCTCGGAGAAGAAGACGTCCTTGGCGTGGGTGACGATATCCTCGGCCTTCCATCCCGTGAATGGCGGTGTCCAGCCCTCCATTTCCATCATCTTCATCTCGCGGATGCCCCGCGGGCCGGAGACGCCGAGCACCTTGCCGGTCTGGTCGCCCGACAACTCGGAAACCATGTATAGCACGGCCGGCGCGATCCCGTCCGGGCCCAAGGCGGCGCCGGGGTTCTCCTTGTAGCGTGGCAGGTCCGCGGTCATACGGGTCAAGGCGCCCGGTGCCAGCGTCCAGATCCGGATGTTGTATTTGCGGCCCTCGATCGCGAGCACGTTGGAGAGGCCCCAGATGCCGCCCTTGGCGGCGCCGTAGTTGGTCTGGCCGAAATTTCCGATCAGACCCGAGGTCGAGGAGGTATTGACGATGACGCCGCCGCCGTTCTCGCGCATCCATTTGAACACCGGCAGCGTGGCGCAGAAGGTGCCTTTCAGATGCACCCGGATGACCTTGTCCCAGTTGGTTTCCTTGGCCTTGGCAAAGGTCTCGTCGAGCAGGATGCCGGCATTGTTGACGAGGATGTCGGCGCGGCCGAAATGTTTGATTGCGTCGTTGAACACGGATTCGCCGCCGGCGACGGTCGAGATATCGGAGCCGTTGGCAACCGCGCGGCCGCCCTCGGCCTTGATGGCGTCGACCACCTTCTGCGCCATCGATTTGTCCGCGCCGGAGCCATCGCGCGGGCCGCCGAGATCGTTGACCACCACCGCCGCGCCCTCACGCGCGAACAGCTTTGCGTAGGCCTCACCCAGCCCCCCGCCCGCGCCGGTGATGATGGCCACCTTCTTGTCGAGCAATCCCATTGGTTTTCTCTCCTCTTCTTCTTGTCACCTCGCCCCGCTTGCGGGGAGAGGTCGAAAGCGAAGTTTTCGGGTGAGGGGACTCTCCGCGAGTCCCGATGCCGAGGCAGCCCCTCACCCCGCGCTGTCCCCGCAAGAGCGGGGCGAGGGAGAGCACCGCCGTCGCAGTTCTATCCCAGCACCGTCCTGCCGCTCTTGATCACGGTGACGCCCCGCGCCTTCACCTTGGCCTCGAATGAAATCATGTTGCCGTCCTTCCATAGCTCCATGGTCACGGTGTCGCCCGGAAAGACCGGCGAGGAGAACCGCGCCGCGTGCTGGCGGAAGGCGGTCGGGTCGTAGTCGGCATAGGTTTGCAGCACGCCGCGGCAGGTGATGCCGTAGGTGCACATCCCATGCAGGATCGGCTTGGGGAAGCCGGCCTTCTTCGCAAAGCCCGGATCGCTATGCAGCGGATTGCGGTCGCCGCAGAGGCGATAGACCAGCGCCTGATCAGGCCGCGTCGCGATGTCGACGGTGCGGTCGGGCGCGCGCTTCGGCATTGGGTGCGGCTCGGGCTGGCCTTCGGACGGCCCGCCGAAACCGCCATCGCCACGGGCGAAGCGCGAGGCGACCAGCGTTGCCAGCGGTTCGCCCTTCTCGTTCTTCAGCACGGTCTGATGCCGGATCACCGCGCCCTTGTCCTTGCCCTTGTCGTAGACTGCAAGCACGGAAGAGTCGGCGACGAGGTGCGAGGCGCTCGGCAGCGGCTTGTGGAAGGTGATGTCACGCTCGCCATCGACGACCATGACGCGGTTGAGGTTCATCTCGCCGGGGCCGGCGCCCCAGGCTGCAACCGACGCAAAGGTCGGCACCACCTTCAGCGGCCGCGGGTCGGCGGCGGCCTCATTGACGAAGGCCAATTCCTTCTCGTCCATGGGATCGGCGCCCATGCCGATACCATAGGCATAGAGCATCACCTCGCGATCGCTATACGCGTATTTCTGCCCGAGATTTTTCAGCGCCATGAGCTGTTCGTAGTTGATCGGCATGGTCTCTCCCGAATTCCTCTTCGCGCTGCCCGTTATTGCGCCCTCTCCCCTTGCGGGAGAGGGCAGCGAGGCATCAACAACAAACTCGTTCGGGTGAGGGGTTGGCGCCGCGGATACATTTGTCTCCTTGGAGAGAACCCCTCATCCGGCGCTTCGCGCCACCTTCTCCCGGAAGGGGAGAAGGTACTTCTTAGGCTAGGCAAGCGTGAAGAACGGCAACGGGGCGCCGTCGGTCGGCTTGAACACCACCTTGACCTTCTGGCCGATCTTGAGCCTGGCAAAATCGCAATCGACGATGTTGGTCTGTAGCGACGGCCCTTCCTTCAGCGTGACATAGGCGATCGCATAGGGGCCGCTCGCCGATTTCCGCATCAGGCTGAAGGTGTAGATCGTGGCTTCGCCCGAACTTTGCTCCCACACCGTCTTGTCGGAGAAGCAGAACGGACAGATCGAGCTCGGGAAGTAATGCGGCTCGCCGCAGGCGGTGCAGCGCTTGATCAGGAATTTGCCCTGGGCGGCGGCATCCCAGAACGGCTTGGTTTCAGGATTGCCTTGCGGCGCCGGATATTTCCTGGCTTCTTTCTTGGCATCGGCCATCATACACGCTCCAGAACGCAGGTTGAGGCGGCGTGACGCACGCCGAGCAGTCC
>Ga0134128_10005728_pt1 | contig 15051 bp, 11 predicted proteins | sample KB31754_FD_96462 | JGI IMG/M metagenome (GOLD analysis project Ga0134128, IMG submission 96462) | Terrestrial soil microbial communities with excess Nitrogen fertilizer from Kellogg Biological Station, Michigan, USA - KB3-175-4 | ecosystem: Environmental > Terrestrial > Soil > Unclassified ... | reverse complement strand
GGGAATCATCGTCCAACCGGGTCACTTCTCAATGAAAATCCCGGGTCAGATCGTAGCGACATTCAACAGCCGCGATGCATCGTTGCCCCTGCCAGCACTCTTCTTCGGCTCAAAAAAGGCGCGTTGTTGCAATGCGCACAACTCGATGGTCAGCAAGCAGTGAAGCCGCCAACTGATGCCGGGAATAGTTTCTCGTGATCATGATTGCGGGCTTTGTTAAGCTCGAGCCTGTCATTTCTCCGGAGGGCGCGCAATGGCTAGCTCGACGCAATTTCCAAAGATGTTCACATCAGAGGAATGCCAACTCCTGGCGGCCTGTCGGCTGGAGCCGGACCATATACCGAGCCTCATTGCGCCGACGGGCGATCTAGACCAGGACCGCCTGCTCTATGAATTTGCCCGACGCGCAAGGCTTCTCGACGCGGTTGCGACAATAGTCGGTGACGAAATTGCTCTCTCGGCCCATGGATTGGCGGCGGCCGATCAAGCCGCGAGTTCCACCGATTGGATGTCCTCGATGGGTCTAGGAGTGACCGCATTGACGGCGGTTTGCGCGCCGGCGGAGAGCGTGCGATTGCGCTTTGCATTTAACGCGAATGCGGCCGGTGCTGACCTCGACGGGGTATCCGGCCGCACGCTGGCAGCGCCCTTCGGCAACGATGTTCCCCCCACGCAGGTCGGGGTCGACAATCCGCTGGCGGAATGGGAAACGGCGGACCTACGGGCTGGTGACACGCTCGTCTTGCCGTCGGGAACGTCGTGGGTTGCCAGCGCCAGTGCCTCCGCACGAATTCTACGCCAACGCTATGTCAATGGCCTCGCCGGTCAAGCACCGAATCCGCCGCCGACTCGACCTGAGACGGCAATCGATCTACGAGGCAACGCAACTGGGTCGGCACTCGACTTTTGGGCTCCTCCACCGAAAGGGCGCAATGACGGCATTGCGCTGGCGCGCAGCCAATATTCACTAGGTGTCCCGGGGTCCAACCATCGTGTCGTTGTTGGCCGCACCGATGTCTCGAACGACCTCGTGGTCACGTTGCATGATGCGGCTTCGCCTGTGGGCGACGAGGCGCCTCCGCTGGTTGAGTCACTGATTGTCGCCCTTGATGATCTAGAGCTGTTTGACGGCGGACCAGCCAGGACTCTTCATCGGGGAGCGGTCGCGTATCTGCCGGCGTTGACATTCAAATCGGCATTCCGTGTCGGTGGCACGCGGGGACGGTTTTTGCGCCTGCGCTGGACGGGGGCGCCGCAAGGCTATGCCGATCCAATCCAAGCTCAAATCATTGCCCCCGACAACGGCTACGCCACGACCTATCTTTCGACGTTGACTGCCAAATGCCTAACGCTAGCACGAGGAGAGCGGCTACCGCTGGAACTCCGGGCCGGCGATACCTTTCTGGTACTACTGCAGGGGAAGATTAGCATCGCGGGTGAGCCGGCGTCTGCTCCGGCGTTGGTCGTACTGCCGGTGGGGGTACCGGTCGACGTAAAATGTGACGACGACGTACCGGCTCTGATGACACGAATTGAGATGATCGGTCAGGTTAAGCAACTGGCGGTCGTTCGCGGGGTTACTCCAGCGACATTATCGCCGGATGTGGCTGGGCCGGACACGCCGTCCGTCTATTTCTGCATTCCGTTGATGGCGCGGGCCCGCGCCAATGACTGGCGTACCGTCTGTCGCCACCTTGATGCCACCTTGGCCTCAATCTACCAACAAACCGACCCGAACTGGCGGATATTGGTTGTTGGCAGTGACGCGCCCGACCTTACGGTCAAAGTCGATCAGCGGTTCGAGTTTCTATCTGCGCGTACAATGCAAGCTGGTGAAGGGCGCGACGCCGGTCGACGCGACAGCGGCTACAAGCGCTGGTTGGGCAAGCGAGAGGTCGCAGAGCGAGGCGGCGGCTTCCTGATGTTTTGTGACGCCGACGACCTGATTGAGCGGAGCGTTGTGGCCTTCGTTAGGAGAACAAACCATCCGTTCGGTTATATCGTCGGCCGAGGTTTGCTCTACGACGCAGCACGGGGGCGCGCCTCGCCTTTACCGATGAAATCGGCCCTCACTCGTAGCTTTGATCAGCACTGTGGGACGTGTGGGGTCTTTCGGGTGGCGGGAGTCGATCCAAATGGCGTCGATGCTTCCGACTTCCATGTGATAACCGGCCACCAGGGTCACCCGGCTTATCGCTCCAACATGTATCTGGCGGGGCGGCCATTGATGGAACTGCCTTTCATGGCGGTTGGCTACGTGCGGTTCACCACCGAGAACTTGTCTGACCTCAGCGACTTACCTGATGCCGGGGAGCGCTCGTCGTTAAAAAAACGTATCCTTGCGGCGATGGCTGCCGAGCCGCTGCGCCTCGACGCTGACACGGCAAATGCGTTTTCTATCGGGACTTTGCGCGATCCCGCGCCGACAACTCGAACGTTCGGGCCGGCGCGACTGTCCGTACTCGTTTGCACACACCGTCGCCCCGAGGGCCTCGGCAGGCTCTTGACTTCGCTCCAACCTCAAATCGAGGGCCGCTGGGATCGGGAACTGATCGTCGTGAACGATGGAACGCACGATGCCGACTATGACGCCGTGCTCGCTTCCTACCGCCATTTTCTGCACTATGAGCCTCTCGCGGCAAACGTTGGCATCGCCAAGGCGCGCAATCGTTCGGCGGCGCTGGCGCGGGGTGACTTCCTGGTTTTCGTCGACGACGATTGCGTCGCCCCGCCACATTGGCTCGACTGGCTGGAGTCGCGCCTCGCCATGCACCCCGAGCTCGATGTCGTTGGCGGCACGACCCGTCCCCTCGATCTCGATGCGGCCAACTTCGTCGGTCGCGTGCAGGGGCATTACGATCTCCTGCCTCGCCCGCACCGACTCACCACCGGAGAGCAACTCTTTGTAACGGCCTGCCTCGCAGTCCGCGCGGAAGCATTTCACGCCGTTGACGGCTTCGGCACAGGACCGCTGTTCGCGATCGCCGGGGAGGATAGTGACTTGTCGGTTCGGCTTATGCGGGCCAAGGTTCGGTCGAGGGTGGACATGGAGTGGCATGTTTTTCATGTGCTCTCCCGCAAGTTGCTCCCCGAAATTCGTCGCTACCGACGCTATGGACGCGTCAACGGGTTACTTGCAACTCAACCAGAAGCACCGAAAGCATACCGCTTGCTTGCCCACCGCCGAACCAGGGACTTGCCAAGCGCTTTCGACTATCATTTCCGAGTTACCGCGACGCGCGCCGCGAGTTTTTCGAGTAACCCCTGGCTTCGGCTAGTATCGCGGCTGGTCGGGGCGACGATCCTTTCGTCGTATGATTTGGGCTTCATTTCAGGTCTCACGAGCCAGCGCCGCGACGCAAAGTTGCCGCGCAACTAGTGTTGAAATGTCATCACCTTCGGAGCTTGCATGGGCCTAGCCTCTGTGCCGGATACCCACACCGCTGGGCGCATCCTCTCCAGGTCGCCACTGGTCACCATCTCGAACGTCAATCGGGACGTACCGGCAGGGATCGCCTCGTTCGCGCCTGACCTATTCGACGGCAAACCCGCGCTTCATCTGCTTCATCACACCTGGACGTTGCAGCGGGGCGATGCTCGCTGGATTACGGAGGCAATTCAGCGCGCGCAGTCGTTGCTGCCGCAAAGCAGCTTCGTGATGCTCGCTTCCAACGATCTCGAAGCATTGGAATTCAGCGCCCGCGGCGAGCAGTGCTTTGTGGCGAGCGCCCTCATGTTCCTGGACGAGCGAGTTTGGCGACCGATCGCCGGCCCCAATGCACAACCTCAGTTTGGCGCCGTTTACGTCAGCCGGCCGGATCGGATGAAGCGCCACGAACTGGCGGCACGAATCGAGCGCCTTTTACTCATCTACGGTTATGCCTTGGACAAGGAGGGTGATTCACTGGCGCGAGTGCGCGCTCTGCTGCCGAACGCTTACTTTGCCAACCACGAGGTAGGGGAAGGGCGTTATCGGTACCTGGGCCCCGAAACGGTAGCCATGCTGTTGGGGCGCAGTCAGGTGGGGCTATGCCTCTCGGCTGAGGAAGGCTGCATGCGGGCATCGATGGAGTACCTGATGTGCGGGCTGCCGATTGTCTCAACGCGCAGTCTGGGTGGGCGCGACAGATACTTTGTCGGCGACTACTGCAAGATTGTTGATGACGATCCGGAGGCGGTCGCCTGGGCCGTCACGATGCTGAAGAACCGAAATCTTGATCGCATGCGCATCCGCGAACATGTCGGGCAGTTGGTGGCGTTCGATCGGTACAATTTTCTTTTGACGATCAATGGACTGGTCGAGTCTCGATTTGGCGTCTCGGACGTGTTTCCGTCGATCATGCCGTTCATTGGCGCCGGCGCCAGCTTCGAAAAAGCGTCGGTGATATATGAGCGGATAAAGACGACACTCACCGACATGAGCTGAGCGATTTCGTCGAGTTGGCGACTCAACGGGTCGACGTAAGGGTCTTTAACGCCTTCAGCATCTCGACGCCGCTATCCGGCAGCGGCCGGGCCGCGAGGAGTGAACCGGCATTGCGGGCTCGCTCCCCGAGGTCCTGATCGGCAAGAAACCGCCGCAGACCCGCAATGAACTGTGCGGCGTCGGCGTGGGCGTCGGCCTCGATTCCTGCGGCAAAGCGAGTGACGAGGCTCGCGTTCAGACGCGTCTCATCATGCAGGGGCAACATGAGATGCGGACGGCCCGCGGCAAGTGCCATGGACGCCGTCATCGCGCCGCCTTGCGACAAGACGTGGGTGCATCGCCCAAGGACCTCGCCCATGTTCGCCGGCGTCGCATGGGGCGTTTTCTCCCGTAGTCTGATAAACTCCAGCAACATCGGGTTGGCGCCACGGATGTAGAGTTCGACCGGAATCGGCAGGTCGCACAAACTTTGCACGCGGCTCTCGAGCTGCGGCAATTCCGCGCCGAGGTAAGCGAACAGACGGATCGGCTCGGCCGGTCCTATCGCCGGAAAGCCGCCCGGCGGCGCCATTATTCCTTCGCGCCGGAACGAGCGGTAGGGGTCGAGTTCAGGCAACCCGACGACGATTCGGGCGTCGGCTCGGAACAGCGCGGGAAGTGTCTGTACAGGCGACGCGGTGCCATGCCGCGCCAGGACCGCGTTGGTGGTCTTGAGCAGCTGGCGCTCAGGAATAGCGGGCGCGATGTCGGCGCGCAGCGGAGGAAATTCCGGAAACTCCAAAGGGGGCAAGGTAAAGCCGGTTCCAATCGTGACCAGCTTTAGGTGGGCGACATTAGCAGCGATTTGAGCGGCGGGACTGTGATCGGCGATGAGCACCCGCGGATCGGCAAGCGCAAATAACGCGAGCCAAGCGTCAGTCACCGCGGCGAGGTTGTCGGCATCGCCAAAACCGACAAGCGTCAGCACGTCAGCAAAGCTCGCCAGACCTACGCGGCCGCCTTGATATGCATAGCGGGGCCAGACCGGTGCCTGATAGATGCGGGCTCCCTCGCCGAGCATCTGCCTTGCCGCCTTAAGATCGGCGACCGCAAATGCCAACTCGAACCCGGCCGCTTCAAGTGCAGGCCGCATCGCAGCGATGGTGCTGAGATGGCCAAAATTGGCCCCAAGTTCCCAGCAGAAAAGCAGCCGCGTCATGAGAGGCTGGCTTCGAGGACAGCCAGGCGTCAGGTCGGCGGGCCGGCGTAGCCATGGCTCGGCACGGCACTACTTACATCAAACTGGTTGAATATGGCAGACGCCGGATCTGACCTGCGATCCCGGTCAAGCAATGTCTGAGAGCCGCTGCCACCCAGTTGGAAGTGCAGGCCAAAAGTGGCGCGATAGTCGCCGGTCGAGGCAACACTGGCATCGGCCGAGACCGACATGCCCGCGAGGCCGGAAGCGGCTGGGCGCCATTCGACGCCCACCCGTCCCAGGTTGAAGGAAGGTTGCGCCTCGGCGCCGGCCGTCAGCACAAGATCGGGGTCCGGGTAGAACTTCAAGTCCAGGCGCCCAAAGCCGCCATTGGCCGTCGTGCCGCCCTGGTAGCCGGCCCGCGCCGACACCGTGAAATTATCGGAAAGATAGTATTCGGCCTCCGCGCCGATCCGGTTCATCGAGACGCCATACTGGTTTTCCGTCGACCCCACGAGACCGATAAGTCCTTGATCCGGATTACGGGCGAACAAGTGGAGGGCGGCGCCGTAATAGCTGTCGGTTGCGATACCAACGTCGAGCTGCGCACCAAATTGCTGACCCAACGGGATGTCGCCTTTGGCACTCAGGCCCGCCCAAAGATGATCGAAGTCCACCGGATCGCGCGCGACGCCAGACAGCGCGGAGACGCTGAAATTGGGCGCGTCAACGGCGGCGGCAACGTCGCTCGCGGTGGGGAAGACGGCGGGCGCGGCGGGCGCAGGAAGGTCGGCCGCCATTGCGGGAATACTTATCGAGGCTCCAACGATCGATCCCAAGATCGCAAGTCCGACCCGGCTGCGTATGGGCCGGCTCAGCATTCGCAGCATTGCTGCGCTGACGGTCTTACGATCGACGGCAATCACTTCGATGCCTGAGGGAAGGTTGAAGCCCACCCGGACGGCCACTTCGAAGGCGTCATGCCCGCGCGCGGCCCGCCACGTCATTTCCGTTGCAGCGATTTGCGCCATCATTTCGCTGCGTTGCTGAACGTCGTTCATCCGGGTTCTGGACGCGGGCGACAAAACGACGAACAAGGTTCGCCGGTCGCTCTGGAAGAATACTCCGTAAATTGACGAACCAAGAACGCGCCGCAACTCCCGCGCCAGATCAACCAACGCCTCGGCGCGTCCAAGGGCGAGGGTACGATCCAGAACAAGAACGCCATCGCCGGTGGCCGCAATCAGGGCCTCCAGCGAGCGTTTCTTGCTGAGTTTGGCCGACCGATGTCGGGCAATCTTCACCGTCACCGGGATGTCGAGCTGACGAACGCACTCTTCGATATCGCGCCGCATCGCTGCCGGGCTTGCGTTAGCAAGTGTGCCAACTTCCAGGACGGGCACCGCCTGAGCGCCAAGTCGAGCGACGAACACCGGCAAGTTCCGGGCCGCCAGAGCGTCCCGAATACGCACAGCGTTGTAGTCAGCGACGGCAGCCAACATCGACGATGCTCCATTAAGCCCATAACGACCCCGTGTAGCATTGGGCAGCGAGAGCTCTCCTGTCCACAGAAAAGACAATGAGCTGCCATCTTTCGTGCGCTTCTGTTGCTTGTTTGATGCGCGCGATGCCCAATGCTCGCGCAAGGCAAGGGTGGCGTTTAGCTGAGCGCAAAGACCGAAGGGCGCGATCGCTACATTGATCTGTTTCGCGATCGCCCCGTCCGGTCTCCCATCATTTCAGATGCGTCAAACAGCGGAGCGCAAGACCGGACGGCCGCACCGGCGAGCGAGTGCAGTATCTTCACTGATAGATGGGGGTCCGGGCCGAGGGAACGGCAAGGAAGGTGATGCTTGCCGGGGCGAAGGTAATGGCCCCGGCAGCAGTCGCCTCTCCCGCCATCGCCGGCAGCGCGTCATCCGAGCCGAGCCGCAAGGGGGTCCGGTTGAGCAGCACGTCCCGATCCATCAGATCCGCCGCGGTGAGCGTGTAGCGGTCTGCCGCGACCGGAAGCATCAGGGACTGGCTTTTCTGCCGATCGGTGTTGAGCACCAGCAGCACCACGCCGCCCGGAACGTTGCGCAGGCAATGCGCATAGACGTGCAGGCCGGGAGCATTCGTCCGCCGGGGTCGAGCACCGTGGTTCCCATGAGCTGCCGCCAGAGCAGCGCACCCCAATAATTGGGCTTGGGCTCGAAGGTCGTTTCGTCCAGAAGGCCGTAGTCGCTGGCAACCAGCGTATTGTGGAAGACGACGGCTACCCCCTGTCGGGCGAGCCGGCCAAGCTGGTCGAGGTAGCGGAAACTGTCCAGAAACGTGCCAGCCCACGGGTTGCCGCCGGCTGCCGATTCCGCCGTTTCCGTATTCCAGAAGGGTTTGCCCGGCATGAATTTGTCGCGCACGCCGCGGTAATAGGCGAGCGTCTGGTCGGTGCGGCCCAGCCAATCCTCGGAGAGTGCCTGGCCGGCGCTGGTCTGATGCCCCATGGCTGCGGCCCGTTGCGAGACGGCGCCATAGTGGTGATAGGAGAAAACGTCGGCGCCTCCCGTCGAGGCCGCAAGAGCAGCGGCGGGAAGCACTTTGAGATCGTTATATCCGCCCGCGGCGACGCCCCAATCGGCGGTCGACTCCCCGACGGAGCCGGGCGCGAGCAGTTTCGTGTCAGGATATTCCTCGCGCATGAAGGCTTCGAAGATGCGGTGATCGCGGCCGTAGGCGGCGGCGTCATAGCCTTTGGGAGCGCCACCCATCATGGCCAGTGTCGGCTCGTTGAAATACTCCGCAGCGGCGATGGTGCCGCCATTTGCCTTGGTGAAAGCAAGCCAGCGACGTGCCTGATCGGGACGCCAGACGCCGTCCAGCCCGCGCGTGCCCTCTCCGTTCGGCATCGAGGTGACGATGGGCGCGTCGACCGCGTGCGAGAAGGCGACCGCGCCAAGCCACTGCCGACGCGTGAGCACGCCGCCATAGCCGGCGGGCGGATCTTTGGGCGGCGTGTCGGAATCGGCAAAAAAGGTTGTGTTGGCCCAGGTGCCGCTGATCCGCACATAGGCCGGGGCGAGCGCCACCGCCATGGTGCGCGGCCGCCGGTTGGCTAGGTCGGTCGGTGGCCGATACTGGTAGAGGTCGGCGCTCATTCCGGCGGGTATGTCGCCGCCCTGATCCGTGGATGATCCAGCTTGGCCGGCGGTCTTCGCCGAAGTCTCCACTATGTCCTTGTACGGCTTCCAGAAGCGACCGCCGGTAACCTCCAGCATTTCGACATTATAGGATTGATAACGCTCATCGACCTGGCCCACCCGCTCCATGGTAGCCGGGGTCAGCCGGGGGACAGTCGGATCCTGCGCCATAGCTTGACTCGCTCAGGGGATCCTAGCTTCGCCGCACCCGCCAGGCCATATTCGTCATTGCGGCACCAACGCTGATCAGTTCGATGCCAAGAAGCACTCCGATCAGCCAGATCGCCGTTACCGGCAGGGTCGTCAACAGCACCAGCGACAATATTATGCCGACCACTCCGCTCGCCAGCACCCAGCCCCAGGTCGGGAACGGACGGATCGTCAAAGCGAATACGATCTTCGACATGCCCTCGATCATGAAGAAAACGATCAGGAGCAGCGTGATCGTCATGAGTCCCTGGGACGGATCGCGCAGTAAGAGGAAGCCGATCAAGACGCCAAGAACGACGGAGATGAGTTGCAGCCAGAAATAGGGCACCTGGCGGGCGCCCAGCAGGCTGATGCCCTGGACGATGCCGCTGACGACAAGCAGCCACCCGAGGAGCACCACCACCGCGAGCGAGGAGACCAGGGGATAGATAATTGCCAGAATGCCCGCCGCCAAAAGCAGTATGCCTTCGACGAGATACCATAGAGAATATCGCTTGACCGCTTCCCGAGCTGCCTCGCGGAACACCTCCGCGGCAGCGCTCAACGACATCGCCATATCCACCTCCCGAGTTCGGACCCCCCCTGTTTCTTTAAGCCGATATCCGAGACGCAACAACTCGTGCGTTTCGATAGTCGGAATTGAAGAAATCAATGCATCTTGGTCAGGCTTTTCTTGCCATGATGGTGATGGCTTGCGTTCTTGCGAAGCTCAGTCATCAGCTGGGGGAGTGCGGGTTGTACAGCACAGCCTTGTGGTGCTCGTTCGTCTGAACTGGACAGTGCGGCCGACAAGTGCAACTTTCATCTCGGCCTCTCGCCATCGCACTACTAAGCCAATCGCGGCGGCACGTTGGAGAATAACGCGCCCAGTCCCTCGCTCATCGTCGGGTGCGTCAGGATGGCGTCGCGCAGGACGGTGTAGGGCAGATTCGCCAGCATTGCAGTCTGTACGGCAGCCAGCACCTCGCCAGCCTCGGCGCCGATCATGACAAATCCGAGAATGCGATCGTCTGCCGCGGCAACCAGCACCTTCAGAAAACCCTGACGTTCGTCGAGCGTGCGTGTTCTGAGCACGGCGCTGGTCGGCAGTTTGCCGACGCGTACGGCAATGCCCTGCCGCTGTGCCTCGATTTCGCTCAGGCCGACCCGCGCCAATGGCGGATCGGTGAACATGCAATAAGGAACCAGCCTGTCCTTCGTCGTGCGGCTGCCGCCGGCCAGATTGTCGCGGATGATCCGGAAGTCGTCGTAGGAGACATGGGTGAATTGCGGGCTGCCGGCGCATTCACCGATCGCCCAGACGCCCGGAGCCGTGGTTTCAAGCCGATCATTGACCTTGATGTAGCCGCGGGCATCGAGGGCCACCCCCGCCGCTTCGAGCCCGATGTCAGCGGTATTGGGCACGCGCCCGGCGGCCACGAGGAGATCGCTGCCTTCGACGGTCTGCTCGCCGGCGGGCGTACGCACGACAACGCGCACCTGTTCGCCCGATTGCCCCTCGACGTGCAGCGCTTCAGCCGAGAGGACGGTGGCGATGCCCTCCAAACCTAAGAACCGCTGCACTTCTTCTCCGACGTCAGCATCCTCACGTCCGGCGAGCCGGGGGGCACGCTCGATGACGGTTACGCGGCTGCCAAAACGGCGATAGGCCTGCGCCAGTTCGAGCCCGACATAGCCGCCGCCGAGCACCAGCAGATGGACTGGCACGCGGTCGAGTTCCAGCGCCTCGATATTGGTAAGCGGTTTGGCTGTGGCGAGGCCGGGAATGTCGGGTATCGCCGCCTTAGTGCCGATATTGAGGAAGATTCGGTCGGCTGTGAGCAAGCGCGTGCCGCCTGCGTTGAGACGGACCTCGAGGGTCAGCGGGGAAATCAACTTGCCCTCCCCCATGACGAGCTCCGTGCCGCTCGCCTTGTAGTTCCGCAAATGCATGTCGATGAGACCCTCGACCATATCGCGCTTGCGCTGCCGGACCTTGGCCATGTCGATCGTCGGGGGGCCGATGATCGAGCCGAACTGTCCGGCGTGGCGCACCAGGTCCGCCACCTTGGCACTCCATATGACGTTCTTGCTGGGGAGACAGTTGACGTTGGGACAGGAGCCGCCGATCCAGCGGCGCTCGATGACCGCGACGCGGCGGCCTGTTCGCGCCAGATGCCAGGCGAGGTATTTGCCGCCTTCGCCGCTGCCCAGCACCAAGGCGTCATATCGTTCCGGCTGAGACATTTCCTGCTCCGGGTCAATGAATGCTTCTTCACAGTGTGGTCAGGGCTTCGGCCCTGTGTGCGGCAGACTGCCAACAAATTCAGTCCGGCGTCTCATCGTTCGAAGTATCCGCTTGCGAGCATTTTTGCGCAGATAGATGTGCGACAGGTAAGTGCCAGCCGTATCTGATCGCCATGAGGCGAAGGCCGAAGCAGATGATGCCGCCGATCGTCGTCGAGATACCGTAGGAAAGCCCGACCGTATGCCCGATTACGACGATGGACGCGCCGGCCAGTGCCGCGACGGCGTCGAGGTCGGACCGCAGCACCTGTGGGATCTCGGCGAGGAGAGCATCGCGCGTCATGCCGCCGCCGATGCCCGTCAACATGCAAACAGCCGATACCTTGCGAGGCAATTTGCTTAGCCACGATGATCTCCTGGAGATGCATTCGCGCAGCCTGGCAGCGGCGCGCCCACCACCGGAAGATTGGGCCTGCGGGTGAGCGCCCTCGTGGCCTTGCGATCGCTCCGACAAACGCCGCTCATTGTCCTGGCCCGCGGTTGGCGTCAGGCGGGCCGAATCACCGACTACCAATCGCGTCCTCGTTAGCCACGGTACTCCGCCGCACAATCAAGGTGACAATCCGCGACCACAGGCAAACGATAATGCTTGAAGTCACAGGACCGTGATCGATCGCATAGCTTGAAAACAGGAGTGTTCCATGGCCACGCACAAGGTCGGCTACCTTATCGGCAGTCTCGCCAAAGGATCAATCAACCGCAAGCTCGCCAAGGCGCTGGTAAATCTGGCGCCGCCTGAGCTTGAAATGTCGGAAATCTCCTTCAAGGATCTGCCGCTCTACAGCTACGACTATGACGTCGACTACCCTCCGGCCGGCAGAGCGCTCAAGGCCGCCCTCGCGGCCGTCGACGCCGTGCTGTTCGTCACGCCTGAATACAACCGATCGATACCCGGCGGGCTGAAGAACGCGATCGATTGGGCGAGCCGGCCCTACGGCACCAACTCGTTCGCGCGCAAGCCGTCGGCGGTGATCGGCACGTCGCCGGGCGCGATCGCCACGGCCGTTGCCCAACAGAATCTGCGGAGCGTTCTCGGCTTCTGCAACTCGCCGCAGATGAATACCCCGGAAGCCTATATCCAGTTCACTCCAGGCCTCATTACCGACGATGGTGAAGTTACCAACGACGGAACAAGCGAGTTTCTGCGCAACTTCATGCAGGCATTTTACATCTTCATCACAAGGGTCCGCTCCGTCGTGCCGAAAGACGCGTAAATCCAGCGGACCTGCTGCAGGTTCATCGGCGCAAGGTCGCTATCAATCGGCTCCTAGTCGAAGGTTCGGCGCGAGGGGGTCGCTGCGGGGTTTGAGGGGGCAGGTCAAGGCGCGGTCCTAGTCCGCTGGTCGCCTCAGCCGTCGAGATCCGGCAAATCGTGAAAAAACGCCAGGCACTCGGGATTGGCCAGCGCCGTGACGTTGGTGATCGGTCGGTGGTTGAGCGTGTCGCGGACGGCGACTTCGGAAATTTTCCCTGAGCGGGTGCGAGGAATTTCCGGCACGGCAACGATCCGCGCCGGAACGTGCCGTGGCGTGGCGCCGCTGCGAATGCGCGTCCGAATGGCCTGTCGCAGCGCCTCGGTCAGCGCGCTGCCGGGCCGGAGCCTGACGAACAGCACCACGCGCTGGTCGCCCTGCCAGTCCTGACCAACGCAGACTGCCTCGAGGATTTCGGGGATGGCTTCCACCAGCCGGTAGATTTCGGCGGTGCCAATGCGCACGCCACCCGGATTGAGCGTGGTATCGGCCCTCCCCTCGATGACGAAGCCGCCGGAAGGCTGGACGACGAGAAAGTCGCCGTGCGCCCAGACGCCGGGAAAGTGCTCGAAATAGGCGGCGCGATAGCGGCTGCCATCGACATCGCCCCAAAAGCCCAGCGGCATCGACAGATGGGCATTGCGGCATACCATTTCGCCCGGCACGCCGAGGACCGGCTGCCCGTCCGGGCCAAACGCCGCCACGTCCATGCCAAGCATGGCGCCCTGCAATTCGCCGCGCCGGACCGGCAGCGTCGGCACGCCGCCGAGAAAACAGGCGCAGATATCGGTGCCGCCCGAGATCGAGGCGAGATGCACGTCCCGCCTCCAGTCGTCGTAGATGTGGTCGAAGCTTTGCGGCAGTAGCGGCGAGCCGGTGGAAAGGATCGCCCGGAGGCTGTCGAGGCGGTGCGTGGTGCGCGGGCTCAACCCGGCCTTGGCGCAGGAATCGATATATTTGGCCGAGGTGCCGAAAATGGCGATCCGCTCCGCATCGATCAAATCGGGCAAGCGAGTCAGCTCGGGATAGGCGGGATTGCCGTCATAGGTGACAAGGGTGGCGCCGGAGGCGAGGCCCGTCACCAGCCAGTTCCACATCATCCAGCCGCAGGTGGTGTAGTAGAACAGCCGGTCGCCGGGGCGCAGATCGCAGTGGAGCCGGTGCTCCTTCAGATGCTGGAGCAGCAGCCCGCCAGCCGAATGGACGATGCATTTAGGCTTTCCGGTGGTGCCGGACGAGAACAGGATCGCCAGCGGCGTGTTGAACGGCAGCCGCTCGAACGGGATTTCTCGCGGCGCAAACGGCGCCAGCCAGGCTTCGAAGGTAATCGACGGCTTGTCATAGCTGGCCCCGGCGGGAGGCTCGCCCAAGAGGATGATCCGGCGCACCGAGGCCGCCGCGGCGGCGGCATTGATGCTGGCGGTAGTTTCGAAACGCTTGCCGCCATAACCATAGGCCGGCACCGCGACCAGCACGCCTGGCTCGATCTGGCTGAGGCGGTCCGCCGCGCCGGCCGGCCCGAAATCGGGCGAGCAGGAGGCCCACACGGCGCCGATCGCGGCGGTCGCGAGGTAGAGCACGATGGCTTCGATGTCGTTGGTGACGATCGCCGCCACCCGGTCGCCGCGCCCGATGCCGTTGGCCGCAAGCGCCTGCGCGGCGCGAGACACCAAATCGTAGAGGGCGCGGCGGGACAGGGTGCGACGGGTGCCGTCGTCGCGATGGGCGATCAGCGCCAGCCGCGCATCGGGCTCGCGCAGCAGGTTTTCGGCATAGTTCAGCCGCGCCTCGGGGAAGAACCGCGTCGAAGCGAGATCGGCCCCCGGCGCAAAAACCCGATCCCCCCGATCGCCGACGATTTCGAGAAATTCCCACAGCGCAGCGTGATAGGCGGCGGGATCGTGGATCGACCAGGCGAGGAGGTCGGCATAGTCGGTTGCGGCGAAACCCTGGGCAGTGGCAAAGGCGGCGAGTTCGGTCGCCGCGAGGCGCGCCGGGTCGGGCTGCCACAGGATGGCACCGATGGAGGTGGGCGGTTCAGCCATGTTCCACCGCCATGGCGACGCCCATGCCGCCGCCGATGCACAGGGTCGCGACGCCGCGCCGCGCCGCGCGCCGCCGCATCTCGTGCAGTAGAGTCACCAGCACGCGGGCCCCCGAGGCCCCGATCGGGTGGCCGAGCGCGATGGCGCCGCCATTGACGTTGACCCGTTCGGGATCGAGGCCGAGCTCGCCGATGACGGCGAGGCTCTGCGCCGCGAACGCCTCGTTGATCTCCCACAGGTCGACGTCACAGACCTGCCAGCCGGCACGCCCCAGCACCTTGCGGCTGGCCGGGATCGGGCCGAGGCCCATGATTTGCGGGTCCAGGCCCACATGGGCCCAGGCAGCGATGCGGGCGAGCGGGGTCAGGCCGCGCTTCTGGGCCTCGGCCTCGGTCATCAGCACGAGGGCGGCCGCGCCGTCATTGATGCCGGACGCATTGCCGGCCGTGACCGTGCCGTCCTTCGAGAAAGCGGG
>Ga0134128_10005726_pt1 | contig 15053 bp, 13 predicted proteins | sample KB31754_FD_96462 | JGI IMG/M metagenome (GOLD analysis project Ga0134128, IMG submission 96462) | Terrestrial soil microbial communities with excess Nitrogen fertilizer from Kellogg Biological Station, Michigan, USA - KB3-175-4 | ecosystem: Environmental > Terrestrial > Soil > Unclassified ... | reverse complement strand
CAGGACACCGCGAAAGTGTTGTCCCGCTACGTCGATGCCATCGTGTGGCGCACCTACGGGCAGGCCCGGCTCAGCGCGATGGCCGAAACCGCCACGGTGCCGATCGTCAACGCTCTCTCCGACCAGTTCCACCCCTGCCAGGTACTGGCCGACCTGCAAACCGTCGCCGAGCGCAAGGGATCGTTGCGCGGGCTGCGGATCACCTATTTCGGTGACGGCGCCAACAACATGGCGCATTCGCTGATGCTCGGCGCCGTCACCGCGGGCATGCACGTAACAGTCGCCGCCCCAGCCGGTTTCGCACCCGATCCGCTGTTCACCGCGGCCGCCGAACACCGCGCTGCCGATACCGGGGCCTCGGTGACCATCACGGCAGACCCGATCGTCGCGGCATCCGGCGCCGATGTGCTGGTCACCGACACCTGGACGTCGATGGGCCAGGAGGACGACGGGCTGGATCGAGTACGGCCGTTCCGGCCTTTCCAGCTCAACGCCGACCTGTTGGCCAAAGCTGACTCGGAAGCCATTGTGCTGCATTGCCTTCCGGCTCACCGTGGCCATGAAATCACCGACGAGGTGATCGACGGCCCGCACAGCGCGGTGTGGGACGAAGCCGAGAACCGGCTTCATGCGCAAAAGGCGCTGTTGGTGTGGCTGCTGGAACGCCGCCCATGACCGCGCGCCGGCGACGATGCAGAGCGCAGCGATGGGGAGGAGCGGCGCAATGAGCCCGAGCAAGACGACGCCGGAGATCACCCGCGCCGGCCGGCAGGCCCGCATCGTGGCGATCCTGTCGTCGGCCGAGGTCCGTAGCCAAAGCGAGCTGGCCGCGATGCTGGCAGCCGACGGCGTCGACGTCACGCAGGCCACGCTGTCGCGCGACCTCGAGGAGCTCGGCGCGGTGAAGTTACGCGGCGCCGACGGTGGTGTCGGCGTCTATGTCGTACCCGAAGACGGCAGCCCGCTGCGCGGGGTGGCCGGCGGCACCGCGCGGCTGTCGCGCCTGTTGAGCGAGGTGCTGGTGTCTACCGACGCCACCGGCAATCTGGCCGTGCTGCGCACGCCGCCCGGTGCGGCCGACTACCTGGCCAGCGCCATCGACCGGGCCGCCTTGCCCTACGTGGTCGGGACCATCGCCGGGGATGACACGATCTTCGTGGCGGCCCGCGAACCGATGACCGGCGCAGAACTCGCACGCTTGATCCAAAACCTGACGTAACAGCACGAATAAAGGAGATCAGTTCATGTCCGAGCGCGTCATCTTGGCGTATTCCGGCGGTTTGGACACATCGGTGGCGATCAGCTGGATCGGCAAGGAGACTGGCCGCGAGGTTGTCGCAGTGGCGATCGACCTCGGTCAGGGCGGTGAGGACATGGACGTGGTGCGTCAGCGGGCGCTGGACTGCGGCGCGGTGGAAGCCGTCGTGGTCGATGCCCGCGACGAGTTCGCCGACGGCTATTGCCTGCCGACCATCCAGTCGAATGCCCTGTATATGGATCGCTACCCGCTGGTGTCGGCGATCAGCCGGCCGCTGATCGCCAAGCATCTGGTGAAGGCGGCCCGCGAGCACGGCGGCAGCATCGTCGCGCACGGCTGCACCGGCAAAGGCAACGACCAGGTCCGCTTCGAGGTCGGATTCGCCTCACTGGCACCGGATCTGGAGGTTCTCGCACCGGTCCGCGACTATGCATGGACCCGGGAGAAGGCCATCGCCTTCGCCGAAGAGAACGCGATCCCGATCAACGTCACAAAGCGCTCACCGTTCTCCATCGACCAGAACGTGTGGGGCCGCGCGGTGGAAACCGGCTTCCTGGAACATCTCTGGAACGCGCCGACCAAGGACGTTTACGACTACACCGAAGATCCCACGGTCAACTGGAACACCCCGGACGAGGTCATCGTCGGCTTCGAGAAGGGCGTGCCGGTCACCATCGACGGCCGTTCGGTCTCGGTGTTGCAGGCCATCGAGGAACTCAACCGCCGGGCCGGCGCACAGGGTGTCGGGCGCCTCGACGTCGTCGAAGACCGCTTGGTGGGCATCAAGAGCCGCGAAATCTACGAGGCCCCGGGTGCGATGGTGCTCATCACCGCACACACCGAACTCGAGCACGTCACGCTGGAGCGCGAGCTTGGCCGGTTCAAGCGTCAGACCGACCAGCGCTGGGCCGAGTTGGTGTACGACGGTCTGTGGTACTCGCCGCTGAAGACCGCCCTGGAGACCTTCGTCACGAAGACTCAGGAGCACGTCACCGGCGAGATTCGAATGGTGTTGCATGGCGGGCATATTGCCGTCAACGGCCGGCGCAGCGCCGAGTCCCTCTACGACTTCAACCTGGCAACCTACGACGAGGGCGACACGTTCGATCAGTCGATGGCGAAGGGCTTCGTCTACGTGCACGGGCTGTCGTCGAAGCTGGCCGCCCGTCGTGACCTGGCCACCGACGAGACGTGAGCACCAACGAGGGGTCGCTGTGGGGCGGGCGGTTCGCCGACGGCCCGTCCGAAGCGCTGGCCGCGCTGAGTAAATCCACCCACTTCGATTGGGTGCTGGCACCGTACGACGTCGTTGCGTCCAAAGCCCACACGCAGGTTTTGTTCGATGCCGGGCTACTGACCGAAGATCAGCGCGATGGACTGCTGGCCGGTCTGGACAGCCTGACCGAAGACGTCGCGGACGGCAGTTTCGGGCCGCTGGTCACCGACGAGGATGTGCACGCCGCGCTCGAGCGTGGACTGATCGACCGGGTCGGCCCCGACCTGGGCGGCCGGTTGCGGGCCGGACGCTCACGAAACGACCAGGTGGCCACCCTGTTTCGGATGTGGCTGCGGGACGCGCTGCGGCGGGTGGCCGACGGCGCGTTGGACCTCGTCGGCGCGCTGGCCGATCAGGCCGCGGCTCACCCGGATGCGATCATGCCGGGCAAGACCCATCTGCAGTCGGCTCAGCCGATCCTGCTCGCGCATCATCTGCTGGCGCACGCCCACCCGCTGCTGCGTGACGTCGACCGCATCATCGACCTCGACGCACGTACGGCGTTGTCGCCGTACGGTTCCGGGGCGTTGGCCGGGTCGTCGCTCGGCTTGGATCCCGATGCGATCGCCGAAAGACTCGGCTTCACCGCGGCGGCTGACAACTCCATCGATGCCACCGCGTCACGGGATTTCGCCGCCGAGGCGGCCTTCGTCTTCGCGATGATCGGTGTCGACATGTCACGGCTTGCCGAAGATGTGATCATCTGGAGCTCAACCGAATTCGGTTACGTCACCTTGCACGACTCGTGGTCGACTGGCAGCTCGATCATGCCGCAGAAGAAGAATCCCGACATCGCCGAGTTGGCTCGCGGCAAGTCGGGTCGGCTGATCGGCAACCTGGCTGGACTCCTGGCGACGCTGAAAGCGCAGCCGCTGGCGTACAACCGCGATCTCCAAGAAGACAAGGAGCCGGTGCTCGACTCGGTGGCGCAGCTGGAGCTGCTGTTGCCGGCGATGGCCGGCCTGGTCAGCAGCCTGACATTCAACGTCGATCGGATGGCCGCGCTGGCCCCGGCTGGCTACACGCTGGCCACGGACGTCGCTGAATGGCTGGTGCGCCAAGGTGTTCCGTTCCGGGATGCCCACGAGGCCGCCGGGGCCGCCGTTAAGGTCGCCGAGAAGCTGGGCGTCGGGCTCGAGGAGTTGACCGACGAGCAGCTGGCGGCCATCAGCGAGGCTCTCACCCCCCGGGTTCGGGAAGTGCTCACGATCGAGGGCTCGGTGTCCGCGCGGGACGCCCGCGGTGGCACCGCGCCCTCTCAGGTTGCCCGGCAACGTGATTCGGTGCGCGCCACCGCCCAGCAGCTTCGCGCGCGCCTCAGCCGCTAACTCACTCAAGGAGTTCGGAAACTTCCATCCAACGGATCTCCTGGCCGGCAACGTCACGTTCCAGGTCACGTAATTGCTCGGTGAGCCGGGTGATGCCAACGTGGTCGGATTGATCGTGGCCGGCCAGTTCCTCGTGCTTGGCCTCGATTTGCTCGGCGAGTCGTGCCAGCTTGCGATCGATGGCGGCGAGCTCTTTCTGCGCGGCACGTAGCTCGGCGCCGGAGATCTCCTGGGGGTCCGACGGCTCAGCCGCGACCGGGGCGACTAGCCGGGCGTTCGCTTGTCCAGCCAGTCGCAGGTACTCGTCGATGCCGCCCGGGAGGTGCCGCAGCCGTCCGTCCAGAATCGCGTACTGCTGATCGGTCACCCGCTCCAGCAGATAACGGTCATGCGAGACCACGATCAACGTGCCCGGCCAGGAGTCGAGCAGATCCTCGGTGGCGGCCAGCATGTCGGTGTCGACGTCGTTGGTGGGCTCGTCGAGCAGCAGCACGTTGGGCTCGGCCAGCAGGGTGAGCATCAGTTGTAGGCGTCGGCGCTGCCCACCGGACAACTCGTTGACGCGGGCGGAGAGATGGCCGGCGAATCCGAGACGCTCCAACAACTGCGCGGGCGTGACGTCCCGGCCGTCGACTTCGTAACCGCTGCGCAACCGGCCCAGCACGTCGGCGACCCGCTCGCCGGCCAACGGCACCAATTCGTCGCCGCGTTGGTCGAGCATCCCCAACCGAACTGTCTTGCCGCGCTTGACTCTTCCGCTCTCCGGCTGAATCGCCCCGGTGATGAGGCCCAGCAGCGTCGACTTACCTGCGCCGTTGGCGCCGACAATCCCGGTGCGTTCGCCCGGACCAATCCGCCACTCCACATCGCGAAGCACCGGGCGCCCGTCGAACGAGACCGACACGTCGAGCAGATCGACGACAACCTTGCCGAGTCGCGCGGTCGCGAGCTTGGCCAATTCGACGGTGTCACGCAGCGGCGGCACATCGGCGATCAACTGATTGGCCGCGTCAATGCGGAATTTGGGTTTCGATGTGCGGGCCGGGGGACCGCGACGCAGCCATGCCAACTCTTTGCGCATCAGGTTCTGTCGCTTGGATTCAGCGACCGAGGCCAGCCGATCCCGCTCGACCCGCTGCAGGATGTAGGCGGCGTAGCCGCCGTCGAACGGCTCGACGAGCCCGTCGTGCACTTCCCAGGTCGTCGACGCCACCTCGTCGAGGAACCAGCGGTCGTGGGTGACCAGCAGGAGGCCGCCGGTGTTGCGTGCCCAGCGCTCGCGCAGATGAGTCGCCAGCCAGGTGATGCCCTCGATGTCCAGGTGGTTGGTCGGCTCGTCCAGCGCGATGACGTCCCAGTCGCCGATCAGCAGGGCCGCCAACTGAACCCGGCGGCGCTGCCCGCCGCTGAGCGTGCCGATCGCCGCATTCCACGCGATGTCGGAAACCAGGCCGCTGACCACATCCCGGATTCGCGGATCGCCGGCCCACTCGTGGTCGGCCAGGTCTCCGACCAGCGTCCATCCGACCGTGCTGTTCGACTCGAGAGTGTCGGCCTGGCTCAGTGCCCCGACCCGCAGTCCGCTACGTCGGGTGACGCGTCCAGCGTGCGGGCGAACCTGTCCGGTGAGCAGGCCCAGCAAACTGGATTTCCCGTCGCCGTTGCGCCCCACAATGCCGATCCGGTCGCCGTCACTGACTCCGACCGTCGTCGAGTCGAAGACGACCCGAGTCGGATATTCGAGGTGTATCGCCTCGGCGCCCAGCAGGTGTGCCACCGGGCCGACCCTAGCTCGCCGACGCAGCGCGCCCCGCAGGGGCGAGCGGAGGAGGCGGGCCGTCGAACCTAGACGTTCGCCGCTTAGGCGCCGGTGGGCAGGCGGACGACTAGGCTGGGCCAACGGACCGGCACCGTGACCAAACCAACGGGCCCACCCCCCGCGATGTGCCATGATGTGCACGCTGTCAGGCCCACGCGCAGCACGGCACGGTCTTCGTTTCGAGGGAGCGGCGGCATGGATCTGAAGTTTTCAGCGGTCACACGACCGGTGGAGCGCCTGATGGCGACGGCCCAGAACGGCCTGGAAGTGCTGCGACTTGGTGGGCTGGAAACCGGCAACTCCCCGTCACCATCCCAGACTGTCGAGAGCACACCGATGTACAAGCTCCGGCGTTACTTCCCGCCGGACAGTCGGCCCGGCCATCCGCAGGCGGGCGAACCGGTGCTGTTGGTGCACCCGATGATGATGTCGGCAAACATGTGGGACGTCACTCGGGACGAGGGCGCGGTCGGCATTCTGCACGCCGCCGGGCTGGATCCGTGGGTGATCGACTTCGGCTCACCCGATGAGGTCGAAGGCGGAATGCGCCGTAACCTGGCCGACCACATCGTTGCGCTCAGTGAAGTGCTCGACCTGATGGCCGACATCACCGGCCGCGACGTCCACGTGATCGGTTATTCGCAGGGCGGGATGTTCTGCTACCAGGCGGCGGCCTATCGACGTTCCAAGAGCATCGCCAGCATCGTAACGTTCGGCTCCCCGGTCGACACGCTGGCCGCGCTGCCGATGGGGCTGCCGCCGAACCTCGCCCCCAGCCTGGCCACGTTTATGGCGGACCATGTCTTCAATCGCCTGGACATTCCAGGATGGTTGGCGCGCACCGGATTTCAGATGCTCGACCCGCTCAAGACCGCCAAGGCGCGGATCGACTTCGTGCGCCAGCTGCACGACCGTGAAGCGCTGCTGCCCCGCGAAGCCCAGCGTCGATTCCTGGAGTCGGAAGGCTGGATCGCGTGGTCCGGGCCGGCGATCTCCGAGCTACTCAAGCAGTTCATCGCGCACAACCGGATGATGACGGGCGGTTTCGCCATCAACGGCCAGCTTGTCACACTCACCGACATCACCTGCCCGATCCTGGCTTTCGTCGGCGAAGTCGACGACATTGGCCAGCCGGCCGCGGTGCGGGGTATCCGGCGGGCCGCGCCGAACGCCGAGGTCTACGAATACCTGATCAGGACAGGGCATTTCGGTCTGGTCGTTGGGTCGAAAGCGGCGCACGAATCCTGGCCGACCGTTGCCGACTGGGTGCTGTGGATTTCCGGGGACGGCAACAAGCCCACCGACATCTTCCCGATGGCCGACCAGCCGGAAGAGCCCTCGGACCGGGGTGTCGCGCTCAGTTCGCGCGTGATTCACGGCCTGGGTGAGGCGTCCGAGGTTGCACTGACGTTTGCCCGCGGAGCGGCCGACGCTCTGGTCGCCGCGAACAAATCCATGCGTACCTTAGCCGTCGAGACCGCCCGAACGCTGCCGCGCCTGGCGCGGCTGGGCCAGATCAACGACCACACCCGAATCTCATTGGGCCGCATCATCGGTGAGCAGGCGCACGCCGCCCCCAAAGGGGAATTCCTACTCTTTGACGGCCGCGTCCACACCTACGAGGCGGTGAACCGCCGTATCGACAACGTGGTTCGTGGCCTGATCGCGGTCGGCGTGCGTCAGGGCGAACACGTCGGGGTGCTGATGGAGACCCGGCCGAGCGCACTTGTCGCGATTGCCGCGCTCTCGCGGCTGGGCGCCGTTGCGGTGCTGCTGAAACCCGACAGCGACCTGGCTGCCTCGGTACGGCTCGGGGGAGTGACCGAAATCATCACCGACCCAACCAATTTGGCGGCCGCCCAGCAGTTGCCGGAGCAGATCCTGGTTCTCGGTGGCGGTGAGTCCCGCGATCTGCACCTGCCCGACGAGGCCCACGTCATCGACATGGAGCAGATCGACCCCGACGCCGTCGAGTTGCCGGCCTGGTACCGGCCGAACCCGGGGTATGCCCGCGACATCGCGTTCATCGCGTTCAGCACCGCAAGCGGGCAGTTGACCGCCAAGCAGATCACCAACTACCGCTGGGCGTTGTCTGCCTTCGGTACCGCGTCGACAGCGGCCCTGGACCGCACGGACACGGTGTACTGCCTTACACCACTGCACCACGAATCCGGGCTGCTCGTCAGCCTCGGTGGCGCGGTGGTCGGTGGCACCCGGATCGCGTTGTCGCGTGGGTTGCGGCCCGATCGATTCGCCGCCGAGGTCCGGCAATATGGCGTCACCGTCGTGTCGTACACCTGGGCGATGTTGAGCGGCGTCATCGACGACCCGGAGTTCGCCCTGCACAACAGCCCGATCCGGTTGTGCATCGGCTCAGGTATGCCAACTGGCTTGTGGCAGCGGATATCCGATGTCTTCGCGACTGCGCATGTCGTTGAGTTTTTCGCGACCACCGACGGGCATGCGGTGTTGGCCAACGTTTCCGGCGCCAAGATCGGCTGCAAGGGCCGACCGCTGCCCGGGGCCGGGCGCGCCGAGTTGGGCGCCTACGACGCCGAGCATGACCTGATCCTGGAAAACGATCGCGGGCTGGTCCGCGTCCCGGAGGCCAACGAAGTCGGCGTGCTGCTTGCGGAGCCACGGGGACCGATCGACCCGACCGCTTCGGTGAAGCGGGGCGTGTTCGCCCCCGCCGACACCTGGATCTCCACCGAGTATTTGTTCCGCCGCGATACCGACGGCGACTTCTGGTTGGTCGGTCGGCGCGGCTCGACCGTGCATACCGCGCGCGGGATCGTCTATTGCGAACCGATCACCGACGCGCTCGGTTTCATTCCCGCGGTCGACCTCGCGGTGACCTATGGGCTGGCATTGGCCGGACAGCAGGTGGCGGTGGCCGCGGTGACGACGCGCCCGGGCGCGACGATCACCGCCGCCGACCTCACCGAAGCCATTGCTGCCATGCCATTCGGCCTCGGCCCCGACATCGTGCATGTCGTGCCGGAGCTGACGCTCAGCGCGACCTACCGTCCGACCGTCAGCCCCCTGCGCGCCGCCGGGATTCCCAAGGCGGGGCGGCACGCCTGGATATTCGACGCCGACGCGAATCAGTTCCGACGGTTGACCGGGCAGGCGCGCGCGGAGTTGTCTGGTGCGCAATGACGTTGGGAGCGAACATGATTGACGAGACGCTTCTGAGCATCCTGGTCTGCCCGTCCGATCGGGGCCCCCTGCTGCTGGTGGGTCAGTTGCTGTACAACCCTCGGCTCCGGCGGGCTTACCGCATCGAAGACGGCATCCCGGTGTTGCTGGTCGACGAGGCGATCGAGGTGGGCGATGACGAACACGCCCGGCTCATGGCGCAGGGAACTCCGGCAGCTCCCCAGTGAGGTAACGCTGCAGGTTCGGCGCGACGGTGTCTGCGATCTGCTGTGCGGGCAGCGACGCGAAGGGCTCAAACTCCAGGATGTAGCGCGCCATGATGATGCCGACCAGCTGCGACGCGACGAACTGGATGCGGATGAGCCCGGTACCAGGTGGGCTGTCGACTCGAGAGCCCACCTCCACGCCGATGACGTCCTGGATGAAGGTCCGGAACAGGTTCACCTCCGAGCCCGCCAGGACCGATCGCAGCGTGGCGATGAAACTCGCACCGACCTCGGAGTCCCAGAGCGCCAACAGTATTGACGGTATGCGGTGGCCGAGTTCTTCGACGGGCACCTCACGTAGCGGCCCGATGAGCTCCATCGGATCGATCGGGATGTGAACGGCCGCGGCGAAAAGTTGTTCTTTCGTGCCGAAGTAGTGATGGACCAATGCCGAATCCACCCCGGCCGAAGCGGCCACCGCACGGATTGATGTGTTTTTAATACCGTTGCGGGCAAACAGCCCCCGGGCGCTGTCGAGAATCCGGTCGCGGGTATTCGAATTGCCGGCGGGCCGGCCCGGCCTTTTGCGTCCGGAGTTGGTCATGGCGTCTGGCGGCGCAGCGTCGCGGCGGCCAGGCAGAGTGCGGCGAGCGCAAAGGCCAACACGACGGCAATGTCGCGGACCGCGACACCGGTCAGGCCGGTGTGCGCGCCAACCTGTTGCAGCGCCTCCAGCGCGTAGCTTGCCGGCATCGCGTTGCTGATCCAATGCAGCCAGGTGGGCATCAGCGCTCGCGGCACGATGATGCCCGCCAGCAGTAGTTGCGGCACCATCACCAGTGGGATGAACTGCACGGCCTGAAATTCCGTGCGCGCGAACGCACTGCACAATAGCCCGAGGCCGACACCGAGCACCGCGTTGACGATCGCAATCAGGAATACCCACACCGGGCTGCCCGCGGTATCGAAGCCAAGTAGCCAGAACGACACGACGCACGCCAAGGTGGCCTGTATCGCGGCGGCGATCGAAAAGGCTGTGCCATAAGCGATCAGCAGGTCGAGGCGCCGCAGCGGAGTGGTGAGGATGCGTTCCAGCGTTCCCGACGCCCGTTCGCGCTGCATCGTTATCGCCGTGATGATGAACATCACGAAGAGCGGGAAGAGGCCCAGCAGAATCAGGCAGGCATTGTTGAACGGTGCCGGGGCGCCCGGCCGGTGCGGTGCATTCTGAAACATGAAGTACATCAACGTGATAACCAGGATCGGCACCGCCAGAATCATCGCGATGCTGCGGTGGTCGGCGGCCAGTTGCCGCAAGATCCGGGTTGTTGTCGCGGTGTACCCGGTCAGGCCTAGCCGGCCTGGCGCCTCGTGCTGTGCCTGATGATGTACAGAAACGCGTCCTCCAGTGACGTGCATCCGGTGTCCTCTCGTAGCTGGTTCGGGGTGGTCTGCGCAACAAGGCGGCCGTCGCGCATCAGCAACAGGTCGCCGCAGTGCTCTGCCTCGTCCATCACATGACTGGAAACCAGCAGGGTGGTTCCGCCGCGGGCCAGGTCGGCGAACTGCTCCCACAGATCCGCGCGCAGCACCGGGTCCAAACCCACGGTCGGCTCGTCGAGAACCAGTAACTCGGGCCGGCAGACCAATGCACACGCCAGCGACACCCTGGTGCGCTGGCCACCCGAGAGGTTGCCGCAGTAGGCGGTGCTGTGATCGCGCAGACCCACCCGATCGATCGCGGAGTCGGCAGCATGGCCGTCAAAACCGTAGAGAGCGGCGAAATATCGGACGTTGTCGACGATCCGGAGGTCGTCGTAGATCGTCGGGTCCTGCGGCAGATACCCGACCCGGTGCCGCAGCCGCGCGGATCCCGCGGGCAGGCCGAGCACCCGCACGGTGCCTGACGCGATCAGCTGAGTGCCGACAATGCATCGGATCAAGGTGGTCTTGCCGCAACCCGACGGCCCCAGCAGACCGGTGATGCTTCCGCGGGCCACCCGGACCGAGAAGTCATGCAGTGCGGGCCGTTTCCCTCGAATCACCCTCAAGTGGTCGATGTCGATCGCCGGTTCGCGACCAGTCGACGTAAATTCATCGTCTGATGAAGTCATCATGCGATGAATATCCGCCCCTACCGGTTCGCTGTCAAGCCCCCGGCACGCGTTGCCGGGCAAGGCGGCGTCACCCGAAACGAAGGCTGATCGACACGCCGATGAGCGCGAGCACGCCGGCGAGAACCATCGCTGTCCTGGGGTTGCCGAAGTTGAGTGCCCATCCCAGACCGAAGCGGCGCGGAACCAGCAACGCGGGGTCGTCGCGGTTGACGTAAAGCAGGCCACCCCACCAGTACTTGTCGTCGTCGCGATGGATCAGACCGGTGCCCTCCGCGCCGGCCTCTTGCTCGCGGTTATGCCTGGCCAGGACCACGACGGCCACCACAACCGCGGTCAGGATCGGGAGCACCACCACCAGCGGCGCCCACGACGTGACCGTTCCGGTCCACATCAGCAGCGATGCTCCCAGCATCCCCACGTCGATCATCGCGACCAGCCCGAGCAGTGCCTTGGCGCCTAGTGACATGTACTGGCGGTGCCAACGCGCGGAGGCGACGGGACGCGCCGGGTCGATGTCGGGCCGGCTACTGCGAAAGATGGCCGCCGCGATACCCACGAGCAGCGCCGTCACACCGATCTGCACGAACACCAGCGAGAACGCGGTGCCCACCGACTTGGCCGCCAACCGGTTGGGCACGCCACTGGCGTTGTAGTGCAGCACCAGAATCTCGGGCATCGAGGGGTAGCTGATCACGCCGACCACGGCCGTGGCGACCGTGATGACCAGCGCCGGTGCCAGCCAGATCCACGGAAAACGCGGCGGATCGGTGCGCAATCGGGTGTCCACCGCGATGCCTTGGTGCAGGCCCTCGTACCAGTTTCCGGCGGCCTTCGCGGTGCGGATCTGGTGGTTGGCCATGAAAAAGCAGCCGTACCAGACCCCAAGCAGCACTAGCACCGATAACGGCAGTAGCAATGGTTCGCCGGTCACGAGGTAGATGACAGTGCCGACCCCGGCCGCAACAATCCCACCGATGAGCACCCGCCATCGGTAGACGCGCGTCTGTCTGATCACGGTCGGGTCGTCGGCGCGCTGGGCCGGTACCCGGACTCCGAAGGGCACCGTAGGACTGTTGATGGCGGGCAGCGCCAGGGCGATTGCGAGCAGCAGCGCTGACAACGTGGAACTCACGGCGATCGCGACGGTCATGGGGTGTCCTTTGGCTGCGGGGTTCCAAATGAGTCGAGAGTGGACCGACAGGCCTGGAGCACCTCGTCAACCGATAGTCCTTTGGCGACGGCTTCGGCCAGCAGGGTCCGTGCCCTGGCGGTCCATTCCTCGTGGAACGGCGAGTCCGCGACCGTCGCCGTCACCACCGCGCCGGTCTTGCGGTTGAGCCGGATCAGGCCCTGCTGGCGCAGGAGGTCGTAGGCCTTGTTCACGGTGTGGAAGTTGATCCCGAAGTCCGCGGCGAGTGTCCTGGTGGCCGGCAGCGAACTGCCCTCGACAAGCACTCCGTCGGCGATCGCTTCCACAATCCGGTCCCGAAGCTGCTGGTAGATCGGCACCTCGCTGGCCAGGTCGATGTTCAGGATCATGAAACCCGCCTCTGCTTTGCTCTATAAGTTATAGAACAAAGGTCAGTTTTGTGTCAACGACTGTCGGAGGCAGAATCTGGCCGATGGGCGGTGACCAACTCGCCGTCGACCCGGTCGAAGCCGCACATCGACTGCTCGGAGCAACCCTCACCGGACGCGGGGTCATCGCGACAATCGTCGAGGTCGAGGCATACGGCGGCGGACCCGACGGACCCTGGCCGGACGCCGCCGCGCATTCGTACCGCGGAGTGACCGGCCGCAACGCGGTGATGTTCGGTCCTTCAGGCCGGCTCTACACCTACCGCAGCCATGGCATCCACGTCTGCGCGAACGTGGTGTGCGGACCCGACGGGACCGCGGCAGCGGTCCTGCTCAGGGCCGCGGTCGTCGAGGCCGGATTCGATGTCGCCGAATCCCGGCGCGGACCGTCGATCCGTACGCGCGCGCTGGCGCGTGGGCCGGGGAACCTTTGCTCTGCGGTCGGAATCACCTTGGCCGACAACGGAATCGACTTGTTCGACAGCGGCAGTCCGATACGGCTGACACTGAACGACGCGCCCGAAGCCACGACAGGACCTCGCGTCGGTGTCAGTCAGGCCGCCGACCGGCCGTGGCGGCTGTGGCTGCCCGGCCGGGCCGAGGTCTCGGCCTACCGGCGCAGTCCGCGGGCGCCGGCACCGGGCGCCAGCGACTGAGTCGGGCGCGCCCGCCGGGGAGGCGCCACCCTGATGCGAGAAGATTGGTGACCGTGGGCGCTGAAATCATTGAGGAGCTGGGCTGGCGTGGACTGATCGCACAGTCCACCGACCTCGACGCGCTGACCGCGCAAGCCGCCGACGGCCCGATCACCCTCTACGCCGGCTTCGACCCCACCGCACCCAGCCTGCACGCCGGACACCTGGTGCCGCTGCTGGCACTGCGCCGCTTCCAGCAATCCGGCCACCGGCCCATCGTCCTTGCCGGCGGCGCGACCGGCCTGATCGGCGACCCGCGCGAAACGGGCGAACGAGTGCTCAACACCGCCGAAACCGTCCAGGACTGGACCGGCCGGATCCGCGGACAGCTCGAGCGTTTCGTCGACTTCGACAGCTCACCGACCGGCGCCATCGTCGAAAACAACCTGGAGTGGACCGGCGCGATGTCGGCCATCGAACTGCTCCGCGACATCGGTAAACACTTCTCGGTCAACGTCATGCTGGACCGCGACACCGTCAAGCGCCGGCTCGAGGGAGACGGCATCTCTTACACCGAGTTCAGCTACATGCTGTTGCAGGCCAACGACTTCGTCGAGCTGCACCGGCGGCATCACTGCGTCCTGCAGATCGGCGGATCCGACCAATGGGGCAACATCATCGCCGGCGTCCGGTTGGTGCGCCAGAAGCTGGCAGCCTCGGTGCATGCGCTGACGGTCCCGCTGGTGACTTCCGCCGACGGGACAAAGTTCGGTAAGTCCACCGGCGGCGGAAACCTGTGGCTGGACCCCGAGATGACCAGTCCGTATGCGTGGTACCAGTACTTCGTCAACACCGCCGATGCCGACGTCGTTCGCTACCTGCGCTGGTTTACCTTCCTGTCGGCCGATGAGCTGGCCGAGCTCGAGGAGATCACCGTCGAACGGCCGCAGCAGCGGGCGGCGCAACGCCGATTGGCCCGTGAGCTCACCACACTCGTGCACGGTGAACAGGCCACCGAGGCGGTCGAGCACGCCAGCGGCGCACTGTTCGGGCGCGGTGAGCTGACCCGGCTGGACGATGCCACCCTGCGGGCGGCGCTGCAGGAGACGTCGATAGCCGAGTTGAAGCCGGGAGCCCCGGCCGGAATCGTCGACCTGCTCGTCGCCAGCGGGCTGGTACCCAGCAAGGGGGCGGCGAGGCGCACGATCGCCGAGGGCGGGGCGTATGTGAACAACACCAAAATCGACGACGAGGCCTGGACGCCGCAACCCGCCGATTTCCTCCACGGTCGGTGGCTTGTGCTGCGCCGCGGCAAGCGGAACATCGCCGGGGCAGAGCGAGTCGATTGATCTTGAGACAGCCGAAACACGCCGTCTAGCAGCTTGTTTGACTCCATGTTTCCTGTCGCGTAACTTAATCGCGTCGCCGCGACACGGCCAGCCCGTTGAGCGCGGCGATGTCCCAGAGGGAAATTCCACTTCGGTGGTCTTCCTTCCACGTCCGCAGAACAAGTCAGCGGCTTTGCGCCGCGGGTCTGTTGCGCGGGCGGTGGGGTGTTGTTTGAGAACTCAATAGTGTGTTTGGTGGTTTTGTTTTTGTTGTTGTTTTTTTGCCGTCTTTTGACTTCCCGTGTTGGGGGACGGTTTTTTTGATGCCAGTTTTGGTGTCTGTTTT
>Ga0134128_10005721_pt1 | contig 15060 bp, 12 predicted proteins | sample KB31754_FD_96462 | JGI IMG/M metagenome (GOLD analysis project Ga0134128, IMG submission 96462) | Terrestrial soil microbial communities with excess Nitrogen fertilizer from Kellogg Biological Station, Michigan, USA - KB3-175-4 | ecosystem: Environmental > Terrestrial > Soil > Unclassified ... | reverse complement strand
CGTGGCTCGTGATCATCCGCCGGCCGGTTTCTTGATGGGTCGCGTTAAGCAGCAATACCGGCCGCCATGAATTACAGTTTGTCGTCGCGGACGCCCCATCGAACTTGCAGGGCGGTGAGAAGTTCAAAAATTTATGGGATAACAAGCCTTTCTTGTCGCCGTCCGTTTGGCTGGCGGACTCGAAGCCGAGCTCCAACGCTTCGCCGCGATCGATCTCACCCATATCCGGCAAGAAGCTGGAGAGACTGTCAATAAAGACCATGGCGGCGACGCCAGGTGCCAGGAAGTCCTGCTTCAGGAAGTCGGTGGGAGTTACGGCCGCTTGATTGATCTCATGGTTGCGCACAGCGGCTGCGTAGGCCGCAGCGCCCACGCTGCCGCCGGACACGCTGCTGATTGCGAACAGAAGGTTACGCATCAGATTCTTCGGGCGCGTATCTGGAGCGTTCGCTATTGGCGGAACGGCAAGGTCCTTGTCCATGGTTTGAAGAATTGTCGCCGTCCAATAAGCCGCACGAATCCCGCCGCCGGCCGTGGCGACCACGAACATCGGAACAGCCTCGGACTTTGGATGTACGGAATGATAGGCACGCTCCGCCTGGCCATACCAGGCAAGGGCGGCCTGTTCGAGGTTTGGCCGATTTTCCGGGCTTTGGACCAACGCGTCCTTTAGCTCGTCCGCACCCGCGCATTCACCCTCGCAAAGCCGCACCTTGTGAGCCGGTTGTATGTACGAAACAACGAGCGCCGGCAGGACAATGATCGCAAGAAGAACGCCGAGGATCGAGCGCGGCCTCACGTCGAAGCCGGCCGTTCGACCGAAGCCGGCCAAGGTGCTCGTGAAGAGATCGACGAGATTGGCGAGGGCCAGGAACGAGCCGAATGCAAAACAGGTGATCGCAAGTGAGCCGAAGAATTGGCCGATAGGCATCGGCCGAAGCCAGATCGCCACCGTACCGATAATCATCAAGGCGCCCAATCCAAGCACACAAAACAAGGTAAGGGATCGCTCTGCCTAGCTGTCGTTATCGAGCTCCTCGTCCGTCGCCTCGTTACCAAGCGGCTTGCCTCGTCGCAATACGCTGATGGCACTGAGAAAGACGAGGGCGGACAGGCTTATACAAAACGCCGTAAAAATAAGACCGGCTTGGGGACTGGAGGCGGAGACCGCGTCGGACCAGCGCAAAAAGAGCCGCCTCCACAGTTCTGCGCCGACGAGAAGGGTGAGGAAAATGCCGATCCGTGGAATTTTGCGGGTGCCCGCAAAGCGCCGCGATACCAAGCCCCAGTCGAGGAACCAGGCGAAGAGGGTAGCGAGCACAATCGTCGCCGGCGCTGCCAACACCAGCAACCAGTCGATGCCCGGCGTTTTTGGGTCCGGCTGGAAATAGATCGCAAATGCGAGGCTGAGCGCCGCAAAGAGATGTGCGCAGACCCCAATCAAACGGGGACCCCAGAAAACATAACCCTGGTCGTTCGTCGGCCTGTCAAAATGCCGGGCAAGGCCAAGCCTTGCCGACAGCCAGTTGTTCAACGCCCAGTAGATGAGGGTGGCGGCGAGAAATGGAGCCTTGTGATAATCGTCCGAATCCATCAGGCCGACGCCAAACTCCCGCCCCTGATCATTGACGAAGAGGATGAAGCCGGCGACGGCGATCACAAGAATGGGGAGCCACATCGCTCTGATAGCCACGAACAAGGATCCGGCACGCCACGCGATGGAGGCCGCGAACCGGATCACAATGAGCGAGGCGTAGATTTCGGCCGCCACAAAGCTCAACTTGGAGAGCGTCGGCCATCCCAGCATGTAAAGATACGGAGCGATCGCGAGCGCGATGCACAGGCGAAGAAGCAAGGAAGACCAGTTCAACGACGATCGAAGGAACCGGAAGAGGCGACCGTCGCCTTCGTCCGGATTTGGTCTGGGCCCCAACAGCACGGCTTGAAGCACCAGCCCCAGAAGAATTGCTTTGTCTCGAAATGCAATGAGAAACCGTTCTAGCTTTGTCAATTCACGCATGGCACATCCCCGTCAGGTCAGCTCATCCGAGCATGTATGAGGGCCAGCATATTAAAATATAGCGATGCTACCTCTAGATGTGGGAATTTAAAAGCGGCGCCTGGTGCGAAACACCAGATTCCTTGGCTACGGTGCCAGCAATCATGCGAAATTTAATGCCGAAAGCTTTGCTCTGGCGCGCTTCGGCGAGGAGATCATCCGGCGTTGCGCGAGCGCGCAAGAGTCCCTCACGAACCCAAATCGGACTTCAGTTCCTGCCGAGATAGGCAACGGTTTCGATCTCCACCAGCACTTCCGGCTTCGCGAGAGACCGTACTTCTACCAGCGTCGAGGCGGGGAAGTCGCCGGTGAAGAATTCGCGGCGCGCTCGCCAGACCTCGGTGTTTTTCTTGATGTCGACGACGTAGATCGTCATCTTCACCAGATTGTCCATCGTTCCCCCGGCCGCCTTGATGATACGATCAATGCGCGAAAATATTTGCTTGGTCTGTTCGTACTCATCCTTGCCAACCATCTGCACACCGCCTTCGAAGGGACGTGCGACCTGGCCCGAGATGAACAGCATGTCGCCTGCGCGTATGGCGTTCGACCACAGATCGGGGCCGGCCTCGGCTACATCGGGGACGGAGACCTTTGTCCTCGGCATGGCATTTCTCCTTGTGAAGTTATCCGGGATGCGTTTCGCTGCCAGCTTATCACAAATCTCGGTAAGCCCGTCGCGCCGCCCGCGGCGGACGATTCCGATCCCTCGAGGAACGTCTGTCTGCTCCTGAAAGTGTAGGTTCTTCCTCGTCGCCAACCAGCCGGTCACGCGCCTCCACAGCCAGCTCGACTTCGGCGGACATCCATCTGGCAAACGGGTCGATGAGCCTGACGCGCAAGCGACATTTCGCCTCGCGCACTGTCAAACCTCGATTGGGAGGCGACCCGGAAGCGCCGCCCTACGCGTTTGCCGGATTTGTTCTTGTCGGAGTGGGGACGACGTGCAATCCTTGTGCGGCCGGAAACGAAAAGCAACATAACAACAATCCGCCCGCCCTTCCCACGATCCCGGGGGCCAAATCATGTCTAACCCTTTGCGGCGTACGACTGCTCCATGGCGCATCGGAGTGCTGTTCTCGCGAACCGGCTTCATGTCCGTGATTGAGGAAACCCAGTATCAGGGAACTTCACTGGCTATCGAAGAGATCAACGCTGCCGGAGGCGTTTGCGGTCGGGAATTGGTGCCCGTGTCCTATGATCCCGGTTCCGATTCAGCTGCGTATGGGCACTATGCCAAGCGTCTGATGATCGAGGACGAGGTCAGCACTATTTTTGGTTGTTACACGTCGTCGAGCCGAAAGGCGGTCTTGCCGGTGGTGGAACGGCTAAACGGTCTATTGTGGTATCCGACACTTTATGAAGGCTTCGAGGCGTCACCCAACGTGATTTACACCGGCGCCTCGCCCAATCAGAACAGTCTCGCGCTCTGCCGGTACCTGATGGACAACTATGGAAGCCGGTTCTACTTCGTCGGGTCGGATTACATTTATCCGCGCGAGTCCAACCGGGTGATGAGCGAGGTTTTGAAGGCCAATGGCGGATCGGTCGTGGGCGAGCGCTACGTGAGCGTGCACGCCCGCTGGCAGGACTTCCTTCCGATTGTGCAGGATATCCGAAGGATAAGGCCCGACGTGATCTTCTCGACGGTCGTTGGGGAGGCGACGGCGTTCCTCTACCAGGCGTACGCGAACATAGGACTTGACCCGCGGAAGATGCCGATCGCGAGCCTCACGACGACGGAAGCCGAGATTGCCGCCATGGGGTTCGATGTCGGCGAAGGCCACATCACGGCGGCCTCGTATTTCCAGGGCGTCGAAGGCGAAGCAAACGACTCCTTCGTGAACCGATTCAAAAAGCGGTTTGGCGGCGATGTCTCGACAAATATGTGCGTGGAAGCTTCCTATTTTCAGCTTCATCTGTTCGCGAAAGCGCTGGAGCAGGCGAACACCCTCGATACCGAAATCTTGAGAGCGATGGTTCTGGGCACGACATTTGATGCACCGCAAGGGGCTGTCACGGTGAACCCCAACAGCGGGCATGCCGACCTCTGGACGCGTATTGGTCGCGCGAACCGGGAAGGACAATTCGACGTTGTTAGTCAATCAAGAGAGGCGGTGCACGCGGATCCGTTCCTCATCGGGTACGGCCGCGCAACCGCGCAAGCAGGAAACACCCTATGAACGACGCCATGCGCAGAACCGCCGGCAGTCGGGAGACGATCGGCCGCAAATCCATGGTGCAGGAACTGGCAGATTTGGCCGCTGTCGTTCTTGCCCCGTTGGACGATCAGACGTCGTTGCTGTTGCGAGAGCTGCAGCGCTATCGCATGCGCGTCCAGCAGGTGTGGCCGATGCCTACGACCGTCCCGGGCGATGCTGACGTCGTGTTCTGCGAATATTGCCCGGACCTTGCCCGGCGTTTGCCCTGGATTCCGGGCGACGCACGATCGGCTCTCGTGGTGATCGTACCGGCGACAGAACCAATTCACGCTGAGCCGTTGTCTCATGCAACACCGAACGCCGTCCTGCCGCGGCCCTTCACGCCGAATGGTGTGCTTTCGAGCCTGGTGTTGGCGCGCAGTCAGTTCGGATATGAACGCCGGCTGCGCAGCAAGATCGAGAAGCTCGACGAGAATCTTCGTTCGATGAGAACAGTCGAGCGAGCGAAGGCCATCCTGATGGCGACGCGACAGATGCCAGAGACTGAAGCATACGGCTTCATCCGTCGGCAGGCGATGGACCGTCGTGTGTCGGCGAGTGCGGTCGCGGCCGCAATCGTTGACTCCTTTGAATTGCTTGGCTACGATCCTCAACATTGATCCCCAATAGCGGGGATACGGCGGCGACACTGCCGCCAAACTGACAGACGGCAACAAAGCCCTCCCAATGCTCGCGTAAGCGCGCATCGGGAGGGCTTTTTGTTTTTCACTCCAGGAGCAAGAGAAATGGGCATTTCTAGGCGAACGTTGATGAAAAATGCGGCGGCGCTCGGCGCATTCGCCGGCGCGGGCTTTCCGCACATATGGATCAAGAATGCAGATCTCGCGCGCGCGGCCGGGGGCGAGATCAAGGTCGGTGTGCTGTTCTCGCTGACGGGAACGACGGCGATCATCGAGGAGTCCCTCAACAAGGCCACGATCCTGGCAATCGAGGAGATCAACGCCGCCGGTGGAATAAAGGGGAGCAAGATCGTCCCGATCGTCGAGGATCCTGCGTCGGATCCGGCGACTTTCTCCGAGAAAGCGCGCAAGCTCGTCGTCGGCGACAAATGCGTCAGCGTGTTCGGATCCTATACGTCGGCCAGCCGCAAGGCGGTGCTGCCGGTGTTCGAACGGCAGAACAATCTTTATTGGTATCCGACTCTTTATGAGGGCCGCGAGTGCTCGAAGAACGTGATCTACACGGGCGCGGTGCCGAACCAGCAGCAGGACGAGTTCGTGCCGTGGTTGATCAAGAAGTTCGGCAAGAAATTCTATCTGGTCGGCTCCAATTACATCTATCCGAAGGAAGAGAACAACTACTGCAAGAAGCTCCTGGAGAAGTATGGCGGCGAGGTCGTCGCGGAAGAGTATGTGCCGCTCGGTCACTCGGAATTCTCGTCCGTCATCAACAAGATACGCTCGAGCCAGCCGAACGTGATCTTCTCCACCGTGGTCGGCGACTCCGTCGTGGCGCTGCACCGGCAATATCGCGCCGCCGGACTCGATCCCGAGAAGATGCCGATGGCAAGCCTCACCACCTCGGAGAACGAGGTGGCGGCGATGGGCGGAGAGGCGGCCGCCGGCCACTTCACCTCGGCGCCGTACTTTCAGGTGCACAAGTCGCCTGAAAACGAGAAGTTTGTTGCCGCCTATCAGAAGCGTTGGGGCGCCGACAAGGTCACGCACTTCGTCTCCGAGGCCTGCTACTTCCAGACCTATCTGTTCAAGCAGGCCGTGGAAAAGCTCGCCGCCAGCGATATCACCCCGCCCACCATCCGTGACGCCGTGAAAGGCGCGGAGACCATCGCCCCGCAGGGCAAGGTGCGTATCGAGCCCGAAAATCTCCATACCTGGCTGTGGCCGAAGATTGCGCAGTGCAAGTCGAACGGTCAGTTCGAGATCCTCGTCGACGCCAAGGAATGGCTGAAGCCGGTGCCGTATGCGGCCTACCCCGGACAGGTCTGCACCGAGAAGGGGCTGGTCGAGAAGAGCTGATGTTCGGGACGTGGACGGCCGCCGGCGCAACGTGATGCCGGCGGCCGCCTTCGCGGAGGATGTGCGTGGACCAATTTTTCGAACAGATCATAACAGGGCTGAGCATCGGATCGATCCTGCTGCTCGTGGCGCTGGGGTTGTCGATCATCTACGGGTCGATGGGCATCATCAATCTCGCCCATGGCGAGTTCGTCATGCTCGGCGCCTACTCGGCCTGGCTGTTCCAGACCTATTTCGGGCTCGGACTGCTCGCGAGTCTCGTTCTGATCTTCGTCGTGGTCGCAGCGATCGGCTGGATCATTGAGCGCTTTGTGCTGAGCCTGCTCAACAATCGTCCGCTTGACACCATTCTCGCGACCTGGGGCGTGGGCATCATGCTGCAGCAGGGGGTCCGCCTGCTGGTCGGCAGCGAACTGCGCTATGTGCAGTTGCCGCCGTCGCTGTCCGACAGCATGGACGTCTTCGGGCTCTCGGTGTCGTCCTATCGGGTGTTCCTGTTCGGTGTGACGCTCGCCCTGTTCGCGGCGACCTGGCTGCTCTTGAACCGCACCACGATGGGCATGAAGCTGCGCGCCATCATGCAGGAACCCTCCGTTGCGGCATCCTTCGGAATCAATGTCAGGAGCGTGCATGGAATAACCTTCGCCTACGGTGCCGGCCTTGCGGGACTTGCAGGCGCACTCGTGTCGCCGCTCAAGAGCGTATCGCCGGATATGGGCACGGGCTACGTGGTCGACGCCTTCATGGTGGTGGTGCTGGGCGGTGTGCAAAGTCTCGCCGGCACCGTTGCCAGCGCCTTCATCCTCGGTGAGCTCTCCGGTGCCATCGCTTTCCTGCAGAACGACACAGTGGCCAAAGCGTTGGTGCTGCTCGCCATCGTCGTACTCATCCGCTTCCGCCCCGAAGGGCTATTCACAACGCGCGTGCGCGCTTGAGACCAGGTTGTCGATTCATGTCGCCGAAGATGTCTTCTCAAGCCGGACTCTCGCGGCTCGGAGCGCAGATCGCGCCGATCGTCATCGTCTGCGCCATCGTGTTCGCGCTGCCGCTGATTCTCAACAACGATTTCCTGCTCAACAAGGTCGCACGCTATCTCGTGCTCGGCATCCTCACGATCTCGCTCGCGCTGTCATGGGGCTTTGGCGGTATCCTCAATCTCGGCCAGGCGATGAGTTTTGGCATCGGCTCCTACGCGATGGCGATGGCGCTGAAGCTCAAGACCGTCCCCGTGCATACCGGCTCGGGCGGATTGCCCGATTTCATGGTCTGGAACAACGTGGCCCGGCTCCCCTGGTTCTGGGAGCCGTTCAAGTCGCTCGGCTTTGCGCTTGCGGCCGGCATCATCGTGCCGGCACTGGTGGCCACGGGGCTCGGCTGGTTCATTTTCCGCAGCCGCGTCACGGGCGTCTATGTCTCGATCATCACGCTCGCGACCATGGTCGTGCTTAACCTCGTGATCATCGACCAGCAAAGCTACACCGGTGGTTTCAACGGCATTACCGACCTCGCGCAGCTCGAGATATTCGGCATGGCCTTCGATGCCTATGGCCGCGCCACCTTTTATCTCGTGGCGAGTTGCGTGACCTTGAGCCTGCTGGTGGCCTTCGCCTTCACCCGGAGCAAGGCCGGGCTGATCGTGCAGGCGATCCGCGATCACGAGGGGCGGGTGCGCTATTTCGGCTACGACGTCGCTGCCTATCAGATCTTCGTCTTTGCGCTCTCTGCGGCAATCTCCGGGCTCGCCGGCATGCTGTACACCGTGGTGATGGAGTTTGCGTCGCCCACATTCCTCGGCGTGCAGTTGTCGCTTTCGGTGGTGGTATGGTGCGCGGTCGGCGGCCGCCAGAGTCTCGTCGGCGCCTTCCTTGGCGCGGTGCTGGTCGCCGGGATGCAGGGTGCGCTGTCCGAGTCCGCCGCGTTCCTGGAAACCTGGACGTTGGTGATGGGCGCGCTGTTCGTGCTGGTCGTGCTGTTTCTGCCGAAGGGACTCGCCGGTCTCGCGCAGGGCGCGTGGCGCTGGATCGTGGAGCGCCGTCGGCCTTCGCGCGGGGTGACGCAGAGCGTCGGCGAGGCCAGGGAGGGCAGCGCATGACCACTCATCTCGACCTGCGCGACATCTCGGTCTCGTTCAACGGCTTCAAGGCGCTCAACGGGCTGAACATGAGCGTGCGCAAGGGCGAGCTGCGCTGCCTGATCGGACCCAACGGCGCCGGAAAGACCACCGCGCTCGATATTATTTGCGGCAAGGTCAAGCCGAGTGTGGGCACTGTCACGTTCGACGGCACCGCGTTGCACGATCTGGAAGAGCACGAGATCGCACGCGTTGGCGTCGGTCGCAAGTTCCAGGTGCCGAGCGTGTTTCGTGATCTGACCGTGGCTGAAAATCTCGAGGTGGCGCGGGCGCGCCGTCCGGCCGTATGGGCGAATTTGCGCTGGGACGTGCGCCGCGCCGGACGTGCGGACATTGAGCGTCTCGCCGAGCTGATTGGTCTCACGGAGCAACTCGAGCGGCCGGCGGCCTATCTCTCTCACGGACAAACCCAATGGCTCGAGATCGGCATGCTCGTGGCGCAAGATGCCGAGCTGATCCTGATGGACGAGCCGACCGCCGGCATGACCGCCCAGGAGACGCGCAAGACCGCCGAGCTGCTTGACCGGCTGAAAGGCAAGCACACCCTGGTCGTCGTCGAGCACGATATGGGCTTCGTCAAGGCGATCGGCGACATCATCTCGGTGATGCATATGGGCCAGTTGCTGGCGGAAGGCACCGGAGCGGAGGTAGAGGCGCATCCGGAAGTGCGCCGGGCCTATCTCGGATCGGGAGGCATCACCAATGCTTGAGCTGACCGATCTCGATGCGTTCTACGGCAACAGCCGCGCACTGCAGAATATCAACCTCAAGGTCGATACCGGCGAGTTCCTGTCGGTGCTCGGCCGCAACGGCGTCGGCAAGACAACGCTCATGCGCAGCATCCTCGGATTGATGGACCGGGTGACGGGGCGGCTGACCCTCGACGGTTCCGATATCTCGGGCTTGCGCACCTATCAGCGCGCAAAGGCCGGGATCGCCTATGTGCCGCAGGGACGCGGGATCCTGCCACGCTTCACCGTGCGTGAAAACCTGACGCTCGGTACTTTTGCTGCAAAGACGCCGAGCGGAATCGAGGACTGGGTGATCGAGCTGTTTCCGGTCTTGAAGGAATTCCTGAACCGCCACGGCGGCAATCTGTCCGGCGGTCAGCAGCAGCAGCTTGCCATCGCACGCGCCTTGCTGGCGCAGCCGAAAGTCATCCTGCTGGACGAGCCCACCGAAGGCATCCAGCCCAACATGGTCGAGCTGATCGAGGCCGTGATCACGCGGCTCAATCGCGAGCACGGCATTACGGTGATCCTCGTGGAGCAGAACGTCTCGTTCGCACGGCGCGCCTCCGATCGGTTTGCTTTGCTGGAGAAGGGAAGAGTGGTCGCCAAAGGCGCGATCGCCGAGCTCACGGACGATCTCATCCAGAAGCACATGGCAGTCTGACAAAAAGGCAGTCTGAGAAAATCCACAACGGTCACTTGAAAGGGAGTCGAGCAAATGTTGCATGGAGACATATCGAGCAGCAAGGACACGGTCGGCGTTGCCGTGGTCAACTACAAGATGCCCCGCTTGCATACCAAGGCGCAGGTGCTGGATAACGCCCGCAATATCGCCAAGATGCTTGAGGGCATGAAACTCGGCTTGCCGGGAATGGATCTCGTGATCTTTCCGGAATATTCCACGCACGGGATCATGTACGATTCGAAGGAGATGTATGAGACCGCATCGAGTGTGCCCGGCGAGGAAACAAAGATATTCGCCGACGCCTGCCGCAAGGCAAAGGTCTGGGGCGTGTTCTCGCTGACGGGAGAGCGCCATGAGGAGCATCCGAACAAGGCGCCCTACAACACGCTGATCCTGATGAACGACAAAGGCGAGATCGTTCAGAAATATCGCAAGATCATGCCATGGGTCCCGATCGAAGGCTGGTATCCGGGCGATTGCACCTACGTATCGGAAGGGCCGAAAGGCCTGAAGATCAGCTTGATCATCTGCGATGACGGCAACTACCCGGAAATCTGGCGCGACTGCGCCATGCGCGGCGCCGAGCTGATCATTCGTTGCCAGGGATACATGTACCCGGCCAAGGAGCAGCAGATCCAGATATCGAAATCGATGGCATGGGCAAACAATTGCTACGTGGCAGTTGCCAACGCCGCGGGTTTTGACGGCGTCTACTCATATTTCGGCCATTCTGCGCTCATTGGGTTCGACGGCCGGACGCTCGGCGAGTGTGGGACGGAAGAGAACGGCATTCAATATGCCCAGCTTTCCGTATCGCTGATCCGCGACGCGCGACGCAACATGCAGTCGCAGAACCACCTCTTCAAGCTGATGCATCGCGGCTATACCGGGCTGATCAATTCCGGGGATGGCGACCGCGGCCATGCTGTCTGTCCCTACACCTTCTACAAGAACTGGATATCGGATCCGGAGGGGACGCGTGAGATGGTCGAGGCCATGACGCGGCCCATGGTCGGCACCGAGGAATGTCCGATTGAAGGCATTCCGAACCAGAAAGTCGCGCATCGCTGAGCGCTGCGGCCGCACTCTCGCCGGCGCGTTCTCGGCGCGCCGGCGTCCTTTGCCTCGATTGGCTGCAAGAGTGAAGGTACCTTGCTGCGGCCTCAGGCACATTTGAAAGAGGCGTGCAATTGTCGGACGTTTCGTTGCTGCTTGATCAATACCGTATCCAGGATGAGCCATACTATCGGGTCTTGAAGGACGAAGTCGGATTGTTTGCGGCGGCGTATGCCAGCCGAATGCCCATCATGCTCAAGGGGCCGACGGGCTGCGGCAAGACCCGCTTCATCGAATACATGGCATGGAGGCTCGGCCGGCCGCTCATCACGGTAGCCTGTCACGAGGACATGACGGCGGCGGATTTGGTCGGACGATGGTTGCTCGATCCCGAGGGTACCGTGTGGAACGACGGTCCGCTGACGACCGCTGTCCGGCACGGCGCGATCTGCTATCTCGACGAGATCGTTGAAGCGCGCCAGGACACGACCGTCGTGATCCATCCACTGACCGACGATCGCCGGGTCCTGCCTTTGGAGAAACGGGGAGAATTGATCCGCGCCCATTCCGATTTCCAGTTGGTGATCTCCTACAACCCTGGCTACCAGAGCGCGATCAAGGATCTCAAGGAGTCCACCAAGCAGCGCTTTGCGGCGCTCGATTTCGGCTACCCTGACCATCGTGTGGAGGTAGAGGTCGTTTCGCGCGAGGCCGGCATCGACGACAGAATCGCCGATCTCCTCGTGAAGGTCGGAGCGCACAGCCGCAATCTGAAGGGCCACGGTCTGGACGAGGGTGCGTCGACCCGTATGCTGGTCAATGCCGGTCGGCTGATCGGATGTGGAATCGACCTGAAGGAAGCTTGCGAGACGACGATCGTGGTTCCGCTGACTGACGACTTCGACACAAGAAATGCTTTGAGAGATGTGATCCTGGCCTGTGCCTAGGGATGGATGAGGTAGATGCGGTCGTGCACACCAGCTCGCCCGATCATTTCCAGTCCGGACGCCGACTTGTGGAGCGGCTACGCGGACATGACGCGGTCAGGACGGCAGTTCAGGCGGCGCAGAAGTCGTTGGAGAAACGACCGATCGAGCAGGTGTCGACCTGGAATGACGCCGTGCTCGGCATCTTCGAAGCCAATCTGGGTGAAGCCGTCGTTCTCAGCTTCTTGCGGCTGTCGGGACAATGGCCCGCGCCACGGTCTGTAGAAGATCTGGTTGCGATCGGCCGGGCGGTACGGGACATTGGCCAGGTCGCCGGAAGCCACGTAGCCCACGGGATGCTCGCAGAATTGCCGAAGGTCCTGACGAGGGTGGCGTCGGCCGAAGATATGGAAGCCGTCCTTGCCGGCCTTCGGCGGCTGGCCGATGACGGACCGGAATCCCTCAGCCTCGTTTTGAGCCGGCTGGAGCAGCTTCTGCTGCATTCGAGCGGGGTGGAGTTTTCCGCGTGGATCGCAGCCGGCTTGCGAGCCGCAGGCGGCAGCGCCGCTCGTCGACGGAGCTTTTTCGGCCTCGACGATCAGCTCTCGCTGCGCCTGTTGTATGGCCAGAGCCGGGATGACTTCACGCGCCTGGAGAGGCGGCTGGGTGCAACCGTGCTCGCCCTGTGGAACAGGACGCCTCGTTTCCGCAAGCTTGCAAGCGGAGTCATGCCCGCGGTGCCGCGTCGGGCCTCGCTCGCAGGCGGCTTGCTCGGCTTGCCCGAGACCTATCCCGGCTTCGAAGGCGAGCGCGCAGAAGATATCTATCTCGCCGCGTCTGCGCACGCGGGCGCGCACCTATCGTATTCCACTGCTCGATTTCCCGTCGGCCGCCTGAAGCCGTTGCAGATTGCGCTGACCTCGCTGGTCGAGGATGCTCGCGTCGAGGCGTTGGCGCTGCGAGATATGCCCGGCCTGCGCCGGCTTTGGCTGCCGTTCCACACGGCCGTGCCTTCTCCGCAGGCGACCGCGGCAGGCCTGATGGTGCGCCTGGCGCGGGCGCTGATCGATCCTGGCTATGCCGATCCCGACGCGTGGGTCGGGAAGGGGCGGGCACTCTTCGAGGCAGCGGCCGGCCGCCGGGAGGATCCGGCGACCAGCCGTGAGATCGGCGGCCTGTTGGGCAACGACATCGGACAGATGCGGCTGCAGTTCAACGCAAAAGGCTACGTTGTCGAGCCAGCCTATCGTGATGACAATCTGGCGTTATGGGATTTTGGCGATCAGTCCGACGGCGAAGTCGAGGAGATCGAGCTTGCCGTCGACTCGGTCCGGATGGAGCGGCGCCACGACGCCGAGGGCAAAAGACCGGATGAAACGGCGCCGCCGGAGGAAACATCGCGCGCACGGGCAAGCACTGTTGCGATGCTCGACGGCCTCCCAGTCGCGACCTATCCGGAATGGGACCATGCCGTTCGCATCGAGCGCTCGGACTGGACCACGATCCTGGAAGTCGACGCGGCCATTGCGTCGACGTCGGGCGATCTGCAACTCGACGGGGATGCGACGCGCCGTGTCGCGACGATCACGCGTGATGCATCGATCGGTCGGCGACAGCGATACAAGGGACAGCGTGATGGCGATGCGCTTGATATCGATGCGGCCATCGCGCTGATGATCGAGCGGCGCGCAGGACGCGTTGCCGAGCCGAGGGTTTACTTGCGCGATGCGCCCGGTCCCCGCGACCTCGCCATCCTGCTGCTGCTCGATCTGTCGCAGTCCACCGCCGACCGTGACCCTTTGGGCCGCTCTGTTCTCGATGTCGAGCGCAAGGCGGCTGCGATCATCGCGGCAGCCGTGGAAGCAGCCGACGATGCGATCGCCGTGCACGGCTTCAGCTCCGACGGACGCGAGCGGGTGCGATACGTCCGCATAAAGGGTTTTGACGAGAAAATGGACGCCGTCGTGCGCTCGCGACTTGCGGGTCTGCAGAGCAGCCATTCGACCAGGCTGGGAGCAGCAATCCGCCACGCCGGCCGCTATCTGTCGCAACGGCGGGCATTCCGCAAGGTGCTGTTGGTGCTGACCGATGGCGAGCCGTCCGACGTCGATGTGCCCGGAGACGGCTATCTTGCGGAGGACGCTCGGCGCGCCGCGCATCAACTGCGTCGCCATGGGATCGATATCTTTGCATTGGGTATAGGTAACGGCCCCTTTTTTAAGCTCGATCGAATATTCGGAGAACGACGTGCGCTACGCATATCTCGCGTCGATGTGCTGCCGCAGCGCATCATGCGGCTCTATGCCGAGCTGAAAAAGTAGATGCGACGGCCCCTTGCAAGCTGCGCGATGGCCGTCATGATCGTGGTCATTATCATGATCGCGATCTTGGTCACGGCCAAAATGAAAATCGCCGGACCGGCCATGATCGTCTTCGGCAACGGCGCTCTCTCGTCCCTTGGCTCGAAAGCCGCTGTGGATTCGAATACATCTCAGTCGTCTCGTTGGGGAATTGATTGAGCACAGCAGTCGCTGGACAGCTACCCGTCGCCGTTGAAATTGCCAGGACCTCGGCAAAAACCGGCGGTTACCCTCGACCGAAAGCCGACGCCACCGGCGGGCGCCCACTCGCGCATGCCACAGATAGCTCCACCTTAGGCAGCTCCCAAAAAACGCAACTCCATTTCCGGAGCGGCGGCTTGTCGCATGTAGGTCTCGCGTAAGCCTTGCAGCGGGCCGGCCGTCGCAATCGAACCTCGGATCGCGCACGGCAAATCGCCAACGGCATTAATTTCACTGCACAGTCTAATGGAATTAATTTCACAGTATAAACTCCGTTCCGGAGTATGCCATTGCCGGCCACTGACGATTATGGAAATTTCATTCCGGGAGCGCACGGGCTACCACAGGTCGTGATGCGGACAGCCGGGGTGGACGGAATATTCGGAACAACCGATGACGGTACGACGCTGGTCGTACGCCGTACTGATACATGTTGCTGTACCAAAATCTTCTCCGGTTCAGACGTCTTGGCGAGGCAGAGGTCGGCACCGTTGTTTTTTCGGGCTGAATTCGATTCCGGCAACGCGAGCGCCTGCTATGCAGGATAATATTCCGCCTAAAAATTTGTTTTTATTGACTCTTAATTAAACTGGTGGTTCGATTTGATTTCTGCTGGGGTGATGTCATGACATTTCAATCATTAGCAATATTTATATCTTTGGCGATCGAATTAGCTCTCTCTTCCTCGGCCGCACAAGCAAACACCGTTACGG
>Ga0134128_10005720_pt1 | contig 15061 bp, 15 predicted proteins | sample KB31754_FD_96462 | JGI IMG/M metagenome (GOLD analysis project Ga0134128, IMG submission 96462) | Terrestrial soil microbial communities with excess Nitrogen fertilizer from Kellogg Biological Station, Michigan, USA - KB3-175-4 | ecosystem: Environmental > Terrestrial > Soil > Unclassified ... | reverse complement strand
TGGGCAACGGCGGCGAAGCGGTGACCGACAAGGTCGACAGCAGGGCGGTGGCCGCGCCGGTGGTCAAGGGCATCGGCGACTGCATGCTGTACCTGGTGGATCGCTATGGCAGCGCCGGCAGCATCTACGACGGCGATTACACACCGATCGACGGGGCCACGCAAAACCCCGCCGGTTTCGGCCTGACCTTCATCGATCACCTGACCCACAACCTGCACTTCGGCAACATGCAGAAGTGGTCGGACTACTACGAGAAGCTGTTCAGCTTCCGCGAGATCCGCTACTTCGACATCAAGGGCGCCAAGACCGGCCTGGTCTCGAAGGCAATGACCGCGCCGGACGGCATCGTGCGCATCCCGCTGAACGAGTCGAACGACCCGAAGAGCCAGATCAACGAATACCTCGACGCGTACCACGGCGAAGGTATCCAGCACATCGCCTGCTTCACCGACGACATCTACACGACGGTGGAGAAGATGCGCGCCGCGGAGGTGGAGTTCCTCGACACGCCGGACGCCTATTTCGAGGTGATCGACGAGCGTATCCCGAACCACGGCGAGGACGTGCCGCGACTGGCCAAGAACAAGATCCTGATCGATGCCGACATGGAGACGAAGAAGCGCCTGCTGCTGCAGATCTTCACCCAGAACAACATCGGTCCGATCTTCTTCGAGATCATCCAGCGCAAGGGCAATGAAGGTTTCGGCGAAGGCAATTTCCAGGCGCTGTTCGAATCGATCGAGCGCGACCAGATGAAGCGCGGTTTCCTGTAAGGAGCTGGTTCCATGAGCAGCAAGGCTTACCAGTCGGGCTTCGGCAACGAGTTTGCCAGCGAGGCGCTTGCCGGCACCCTGCCGGCGGGGCAGAACTCGCCGCAGCGCGTGGCACACGGCCTCTACGCGGAGCAGTTGTCGGGCACGGCCTTCACGGCGCCGCGCCACGGCAATCGGCGCAGCTGGCTGTACCGCATTCGCCCGGCGGCCGTGCATGAGCCGTTCCAGCCGGTGGAACACGCCACGCTCCACAACCGTTTCGACGAGGCACCAGCCACACCGAACCAGCTGCGCTGGGATCCGCTGCCGCTGCCGGAAAAACCCACCGACTTCGTCGACGGCCTGGTGACGATCGCCGGCAATGGCGGCCCGGCCGAGCAGGCCGGCATAGGTATCCACGTCTATACGGCCAATCGCTCGATGCAGGGGCGCTTCTTCTACGACGCCGACGGCGAGTTGCTGATTGTGCCGCAGCAAGGCCGCCTGCGGCTGGCCACCGAGCTGGGCGTGATCGAGATCGAACCGCAGGAGATCGCGGTGATTCCGCGCGGCGTGCGGTTCCGGGTCGACCTGCTCGACGAGGTGGCGCGCGGTTATGTGTGCGAGAACTTCGGCGCGCTGCTGCGCTTGCCGGATCTCGGTCCGATCGGTTCGAACTGCCTGGCGAATGCGCGCGACTTCCTCATCCCGCACGCGGCGTATGAAGACGTCGAGGGCGCGTTCGAACTGGTAACGAAATTCCAGGGCGCGCTATGGTCGGCCGCGATCGACCATTCGCCGCTGGATGTGGTCGCCTGGCATGGCAACTACGCACCGTACAAGTACGACCTGCGCCGCTTCAACACCATCGGTTCGATCAGCTACGACCATCCCGATCCGTCGATCTTCACCGTGCTGACCTCGCCCAGTGATACGCCCGGCACGGCGAATGTGGATCTGGCGATCTTCCCGCCACGCTGGCTGGTGGCACAGCATACGTTCCGGCCGCCGTGGTTCCATCGCAACGTCGCCAGCGAATTCATGGGCCTGATTGCCGGCGTGTACGACGCCAAGGCCGAAGGCTTCGTGCCCGGCGGTGCCTCGCTGCACAACTGCATGAGCGGGCATGGGCCCGACGCGGCCACGTTCGAGAAGGCGTCGAACGCCGATCTGTCGAAAGCGGATGTGATCGGCGGCACCATGGCCTTCATGTTCGAGACGCGCAAGGTGATCCGCCCCTCGCAGCAGGCGCTGGCATCACCGCAGCTGCAGGGCAATTATCACGAATGCTGGCAGGGCATTCGCAAGCATTTCGATCCGTCGCGGGCGTAAACCGTCACACCATTCTGTCTGGGGAATTGCATGAAGCTGGGAAGTCTGAAGGAAGGCGGTCGCGACGGTACGCTGATCGTGGTCAGCCGTGATCTGACGAAAGCCGTGAAGGCCGGTGCGATCGCGCCGACCCTGCAGGCCGCGCTGGACGACTGGTCCAACAGTGCGCCGCGCTTGAACGCGTTGTCGGATGAATTGAACGAGGGCAACGCCGCCGGCGCGTTTGCGCTGGACATGGCCGCGCTCGCTTCGCCGTTGCCGCGCGCCTACGAGTTCGTCGATGGCTCGGCCTATCTGCCGCACGTCGAACGCGTGCGCCGCGCCCGCGGTGCCGAGGTGCCGAAGTCGTTCTACACCGATCCGCTGATGTACCAGGCGACCAGTGCCGGCTTCCTCGGTCCGCGCGATCCGGTGGTGGTACCCAGCGAGGATTACGGCATCGATCTGGAAGCCGAGGTGATCGTGATCACCGACGACGTGCCGATGGCCTTGACGCCGGCGCAGGCCTCGGAGCACATCCAGCTGGTCGGGCTGGTCAACGACGTGAGTCTTCGTGGTTTGATCCCGGGCGAGCTGGCCAAGGGCTTCGGCTTCCTGCAATCCAAGCCGCGCTCGGCACTGTCGCCGGTGCTGGTGACGCCGGACGAGTTGGGTGACGCGTGGCAGGGCGACAAGCTGCACCTGCCGATGCGCACCTGGTTGAATGGCGCCTGGTTCGGTGAAGCCGAGTGCGGTGTCGACATGCAGTTCTCGTTCGCCGAACTGGTGGCGCACGTGGCGAAGACCCGGCCGCTGACCGCCGGCACCATTGTGGGCTCCGGCACCATCGCCAACGAGGACACCGGCAAGGGCGCCTCCTGCCTGGCCGAGCAGCGCACGGTGGAAACCCTGCGCGACGGCAAGCCGAGCACGCCGTTCATGAAGTTCGGCGACCGTCTGAAGATCGAGATCACCGATGCAGGCGGCGACTCGATCTTCGGTTCGATCGAGCAGGAAATTGCACCCCTGAAGGCGTGACCGCGTCATCGCCGACATGCATCCCGTTGGGCGGGCCCGCCGGGATGCGCCTCCTGTGACAACTCGCGCTTTGACGGGCAAAGCCTTCAAGGGCACCATTCGCCCATGCCGCCCCGTACTCCACTCCTTCGATTCGCCGGGCCACCCAGCCCGATCGCCGACGATGGCGACGAGACGCGTTTCTGCGGCACCTGCGCGTTCTCCAGTGCCTGCCTCGCCGCCGGTTACGGCAAGCCGGAGTTGGCCGAGTTGCAGTGTCTGGTCGAGCATGTCGGTCCGTTTCGGGCGGGTGAGCACATCTTCCGCACCGGCGATCCGTTCCGCGCGATCTTCGCCGTGCGTTCGGGTACGGTGAAAACCCGCATGGTCGACAAGGAAGGCCGCGAGCAGGTGCTCGGTTTCTACCTGCCCGGCGAGGTGATCGGCCTCAACGCGATTTACCCCGAGCACTTCCCGTGCGACGCGGTGGCGCTGGATACCGCGTTCTTCTGCCGCTTCTCGTTTCCGGCGATGAGTGCGCTCGCCTCGCGCGTGCCGGCGGTTCAGAAGCACCTGTTCCGCATGTTGAGCAAGGAATTGGGCAGCGCCAGCCTGCTGGCCGGCGACCACAGCGCGGATGAACGCATGGCGGCCTTCCTGATGGACCTGGCCGGACGCTACGCGGCGCGTGGTTTCTCCGCCACGCGATTCCATCTCAGCATGTCGCGTGGCGACATCGCCAACTATCTGCGACTGGCTGCCGAAACCGTCAGCCGGGTATTGAGCCGCTTCCGCAGCCAGCAGTTGATCCGCATCGAAGGCCGCGAACTGGAACTGCTTGATCCACCGGGTTTGCACCGGATCGGACAGTCCTTGCTGCCGGATTGAAGCGCTGGCGACTTGCTGCCGCATCGGGTGGAGGCGACGAGCTTCAACCCGGGCAGGCCAGCATGTGCGCAGCGTGTCTTGAACCGGTTACGCGGCAAACAACAGCGGCCGCATCCGCGCGCGCACAAGGTCCTGCATGCCTTCGCGCAGCAATGCGCCGCCGTCGCGGGCCGCCTGCTCCACGATCACGGCCGCCAGGCCTTCGAGCAAGCCCGCGTTGTTGCGCAGCCGGGCGCGAATCGCAGTGTCGTCGAGTCGGTCGTGCAAGCTGGCATTCATCCCGACGAACCAGGGCAGGGCATGCTGGTCCAGCATGGCGCGTGGATTGCGCGCCGGCGACGCGGCATGCCAGCGCCTGAAGAATGGCTGCATGCGCTCGTTCAATACCCTGACCGCTTCCAGCTCACCTGCCAGGTCGGCAAACAGGCCCATGTCGCCCAGTCGTTGCTGGAACACCAGTTGGCACAGCACGCCCCAGTAGTAGGCGTAATCCCAGATCACCTTGACCGGCAGCACCTGGGCATTGCCCATCAACGGGTATTGGCCGCGGAACAGGGTCAGGGTGTTTTCGTAGAAGGACTGGAACAGTCGCTCGTACATGCGCGCATACGGCGCCAGGTGCCGGCCGGCCAGATCGTGTTTCACCAGCAGGCAGATATAGGTGTTCGCGATCGCGATGAAATCGGTGCCAGGCGAGTAGAACGGATCGAGGAACGGGCCGGCCTCGCCGGTCAGCGCCCAGCGGTCGGCGCTGAACATGCGAGCGCAGCCATACGAATAATCGCGGAACCAGGCGAAATCCAGCAGTTTGTGCCGCCGCCCTTGCAGTTGGCGCGCGAGCGCGGGCTGGTGCATCGCCAGCCAGTCACAGGTGCGCTCGAAGGAGTTCATCGTGCCGATCGGATGCATCCCCGCATCGGCCACGATGCCGATCGAATGCGCGCCGGAGGAAAGCGGAATCAGCCAGTTCCAGTAGCCCGGTCCGCACAGGTGGTTGGTCGAACGCCAGCGCTCGCGCGGCGTGCAGCGAGACTGCCACGCCGGTTCGTTGCACCAGCTGTCGATCTCCAGCCGGCCATCCAGACGAAACCAGACGGCATTGGCGTGGTGTCCGTTGTCGCGGGTGAGTTCAAGCCGGCGCCTGATCAGGCCGGCACGACCGGAAGCATCGAACAGCCAGCGTGAGGTGAGCTGCGATTTTCCGCCGGCTTCGTCCACGCACCACACGTGGTGGGCCGCACCGTCGGTTCCCAGCTCGAACGAGCTTGCGCGAGCGCCTTCGCGCACGTCGATGCCGCGGCGGCGTGCTTCGTCGTACAAAAAGTTTTCCAGAATGCCGCGATCGAGCTGGTAGGTTGGCGTGGGCAATACCTTGCTCACACCGAGTTCGGTGACGTTGGCCAGTTCCTCGCAACCGTCGGAGAAGAAGAAGCGAAAGCCGAACTTGTGGATATGCGCGGTATCCAGATGCTCGCGCAAGCCGAGCGTCTCGGTGAGGTAGTGCGCGCCGATCTCCACCGTAGATTCGCCGACCTTGTGAGCGGCGACGGGCAACGGATGCGTGCGTCGCTCGAGCACCACGATGCCCAGCGCGGGGCATTCGCCACGCAATTGCAGCGCCAGCGTGAGACCGGCCAGTCCGCCGCCCAGAATCACCACGTCGTGCATCTCGCTCATCTGTGCTTCGCCCCCTCCGGCACCTCGTGAGGTTGCACGGTCAGGATCGAAGCTGCAGGCGGGTTCATTCGAGCACGGCGGAATCCGTCCGCTCGATTACGCGCGGCCGCGCACGGGAACGACGATAGCTGGCGATGATGTTGCCGTAATGGACGACCCGGCCGATCGTGTACGTGGTGATGCGCGTGACGTCACGTATCGGACTCAGATGGCTTGGGCGGAATGAGCCGTGATAGCGCGAGGCGATCGGCACGGAGATGATGCCCAACTGCTTTTCGCGCGACGCGGCGATCAGGATGGCCGCCTCGAACACGAAGTTTTCTGCCGGCAGATCGAACAGCTCCAGCGCGGCACGCGGATACCAGCGCTGGCCGCTCTGGGTGTCCGCCACCGGTTGCGCGCAAGCCCATGAAATGCCCCAGTCGGCCACGGCGTTGGCGCGGCGACGCCCCTTGGGCTGTTGCGCCCTGTCGAGCAGGCGTGCGCCGATCACGATGTGATCCGGATAGCTCATGGCCGCCGCCACGATGCGCGGGATGTCGCCGGCCAGATGCTGGCCGTCTCCGTCCATCGTGAGCACCGCGTCGTAGCCCTGGCGCGAGGCCTCGCGAAAACCGTGACGCAATGCCTCGCCCTTGCCGCAGCGTCGGGCATGACGCAGCAGGGTCACCGGCAGCGCGGCGACGATGTCCGGGGTGCGGTCGTCGGAACCGTCGTCGATCACGATGACCGGTGCGCCAAGCGCGAGCACGGATTCGATCACGGACTGGATCGCCGCTTCCTCGTTGAGGCAGGGAATCAGCACGCACCAGCGAGCGGCGGCGGCGCTCATGCCGCACGCTCCCGCTCGACATGCCGCACATCGATCTGCAGCCCGAGCGTGCCCGACGCAGCCAGGCGACAGCGACCGGAGCCACGGCTCAGCGGGGCGAGCAAGGCCAGGCTGGTCGCCGAGGGATTTCCATCGCGCCAACCGGCCAGCGGCTCGCGCAAAGGGGAATCGACGTGCCCGGCAAGCACCTGCAGGTCGAGCGCCGCGACGCTCGATGGGCCGGCTGCCGGCGCCAGTACCAGGGCGCAGCCGAATGCCTGCTCGCAGTAGGTGACTTCGCGCAGCGGCCCGCTGCCGACGGTGTCGCTGCACACCAGCAGCACCGCGCGCCGTTCGGCCAGCACCTGGCTTGCCGCTTCCAGCAGGCCGGCGCCGAAGCTGGCGCGCTGGGCGGCTAGCGCGGTGGACGGTGCATGGCAGCCGCTGGCTATGGTCCAGTAGCCGACCGGTGCGTTGTGCACCGAGTTGTGGAAGCGGATCGGCGACAGCTCGGCAGGCGCCTGCGCCAGCGTGGCGCACATGTAATCGGTGATCGGTTGATCCCCGTGGGAAGAAGCGAACACGCAGGCCAGGGCGGCCGCATCGCGCCCGCTCATCGCCACCGCCTGATCGGCCACCTCGACAGCCAGCAGCACGCTCTCCGGCGCCCGGCGACGTTCGTTTGGCGGCAATCTGGCGGCCGCGGGGCGCGCCGGCGGGGGCGTCGGCATGCTGCCATCGAGCACGCTACCCAACGCAGCGAAATCGGCCAGTTGCGGCGACCACAGGCCAACACCTTCGACCCACACCCGCAACGTGCTCATGCGCCGAATCCCGCCCGTGCGAAAGCAAGACAGGCGTTGTTGCCGCCGAAGCCGAACGAATTGCTCAGCGCCACGTCGATGCGTTGCTGTTCGTTGCGCCAGGCGAACGAGGCGCCACAATCCGGGTCGGGCGACTCGCCGCCGAGGTTGCCCGGCACCAGGCCGTGCTCGATCGCAAGCAGCGCCACCACCGCTTCGACGATGCCGGCGGCACCCAGCGTGTGGCCGGTGTAGCCCTTGGTGGAACTTGCCCGCGTGGTGACCGGAAAACTGCGGTTGACCAGCGCCGCCTCGACTTCGTCGTTCTTCCGGCTCGCGGTACCGTGCAGGTTGATGTAGTCGACCTGGGCTGCGTCCAGTCCGGCGCGTGCCAGCGCGTCACGCAGTGCAAGCTCCGCGCCGAGTCCCTCCGGGTGCGGCGTGGACATGTGGTGCGCGTCGCTGGCTTCGCCGTAGCCGAGCAGTTGCGGTGCATCGGCAGCCATCCCGCCGCGCTCGAGCAGGGCGAAACCGGCCGCCTCGCCGATCGAGATGCCGTCGCGCGCGACATCGAAGGGCCGACACGGCGTCGTGGAGACCAGCTCCAGCGCGTTGAAGCCGAACAGGACGCTGTTGCACAAGGTGTCGACCCCGCCGACCACCGCCGCATCGACCAGGCCGAGCCGGATCATCCGCGCCGCACTGGCGAACACCTTGGCACTCGACGAGCAGGCGGTGGAAATGGTCAGGCACGGGCCGCTCAGCTCGAGTGCGGCGGCCACGAAGGCGCTCAGCGAGTGCGGCGTGTGGATCGCCGGTCGCACCATGTCATCGGGCAGGCCGCCGTCGGCATCCAGCCGGCGATAGGCTTCCTCGGTGGCGCCGATGCTGGCGGTGGAGGTGCCCAGCAGCAGGGCGATGCGGTTGGCGCCGTAACGTGCGCGGGCGATGCGTACCTTGTCGATGAAATCATCCTGCTGCAGGCCAAGCCAGGCCAGCCGGTTGTTGCGGCAGTCCCAGTCGACGAGGGCAGGCGGCAGGGCGGTGGCCTCGACGCCCTCGACACGGCCGATCCAGCACGCCAGCGGCGCGCTGCCGATGTCGTTCGGGCGCAGGCCGCTACGACCGTGGGCGAGTGCATCGAGTTGAGCCGCCAGGCCGTGGCCGAGCGCGGAAGTGGCGGTGTACGCGGTGACCGCGAGTGGTGTCGTCGACATGGGCATCGTGAAAGCCTAGCGGGCGTATCCGGGATTGCCTAGCCTGACGGGCAGGCACCCGGACATCGTCCGCAGCGCGGCATGAAGGTGCCGCGAACGGCGCGCTCGCCGGCTAAGCTGGACGCCCTGCATGAATCCGCCGCGCCGTGCCCACGAACCCGTCCAGCCCTTCGCGCCATCGGCGCTATCTGCGTGATCCGGATGTCGTGCACGCCGGCCTGGTGAGCGTGCTGGTGCTGCTGCTCAGCGGCGGGCTGGTGTGGCTGGGTTATCTGGTCCACGTGTGCCGCGTTGCCGCACGCACTCCGCCGCTGCCGCCACGGCGCATGGCCGTGCTGGTGTTCGGGCGCCGGCTGGAAAACGACCGGCCCGAGCACGATTACCGCCAGCGCCTGCAGCGCGTGCTGGCGCTGGTGCAGGCGAACCGGGCCGATCACGTGTTGTTGCTGGGTGGCCGCGGCGCCGGACGGTGCAGCGAGGCGGCGGCGGGCCACGCGTGGTTGCTGCAGCACGGCCTGCCGGGGCGGATCCGGATCGAGCTGGAACAGGAATCGGTCGATTCGCTGGAAAACCTGCGCCACGCGCGCCACCTGCTGCAGGCGCATGCCGGCGGCGACAAGCTTCCGCCGGTGGCATTGCTGACCAGTCGCTATCACCTGGCGCGCTGTCTGCTGCTGGCGCGGCGGCTGGGTTTCGACGGCGTGCCGGTGGCGGCCGAGGCCGCACTGCCGCTGCGGCCGCATTATCTGGCTCGGTTGCTGGCGGAGGCCAGCTATCTCATGTGGATCGACCTGGGCGTGCGCTGGGCCGCCCTGATCGGACATCGCCGCATGGCCGCGCGAATACGTTGAGGCGACGGTTGTGTGCCCATGAAGGCCACGTCAAACTGCCCCGGCCGTGCATGTTGCCGGAGTCCAGGGGAAAATCGAGATGCCGAAGATCGAGATGGCGCGTTCACGCGTGCTGTTCGTACTGTTGCTGCCGTTGCTGCTGCTGACCATGGCGTTTCGCCAGACTCCGCTGGTCGATCCGCCGCCGATCAATGTGCCGGCCGGCATGACGTCGGTACAAGTGGGCAAGGCCGTCAAGGGCGCGTTGATCGGGCGTGGCTGGGTGCCGGGCAACGAGCAGGCCGACGGCATCGATGCCACGCTCACCGGCAACGACTACACCGCCAAGATCCGCGTCACGTTCGACACGAAGCAGGTGAAGATCAGCTATGTCGACAGCACCCACCTCAAGTACGAGGTGAAGAAGGACGGCACGCGCATGATCCACGTCAACTACATGGGCTGGATGCGCTACCTGAGCCAGGACATCGGCCGCAACCTGCAGCTGATCTCGGCGAGCTGATCCCGCTCAGTTCGCCGCGGCGCCGCGCCGCAGCGATCGGCCGGGTCGATCTTGCTAAGCTCGCGGGATCGAACCGAACGGATCCACGATGAGCCAGCAAGCCGATCTTGCCGAGAGCTTCCTGCGCAACTTGCAGGAGCGCATCTGCGCCGCCATCGAGCAGGCCGATGGCGGCGCGCGCTTCGTGGAGGATGCATGGACCCGGCCTGCCGGTGGTGGCGGGCGTACCCGCGTGTTGCGCGACGGCGACGTGTTCGAGCAGGCCGGGGTCAATTTCTCGCGCGTGTCCGGCAATCAGTTGCCGCCCAGCGCCACCGCGCATCGGCCGGAGCTGGCCGGCGGCAGCTTCATCGCCACCGGCGTGTCGCTGGTACTGCATCCGAACAACCCGCACGTGCCGACCACGCATGCCAACGTGCGTTACTTCGAGGCCAGCAAGGAGGGCGTGGAACCGGTCTGGTGGTTCGGTGGCGGCTTCGACCTCACCCCGTTCTATCCGTACGACGAGGACGTGCGCCATTGGCACACGGTGGCGCGCGAGCTGTGCGAGCCGCATGGTACCGACGTCTATCCGCGCTACAAGAAGTGGTGCGACGAGTACTTCTACCTGAAGCACCGCAACGAGACCCGCGGCGTGGGCGGGCTGTTCTACGACGACCTCAACGAGGGCGGCTTCGAACGCTGCTTCGCGTTCACCCGCGACGTCGGCCAGGGTTTCCTCGACGCTTACCTGCCGATCGTCGAGCGTCGCAAGGACACCCCGTACGGCGAACGCGAGCGCGAGTTCCAGCTGTACCGGCGTGGCCGCTACGTGGAATTCAACCTGGTCTACGACCGCGGCACGCTGTTCGGCCTGCAATCGGGCGGACGCACCGAATCAATCCTGATGAGCCTGCCGCCGCGCGTGCGTTTCGAATACGCCTATACGCCGGAACCCGGCTCCGCCGAAGCGAAGCTGGCCGATTACCTGAAACCGCGCGACTGGCTTTGAAGCGAGGGGTGAGTGGAGAGGAGTGAGAAGTGAGCGAAGTGCCAAGGCCCCCGCAGCTTGTTTTCTCTCACTCCACTCCACCCACTCCCGCCGTTCAGGGTTGCGCGCCGCTGAATTTCACCACCGTGGCACCTTTCACCGGGCCGATCTGCGCGCTGTCGCTGACCTTCAGCACCACCTCGCGGCGGAACTCCAGGGTTCCCTGCACCACCGCGTGCGGACCGATCACCACCACCGGCGTGCTGGCGTGCGTGTTCCAGTTGAACCAGCCGCCGGGCTTGTCATAGAGAATACCGCCCTCGACATGCGAACCTTCGCCGACGGTGAGGTCGCCGTTGACCGTGGCGATGCCGCCGGCGACGTGCGCGTGGTCAAGCGTGATCGCGCCGTTGACGTCGCGCAGTTGGCCGCCGACCTCGGCGCCGGGATCGAGCGTGATATGGCCGTTGACGACATGCAGGTCGCCCTTGACGCGGCTGCCGTTGCCAAGCGTGATCGCACCATTGACCGTGCCGACTTCCTGCGCCTGCGCCCGGTCACCCAGGTCGATCGAGCCGTTGACCGTGCTGGCCTTGAGTACCATCGCGCCGGCGGCCACATGGACGGCGCCGTTGACCGTGCTGGCGTCGGCGGCTGGCTGACCGGCCTCGACCTGCACCGAGCCGTTGACGGTGGCTGCCGCCAGCAGCGGCAGGCCGAAGGCGAGCGCCCCGGCCAGCATGAGTATCGGGAACCGACGCATGGCAATCTCCGTGAGTGTGCATGTGCCTTTAGGATGCACCGCCGCCACCGACGGTTTACCGTGACCTGTGGCAGGGGCGGCATTTGACGCTGGCCGTCACGGGCCGGCACCATGCCCGCCTCACCCGTTCCCGATGATGCCTGCATGCACAAACTCGTCCTGATCCGCCACGGCCAGTCCCAGTGGAACCTCGACAACCGCTTCAGCGGCTGGGCCGACGTCGATCTTACCGAACAGGGCATGGCCGAGGCGCGCGAGGCCGGCCGGCTGCTGCAGGCGGAAGGTTTCAGCTTCGACGTGGCGCATACCTCGGTACTCAAGCGCGCTGTGCGCACCTTGTGGGGGGTGCAGGATGAAATGGGCCTGATGTGGCTGCCGGTGCTCACCGACTGGCGCCTCAACGAGCGCCACTATGGTGGGCTGACGGGCCTCAACAAGGCCGAGACAGCGGCGAAGTACGGCGAGGACCAGGTCAAGATCTGGCGCCGCAGCTACGACATCCCGCCGCCGCCGCTGGCGCGCAGTGCGAACGAGTCGGTGCACGATCCGCGCTATGCCAGCCTCGATCCGAAGGAGATTCCCGACACCGAGTGCCTGAAGGACACCGTGGCCCGCGTGCTGCCTTACTGGCATGGGGTGCTGGCCCCGGCGATCAAGGCGGGCCGGCGCGTGCTGGTCGCGGCGCACGGCAATTCGCTGCGCGCCCTGGTGAAGTATCTCGACGGGATTTCCGACGAGGCGATCGTCGAGCTGAACATCCCGAACGGCATCCCGCTGGTTTACGAATTCGACGACGGCCTGAAGCCGCTGCGCCATTACTACCTTGGCGATGCCGACGCGATCGCGGCGAAGATGGCCGCGGTGGCCAACCAGGGCAAGGCGAAGTAGGGATGCCGGCGGCGATCTCGCCCCGCCAGGCAGCCGCGGCGTTGACCGAATACTGGTCGCCGCGCGTGATCGGCGAGCTCGACGACAGCTATCTCAAGGTCGCCAAGGTGCTCGGCACATTCGGCTGGCATTGCCACGACGACGAAGACGAGCTGTTCGTGATCCTCGCCGGCCACCTGCGCATCGAGCTGGAAGCGAGTGCGGTCGAGCTGGCCGAGGGCGAGCTGTTCGTGGTGCCCAGGGGCACGCGCCACAATCCGGTGGCCGAGGCCGAATGCCTGATCCTGCTGATCGAACGCAAGTCGACCCTGCATACCGGCAGTGAAGTGACTGCACGCACACGTTCGATCGCACAGCAGCTCGGTGACGCCGACCCGGCCGGTACCCCGGCGCAGGGGTGATCAACGCACGTCGCAAGCACTCGTCGGGCCTCGCTGCGCGGGATCATGGACTGGTTCAGATCTCCTTGAAGCGGCAAAGCAATTCCCACAAAGGTCACCATCCATGCCTACATCATTGATCATCGTCGACGACTTCCTCGAAAACGCGAATGAATTGCGTCGTGCCGCGCTGCGGATGACATACCCGTCCCAGGAGGGGCCGTATCCCGGGCGCAATTCGCAGGAGCGCATCGAAATCACCGGGCTCGCGCAACAGGTCTCCCACCTCGTCGCCGAGCCTCTGAAAATCAGGACGCCGTTGGAATCGCATGCCAAATGCCGGATCGCGCTGGCCGGAGACAAGGGGTTCGCGAAAGTGCACATCGATCCGGGCACCTACTGGTCAGGCATTCTGTATCTCAGTCGGCCGGAGGATTGTGTCGGTGGCACCGAGTTCTTCCGGCATCGCCGCACCGGCACCGATCACGCGCCCATCGACCCGGCGGAACGCGCACGGTTGGGTTATGCATCGGATGAGGAGATGCATCGCGACATCATCGAGAAGGACAGCAGCGATGACTCGAAATGGGAACTCACCATGCGCGTACCCATGCGATTCAATCGGCTCGTCCTGCTGCGGCCATGGCTGTGGCATACCGCCGGGCCCTCGTTCGGCGACAGCATGGAAAACGGACGCCTGGTCTATCTGATGTTTTTTTCGTCGGCCAGATCGTAGCGGAAACCGCCATTGCCGACCTGGGCGTTAACCCTTGAACGGGGTGACGATCGTCAGTCGCAAGCGACCATCCGGCAGGTTAAGCTGGACCCACCCATCGACGCGGCCATGCCATGCCTGCCCATCTGAGTACGTACCTGATCATGTTGCCGCTGCTCGTCCTGATCGTGTGGCGGCGGGTCAGTCGCAGCTTCGGGCGGCAGCCGATCCGGCGCAAGCGGATGATCGTGCGCATCGTGATGTTCGCGGTCATCGGCAGCCTGCTGGCGCTCAGCGGATTCCACCAGCTGGCACTGGCCGAGGGCTTGTTCGGCGGCATCCTCGTCGGCGGCGCGATCGGGCTGCTCGGCTTGCAGCTGACCCGCTTCGAGGTCGACCCCGTCAAGGGCGACTGCTACGTGCCGAACCCGTGGATCGGTGCACTGCTCACGGTGCTGCTGCTGGGACGGCTGGCCTGGCGCCTGCTGGTCGTGTGGCCGCAGATGCAGCAGGCCTCTGCATTGACCGCCGCCCACGGCACGGGCATGCAGATGCAGCCGATCGGCTACGCTTCCAGCCCGCTGACCATGCTGGTGATCGGGCTGCTGGTCGGCTATTACATCGTCTACTACAGCGGCCTGCTGATTCATCACCGGCGTTTCCAGCAGCGCCATCCCGCCAGCGTCGAGGTCTAGCCTGGCGCAAATCCGCCGAGCGGCGTCGAAGGCCCTGGTCAGGGGCCTCGATCCATGGTGGTGCCCGCGTCTGGCGAAGCGGTGGCGTCCAGATAGTCCAGGCTTGCCTGCAACATCGATTGCATGCCGATCTTCAAGGCGCCTTCGTCGAGGAAGAACTTCGGTGAATGGTTGGCCGGCGCTTTCGCGGCATCCTGGCCCAGCGGCGTGGCCCCCACGAAGAAATACACGCTGGGCACGGCCTGCGCGAACAGGGCGAAATCCTCCGACGCCATCCACGGTCGTGCTTCGCGTACCTGCGCCGCTCCGTCGATGCGCACCAGGCTGGCACGCACGCCGGCAGCCAGCCTGTCGTCATTCACCAGCACCGGATTGCTGACCAGCGGAATCTGCATGTCCACCGTGGCGCCGTTCGCGGCAGCGATGTGTTCGGCGATGCTCTTGAGGTTGTCGATCGCCTGCTGGCGCATGGCCGGATCGAACGTGCGCAACGTGCCCTGCAACTCCACCTGGTCCGGCACGATGTTGTAGCGCGAGCCGCCCTCGACGATGCCGAAACTGAGCACCGCCGGCAGCGTGCTGATGTCGAGCTTGCGGCTGACGATCGTCTGCGCCGCGCCGATGATCTCGGCGGCGGTGACGATCGGATCGACCCCGTTCCACGGCATCGCCCCGTGGGTCTGGCGCCCGTGCACCATCAGCTTGAACCAGTCCGAGCCGGCCATCGTCGGTCCCGGCCGCACCGATACCGTGCCCACGTTGAGCGAGCTGACCACGTGCATGCCGAACATCGCATCCGGCTTGTAGTCGCGCAGCATGCC
>Ga0134128_10005719_pt1 | contig 15062 bp, 9 predicted proteins | sample KB31754_FD_96462 | JGI IMG/M metagenome (GOLD analysis project Ga0134128, IMG submission 96462) | Terrestrial soil microbial communities with excess Nitrogen fertilizer from Kellogg Biological Station, Michigan, USA - KB3-175-4 | ecosystem: Environmental > Terrestrial > Soil > Unclassified ... | reverse complement strand
TCCGACGGCAACGAGCTGCGGATGTATGCCTGCGGACCCACGGTATACGACTACGGCCACATCGGGAACTTCCGCACGTTTCTGCAGGTGGATGTGCTGCGGCGATTCCTGAAGCTGACCGGCATGCGCCTGCGCCATGTCATGAACATCACGGACGTGGACGACAAGATTATTCGCAACGCAGCGGCGGGCAGCATCTCGATCGGCGAGTACACACCGAAGTACGTCGACGCCTTCTTCGAAGACCTGGACTCGTTGCGCGTGGAGCGGCCCGAGATGATCGCACGGGCGACAGAACACATTCCACGGATGGTGAAGCTGATCCAGCAGCTTGAGGCCGCGGGTGCGGCGTACAAGACGGAAGACGGGAGTTGGTATTTCCGGCTGAGGTCCTTTCCCGAATACGGCAAGCTGAGCAAGAAAGACCTGAGCGGCATGGAAGACGGCGCGCGCGTGGATGTGGACGAGTACGAGAAGGACTCGGCGCGCGATTTTGCCCTGTGGAAGGCGACCAAGCCAGGCGAAACGAGCTGGGATACGGCGATCGGGCGGGGGCGGCCGGGCTGGCACATCGAGTGTTCCGCCATGTCGATGGAGTTTCTTGGCGACAGCTTCGACCTGCACGCGGGCGGCGAAGACCTGATGTTTCCCCACCACGAGAACGAAATTGCGCAGAGCGAGACGGTGACGCACAAGCCGCTGGCGCGGCATTGGTTTCACGTGCGGTTCCTGCTGGTGGATGGGCGCAAGATGTCGAAGAGCGAGGGAAACTTCTACACGCTCCGCGACCTGCTGCTCAAGGGTTACAAGGCTTCGGCGATCCGGCTGGCGCTCATCTCGGTGCCGTATCGGCATCAATTCAATTTCACTTTCGATGGGGTCGCGGATGCCACGGCCGCCATCGACCGGCTTCGGACGTTCAGCCAGCGGCTCACCCATGGCAACTTCGCGGACGGGCGGAACGCCGAGATCCAGGATCACGCGGCAAAGGCACGGACGGAGTATTTTGCCGCGCTGGGTAATGACTTGAATACGGCGGAGGCGCGCGCGCCGATCTTCGACCTGGTGCGGGCGTCGAACACAGCCATGGATCAGGGGCAGTTCTACGCTGACGATCGCGATGCGGTGCGTGGAGTGCTGGCCGACTTCGATGCGGTGTTTTGCGTAATCGAGGATCGCGATGCGGAGCCGACGCGCCGCGCCCTGGAGTGGGCGGAGCAGGCGGGCCGTTTGGCAGACGTGGCGCCGGAATTGCTGGCCCGGGTTGCGCTAAGTGACCAGGAGATTGAGAACCTGGTGGTGGAGCGCACGAAAGCGAAGAAGATGCGGAACTTCGCGCACGCCGATACGATTCGCAAGGAACTGGCGGAGAAGGGCGTGGTGATCGAGGATTCTAAAGACGGGGTGCGGTGGAAGCGGAAGTGAGAGTAGACTGACCTCGGCGAGTCAAGTTGACGTCACCGGAGAACTCCCATGGAATTTGAGATCATCTTCGATCGTGAGGAAGACGGTCGGTGGATTGCCGAGATTGAGGCTTTGCCTGGCGTACTGGCTTACGGCGCGACAAAGTTGGAGGCGCAATCAAGGGTGGAGGCTCTGGCCTTGCGAGTGATCGCAGACCGGATCGAGAGCGAACAGGTAACTGCGGGTTCCGCGCGGTTCGAAGCGGCCTAGGGCGGTAGACACATCCATCTCCTCCCAGTACAGAACAAGACGCCAAACCACGGAGTACCCGTAACGCAGAACTATTCCGGAAGGCTCCAAAAATGAGTCAGTGGCCTTCAACCAGCGCCAGGAAAGTGTTTCGCGCTTTGCTTCGCATAGGCTGGTATGAGAAAGAGCGCATCAGCAAAAGCGGATCCCACAGGCAACTGAATCATCCTAAATACCCCTACGAATACACGTGGGCATTCATGACGCAGATGAGGTCGGCCCTGCCATGCTTGCGAAGATCGCAAAGAGAACTGGCCTGAGGCCGCAGGACCTATAGGAAGGATTTCCCCGATGGAAGCGAACGAAGCGCACGAATTGCAGGAGCACGCCGAGCATGGGGCGCACGACACGTCCATGCGCCCGGTGGCGTTCACCATGAGCCTGCTGGCAGTGCTGGTGGCGGTTGCGACGGTGTTGGGGCATCGTACCCACACCGAGGCGGTGCTTGACCAGAACAGGGCCACCGATCAGTGGAATGAGTACCAGGCCAAGAAGATTCGGTCCTACAACACGGCGCTTGAATCGCAACTGCTTGCCGTGGTGAGCGTGGCGGACAAAGATAAAGCGGCCAAAGCGATTCAGACGAACGCCGATCATCAGGCGAAGTGGAACCAGGATCTGGATGAAATCCAGAAAGAGGCGCGGAAGCTGGAAGACGAGGTCAAGCTGGATGAACGCAAAGCCAGCCGCTTCGATCTGGGCGAGGCGCTGCTGGAGATCGGGCTGGTGGTCACCAGCGTTACGCTGCTCACGCGCAGGCGATCGTACTGGTTTCTGGGAATGGTGTTCGGCGCCGCCGGTGTGATTTCGGCCTGCGCGGCATTCCTGGTTCATTGAGGCAAATGCGGCGTGGATGGCGACGACCGGTGCATTCGTGCGGTGTTAGACTGGCGCCCATGAGATTCGCCGAACACCATCCGGTAATGTCCATCTTGGTGTTGCTGGTGTCAGCGTCTGCCCTGCAGGCACAATCCATCGCCGTGACTCATACCTCGCAGGAGTTGGGATTCAGCTTCACCGTTCCGGCAGACTGGCAGGTGATGGACACCAGCGCCGCGGCCAAAGAACAGGCGCGACAGAGCGCGCAAAGCGAGGATGACAAGAAGGGGCTGGCGTGCGTGCAGGTGGGCCTTACGGCGCGCCACGGTAATCCGCCGTCGGTGATGACGGAGGCGGCGCTGCCGTTCGACTGCTACGGGCAGAAGATGTCGCAAGCTGACCTGCCGGGCTTCGCCAACAGCGCATCGGCGGGCCTCGAACAAAATTTTGATCTGGGCGAACCAGTCTACGGATCCTATGCCCTCGGGTCGCACCCGTTCTGGATCGAGCGCGTGCGTGGATCGGTCAAGGGCGAGCCGGGGACGCCCTACACCATTGAGATCGCCTGCAGCATGACGAAGAAAGCCGCCGTGTGCTGGATGACGATGGCCGCCGACGAGGCTTCGTTGAAGACATTTGAACACGCGCCCGTGTCACTCGATGGGGAAGATGCCGCGGCGCTTGTTCCGGCGAATGCATTTGACAAGAAGCCGTCGTAAGCGATGCCGGCCGATATTGCGAACCGTCCCGCCAACCGACCACGCGCTCAGAACAGCAATAAGCCGCCCGCATTTTTTCCAAATCGACTTCGATGAGTGCATTGGGCTGATATCGACAACGGAGAACCAGACGCATCTGTCAGGCTAGGCCGTTTCCCGTCAACTTGACGGCCAGAGGAGCCGCGCGATCGGCTGCAATAGGCCGTCCTGCGCAAGGCGGCCTGCTCATGCAAGTGGGGAGCGTCCTGAACGACGTCCCGCCGAATGGTCCACGCTGTACAAAAGGGGGCGGAAAACCGGCCTCCTAAACCCAACCAAACCAATGGCCCAGTCTCCCTGATCCGGCATTCCAAAATGTATACCTTCCGAGACAGTCACTGGCTCTCACCTCTTAACCGATTCGGGGATTATGGGCTCATTGACGCGGGACGCGGAACGATCAACGCGTCCATTGAATTCTTGCCTTCGTTGTACGAGGACTGTCCGGTAATCAGTACGCTCGATGTCCTGTTGCCCCTGGAAGCTCTCATGGGGCGTGCCTGGCGATTCTCTGATGTAGGCGTCCATTCAAACGAATTCAGCAGCGGATCGTGGATGCTTTAGCAGCCGAAGAGGCCCAACCGTTCGAAAGATTCGTTCGTTTCAAACCGGCCATTTGTACCACCGCATCGCAACAATATTGTTTGCGCTTTGAAGAGAAAGGCCCTTTACTTTCTTGTTGATTCTCCCCTTTAATGATCGACGTGACTTTCCCCGTGTGAGTGGTGAATCCGTGAGCTCAGGAGCAACAGACCAGTCGCTACTGCCGCTTTTTCTGGCGCGGCATCGCGCTCTAAGAGCTTTGACTCCTGCGTCCGCTATGAGCGCAAGTGATGAAAAGTTACTGCTGCGTCTGGAGGCCGGCGATTATTCAGCCGTCGATCTCCTCTTCGACAGGTACGCGAAACTCATCGCCAAGATTGCGCTTCGAATCTTACGTGATCGAGGGGAGGCCGAAGACCTGGTCCAAGACGTCTTTCTCCATCTTTGCGAAAGAGTTAAGGGCTTCGATCCCACCCGTGGCTCTGCTCGCATCTGGATCATCCAAATCGCATATCGCCGGGCGTTTGATCGGCGCTCCTATCTTAAGCGCCGACAATTCTACGATGGTACAGATGTCCAACTCCTGGCGAATACTTTAGGTGTGAGCTCTGATAAATCGCTCGCAAATCTTATTGTCGCAAATGAGTTGCGGGCAGGATTCGAAGAGCTGACTGATAAACAGCGATTAACGCTGGAGATGTTCTTCTTTGACGGTCTCGACTTCCGTGAAATCGGGGAACGGCTGGGCGAGACCCCGGAGAACACCCGCCATTTTTATTACCGAGGTTTGGAACGGTTGCGGCGTGCAGTCGCAGCCCTGTCGCGGCGCGATAGGAAGTGACCCATGCACGAAGAAATCAACTTCGGATGCAGTGAAGAATTTGCAGAGCTGTGCGCTCTGTCAACCTCGGCTTCGTTGAGCTCCTCCGAAGAGGATCGGCTGGAAGCCCATGTTGCTGTTTGCGCCCAATGTGCACTCCTCTTGAATCAGTACCGGACATTGGCTTCCGATGGAATGGCAACGCTCGCGGCCATGCGCGCACATGAACCCACCGAGGAGAAGCTACCCAATGCAGAGCATATAAAGCGTAAGCTGCTTTCAGCCTTGGCGCCTCTGCAGGTCGCGCATGGTTCAAGCGGATTGCGAGAGAATAAGTTTCCAATGCTGCGCTTGATGCCTTTATTGCGAGTCCCCGCTATGGGTGCAATGGCTGCCGGTGTGATTTTGGCAGCAACCGTTGGATACATAGCGGGGATCGGTCATACCAATCGCAAAACACAATCCTTGATGGCCCTGTCAGCAGGAACCGAGGCAACGTTAAAGGGACAACTCACGAATGCGGAATCGCAGCTCGCATCCTCAAAAGAGGCGTTGTTCACAACATCGCAAACAGCCGACTCTCTGCAAACTCAGTTTGAAAAGACGCAGAAAGATCTGAACGATCTTGAAAACGCCAAAATGGGGCTGGAAGCGAGAATTCAGGCGCTCGCATCGGACAACCAGCGGCAGAACACCACTGTTGCCGCCCTGACCGCGGAACGAGATGCCCTGGTGCAAAAGCTCCGGGACTCGGACAGTCTCCTCCAATCAGTGCGGCTACAGTTGAAGGCGACCCAGGACGACCGGCAGCGTGTCCTCCTGCGCACGGCGAGCCTTGAAACACAGGTGAATCAACTTTCCGCGGAGGTCCGAGAGAACGACGATGCAGCTCGGCGCAGCGAGCAATATCTAGCGTCGGATCGAGATGTGCGCGAGTTGATGGGAGCACGGCAACTTTATATCGCGGATGTATTCGACGTTGATCCGCAGGGCGAGACCAGGAAGCCGTTCGGACGCGTCTTCTATACGAAGGGCAAATCCCTGATTTTTTATGCTTTCGATCTCGATCACCGGGCAGGGTACAAGGAAGCGAAGGCCTTCCAGGCATGGGGACGCCCCGGATCGAGCCAGGCTGCGCCCGTCAGCCTCGGCATTTTTTATTTGGACAATGAGAAGAATCGGCGGTGGGCGCTGAAGTTCGACGACCCGAAGGTGCTAGATGAAATCAATTCGCTATTCGTGACCGTCGAGCCCAAAGGCGGCAGCAAACGGCCAACGAACAAGCCGTTCCTGCTTGCGTATCTGCACACCGCCACTCCGAATCACCCTTAACCTCAAGGTGTTCGGCTTAGTTCCTGATGGCTATCGCTTTGAATGCGCGTCAACTTTGCCACCCAATAAAAAATGTTTGGACATTTCGGTACAAAACGGATCGAGCACACGAATACATCTTATGTAAGCCCCCAATTGAAATCTGAGGTGGCCCATGACGAAGATGATTTGTCGCCGTGTGATGATGCTGTGCCTCCTGATGGCATTAGCGTCCATTACTGTGCTTGCTCAAACCACCAACGCAGCCCTCACGGGCCAAGTCACCGATCCCACGAAGGCGGTGCTCCCTCAGGCGAAGGTCACGGCCATCAACAACGGCACCGGCGTGCAGCACACGACGCAGACGAACCAGTCAGGCGCGTATGTGATTCCATCGTTGCCTCCGGGAGAGTACCGGATCCAGGTTGAGAGGATGGGTTTCAGGACCATCATCAAGCCGGACGTTGTACTGCATGTGCAGGACAGAATCGAGCTCAATTTCGAAATGGCGGTGGGCTCCGCGTCCGAAACAGTGACCGTGACCGGCGGCGCACCCATGGTCAATACTACGGACGCCTCCGTCAGCACCGTGGTGGACCAAAGCTACGTGAAGAACATGCCGTTGAACGGCCGCAGCTTCCAGGATTTGATTCTGCTTACGCCAGGGGTGGTGACACAGACTCCGCAAATTGCCACCAATGGTGGAGGGACCCTCGGTGCGACCGGGGAGTTCAGCGTGAACGGGCAGCGGACGGAGGAAAACAATTACATGGTGGATGGCGTGAGTGGAGATGTGGGAACCGCTCCGGGGTTGGTGTTTGTTGCCAATTCAACCGCCAGCGGATCTCTGCCCGCCGAGACCGCACTCGGGACGACGCAGGCGCTTGTTTCCGTGGACGAACTGCAGGAGTTTCGTGTCAGCACTTCGACGTATTCGGCGGAATACGGCCGCAATCCCGGAGCGCAGATGGCGTTCCAGACGAAGTCCGGGACGAACAGGTGGCATGGCACAGCCGACGATTATCTGCGGAACGGCTTCTTTGATGCACAAAACTGGTTTAACGACTTCCTCGGAACACCCGAACCTGCGCTTAAGCAGAATGATTTCGGCGGAACGCTGGGCGGGGCAATTCAAAAAGATAAGACGTTCTTCTTTACCTCTTACGAGGGGCTGCGCCTCATCGCTCCTCAGCCAGCATCGATCAACTTGGTTGTGCCGGACAACTGCTTGCGCGGCGCGGATCCAGCAACCTGCCAGCCGGGGGAAACGGCAGCTCCTGCAGCGCTCTTGCCCGTGCTGGATGCGTATCCCATCCCGAGTACGAACGGTGTCAATTTTAAGGATGGCACAGCGCAGTACATCTCCAGCTGGTCAAACCCGGGCTCCATTGATTCGGGCAGCGTCCGGTTGGACCGTGTCATCAAGGATAAGGTGCAGTTTTTCTTCCGGTTCAACCAGACAAGCTCCAGCTCGGCGCAGCGCGGCTTTGGTGCGGTGACACCATCGACAAACCAGATTACGGATTACACCACGCGGACTTACACGGGTGGAGTGACCAACTCTTTCTCTACGCATTGGACAAATGATCTCCGGATCAACTACAGCTCGAACAATTCGACATACGATGCGGTGATCGATCCGATCGGAGGAAGTACGCCGGTGAATGTGGCAGCGCTTTCCGGGCTCACGACCGGCGCGAGCTTCACGCTTATTTTTCATGGATCGCAAGGCCAGGGTCTTGACCAGAACCATTGGCTCGGCTTCCAGAACCAGTGGAATCTGGTGGACACATTGAGCTACTCCGTGGGGCGGCACCATTTGAAGTTCGGTGTGGACTATCGCAGGCTGGCGTCTCATTTTGCCGTAGAAAACACGTCAGTGGGCTACGGCTTCTATTCCCTGAGTGCCGTGGAGAACAATTCTGCTGAGAGCATCAATGTTGACTTGTACCGGCCGAGCTACCCCTTGTACAAAAACTTTTCGGCATTTGCGGAGGACGAATGGAGCTTAACGCCAAAACTGAACATTTCGATGGGGTTGCGTTGGGATGTGAATCCACCGCCGGGTGTAACCCAGGGACAGATGCCATATGCGATAGTGGGAGACATCCCTGACGCTATCCACGCGGCGCCGCTCGGCACACCCCTCTGGCACACCACCTGGTTCAACTTTGCCCCACGCCTGGGAACGGCCTATACGATCCGAAATGCTCCGGGCTGGCAAACGGTCCTCCGCGCCGGGGGCGGCGTCTTCTTTGACAGCGGCCAGCAGAACGCCAGCGAAGCGTTCGAAGGGCCGGGGTTCTTTAGTATTGCGTACGGATCGGGAGCATTTCCGGTCTCCGCTCCGTCAATGGCTCAGCCGATCTGTGATCCGGCGCAGCCAGGATGCAACTACTGGGCCTTCCCATTTGAACAGCACCTGCAACTGCCTTACACACTCCAGTGGAACACGAGCATCGAGCAGGCTTTTGGGAAGTCGCAAACTCTGACAGTATCTTATGTCGGTTCACATGCTTCGAGACTGCTGAAGTGGAATTTCTTTTTCCCTCCACCTACTTACCAATTCATTAACTACATTCAAAACGGACTGACCTCGGACTATGAGTCTCTGCAGACACAGTTTCAGCGTAGGCTAAGCGGCGGTCTCACGGTTCTGGGATCGTACTCGTGGTCCCATTGCAGCGATTACGGCTCTTCTAATGCGGCGGCTGGATGGCGGCGCGCCGATTGCGATTTCGATGTGCGCAACAACTTCTCCAGCGCACTCTCTTACGATCTGCCCAATGCCGGCCACGGACGGCTGGCGAACGCCGTGCTTCATAACTGGGGCTTTGATAATCGCATTATGGCGCGAGCGGCATTTCCCGTCAACCTGGTGGGATATGGAATCTTTGAGCCAAACGGCCACATTGTCAACAACGGGCTGGACTTTGTTCCGGGGCAGCCGGTCCTGATCTACGGAGCCAATTGCGCGTCAATCATGCAGGCGGTAGGGGCGCTTGCGCCGAATCAGGGATGTCCAGGGGGATTTGCTGTTAATCCCAACGCATTTACTCCGGCACAGGATCTGGGACAAACCCCGCGCAACTTCCTCAGGCTGTTCGGCGCCTGGCAAATGGACGTTGCAACTCGACGGGAGTTCCCCATTCGCGAAAGCGTAAAATTGCAATTCCGGGCCGAGGCTTTCAATGTCTTCAACCATCCTAACTTCGGGGCCGTTGACAGTGGTTTCGGGGACTCCACTTTTGGGCTGATCACCGGGACCCTGTCACAGTCGTTGGGCGTGCTGAGTCCGCTGTACCAGATGGGCGGCCCGCGTTCAATGCAGTTCGCGCTGAAGCTGGTGTTCTAACTCCCCCTTGTTGGTGGCGGTCCGCAGAGCCGCGCTCGCCACCTACCGCCTACTCACGCTGAACTTGAGAATTCAAGGACGTTGAGGGAATAAAGATGACTCGGTGGGCCGCTCGGTGTCTTGTGTGTCTCAGTTTTGTGTATTGCTCGGCAATTCAAGCGCAACAAAGGCGGTCCTTCACTGTCGCCGATGATGTTGGATTCACTCATTTCGTCTCTTCCGCAGACAGCTACTCCAAGTGGGGCGCGGAGGGCATACAGTTTTCTCCAAATGGCGATTTTGTTTTGGCGCTGACCGCCCGCGGGAGACCGGACTTGAAGCAAGTTGAAGAGTCGCTGCGATTCTATCGCACTCGAGAATTAGAAGCTTTCCTGAATCGTACCGAGCAATCCGAACCGCCCAGCCCAATATGGTCCGTCCGTCGCTTTGGTAAGGAAGAACCGATCGAGCGCCTGTCGTGGCTGCCGGATTCCAGCGGAGTGGCATTGTTGGAGCACGTAGATGACGTCAAAGATCAAATCGTTCTTGTATATCTTGGAAAGAGGACAACAGATGTCCTTACCGATCAGGTGGCGGTTTACAGCAATTTTGGTGTTCGCGACAGAAATCACTACGTCTATGTGGCGGAAGATGAGGGCGCGCGGAAGAGACTGGAGGAGCAACGAGAGTCCGAGCGCCGTGCTCCGGTGACCGTATTCACCGGCAACGACGCCTGGGACTATCTAATGCCCAATAATCCTGGCGTGGAGAGGCGCCAGTTGGAAGGCATGAGGCATCTCTGGGCGGTAGTCAACGGCCGGAGATTTGAGGTCAAGCACAATGGTGCGCCGCTCGACGTTTCCGCCTTCGACTTCTCAGGAACTCTCTCGATTTCACCTGACGGGCAGTCTATCGTGACGCGGATGCGCGTAAAGAATATCTCGCCCGCGTGGGAAAAATCGTATTTGCCGCCATATCCATCCGCCCCTGACAACAACATCCATGCCGGTGGCTCCGCCTCGGAGTTCGTTCAGATCAATCTCGATAGCGGCGCGATCAAGCCGCTATTAGACGCTCCGCCGAGCGGCGAAGCCGGATGGAACTCATACGACTATGGCGCCGCCTGGTCAAGCGACGGCAAGGCCATTGTTCTGTCTGGAACGTTCTTGCCACCTGAGAACGGTGCACCCTCGCCTCCTTGCGTCGCAGTCGTCTATGTTGCTCTGCATGCCAGTAGTTGCGTAGAGCAATATAAGGGCCGTAAAGGGCCTGGCCTGGAGCCGGAGGCAGGCTACCACTACATCATGGATGCGCGGTTCGCCGCCGGAGATAAGAATCGAGTGGTGATCAATTTTGGCGACAGCAGCGAATTGGCGGGAACTATCGAATATCAGCGAACGAGCAACGGCGAATGGCAGGTTGTGGACGAACTCAAGGGGATGCACCACGTGGGGCGCAATGGGATAGAAATTGCGGTCAAAGAGGGCTTGAATCAGCCGCCGGTGCTTGTGGCCTCTAAAGGAGAGAACACACGCGTCGTCTTGGATCCGAATCCACAATTCAAGAGCGTCGATCTGGGTCAGGCGAAGGTTTTCATCTGGAAGGACGAGAAGGGACGAGAATGGGAAGGCGGACTCTATCTGCCGGAAGGCTTTCAGAAGGATCGGCGCTATCCTCTGGTGATTCAGACCCACGGATTCAGCGAGTCGGTATTCCGGCCATCGGGATCATTCCCAACAGCATTTGCAGCGAGAGAACTGGCCGTTGCCGGCATCGCAGTACTGCAAATCGGAGGCTCGAAGAATTGCCCCTCCAGCGGGCCGGATGAAGCCTCTTGTGCGGTAGCGGGTTACGAAGCAGCGGCACGGCAATTGGCGGCCGATGGAGTCGCAGACCTTCAAAATGTGGGGTACATCGGCTTTAGTCATACCTGCTGGTACGGAATGGAAATTCTCACGAATGGTTCTTTACCTCTTAAGACTGCGTTGCTGGCTGACGGAGTGCAGGCGAGCTACTTCGAATTTGTGCTCGACGGGATCGACTTCAAAGACGAGATAGGCGCAAAGCCCTTCGGAGCAGGCCTTGAGACCTGGATTAAGAGGTCTCCGGGCTTTCATGTGGACAGAATTAAGGCGCCACTCCTGATAGCCGTTGAAAAGGACGCAGCAATTTCTATGTGGCAACCATACGCTGGGCTTCGCTACCTGAAAAAGCCGGTGGAACTGGACTTGGTGAACACCGATGAGCACGTCATCACGAATCCGGTGGAGCGCATGGCGTCCCAAGGTCTGTCCGTCGATTGGTTCCGCTTCTGGCTGCAGGGTTACGAAGATCCCGATCCGGCCAAGTTGGATCAGTACAAGCGCTGGCGCGGACTGAGGGAAATGCAAGAGGAGAACGAAAAGAAAGCAGGCGCCCAAAGCGGTGCGAACTGATTCTCGGCGCATGCCGAACGCAAATCAGGGTCCGAGGAAAATGACCACACGGAGAGATTTTGTACGTTCCCTATCAGCGCTTCCCGCCCTGCTCGGTTGGGAGCACCTGGCAGCCAGCGCATCAGCCCTTTCGATGCCCCTTCGGGCGACTGTCGCGGCATCGGGCAAGACTCATGCCGATTGCACGGCATTCCATCCTTTTCCGCCCGGTGTGGTGAGACCTGAAGGCTGGCTCGGCCTGTACCTCGACAAACAAGCGACACAACTGAGCCTGCACTTGCCCGAGGTCTCGTGGCCATTCACCGGCAGCTATTGGGACGGCGAGGAACACTACGAATCCTGGTGGCCCTGGGAGCAGCGCGGATACTGGATCGATGGAGCGCTTGGCTGCGCACTCGTCACCGGCAAACAGGAATTGCTTCGAGTCGCGCGAGCGCCGGTGGATTACACCCTTAGCCATCCGCTGCCGAGCGATTTTCTCGGTCCAGCCCTGCTGCGGGACGGTAAGGAGAGCAACCCGGCAATCGACAACTTCCGCTGGCCGAACACGGTCTTCTTCCGTGCCTTGGCCGCGCAAGGCGAAGCAACAGCCAATCCCGCGATTGCCGAGGCAATCCGGAAACACTATCTGTCGGATCAAGGCGCTCCTTACGGAGGGGCCTCGCGCGATGTGACGAATGTCGAAGCGATGCTCTGGGCGTACGACCGGACACGGGACGAGCGCCTGCTGCGTATGGCTGAAAATGCGTGGAACGATTTTCTGAAGAGTGCGGAACCAGGGGATCGTGAATCGGGCGACTTGCATCCCGAGAGAGTCTTTGCGAACACGCCAATCCACGCCCACGGCGTGACGTACATCGAGAAGGCCAAGCTACCAGCGATCCTCTACATGCACACCGGCAAGCAAGACTATCTGCGGTTTGCCCTTGCGGCGCAGGAACGAATCTTCAGCCACCACATGCTGATCGACGGCATTCCCTCGACCAGCGAAGATTACCGGGAAACGACTGCGCTTGATTGCCACGAAACCTGCGACATCTCCGACCACACCTGGAGTTGGGGCTACATGCTGATGGCCACCGGCGATGGTATTTGGGGTGATCGCATCGAGCGGGCCGTTTTCAACGCTGGAATGGGCGCAATCAAGAAGGACTGGAAAGCGCACCAGTACTTTTCCTGCCCCAACCAGGTACTGGCCACGCAGACTTCGAACCACGCTGTCCTGCGAGGAGGAAGAGCCAATGGCTGGATGTCGTATCGTCCCAACGGCGGGCACGACGTTGCATGTTGCGGCGGAAACGTGCATCGCTTCATGCCGAACTACGTCATTCGCATGTGGATGACCGACCCACGCGGCGGACCGGCTGCCGTTCTGTATGGTCCTTCCAGTGTGGCGTTACAGCTCGACGGTCATCACGTGGAGATTCACGAAGAGACAGACTATCCGTTCGGAGAAGAAATTCAATTCACGATCAGGTGCGATCGGCCGGTGTCGTTCCTGCTCGCTTTGCGCATTCCGCGCTGGTGCCGAACTCCCGGCCTGTTCGTTAATGACAAGTCACTTCCAATGCCGGCCATCGAGAACGGCTTCGTCCGGTTGCGGCGGACATTCCGGCCGGGTGACAAGATCACATTGACCCTGCCGATGAAGACGGAGCTGAGCTACTGGCCATCAAACGGGATCGGGATCGAGCGAGGGCCACTCGTATATTCACTGCCGATCAAAGAGGCATGGAGTCCGGTCGTAACGCCGAAGTATTCAACTGCCGACTTTCCGGATTGGGATGCGAATCCGGCCAGTCCGTGGAATTACGGAAGCGGCGCTCCGGGAGCGGCGCTCCTGTCGAAAGTGCAGCTTAGAAAAAACTCGATGACGTCGGACCCGTGGTGTGAACCGCCAATCTCGCTCTCAGTACCTCTGCGAAGAGTTCCGGAGTGGCAACTCCGCAGCGATCCCAAAGACCCGGCAATCAAGCTAACGCCACCCCTTCCCGAGATTGACGGAAGCACCCTCAAGGCTGAAGTCGAGACGCTCTCGCTCGTTCCTTATGGCGCAACGCATCTTCGCTTGACCATCTTCCCAGAGACTTAGAGGTCAACGCACACGGCTCGATGGGCTTAAACGTGCCAGAAACACCAGCTGGTCGTGAGCTACGCACGCAAAGAGAAAGATCGCGTCAATGAGCCCATAATCCCCGAATCGGTTAAGAGGTGAGAGCCAGTGACTGTTTCGAAAGGTATAGGTTTTGAAACGGCCATTTTTGATGATGATCGGCTTTTGCTCTCAATGACATAGAGGGAGTGTCCGGCGAAGCCTTCCTGAACAGGGGGTACCGACATGCTGGCAGTGCCTACCCTTTCTGAAACACCCCAATTTCGAGGTTTACTCTGTTCGATCTAACAGCACTGACCTGGCGCATCGACGCCCAGCGAACTGGTCTAGAAGCGATAGTAGCCTTTAACGCTCGTGCTCGGATCCGGTCGAGAAGTCCAACCTAAAAGACTATCCCGCGAGAGATTGCGACCGAAACTGGGGATTCGTCCCCGAAAACGAGACAGGATGGTGCAATCCACTTGTCCGTAGAGTCGCCTATGGTGCCTCGTGCCTGCCCCGGTCGGAATGATTCGTCGCGCACCTGGGCGAGCGGTAAATCGCCAATGCACTCACCAACGGCCCTCGCCCGGCCGGTCCAGACGAGCAGCCTACCCGCAACTCCACCCGTACGCCTTAATCTCTCCCCGATGACCTCTCAGCCCGCCCCAAACACCCGTGACCGCCATCACAGAATCGCCCCACCCAACCCGTGCTAACGTAGCCCTGCTCATGGAGAAATCCCTAAGCACGCGCTTGCAGAAAACAAATCCGTCGCAAAATTTTTTTTATTTTTTTTGCTGATTTTCGTAACTGAGATGAAACAAATAAGTTAAGCAAAATAAAAATATACATATGTATAAAAAATCTGCGTTTTATGCATTTGTACGACCCCCGCTAGATCCCTGTCTACTCGCGAAACCCTCTTCCAATTCCCCCGTGTGTACGCGTTCCGTCGCACTTCCGCATCTTGCTTCAACCGGGATGACGTCGCCGCGCAGGATGACGAAGCATCCTGCGAAGCTGGTGACCTGCATGGCAAAGGCGATGCCGGTTGATCCGGGTACATAGCTCGATGGTGCCGCATCGCGGAAACTCAGTATCGGCGTGGTATCCTGCGCCAAGCGGGGTTTGCATGCAGAGGCACGATCTCAGCGGAGCTATCCTTCCGGCGAAACGGCGCTGGTCGGGCTCCCGTGCGCGCTGCATCTGCCCGCGGCGGCACCTGAGAGTGCTG
>Ga0134128_10005716_pt1 | contig 15066 bp, 14 predicted proteins | sample KB31754_FD_96462 | JGI IMG/M metagenome (GOLD analysis project Ga0134128, IMG submission 96462) | Terrestrial soil microbial communities with excess Nitrogen fertilizer from Kellogg Biological Station, Michigan, USA - KB3-175-4 | ecosystem: Environmental > Terrestrial > Soil > Unclassified ... | reverse complement strand
GGTCCAGGTATTCCACGGTGAAATAAACGTCGCCGGGAAGGCGGCGCTCCAGGCTGATACTCCAATTTAGAAACCGAGGCTCGCGCAAGGTGTTCTGATTCAGGAAGAACTGGGTGAGCACTGGTGGCCGCAGCAGCGCGCCAGTGGGGGCGTAGTAATAATCCAGGCGGGTGCCGGAGAGTGGCTGGCTGACCAGGCTGAGGTTGGTGCCGTCATAGAAGACGCCGAATCCGGCGGAGAGCTTGGTTTCACCATCGCTGGTGAGCATGTAGGTGCCGGCGACGCGGGGAGAAACCAGGATCTGCCGGACGATCTCGTCGGCATCGAAGCGCACCCCGGATTCGATGACCAGGCGGTCGGAGGGCGACCAGCGGTCCTGGGCGTAGGCGCTGCCCTGCAGGTTGTTCTTGCGCAAAGCGACAGTCTGGCCGGGAAAAAACGTTTGCCGCAAGAGAACGCCGTTTTCGTCAAAAACGCGGATGGGAGTACGGTCGTTGAATTCGTGGTAAGCCACGCGATCGGCATCCATGCCGAACTTGAACTCGTGCCGTCCATGCCAGTTGTGGGGCCGGAGATAGACGTTGGTGATCCATTGCAGGCGGCGCGAACGGTCCAATGTAGTGCGATAGAAATTTCCGCTGAGCAGGCCGGGGGTCTCGATGAAGGGCAGATTACCCAGGGGCAGAACGTCGAGTTCCTGCTCGAACAGGGCCAGTCCGTTTTCCAGCAAAGTGCCGTTGGCAAAGTAGTGCTGGTCCTTGAAGCTGGCGAAGTAGCCGGTCTGGTCCTGGTTGGTAGTGGCGTTCAGCGGGTTGAACAGGGAAAGCCCGGCGTGGCTGTACTTGAAGCGGTTGAAGAGCAGGCTGCCGGTCAGGATGTTGGAGCGGGTGATATTGGTCTGCAGCTTGAAGAGATTGCTGAAGCGCCAGAGGGGCGCCTGGTCGGCTCCAGCGGGCAGGTCGCGGATGAGATTGTAGTCGTACTCGAAGTCCTCGGCTTCATAGAACCAGACTTTCCCTCTCTTCAGCGGGCCGGAAACGGTGAAACGGGGCGTCCACTTATCCAGATTGACGCCGCGAATAAATTTAAAAGAGGGCAGAAAGTTGGTGCCGCTGTAGCGCAGGTGGTCGTCGCCGATGCCGGTGCCGAGGCTGATCACGCCGGCGGAGGAGCGGCCGTACTCGGCGGAATATCGGCTGGTCTGCACATCAATGGAGCGCAGGGCGTCAGTGGAGACACGCAACTGCAAGGTGCCATTCACCGGATCGGTGATGTCGAAACCGTCAAGGGTATCCAGGGTCTGGTAAGTATGGCCGCCGGCGACGTGGGGCTGCCCGCCGCTGTCCTGCACCACGCCGGGGATGTAGGGCAGAATGTTGCGGTAATCGCGTGTAACTGGGTAAGGAATATTGATGACGTCCACGCCGGAGAGGCTGCGTGTATCAGCAATTTTCTCTGGATCAATGGCGGGAGGGGACTCCACCACATTCACTTCCTCCTTGACCTCCTGCAGATGATGAAGCTCGATTTCGATGGTGCCGGTTGCGGCGCTGACTTGCACGGTTTGATTAACTGCATAAAAGGCTTCTTTTTCGACATGCAGATGGTAGGCTCCGGCAGGCAGGCTGGGAAACTGGCAGCGGCCGGAGAAGTCCGTTTCCTGTTTGAAAAGGGCAGCGCTGCCGGCAGGCTGTAAAGAGACGCGCGCTGAGCGCTGGGCCACGCCATTTTCGTCATTTACCGTGACCTTCAGCGTAAGAGGAGCCTGGGCATGGCCTGCAGCACACAACAAAACCAGGAAAGCCAGTAAGGCTGACCAGCGAAATGGGAACCGCAGCATGAACTGCCCGAGCCTTGTGAAAGGTAGTTGGGGGCATTGTAAAGGAAAAGAAAAGGGAGCGGGGGATCCGGTCGCAGAGTTCAGGGGTTTCGACGTTTCAAGGTTGCAGGTTTCGAGTTTCGAGTTTCAAGCCAATAGGGGCCACTTTAGGAGGCGTGATGAGGAAAGCGGTGTTGGGAGTGGGAATGGGGATTGCGCTGGCAGTCGCCGCGTGGGCGCAAACCGCGCCTGATCCACAACTGATGGAGGAGATCAATCGTATTCCGGCCATTGACGACCACACGCACATACCCAAGGTCGTTGCGCGCGGAGAAAAGGACGATGACTACGACGCCCTGCCCTGCGCACCGCTGGAGCCGACGGCCGACCCTACGATGGTGCGGCCGGGAAATCCGCTGTTCCTGCAGGCGTGGAAGGCGCTGTACGGCTATCAGTACCGCGATAAGACACCTGAACATGTGCGCGAACTGCTGGCCGCGCGGGAGCAGGTGCAAAGGGAGCAGGGAGATAACTTTCCCGCCTGGGTAGTGGGCAAGCTGAACATCCGCTACATGCTGGCCAACCGCATCGCCATGGGCCCGGGTCTGGCGCCGCCGCGGTTTTTGTGGGTGCCCTACGACGACGCGCTGCTTCTGCCACTCAACAATCAGGCGCTGGCCAGCGAAAATCCAGACCGCAAATTTTTCTACGGGCGGGAAGAAATGCTGTTGCGGGGTTATGTGAAGGACTCGGGGCTGGATGCGGTTCCCGCCACGCTGAAGGAATATGTGTCGCGGGTGGTGGTGCCGATGTTGGAACTCCAGAAGAAAAAGGGGGCGGTGGCGATCAAGTTCGAAGCAGCCTACTTGCGTACGCTAAATTTCGGGAAGCCGGACCGGGCGCAGGCAGACCAGGTTTACGCGCACTACGCGGCTGGGGGCATTCCTCCAAACGGCGGGTACCTGGCGGTGCAGGATGTTCTTTTTCGCGAAATTGCACGGGCAGCGGGGCAACTGGGGTTGGCAGTGCACATCCACACCGGGGCGGGCTGCGGCGGCTATTTCGATATTGCGGGGTCGAACCCGGAGCTGCTGGATTCTGTGCTCGACGATCCCAGCCTGCGGCAAACCAACTTTGTGCTGCTGCACGGCGGTTCCGGGCCCTATTCCAAGGTGACCGCTTTCCTGCTGGGCAAGCCCAACGTCTATACCGATTTCTCCGAGCAGGACTGGATGCTCTCTCCCCGGGCACTGAGCGCGGTGATCCGCGACTGGCTGGAGTGGTATCCGGAAAAGGTCATGTTCGGCACCGACCTTTATCCCGGCAACTCGCCGGAGTATGACTGGGATTCCATCGGCTACATGATTGCGACCACCGGCCGTCGGGCGCTGGCCTTGGCGCTCACGGGCATGGTGCAGGATGGGGAAATTTCACGCGCCCGGGCCGTCCAACTCGCCCACATGGTGCTGTTCGATAACGCCGCCAAGCTCTATGGGTTAGCCGCAGCGACACCGAAGCACTGAGAAAAGCCCTTCACCACAAAGGACACAACGGAGCACAAAAACAATTGACGATTGACGATTTTCCCGGTCCCTGGTGATTACCGTGAGATGAGGTTGGTGTGCCGAATTTCAAAGGTCAATCGGCAATCGTAAATCGTCAATTCTTCGGGATTGCCTGACTCGCAGCAGTGAAGAAGTTTGCACAGGCACGATTCTGTTTATCCCCGCAATAAAAATTTTGAATTTCCGTTTTAGCCGGGAAACGAGGAAAGTAGCTGCTGGGGAAACCGCACCACAGCCACCGCCGGCGGCGCCCGACTCGCAGGCACGCCGCGGCTGGATACCGCACGACCAGATTCGCAGTAACCAATTACCGCCGGCAACTCGTGCATCACAACGGAGGAATTTGTGGAGACGAATATCTATTGGTTATGGCTGTTGTCCATGGGCAGCCTCATCTTCCTGATGCAGGCGGGATTTTTCCTGCTGGAGGGCGGGCAGGTGCGCTCCCGCGAAGTCAACAACGTCATGATGAAGATGACGGGGCACCTGGGGCTGGGCATCGTGATATTTCTGCTGGGCGGCTTTGCCATCAAGCAATACGGCTGGCCCCTGGCGGCGCTACCCAACGGCTGGCATCTGCCCTGGCAGTTCATCGGCGACGGCGGACATTCCATCGCCTTCTACGTTTCACTGATGTTCGTGCTGGTTTCATGCGCCATTCCCAGCGGCTGCTTCTCCGGGCGCATGAAATTTTCCGCTTACCTCCTGTTTGCCGGGCTGTACATCGGCATCATCTACCCCATCTTCGCCTACATCCTGTGGAATGGGCCGCTGGCGCGGCTGGGGGTGCAGGATTACGCCGGCTCCCTGGGCGTGCACGCGGTGGGGGGCATTGTGGGACTGATCGGAGCCTATTACCTGGGCAAGCGTAAGACGCCGGGGCAGGCACACGACGTTCCCATGATGGGACTGGGCGCGTTGCTGCTGATGTTCTGCTGGTTCGGATTCAACCTGGGCTCGGTGCCCTCCTATGGCAACATCGCCGCCGACTTGCCGCTGGTGGCCATCAATACTCTCACGGCAATGGCGGGCGGCATCCTGGGCTCGATGGCGGCCACCTGGAGGCAGGACAAGCCCGACGCCATCATCACTCCCAATGGCGGGCTGGCGGGGGCGGTGGCCATCTGCTCGGGCGCGCACCTGGTGCATCCCTTGTTCGCCCTGCTCATCGGACTGGCCGCCGGAGCGCAGATTCCCTACACCGCTCGCTGGATTGAAAAGCGGCTGAAAATTGACGACCCCTGCGGCGTGGGTCCGGTGCACGCCACCCCCGGCTTGCTGGGCGGCTTGGCTGCGGGCCTGTGGGCGCCCATGATTCCCCATGGCTTCCACGGTTACACGGTGCACATCTGGGCGCAAGCGGTGGGAACAGTAACGGCCTTGGCCTATGCCCTGGTGGCAGGCGTAGTGGTATTCAAGGTGGTGGACCTGGTCACCGGGCTGCGGGTCAGCGAAGAAGAGGAATTGAGCGGCCTGGACCTGGCCGAGCACGGAATGGCGGCCTATCCCGAGCTGTTCAACGGCAATACGGCCGCGACTCCGCTGCACGTGCTTTCAGCGGTGAAGGTGGCGGACGTGATGACCGACGTGCCCGTGGTTTCGCCCGACGACATGCTGGACGCGGTGCAGGAACTGATGTTCGCGCGCGAAATTTTCGCCTTGCCGGTGCTGGATAAGGAGGCGGAACTCGCGGGCGTGGTAAGCATGGCAGACATCACCAAAATTGACCGCAGCCAGCGGCCGTTCGTGAAGGTGGCCGCGGTCTATACCCGGCAAGTGCAGGCGGCGTATCCCGATCAGACGATTCATGAGGTGGTAGAGCGCATGCGCGAGCACCATCTGGCTAACTTCCCCGTGGTTTCGCGGCGCGAGGAAAAGCAACTGCTTGGCATGGTGACCAAGTCGGACATTGTGTTGGCTTACCGGCAGGTAGCAGTGAATCAGTAACCAGCGGTTCGGAAGGTGACAGGCTCATGGTTTAGCCCTGGGCCTTTCTTTTTCCAGGGTAACCGGGTACTTTCTTTGTTCCTCTGGGAGGACATGGCCTTCGGAATCTGAGGCGGGGCAATGAGATAGGGCTATAATCCGGCTGATTTGTCCGAAGCAATGATGCGCCTTCGTTCCATTTTGCTGATGTTGGCCCTGGCAGCGCTCTGCGCACAGGCCGCACTCGCCAAGGACGTGGCGCTCATCTCCAACAAAGGCAACAATCTGCACGGACTGACCGTTCCCGATCTGGTAAAGATTTGCAAGGGACAGATGGGACGCTGGTCGAACGGCCGGGCGGTGACCCTGGTCACGCGCGCGCCCGCTTCGCCGGATATGCGAATTGTGCTGCAGAAGGTTTATGGCATGACGGCAGACGAAGTAAACGAGTTGATTGCCGCCGCCAACCACGGCCGCACCGACCACCCCGCCATTGTGGTGGTTACCTCCGACGATGCCGTGGTGAAGAGAGTAGAGGCTACGCCGGGGGGAGTGGGACTGGTGGATGTGTACTCCATCACCGGCGGAATAGACGTGCTGCGAGTAGGGGGCAAGCTGCCCCTGGAACCTGGATACGTGTTACACGGAAACTGAAGGCCCCCGCCCGGCAGCCGGGAAAGGCGAGCAGTGAAGAGGACGGATGGAGTTCCCGGCCCCAGCGCCCCAGCCAGGCGCGAACCCCGACGCTACCCCCGCTACAACATGAACCTGAAAATCGCGGTGCAGGTGTTTCGCGAGGGAGTGGTGGAGTCTCTATGGGGGCGCTGCAACGAGATTGGGCAAGACGGCATGAGCGCAACATTGACCCGCGAGTTGCAGCCGGAGGAAGTAGCCACGCTGGAGTTCACGCTGCCGGCTACGGTGATAGCCACCAAGTTGCGGGCGGTAGTTCGCTATCGCAACGGATACCGGCACGGCTTTGAATTTCTCACCCTCACCGAAGGACAGCGGGAAGCGCTCCAGCGGGCGCTGTCAATTGCAGAAGAGCAGCCCTAACCGTTTTCCTGCCCAAAAGAACTCAATGGGAGCGCAGGCAGGCTTGGGCGGCAAAGTAGCCGCACATGCCATGCACGCCGGGAGCGGGAAAGGTGGAGGAGGAGCACAAGTAAACCCGCCATGGAGCGGTGGTCGAGGGCCGGGCTGCCATGCGCAGAAACATCTGCCGGAACTCCATGCTGCCTCCGCTGATGTCGCCGCCGATCAGGTTGGCGTTGTGGGCTTCCAGTTCCGCGGGCGGCATGACCGAGCGCGCCAGAATCAGCTTGCGGAAGCCGGGGGCAAAGCGCTCGATCTGGGCTTCGATGCGCGGCAGCATGTCCTCTTTCGACCCGTTATAGACATGGCAGTAGGCCCAGGCAGTGTGCTGGCCCGCGGGCGCGCGGGTAGAATCGAAGAGCGTGTGTTGCGCCAGCAACACAAAGGGGCGCTCGGGCGTCTGCCCCCGCCAGGTGACGCGCTCGCCGGCGGCAATTTCGTCGAGTGTCCCACCCAGGTGCACCGTTCCGGCGCGCCGGCAATCCTCCGCCGTCCAGGGAATAGGCCCGCTCAAGGCCCAATCCACCTTGTAGGCAGCCATGCCGTAGCGATAGCGCCGCAACCGGCGCCGCAATGCGGGCGGAAGGTCCTGCCCGCCCAGGTTCAGAAGCTGGCGTGGCGTCACGTCACAAAGCACTTCGGCACCCCGCGGCAATTCCCGGAGAGAGGTGACGCGTGTTCCAGTGCGAATCTCCACTCCCAGCGACTGCGCATAGCCTGACAGCGCGTTGGCGATCTGCTGCGTGCCGCCACGGGGGAAGGGCCAGCCTACCGCGTGGCCAGCCACACCGAGCGCCAAGGCGATGGCTGCGGTGCCCACATGGTCCAGCGGCAACATGGCGTGGGCGCCCAGCCCGGCCAGTAATGCCCGCGCATGTTCCCCGCGAAAGCGGCGGCGTGCCAGCCTGGCCAACGGTTGCACGGCAGCCCAACCAAGGCGCGATAGCAGCCAGGGATGGCGCGGGAACCGCGGAGACAAGACCAGCCCGGATAATTCGTCCCAGTGTTCCACCGCGGGATTTACCAGGCGGCGATAGCTTTCACCATCGGCGCCCAGGCGCCCGACGGTTTCATCCAGCGAACGAGCCAGGATAGCTGCGCTGCCGTCGTCAAGGGGATGAGCCAGAGGCACAGCCGGGTGCACCCATTCCAGTCCAAACCGCTTCAGGGGGAAATTGGCGAAAACGGGGGACCCGGCGCCCAGCGGGTGAATGGCGGAGCAAATATCGTGAGTGAAACCGGGAAGGGTGAGTTCGGCGGAGCGGGCGCCGCCGCCAATGCTCTGCTCCGCCTCAAAAACGGTGACACGGCGGCCGGCTTGAGCCAGGATAATGGCGGCGGTCAGGCCGTTGGGCCCGCTGCCCACTACGAACGCGGCCCGGGAGCGTGTCCCCGCGCCGAGGTTATTGCCGCTCACCGCCACGCCGTCTCCTTAGCCAGCAAGATAATATCAACCAGAGTGGAATCGCCGCCTCACTCTCCCCTAATGCCGCGAGCTGCGTTTACCATACAGGCATGGAGAGAGAGAGGTTTGTCGAAGTGATGGAGGAAGCCTTGCGGGAACTGCCCGCAATGTTTCGCGACAAACTGGAAAACCTGGCCATCATGGTGGAGGATGAGCCCGAGGGGCAGGCCCGGTTGCGCCATGGCCCGCGCGCCGGCCCGCGGCGGCTGCTGCTGGGCATCTTTCAGGGCATCCCGGCCACCCAGAAAAGCGTGTGGGACATTGTGACGGCGCCCAACCGCATTGTGCTGTACCAGCGGAACATCGAAGCGGTGTGCCGTAATGATGAGGAAATTCGCGAGCAGGTGCGCAAAACCGTGATGCACGAATTGGGACACTACTTCGGCATGAGCGAAGAGCAACTGCGCCAAGCCGGGCTGGGATGAAACTCGCTACCGCGCTGCTGCTGCTTTTTACTCTGGCCATGGTGACGGTACACCTGACCAGCACCCGCCTGTTGCGGCGCGCCTGGAGTGGAAGGGCGCCGCGCTGGTTGAGCGTCCTCGGCATATTTCGCTTTGAAGCCATCTACTACTTGGGGCTGATGGGGTATGTGGCCTGGCAGCGCAGCCGCTTCCTGCTGGCGCCGCTGGTCGTTATGGCAGTGCTGCACGTAGCCGGATGGGCGCTGGCAGAAGCGCGCCCTCGCTGGCTGGTAAACGCCGGCGGCGAAGCCGCCCGCACCCGAATTCTCACCGGCGTGCAGGCTTTCGACCTGGTTGAAACGGTAATGCTCGTTTATATCGCTTGGGTGCTGGCGGAGGCGATATTCAGCCATCTCTGATGGGCATGACTCCTCAGAAATGGAAGCCGGGAAGCTGTGCCGCGCAAACTAGAAGCGCAGGAGCCATGCCCCTACGCCCGTAATCATCAGCCTGGAAAGCGCTAGCTGTCCCCGCGCTTCTTGAGCGTAGGCCGCCCATCATCCTTGTTCTGGTCGTTCGGTCCCTTGGCGCGGCGCAGCGTCGGACGGTTATCTTTCGGGTTCTGGATCTTGTGGCGGTTCTCAACCGCCGCCAGCCGCGCCTTTACGTCCTCAAATTCGGAGGTGTCCTCAATGTATTCCTGGCGCGGGGGCAGAAGGTGGCCAATCTCCTCTTGCGACATCTTGATCCGGTCCGGCGTCTGCGGATGGGTGCTGAACGCCTTGGACAGGAAACCCGGTTTCTTCTTCTCCTGTGCCTTTAATTTTTCGAAGAAGGCAATGAATGACTGCGGATCGTAGCCGGTTTTGTACATGTACTGCATGCCGAGATAATCGGCCTCCGACTCAAACCCTCGGGAAAAACGCAGGAAAGTCATGGGCAGGGCCACGCTGGCGGCGTTGTACACTCCATAACCCAAACCGCCGCCCACGAAGATCAAGGGGATGGTGGCCAAGTTTGCCAGCTGGCCGCGAGTTTGTTCCCGGGCGGCGTGGCAGGCGGCCACGTGCGCGATCTCATGCGCCATCACTCCCGCCAGTTCGGACTCGTTGTCGGCCGCCAGAACCAAACCTGAGTTGACGTAGAAGAACCCGCCGGGCAGGGCGAACGCGTTTACCTCGTCGGAGTCAATTACCTTGATGGTGAAGGGGACTTTGGCGTCGGAATTGCGCACAAGGTTTTGCCCGATGCGGTTCACATATTCAGTAATCGCCGGGTCATTGATCAGCTTGACGCTCGACTCCACCTGGGCGGCGAACTGCTTGCCCATTTGCACCTGTTTTTCAATGCTGTACCAGTTCCCCACCCCTTCTCCGCAGCCCACATTGCGATTGCCGATGGCAGCAATGTCTCTAATGCTGCCGTCGTGGTAGGTTTTGACCCCAGTGTTGGTGGCGGCGGCAGAAAACGCGCTGCACGCAAACACCAGAGCCGTGGCCAGCGAGATTGTACGGCGAATCATAAATTTACCCCTGCTGAGAGCAAGCCCCCGGCCGGCCCCCAAGCTTATCAGCGATGGCGGCTTTTAAGCTGGTCCTCACCCGTTTAGAGGCTGGACTGCTTTGCGGTAGTTGTCCGCAGGCCTCTTCTGCCCATCAAATCCGGCTCTGGCTTGCTTTCAGCACGGATTCAGGGCAGTTGTTAAGGCCGACTATACCCCCGTCCAGGTACCCCGTCCAGCCGCCAAAGGGTCGGCTTGGGAGCCGGGCGAGGGCTCAGCCGCTTACTTCTATTAGACTGACTAAAGCGCGCTCCGGGACGGGAAAATTTGCGCCCTTTATGGGTACCCCCTGGGTGGCAACTCAGCGTACACGTCCGGCAACTCATCCCCTGGAACCGATGGGCTGGATAACCCAAGAATATGCGCGCCGCCGGCCGGCGGCCTCTGGCCAGAGCTCCAATGTGGCCCAGCAGCAGGCCGCGGCGAATTTATGGCAGGAACTGCACGATAGCCTGCAGGCCGACGTCAGCGAGTACAACCGCTGGGGAGGCACCGCCATCTTTGACGCTCCTGACCGGCAGCAGGTGGCGATTTCCGAGCCCACTACAGGGCTGCAGGTGCGCATCCAGGCCGAGCTCCCCGACCGTCATTTGCGCTACGAATTCCAAGCCACCCGAGACGACGTGCCGGCCCCGGACGGCGGCTTCTTCTCCATTCGCATTTCTCCCACAGGCCAGGCCGAACTCTTCTCCGCCGACCAACCCCTGACTTGCGAACAGGCCCGCCGCGTCCTGCTTCAACCCGTCCTCTTCCCCAGTGACACCTCTACCCCGCTGCGGCAGTCCGCGTGACCTGCCCTGACCGGCGCCGCACATGAACTCCCTCTCCCCCGACGCGCTGATGGCAATGTCTGTTCCCGCCGCGCTGGGATTCGTGCGGAACGGAATCTTTATCGCCATCATTGCCAATGGCCTTATCGGAATTTCGCTGGTCTGGGACAAAGTACTGCTGAAGAAGCCGGAAACCCGCAACCTGGTGTCTTATGTCTTCTGGCTGGGTGCGATCAGCGTTTTCGGCCTGCTCCTGGCTCCATTTGGTTTCCACTGGCCGGGGATCCCGATCGCCCTGCTGGCCCTGGGCACGGGAATGCTTCATCTGGTGGCGATATGGTTCTACTACGCCGCTCTGAAGCGCGGTGAGGCGTCCCAGACTCTGGCGGTGATGGGCGGATTTTCCCCGGTGGCCACCGTTCTTATCGCCATCCCGCTGCTTCGCCATCCCTACGTGGCCCGGGGTAACCTGCTGGCCTTCGCCCTGCTGGTAGGCGGCGGTTTTGTGATGTTTTTGTCGGAAAAGCTGAATCTGCGGCGAGTTCTGCCCAGCATCCTGCTCGCCTCCGTACTATTCGGGCTGGTCAATGTGCTGCAGAAGATGGTGTTTGATGACACCAACTTCGTCAGCGGATATGTGATCTTCACCATCGGCACCTTTTTGGGCTCCATGCTGCTGCTGGTCCGGGGGCGGTGGCGGCGGCAGATTTTCGTCTATTCCGAACATGCGGAACCCAGCAGCCGTTTCTGGTATTTCGTCAACCGCTTCATCTCCGGCGTCGGTTCATTCCTGATTTTTTACGCCATTGACCTGGCTCATCCCGCGGTGGTGGACGCCATCTCTGGCGTACGTTATGCCATCATCTTCGTCGGTGCTTATGGGCTTACCCAGTTGCGGCCGCGCTGGTTACTGGAGAACTTCCAGGGCTGGACCCTGGTGGGCAAGAGCCTGGCCACACTGCTCATCGTTGCCGGCCTGGTGCTGCTGGGCCTGGGCGGCAAAGGCGAGAACTCAGGCCCCAGTGCCCGCTTCCGTCGCCGTGCTGGCCCCCAGGCAGCATGGGAAACCGAAGAAGATCGTGAAACCTTGAAACCGTCCTATATGGAGATCAGCATTACCCCAATGGCCACCAGGGAGGCGCCTGCCCAGCGCTTCCACCCCACCTCTTCCTTGAGCAGATACTTGGCCAGCGCTGTTTCCAACAGATAGCTGGAGGCGGTCGCCGGAACGGCAAAGCTCAGCTTGGCGATGGATAACAGGTCCATGAGCGCGAAGAATGAAATGGCCATGGCGACGATGCCGATGATGATGTAGGGATTGCGCGCCAACTGCCACAGGAGCCGGGCCAGCCCGGACAGGCTGAAATCATTCACCTCACCATGGCGTTTCATGCCCGCGGTAGTGAGCAGATCGCCGACCGTGCCCGGCACTACGATCAACGCCACCAGGATCCAGCGCATCATTCCTCTGCCAGACCTCCGGTTTCGTCGGTGGTGCTGGGGAAGGTTTCGCCCACGAACACCGCTCCCACTGTGATCAGGGCAATGCCGGCCCAGCGCAAGGCTGAGACCTGCTCCGCCAGAAAGAACTTCCCCAGCAGGGCGCTGATGACGTAGGAGGTGGAGGTCACGGTGATCACATAACTCAGGTCCGCCCAGCTGAGCAGGGCGAGGCGGAAAATGAGCCAGGCAATCAGCAGCAGCACGCCGATAATGACCCAGGGATCGGCAAAGGCCTGCAAATAGGGCCCGGGCTGCCAGGTAACGAGTTGACCAACCTCCTGCATGCCTTTGCTGAGGGCGTAGTTGCCCACGGCGTTGCTTACCACCACTACCGTGGTGATGGCAGCCGTTTTGGTGACCAAGTGGGAAATCATGGGCCCGGATGGCGGCGGGAAAATTGTCGGCCAAATTAAAGTGCGACGAACAATTCTAAGATGCTGACCTGGCCGAGCGGGATTCCGATGCTTGCGCCGCGAAAACGTTAGCCGGCCGGCCATCTCTCTGGCGACAGTGGTTCAGGCTAAGGCGCATTCCGCTAGCATGTAACGTTTTACCTCATCCGGATAAGGTGCAACGCGCCGGGCGGGCCGCGCCCGGCGCTGAACTTATGTCGCTACTCCAGCGATTTAGGATCCGACAGGTTCTTGGGTGAGTGGTGGTTCAACAGCGAGACCAGTGCCTGTCCCGCCGCCGGCACGCCCACGCGATGTTCGCGCACGATCTCACGCGCGCTGATCTTGTACCCGTAGAGCTTCTCGTTGGCGCCATTATCCTGGCGCAGGGTAGAGCCCTCCAGCGAAATACCAGCAAACAAGCCGCGGGAGCGCGAATAGGAGAGAATCTCCGCCCGCATGGCCACGTCGGTGGCCGCGGTCGCGTCCCTGCCCTTGGGTCCGGCAGCCGCCGCCGCGTCGGCGCCCAGCTTCACCTTGGTCTTCAGCAGCGACTCCGCTCCATGGGGATTCATTACCAGCAGAACGAAGTCAGTCGCCTGCCCGCCCAACTGGAAACCGATGTTGCCGCCCTCCAGGGCGTACATGGCGGGCGCGCTCCACGGACCGGTGTAATGCTGGCCGGTGCGGCAACTCATCACGCCGCGGCCGTAGCTGCCGCCGAGACCGATGGCAAACTTTTTCACCGAAGGCAGAACGATGATGCATTCCGCCCGGTCAAACAGGTCCTTGGGAATGTCATCGGGGATGTTGATGATTTCTTTGAGCACTTCGCCGGCGTCTTTGACCCGGTCCTGCTCTTTTTCGTTGTCCTTGGCCAGCAGGGGGGCAGCGAGTAACAGCACGAAAGTCAGTACCGCGACCAGCTTTTTCATGAAACCTCCACGTGGGAATTGTCATCTTAAACCTTAATCAGCTGTGTGTAACGAAAGTCTGTTCCCCGTTTGTAACTTGGCTTCCTCCCCGCCCTGACCTAGAGTTCTCATGGCATTGAAAATGCATGAAATCGTTAGGGAGCTTTTTGTGCCCCGTAAAGCGGCAGAAAATGCACGTTTTATGAAATATTTGCTTTCCAGTTTCGCCGCTGTCCTGCTGCTGTTTTTTGCAGCTACGGGGGCCCATGCCCAACTCCCCGCGGGTCAAGATCCTACCCAGCCTTACCTGAGCAATGCACCGACCGCTTCGGAAACCGAGGCTTACCCGGAACAGGCGGGCAATTCGCCGCTGCTGACCATTCGCCGGCGAGTGGACGAGGTTAATGTGGTATTTACCGCCACCAACGGGCGCGGAAAGTTCGTGCGCGACCTTTCCCAGAGTGATTTCCGGGTTCTGGATAATAACCAGCCGCCGCAAAGCATTCTTGATTTTCGCCGCGAGACTAACCTGCCCTTGCGCGTGGGCCTGCTGGTGGATGACAGCGGCTCGGTTAAAAGCCGCTTCCTCTTCGAGCAGAACGCCGCGATTTCGTTCCTCAAGCAGGTGGTTCGCCAGGGTACCGACCGCGCATTTGTCATCGGCTTCAACAGCCATTCCAAGCTGATGAAAGATTTCACCGATAACACCGCGCAACTGTCCTCTGCCATTGACAATCTGAAGGCCGGCGGCGGCACCGCCCTGTATGACGCGGTGTACCTGGCCTGTAAGGAAAAGCTGCTCAAGACCGGCGACGAACGGCCGGTGCGGCGCGCCATCATCGTACTCAGCGACGGCGAAGATAATCAGAGCGAGGTCAGCCTGGGCAAGGCCATCCAGATGGCGCAGCGCGCTGAGGTGGTCATCTATGCCATCAGCACCGACGACAGCGGGTTGGTCATGCGGGGCGACGGGGTGCTGGAGCAGCTTGCCAACGCCACCGGCGGCCGCGCTTTCTTCCCCTACAAGATGACCGACATTACCAAGGCCTTTTCCGCCATCGAAGAGGAGTTGCGCAGCCAGTACTCCCTGGCCTACAAGCCCGCGGAAATGGCTGCAGACGGCCGCTACCACTCCATCGAAATCATCGCCCTGAGTAAGAAAGTGCACGTCCGCTCCCGTCCCGGTTACTACGCTCCCACCCAGTAGCCGAATACATCATTCCCTGCAACCCAGGTTCGCAATGGCGCCGCAGCGGCGGCAGGCGCGCTTGTTCCCTCTCCTGAAAGCATCGTGGTACGATTTTATTGTTGTACGCAACGTGTGCCGAACTGGCGGGCATCTCTTCCTCCGGGCGGCAATCGCAACCTTTCAGAGACAGAGCACTTGAAGAGAGACTAAGCAAGCCATGAAAGAGAAAGTGGTCCGCATTGGATATCCTGCAGCAATCCTTTCCACCATCGTTGTGCTGGTAATCGGGGGCGTGCTGGGCTGGGTGATTCCCGCAAGGGCGGGCATAGACAACACGGCCAACACCGTTCCCGTGTACATCAGCGGTTCCGCACCTGCAGCCGGACCGCCCAACAGCATGGGATACGCGGCGGTGGTCAAACCTGTGTTGCCGGCTGTGGTAAACATCTCCTCCTCGCACCTG
>Ga0134128_10005715_pt1 | contig 15071 bp, 23 predicted proteins | sample KB31754_FD_96462 | JGI IMG/M metagenome (GOLD analysis project Ga0134128, IMG submission 96462) | Terrestrial soil microbial communities with excess Nitrogen fertilizer from Kellogg Biological Station, Michigan, USA - KB3-175-4 | ecosystem: Environmental > Terrestrial > Soil > Unclassified ... | reverse complement strand
CACTATTGCAAGTAGACCTAATGCTCCTACCACTTCCGCACCAGGTACTGCCAACCCAGCTAGAATCTCTGCCGGTGTATGTACTGGAAGTTGTGAAATGACATGTTCAGCAGGCACCATGGGTCCAAATTGGCCCACTAAATCAGGAGGCGTCTGTGTCCAACCGGTTATTGTATCAACTGTATGTGTTTTGAAAAGGGCAGGTATTGAAGATGGATCACTCAACACCATTCTAAGTGCCCTAAACCCATTATCTCTAAACCCTTCGACGACACCCCCAGCAGTTGTTGCTACCGCTGCTGCCTTGCGCATTCCTCCTCTAAGCTCTAAACGACTCATAGTTTAAAGACATTATAGTCATGTTATAGGCTTTTGTCAAGGGGGGAAAATCATGAAAATTTAAGGCTAAATCCCAATCTAATGAAAACTATACCACTATCTTAATTGTCTTTATGTATCTCATGGTAAATTCAATAACGGTCTTGTGCTATTTTGATAAACTACTTTATTTCTGGTTCCAGAGAGGAGAACGCGACCAATGGGATGACAAATGCAATAGTGGGGAAAGTAAACTGGTCCATGCGCCTTGAGGTTGGAGAAGGAATGACTATGAAAAACCTATCCCCATGGCGATATCCTACATTATTGCTAGGAGACATGGAGGGAGCAAAAAGGAAAGACGACCCCTTCTTTTTCTGCTCTGTAGGGGGATTGGGAAGTTGAATAGTGGGAGCTTGGTCCATATATCTATGGTAGGGAAAAGAAAGAATTTCAAGCAGGGGGTAATGAGTGCAACGCTATCAACCCCCATGTCCCAAAAAGATAGGACTAATTCCTTTATGCTTGCTTTCTTAAGTGTTCGAGTATCCACATCCTGGCCAGTGTTGTCGGTCCAAGCCCTTTATTGCTGGCAATTTCTCGTAGTTTATGTAACGTTGGTTGGTCAAAACGGATGGTGATACCCTGCGACAAATTTTTAGCAAAGCGTACTTTAACTGGTTTGAGTTCATCTGAGAGATCAGCAATGCTATGAGTTTCCCAGAATTTTGCTTCGTCTTCACGGTTGTCGAATGTAGGTATAGTGTTTTTTTTAGTTTTACTATTCATTGTTGTCTTCACCTCCTTTTACATGGTTATATAAAGTAACATCATGCTTATTTGCCGGATACGCTGTGATAGGGTAATATGCTGCATGTTCTTTTAATTCAAGAATTACTACAAGCATCCGGTTTTCCTCGGTTGTTCCAATCAATACTAATCTATTTTTCTGTTGGCCTGTAAGAACTAATGGCTCATTGTGACAAATTGCTTCGACCTCATCTGGAGCTACATGGTGGCGAGCAATATGCTGGATATTCCATCTGTTCCAGATGAGTTTGCGTACGAATATCACAAAGATATTGTAACACAATGCGTTACAATGTCAAGAAGTCCAACTAAAATGAGGTTGCTTCAAAAAGGCCGATTTCTAGGAAAAGGAAAGAAGACCCTTTCTTTTTTTGCTCGGTAGGGGGATTGGGAAGCTGGATAATGGGGTTTTGGTCCATATATCTATGGTAGGGAGGCACCCCTAAAAGGCAAAGGGAGGGCTATGCAAAAGAAATATGCGAGACACTTGCTATTGAGCGTGACCGTATCTCTATTGACTATTGACATCTTTGATAGTCTTTAGTACAATCTAGTAATGATTAGCACTACAGTTACTCCAAAAGTATATACTCCAGAACAAGTTGCTGAAATATTACAGTTATCTAAAAACACTATCTACGATTTAATTAGCCGTGGAGAAATTGTTGCTAAAAAAATTGGTAAAGTATATCGTATTCCGGCAAGCTCTCTCTCTTTCGTTTTTACAGGACTTGATTACGATTTATATAAAGCGGAACAAGAAGATTTGACGGAGTTATCTCGCATCCAAGAAGAACTTGAAAAGGTGCGGGTGCAATTATAACTATGCCTCTGAAAGTTTTTGTAGATTCAGATGTCATTATTTCTTCTTTAATTTCATCTACAGGGGCAGCATTCTTACTACTCAATCAGACAAATGACCTTAACCTTTTTATCTCAAATTTTTCATTAAAAGAGCTGAGGATAGTAGTAAAAAGATTAGGTCTTAGTGAATCAGCACTGGACGGTCTTGTCAAAAGGCATTTTTCCACGGTTGAGCTAAAAGGATCAATAGATGCAATAAAATCTGAGTTTGCAGACTATGTCTTAGATATAAATGATGCTCATATTGTTACAGGCGCTCAAGAAGAGAAAGTGCATTTTCTTATTTCCTACAATACAAAACATTTTAAAGCAGATAAATTAAAAGAAAAATGGAATATTATCTTAACAACTCCAGCAAACCTCCTCCAATATCTCCGAAGTGTGTAAAAAGTTGGCATTACTAACGGGGTCATGGTCTCATTATTAGGCCAAAAATGGGGAATTGCAGAGGGTTAATTCTATTAGACTATGATGTTGAAGAATTCCCTTTCTTTTTTTTGCTCTGTAGGGGGATTGGGAAGTTGGATAATGGGGTTTTGGTCCATATATCTATGGTAGGGAGGCACCCCTAAGAAGAAGGGTTTTTTTGCTTTTGTAGTCTTCTAAACTGCTGGTATTTGTTTGCAAATGTTTCCACGTTCTTTCCATAGTGTTTGATATTCCAAATTGCATTAGGGAGAGCTATTTTGGCTAAGCCAACGGCTACGATAGCCACAGTAATGCCAGGTACAATAGGAAGGTCGCCAAGCAATGCATCCGCAACCACACCAACTGCAAAAACGCCTAAAGAGGCCAGGATGTAGTTCTTATATTCACCAACAGGTAGAGGCGATGAAGGAACATACATGTCTTCTGAAGCACGCCTTGCTGCTTCCCATCTTTGCCTCAAATCATGGGCAAGGCTTTTGATCGGGCCAGATTCAGGGGGATGTGTCATAACAGGAAGTATACCAAAGACCAGCCAGGAATGCTATAGGCTTTATTTTAGCTTTGTTGGAGGGCAATAAGCTTTCGTGCTGCTAATTCTTGGGTCTTTCGGATGGCATCATTGATCACTTCAACCAGCTGGGGATATTCCTGGCCATTAAAACTCACAGACCGGACATATTGGTCGCCTCGCATCACAATTTTAACCCCTGCGATTTCACTGACAACCTCTTCTTGCTGAAGCTGTTGCTGCATTTTTAGCGATTGTTCTTGGAGTTTTTGTAGATTTGGATCCATAAGGGGAGGATATCATGAGACAGCAGAGCAGTCAAGAGAGAGGAAGCTATATATGGTGATGAGTATTTTTCTTAAGCCAAGCAGCAATCTCTTCTAGGGAAAGACTATTAGTTTCAACACTCATGGTAAATACTACTTCTTCTTTATGGTTATTAATGAGGCTATATCCGTTTATTTTTAAGAAAATACCAACAGTGGCAAGGGCAGTTCGTTTGTTACCGTCAATAAATGGATGGTTCTTGAGGAGTGAATGCATGAGTGCTGCAGATTTGTCAAAGATAGTTTCGTATAAATCCTGTCCGCCAAAACTTGCTTGAGGCCTAGAAAGAGCAGACTCAAGAAGCCCGATGTCTCGTATGCCAAAAGACCCGCCAAAGCGTTTGACTGCTTGATCATGAATAAAAAGGACTTCCTCTATAGATAAATACTTCACTTATTTGCAAGTTCTTGAAGAACATCTTCATGCTCAGTCATGAAGTCATCAACCATTTGAGCAAATTTTGCGGTAAGTTTGGGTTGCTTTTTCTTTACTTTGCTCACAAGAATCTTATTATTTTCTTCCTTAACCTCTACCTCATCGCCCATATGTAGATCAACATTCTTTCGAATACTTTGGGGCAAAATGATTCCCAGACTATTGCCTATGGTAATAATTTTTTGTGTCATAAATTTTTTATTTTGAACTGCTGTTTTGAATGGATTGTTATAACATGTTATAACAGAAAAAAAGGGGTTTGTCAAGAAGAAAAGGATCTATCCACGGCGGGAATCGGGGACACGTCCAGTTGATCTTCTTCCTCTTTTACGATTGCGTATTGGGCCATTTTTTTCTCGTTGGCTGTGAGGGTCACCCTCCTTCCTTGCATGGCGTACATTTTCATTTCTTGAGCTTGGATTTCCTATAAATTGTCGCCTATATTCTTCTGCCCGAGCGCGTGCTCCTGCTGCATCTTTGTGTTTTGCCATATCTTAGAGGGAAGGATACCAGATATAGTAAAAAAAATCAAACAATAAGTATAAGTGAGTATTTATTTTGTTGGGGATGGGGTGAGGGTAGGTGTAGGAGACGTGGATGAGTGTAGCTGGGTGCGGAGCTGGGCAATATCAAGCCTAATTTGGGCAAAATCAAAGCGAAGATTACTTAGATTTTGTCTCACTGTCACAAAAACAGACTGTGGATTTTGGGTCGAAATAGTGACATTGGTAATAAGTGATTTATCTGCCGTGAGGCTAGTATTTATTTTAGAAAGCTGGGAATTCATATCGTTGAGACTATTTTGGGCAGACGTAACATTCTTCCCTTGAGACTGAAGTGTGTTGAGCAAGGTTTGGAGCCTTGCAGAAAGTGAGCCTACGGTATTTGCGGATGTTTGCAGGTTGTCGATAATAACCAAAAGCCTAGTCCGAGGCTCATAGATAGCATAAATTTTATAGCCAGTCACAATACTCTTTCGGTCGTCTCGTGCCGTTGTGGAGTCTGTGTCGGCGTCAATTTTTGCTTGAAGATTTTTTAGATCGGTAATTGTTGTTGTCAGGCTTGTGGTCATACTGTCTTTATCTGATGAGGGAAGGCGTTTGTCAGAGGTAAGACGAGTCGTAAGTTTTTGCAGGTCTGCGATTCTGTTTTGAATCATGGTATTGGCTGTTGAGATGATAGTTGTCAGAAGCGTCTGTTCTCTTTGTGCAGATGCGGATGCTTTTTCTTCAACTTTTGCTTGGTGATTTTGGACAAGGGGGCTTATGGCGTGTGCTAGAGGTACAGGAACAACCCAGGCAAGGCCTAGAGAAAGAATGACAACAAGAGATAAAAGTATAAAGGTCCGTTTTTTCATAGATTTATATGTTTGATACACGACATTACTCATCATTACAATCCAGCTGTTGAATCTTGGCTTGCATTCACCTGGGCAGCAGCTTGTAGATCTGCATCTACTTGGGAGAGCGTTTGCTGCAATTGTTGGTCATTTTGGCTGAGAATCTGATCGACATTGCTGGTTGTCAGCGGAGCAAGGGTCGGGGTTATGGAGCGGGCAATCTTAGCCGGAGCACTTTTGAGAAGTGATGTCTTTTTATTAGAAAAAAGAATAAGGGGAATCGCAGCGAGGAGAATAATGAGCAGGCTCAAAAAAGTGAACTTATATCTGGTCCAAAGGGTGGGTCTGTGGCTCTCGTCCATGGCTATACCCAAAGTAGCAAAGTGAAAAAGGGAAGTCAAGAGAGGAAAAAACTAGAGATTTCTGCGACGATATTTTCTATTGACAGCTTGAGTTATATGTTCCACTCCACTTGCTACACCTGCAGAAATCATTAGAAAACCTGATGCAAGGGCACCTGGAAGGATGACTGCATCTGCAAATTCTTTAACTTGGCCTGTTACTCCTCCCACATCTGCGATTGGTCCTAATGCTGCTGCACCCAGGCAAAATAGTCCAAGTGCAAGTATCTTTTCCGGCGTAGGTCTCAAGAGCTCTTTAATATTGATCATATTAGGATTACTTATATCATATCTTATAGAAAACTTCAAGATACTATACTATACCCCCAACAGGTGGCGGCCGAAGGCGAGGAGTGAATAAATGATAGATTCCAGAGAAAAACCGCCGATTGGGAAAGCAAGAAGTAAGAGAAGAATAAAAATGCCAATATTTCCTAAAGACAGATAGGCGTTGGCCTCGGCGTCTGGGAGTAACATCGCGACAAATTTGGATCCATCAAGTGGAGGAATGGGAATGAGGTTGAAAATCCCGAGTAGCAGATTGTAGGTAACAACAATGCCTAAAATTTCGGGCAAAAGAGAAACAGAAAAAACAAATGGCAGTTTGAGGAGTAATGAGGCAGCAACCGCCAAGAGAAAATTGGTCATAGGGCCCGCTAAAGCGACTATTGCCACATCTTTTTTTCCTTCTTTGAGGTTGAACGGGTCGATGGGGACTGGTTTGGCACCGCCAAAAATAACAGGGGAGCCGGAAATAATAAGAATAAGGGGAAGAAGAATAGTCATATACAGGTCTATATGTTTGAGTGGATTGAGGGTAAGTCTGCCCATAAGCCTAGCTGTAGGGTCACCGAGTCTGTCTGCGACATATCCATGAGCTACTTCGTGGAGAATGGCCGAGAACAAGAGGACAATGAGTGAAATAGCAATTGAGAGAATAATATCCATATAAATGATTCTGGGTTCCTTTTGTCATTTCTGCATGCCCCGCTTTAGAGAAGCTATTACCCTTAGAGTACAGACAGAAATCCGGGCATTATTTCCCTAGATCCCGGACTAAATCCGGGATGACAATGAATAAGGTATCTATTTCCCATTGTATCACACGTTTTCTGGTATCAATCCAATCAAGATGGGGGTCTATTTTTTGTCCTCCTGAACCAAGTTAAGGATCTGAGAAAGATGCTGAAATTAATTCAGCATGACATGTACTCTGTTATAAGGGAAAGGTGTCTGTTTTCTCCCTTGAGAGAAAAGATATTCTATGGTAAAATAGATTCTGTTATGGCATTGATGTGTGCAAATTGCGGAAAAGGCGTTCAATATGGACATAACGTTTCTCACGCAAAAAACAGAACAAGAAAAATTTTTAAACCAAACCTTCATTCAGCACGAGTTAAGGTTGGGACAACCTATACCAAAGTAAGACTCTGCACAAAGTGTCTTCGAATGGTAAAGACAGTCATGAAACAAGAAGCCTCAGCAGCAGAAACTCCAGTTGTTACTCCAGAAGCATAAGAAAGTCCTTTCTTCGTCATGCTGAACTTGATTCAGCATCTCTTGAAATACTCTATAATTATTCTCGTGAGAGAATTAGGAGGATACGTTTATATTCTCACCAATAAAATTGGTACAGTATTGTATGTTGGAGTCACAAGTAATCTTCAAAAACGCATATGGGAGCATAAACAAAAAATTGTATAGGAATTTAGTGAAAAATATAATCTCACTAAATTAGTTTATTTTGAAAGATTAGAAACTATAGAAGATGCTATACAAAGAGAAAAACAACTCAAGAATTGGAAGCGTTTATGGAAAGGTGAACTTATCAAGAAAATGAATGCAGCTTTTCGAGATTTGTATGAAGACCTGTGGTAATTTGTCATCCAAAACTTAAAACAAGGGTCCACATCCTATGAGATTGCGGATCAGGTCCGCAATGACGCTGGGGATAGGTGATTCTAACAATACTCCTCGCAATGACGAGGTGATGTGAATTCTTTGCAGGGATGACAGATTGCTGATAGTGACGAAGAAATAGTAACTTATCGCAGGGAGGACAAATTGCGCCTCACTCAGGGATGATATTACCTAGTTCTTGATTATTTTTTCTATCCAATCTTTCATCTCAGGGTAGCCATTGAGGAAGTCTTTGGGGCTCATGGGTTTTTTCCCTTCGACTTGGAGAAGATTTTTTGGTAATAATTTTATGATTTTTCCATTAAGATGTGATGCAGGATTGATAACCTTTGTCCAAACCCCAGGCCAGGGGAAATAGGCACGGATTTTGCGTTCAAGAAGGTCATGCTCGAGCGTTGGTGGTTGGTCAAAATCAATAAACCCAGATTCTCGAGTCAGGTGAGGCTCGGTAAAGGTTGCTTTCGTATGCTCCTGCTCTTGTGGTGTTATTTTTCCCTCAAGATAATCCGGCAAAAGTTTCTTAAGAAGTGATGTGCCGTCTTGGAAAAGACGTGGGTAAAGGGTTGCAGACGTATCATCTGGTTTAATCTCACTTTCGACTTGCCCCAAAAGAGGTCCATGGTCTAGTTGGTGGTCCAAAAGCATGATCGTGACTCCTGTTGTGGTTTTGCCATGAAGTATGGCAGAAGTTCCAGGAGTTGGGCCGCGAAGCTCGGGGAGGAGGGAAGGGTGAATATTGATAATGCCTTTCGGAAAGATATCCAAAACACTTTGGGGGATAAGAAGCCCAAAATCAGCCAGGATAGCAAAAGAAGTATTGAGTGAAGCGAGCTTGGACTGAATGGCTGCGTCTTTGAGTGTGTGCACAGAAAGATAGGGGATATTGTTTGCTATGCAGTAACTTGGAACCACTCCTGTAGATTTTTCTGTTGTGACCACAAGCTTAAGGTCGTAATGACTGCTCAGAAACTCAATGAGTGGGAGGACGTAATTGGATGCTCCAAAAAAAATAGTTGGTACTTTCATAGGTTATGCATATTCTTGCTGAGTTCAATTGTCACCCTGAATTTATTTCAGGGTCTTACACATAGATTCTGAAATAGCCTAAAGCTACTAGCTACATTCCCACAAGGGGACTACCTTCCCCGAAGGGTCGAGTAGCGGCGCGAGTTCTCCCGATCAAATCGGGGTTCAGAATGACATATTCTCAGCTAAATCTCTAAAATCTGGATTTATTCTTTTAATTAGATTTAATTTCCATTCTCGATGCCAGTTTTTAAGCTGTTTTTCTCTACTAATTGCATCGTTAATATTTGTGCATTCTTCAAAATAGATTAGCTTTTTTAATTTATATTTTTTGCTAAATCCTTCCAGCAGTTCATGTTTATGCTCATAGATTCTTCTTTCTAAATTATTTGTTACTCCAATATAGAAAGTTGTATTAAGATTATTTGTGAGTATGTACACATAATAGCTTTTCATTAAGAGATCCTGAAATAAATTCAGGATGACACTGTTAGATATAGCTCTATATATTATAGTTCCACTGGGTCGAAAATGTCTTTTCCTTCTTCGTCTTTGTGGGATTTGTAGAGTTGTCCCTCCTGCTCCAAAACTCGTCTTGGGAAGAGAATGCCTTGCAGATGGTCATATTCATGCTGGAGAATCGTTGCATAAAATCCAACAAATGTTTTTTTGTGATTTACTCCATTCTCATCCATCCACTCAGCCTTAACTTTTTTAGCCCGTTTGACTGTTCCCCAAATAATTTTGAGTGACAAACAGCCTTCTAATTTATGGGAATCGCGTTTTTTCTTGGGTGTTTTTTGCTCTTTTTCCGGGACTAATTCAATTTGGGGATTAATGTAGACATCAAAAGGAGATCCTTCTTCGGGTTTGACGATAAAAATCTGAACAGATTTGCCAACCTGCGGTGCGGCCAAACCAACGCCTTCGGGGTCTGTTTGGGCAACCAGGGTCTGTTTCATGTCTGCAATAAGCTTTTTGACATCTGTATCAATTTTTTCAACCCGCTTTGCTTTTGCAGACAAAACTTCGTTTGGTGCCTGAACAATATCCATTATCATGTGGCTATTATATCATGAAAGCTTGTTTGGGTGCCTCTATTTTTATTTTTCTCCCCAGGAATTGAGGGTTTGTGAAATCTTCAGGTCTTCACTTGGTCCAAATGTTTTGACAATGTAGTGCATCAAATCCACTGCTTTTTGCTCATCGGTGGGGTTAATGATTTTGTTATTTTTATCAATTGCCATCTGGCGATAGAACAATGCCTCTGCATAATATGCTTCCCGGTAGTCAGGTTTGAGGACGGTTGTTTGGTGGAGCGTCTCAACTGCTTTTTGCATATTGCCCGTTTGCCCATATAAAAGTCCTAGGTTGTACCACACCTTGGCATCAGTCGGGGCAAGTTGGGCTGCTTTTTGGATGGAGGAAAGTGCTAACGCCAAGTACTGTGTATTTACTTGAGAGAGGGTATAGAAAACTCTCACTCTGGTTTTCCACATGGTAATGTCTGTTGGGTACTGGGCTGCTAAATTGTCACTCACTTGGATTGCTTCCTGAGCGAGTTTGGCTGCATTGGCTGCATCTTTTTGCTGTGCTAGTGCGACAGCAAGGACCGCGTCGTTAATAGTAAGTTCTTGCTGGAACGTCGGTTCGGAAGGACGAGTTGCGACAGCATCATGAAGGTAGGAATATGCTGCTTGATACTCATTGGCTTGATCCAAATGCTGCCCCATTGCATAGCTGATATCGGCCATATAATAACGAATCAGAACTACCAAACAATACAGAAGAATAAGTCCTACAGCGCTTATGCCAATCCACTGCATTTCATTGGTTTCTTTCCGTTTTGAGGAAACAGTTGCCGGAATGGCCAGCTCAGGAGCACTGGTAAGAGAATCATCCAAAAAGAAAACCCATGCCGGAGTCAAAAAGAGAAAAATATTCATGATAACAACACTAAATCCAAAGAAATTAGTGGCTAAAATGGAGACATAGCCAGCAAGAAGACCCACGATGAGAAGGTTGGTTGAGGATTGATCATTGATAATTGCAGATTGAAGATGTTTATTTCGATTCTCTAGTTTTTGGTTTTGCATTTGGCTGCTGTCTCTTTGCATATTTCTAACTGCAACAAAAAGGAAATAGCCCAGCATAAAAAGATAGGTAAGAAGTCCCACAGCACCGGTTGTTGCTAAATAGTTGAGGTATTCATTGTGTGCTTTGTTATAGAGATAGTCCCATTCAGAAGTCATGTTATGTCCGGCAGGACGATACTGATAATAGGCATAGGCAAAGGTCTCAACTCCTGTGCCAAAAAGGGGATTGTGGAGGAAAACTTTCCACGCTCCTTGCCACACAAATAAACGAATTTTCCCTGAATCTGTTCCTCCTAATTCCTGAGTTGGAGCAGGTGTTGGGGTAGGGACTATTTTTGCAACTGCTGCCTGTTTTTCATTCTGGAGAAGACTGATAACGCCGGGTAGTGAAATGCGGTCAAGCTGGGAGAATGGTGAGCCAACAACAAAAGTAGAGACAGCAAAAACAAGAATTGTGAGGAGGAAAAACGCATGTTTTTTGGCTGATTTGAGAAGAGATTTATGAACAAAACTTTTCCAATTAACAGCAATGTAATAACCAAAGACAATGACCATTGCTACCGCAATACCGACAAAACCAGAGCGGGCTCTCGTATACAGAAGATCAAGATAAAAAAGAAATGTGATAGCAAGAAAAGCATAGCTCCAGATTTTTTGTTTGCGTGCTTCAAACCAAAGACCAAATGCAGTGGTGAGGGGAATAAGATAGACCAGATATGCAGCAAGCCAATCTGGTTGTCCTAACGTTGAGAAAATTCTGACTTTGGGTTGAAAAGCAAATGTCCAGCAGGAAACATCAAGGCTCCCACGAAACACAAGACAGGTTGGGTCATAGCCAAAATGACTGGGAAGTCCCCATAGTGCAACAAAAATGCCAGATGCTATGGTGACATAGATGAGTTTGAAGAGGTCTTTTTTCTCACTATTTGAGACAAACGCAACATACAAAAAGGCGTAGGCCAGAAGTGATAACATGCCGCCATTAAACCGGCTGTAATATCCCCACCAGGAAACATGAGGATTCATGGAAAAAATAGTTGCGATAAGTTGAGAAATAAGAAAGAGGAGAATTGGAATATCCAGTGGAGTTCTTTTTATCTTAATTTGTCTTTCAAGGATCATTTTACCTATCCAGGAGGCGGCAATAACAAGAGTAAGTCCAAAGGTAAGCCACATTTTATTGAATTCAAAAAGCTCAGAAGTATTACTGGTAAAAATGACAGGAATAAGGGCAAAAAGTGCGTAAAAAGACCAACGAATAAGAAAATTAAAAAAAGATAGCATACTGTAAATACGTTTTTTAAAGAGTTTCGTTTTAGGAATTTCAGAGGGTCCTGTCACTCCTCACCCTAGTTCGACGTCCTCGCTCATCATTATTCGCTGTGGGTGCTCAATCAGGGTCCCAGTCGTGCCACCCTTTAACTTTTGAAATTGCGAGAATGCTGTTCCCTTTATTTTCTTCATTGTAATGGGAAAAAAGGTTGGGGTCAATTGGTTAAACTCTTCCCAGTTCTGCCTCAAGGTGATAGAATGAAAAGAAGATATAAGGATATGAAGTATTCGGTAATAAAGCAATTTTCTTGTTTTATAAAAGCACGTAATATTTTTTTGACTTACTATCTTTATCGCTTATCTTATGTTTGATTTTTTCTTTCAACTTTTTTCTCATGATATTGGTATAGATTTAGGAACAGCAAATACATTGGTATATGTTCGTAACAAAGGTATTGTCGTTCGTGAACCCTCCATTATTGCTAGACACAAAAAATCCAAGCAAATTATTGCGATAGGGACGGAGGCGAAAAAAATGCTTGGCAAAACACCGGCAAGTATTGAGACAGTAAAGCCTCTTCGGGGAGGCATTATTGCAGATTTTGATGCAACAGAGGCAATGATCCGTCATTATATTCGTGAAGTTCATGCAGTAGATAAAGTCTTGCCCCAGTCCCTTATCCATCCAAAAGTGGTTGTTGGTATTCCCTCAGCAGTGACTGAAGTGCAGAGACGAGCGGTTTGGGAAGCAACCCTTGCTGCAGGTGCACGGGAAGCCTATTTGATTGAAGAGCCAATGGCTGCAGCAATTGGAGCTGGCCTTTCGGTTTTTGCACCAATGGGAATGATGGTTGTGGATATTGGTGGCGGGACAACAGAAGTTGCTGTTATTTCACTTGGTGGTATTGTCGTGAGTCGGTCTTTGAAATTTGCAGGAGACGATATGGATCAGGCAATTTTGCATTATGTGAGGCTGAGACACGGGTTACTTTTGGGTGAAAAAACAGCTGAGGATATTAAAATGAAAATAGGGAGTGCATATGAAGTACGTGCAAAACACAGTAAAGAAGAGGAAGAAGGCCAGAAACTAATGATCGTAAGAGGGCGGGATATTGAAACAGGACTCCCAAAAAGCCTGAGGCTTTCAGAAAGTGATGTCCGGGAGGCATTAGCTGGTGTTGTTGCGAGAATTATTGAAGGTATTGCTGAAGTTTTGGAAGAAGCACCACCAGAGTTGACCGGAGATATTTTAGAGCATGGCATTCTCCTCACGGGGGGAGGGGCGAATCTAAAAGGTTTGGACAAACTGATTATGGAACGCACTCATATTCCCGTTATCCTGGCTGAAGATCCACTCACAACAGTTGTCCGGGGAACAGCAAAGGTGTTGGAAGATCCAGAGCTTTTGGCTCGGGTCAAAGTCACCGGGGGACTAAAATAAAAAGATGGAGCTGAGAAGGGGAATTTTTCCACAAAGAAACGTATTATCTAGATACTCTTTTTATTGGTTGTAGTCTTGTTTTGGTCTACCTTTTTGGTTTAGCTAGACTTCTTGGTCCTGATGGTATACTCGCTGCCCTTACGCTATCTGTGGGATCGTTATTTGGTCTTGGTCCTGCTGGTGTATTCACTGTGCTTCCGCTATCTGTGGGATCGTTAACAAATTTACCCAATTCTGCTGAAGCAAGATGCTGCCAGGTTGATGACCAACCTCTTGAAGCCCTTGGATATATTCTAACGACCCCGACCATAGGCACACGTTCCCCGCTAGGGCCTGTCGTAAAAAGGCAATCTACAATGGGTATTTCTTGTGAGCTTTCTCGTGACATAGAGATTACTATAGCACTTAGTGGCCATTTTGTAAAGAGGTCTCTTGGGATAGGGTACTGATTTTTTTGACAATATATACTCTATAGGTTTGATATAGGAGACTTCTTAGTTTCTGACTCTTGGTCTTTCTTGACATCTTTTAGCATTCGTGCGAATGTATCTGTATGCGTAGTCGTCAGGTTTTTCTCCCAGTTTTTTTTGTGGGTATTGGACTGTGTTTTTTGCTCCTCTTTTTTTCACTTTTTGGCTGGTTGGGATTTGTGACAGATAGCGTGAGTTGGGGAGTTTTTGGAGCAGGGAAAATTTTTACTGTACCCTTCACCATCTTTACATCTGCAAATCAAAATCAAATAGATAATCTCAAAAAAGAAAATGCAGCGCTTCGTTTATCACTTGCTCATGATGCTGTGATACAGGCTGATAATACGGCGCTTCGTGATCAGTTTCAACTAACGACTCCTGCTCCTCAGAAATTGTTGCCAGTGCAAATAGTAGGACGTCCAAGTACTATCCCCAATGTTTCATTTCCAGAATCAGTTATTATTGACGCGGGGAAAAGTCAGGGAATAACAATAGGCATGGCAGTTGTCTCTCAAAGTAGTATTGCGGGGACTGTTGCCCGTCTAACAGATAATTATGCGCTAGTGAATTTAGTGACCAGCAAAGCATCTTCTTTTGCCGGAAAAGATACCACAACAGGTGCCATTGGCGTTGTGAAAGGGCAGGGAAATGGGGAAATTATTTTTGATAACGTTTTGTTATCCGACAAACTCAAAATTGGAGACACCATTGTTTCTCAGGGAAGTCAAGATGCCTCTGGGAAAGGCTATCCTCCTGATTTAATTGTTGGAAAAATAACAGGGATTGAAAAAAATCCAAGTGCACTTTTTCAAATGGCCCGGGTCCAAACACTTGTTGCCTTTGACACAATTTCAAGACTTTTTATTTTGACAGGAAATTAATATGAAATGGTTTTTTTGGATTCTTCTTCTTTTTATTTCTCTGTGTCTAGAGGCAACAGTAGTGAAAGTGCCGTTAGTTTTTCTCCTTATTTTTTTGACTGCACTTTTTGTACGAAAAGAATGGATTTTTTTAGCGGCAATTGCATCTGGAGTTCTTTTGGACAGTGTAACCTTTCGTTTTCTGGGGGAAAGCAGCCTCTTTTTTATGTGTTTTTTAGGGATTCTTTTTGCTTATGAAAAAAAATTTGAAACCCAAAGTTTGGGATTTGTGATGACTGCTTTGGGAATTGGAACTTTTTTTTATGCACTTTTTTTTGGTGGAATACTGATAGCTGAGATTTTGATAGTGGAAATTTTAGGAAGTGTTGCTTTCCTTTTGCTTCAAAGAGTGATGTCTCGGAGTGAGTCTCATTTTGCATAAGCATGCTAATTTTAGTACAATAAAATTCTTATGCCACGTGATGGAATGGAGGCTGCATGGACACCGGGTAGACTGCATGAATGTCCTCAATTTGTGACAAAACCAAAAAAAGT
>Ga0134128_10005714_pt1 | contig 15071 bp, 8 predicted proteins | sample KB31754_FD_96462 | JGI IMG/M metagenome (GOLD analysis project Ga0134128, IMG submission 96462) | Terrestrial soil microbial communities with excess Nitrogen fertilizer from Kellogg Biological Station, Michigan, USA - KB3-175-4 | ecosystem: Environmental > Terrestrial > Soil > Unclassified ... | reverse complement strand
GTGCAGGGCTCATACGTGTACGTCGGCGTGACCGGCGGTACGAGCACCTGGACGCCTTCCGCGTCGAGCTACTCGAATCTGTCCGTGTCCTTCACCACTGGTGGGTCGCAGACGTCTGTGCAGGTATTCGTGCACGGCTGGTACGCGCAGCCCACCTACTACGCGGACGACCTCGCACTGACTGGACCGGCCGGGCCTACGCCCTCCTCCTCTCCGTCCGTCAGCCCGTCGCGCAGCCCGAGCCCGTCGCCCTCACCGTCAAAATCGCCCTCTTCCTCGCCATCGAGCAGCCCCTCCGCGAGCCCCACCGGGACGGTGTCCCCGCCGCCCAACGAGAACTGGCGCGTGGCGCCATACATCGACATCACCATGGCGAGCCCGACCCTGGCCCAGATCGAGCAGGCCACCGGCCAGAAGACCTTCACCCTGGCCTTTGTCCTCGGTGACAGCTCGGCCTGCGACCCGTCCTGGGGCGGCACCATCTCGCTGACCGACTCGCGAATCCTCGGCGAGATCAATGCGCTGCGGGCCCTCGGTGGCGACGTCGCGGTGTCCTTCGGCGGAGCGCAGGGCCCGTATCTGGAGACCACCTGCGCCGGCTCTTCGCAGCTCGCCGCCGCGTACGAGAAGGTCATCGACACGCTGAAGGTCACGCACATCGACTTCGACATCGAGGCCGCCACCAACACCGACATGGTGAACACCGCCATCGCGCAGGTCCAACGCGACCGGCCGGGCACCGTGGTCAGCTACACCCTCGAGGTCCAGGCCGCCACCTACGGCCTCACCCCAATCCTCGGCGTGCAGGTGCTGCAGAACGCGGTCTCGCACGGCGTGCAGGTCGGCATCGTCAACCCGATGACCATGGACTTCGCCCCGGACGGCGACTGGGGCACCTCGGTGATCGAGGCGGCGCAGTCGACGGAGGGTCAGCTGGCGAGCATCTGGCCGAACCTGAGCTCGTCGCAGCTCTACGCGATGCTCGGCGTGACCCCGATGATCGGCGACAACGACACCGGCCCGGTCTTCACCATCGCCGACGGGCAGCAGCTGATTTCCTGGGCGCAGTCGCACCACATCGGCCGGCTCGCGTTCTGGTCCGAGGGCCGCGACAACGGCAACTGCTCCGGCGGCGTCTCGCCGACGTGCAGCGGCATCTCGCAGTCCCTGTATCAGTTCACTTCCATCTTCCACGGCTTCACCGGCTGACCTCCTGAACGGCGCGACCCCGGGCGACGTGGGGCAGTCCGGGGTCGCGCCGTTCAGGAGCGCTGTGTTCCCTGAGCTTCCGTCAGGGCTTAAGCGGTGGGTACGTGGGGTCGAGCAGGTCGTTGTGCTGGAGGAATCCGTGCAGCGGAGTCGTCTCCGGGTAGTGGCCCCACTGGTGATCGCCCGGCACCTGGTCCGGCGTGGCCAGATTCGCGCCCAGCAGTTGGCGCTGGATCGGGTTGAAAGTCGCGAACTGCGGCGACTGGTACAACGCGTCGTTCTCATCCCGGCCATAGGACCAGCGGTGTGAGTAGGCGAAGAAGACCCCCTTGCGGGTGATCTGCGAGTAATTGTTCGTGCGGGTGTGCCAAAGCCGCCGGTCGAAGAACACCGCGTCGCCCGGATTCGCGCACACCTCGACCGAACCCGCCGGCTCCGGCCACGCGACGTCTCGGCGCGGCGGGCCGTCGATCCAGTTGCGCAGGTGGCTGCCGGGTACCACCTTGAAGTTGCCGCGCCCGGTTTCGGAGACGTCGGAGAGCCAGTAGGCGATCTTCACGGAAAGCCGCGGGCGCGGCTCGGTCTCCAGTTCGCGGTTCTGCCGGCCGCCGTCCTGGTGCCACTCGAAGCGGTACGGCTTCTCGATCCGGATCGGTGGATGCACGTCCAGGTGCGAGTGGTAGATGTGCACGTTCCAGCCGAGCATCGACCAGACCAGGGGAAACGTGTTCGGGTGGTCGATCAGGCCGACCGCTTCCGGGCAGCTGGCCACGGCGCTGAGCTTGTGCATCGAACCCTCGGGGGAGAGCCGACCGGCTTTCCGCTCCGCGGCGTATACGCGGTCGATGGCCTGCTCGTAGTACGCGACCTCGGACTCGCTGAGCGCTCCCCGAACGACCAGGTAACCCTCTTCCTCGAACTGCTCTCGCTGTTCCTTGCTCATCGGCCTAAGCGCCGCCGCCTGAGTGTCGGCCGTCATCGGGCCCCCTCCACACGTTTCGCCGTTTTCCGACCGGAACGCTCGTACCTTCGTGTGAAGATTGAGACCCCGGTTGTCTTAAAAGACGCTTCGAGTCGGCGGCAGGGTTCGGCGGTCCAATACGCAACTTTGTGCGCCCCGTCGCGGGGCAACCGAGCGCCCTTGTGCACCCCGTGCTCCTTTGCTGTCCTGAGCACAGGAGGGCCGAGCATGTACGACGTCGTACACGAAGCGAACACCGTGGTCGTCGGTGCCGGAGCGGCAGGATGCGTATTAGCCGCCCGGCTGAGTGAGGATCCCGCGCGTCGGGTGGTGCTGATCGAGGCAGGCCCGGATTACCCGACGCTTGACCAACTTCCGGAGGACCTGCGTGACGGATGGCGCTCCGCGGGCAGTCACGACTGGGCGTTGCGCGACGAGGCCACCGGCGCAGCGGTCGCCCGCGCGCGCGTCGTCGGCGGCTGTTCAGCCACCAATGGGACCATCGCGTTGCGCGGCACCGTGCGCGATTTCGACGGATGGGCGGCGCGCGGCAATCCCGGCTGGTCATACGCCGAGGTGCTGCCGGCTTTCCGCAAACTCGAGGACGACCACGACTTCGTCGACCGCTGGCACGGCCAGGGCGGCCCGCTACCGATCCGGCGATACCGCGCGAAGGAACTGACCACGGTCAACGCGGCGGCGTACGAGGCGGCGGCGCAAGTCGGATTCCCAGAGGTCGCCGACCACAATCGGCCGGGGACTACCGGTCTCGGGCATGCGCCGGTCAATGCGTTCGGCGGCGTGCGGATGAGCGCGGCGATGACGTACCTCGCGCAGGCGCGCGGCCGGCCGAATCTGGTGCTGCTCGCTGACGCGCTCGTTGACCGAGTGCTGATACATGACCAACGCGCGGTAGGCGTGCTGCTTGCGGACGGCCGGATCGTGCGCGCGGACCGCGTTGTGCTGGCGGCCGGAACGTACGGTTCTCCGGCGATCCTGCTGCGGTCGGGTGTCGGACCTGCGGACGAGTTGCGCGCGCTGGGTATCGGTGTGCGCGTTGACCTGCGGGGAGTCGGTGCGAATCTTCAGGAGCACCCGGGCGTCTCGGTGATCTGGCCGGTCGGGCAGCCGCAGCCGGACGGCCCGCGTTTCCAGGTCGTCGCGACGTGGCGCAGCGGCAGCGACGAAGAGGCCGACCACGACATGCAGCACGTCCCGGCCGGGACGCCGCAGCTGTTCTGGGTTTCCGCGTCGGTGATGACGCCGCGCTCACGTGGCACGGTCAAGCTCGCGTCGGCCGATCCGTCCGTGGCCCCGCGCATCCGTCTCAACCTGCTGCAGGATCCGCTGGACCTGGCGCGCATGATCGAGGGCGTGCGTTCGGCGCGGCGGATCGGTGCGCATAAGCCGCTGGCCGCTCTCGCATCAGGGCCCGAACAATGGGCCGGAGCGGGCATCGACGACGACGCTGAACTGGCGAACGCGGTCAAGGCGGCGGCCTGGACGTATCACCACGCGGCCGGCACTTGCGCGATGGGGCCGAGTCCCGCAGTCGGCGCGGTCGTTGACGCTAACGGAGCGGTGCACGGCATGGACGCGCTCACGGTCGCGGACGCTTCGATCATGCCGGTGATTCCGGCGGCGAACATCCATCTCACGACTCTGATGATTGCCGAACGCATCGCGGAACGCTTCGATTCAACGTAGGGGTTCCGTCCGGCTTCGACTCAGGTCCGGGCGACGAGTTCCTGCGCCAAAGCTCCTTCCAGCGCAGGCGAAGGCAAGGGCAGCAGCCGGGCGGCGAGCACCGCGACGTCATCCTCAGCGCCCTCCGGGAGGAAGCGACTGAGCACGGTGTCGAGCAGCATGTCCAGCGGGCGCTGCGGATCGATGTCGAGAGCGGTCAGTGCGTTGATGCACTCGTCGATGTCCTTGCCGCGCCGCTCGACCAATCCATCGGTATAGAACAGCAAGGTCGTGCCGGGCTCGAACTCGATGGTCGAGCAGCGGTAGCTGGTGCGCTCGCCGAGGACCGTGCCGATGCCGAGCGGCGGATCGACCGGCAGTTGCACGAGCGCGCTGCTCCCGTCCGGCCCGATCAGCAGCGGCGGCATGTGCCCGGCGTTGGCGAAACTGCATGTGCGGTGCACCGGATTGACGACCGCGACGACGCAGGTCGCAGCCCGGTCGAAGGCGAGCCCATCCGCGATCCGCTCGGCCTCGGTCAGGATTTCGTCGGGCGCGTCGCTTTGCAGGGCGAGGGTGCGCAGCAGCGAGCGGAACTCGCTCATCGCGGCGGCGGCCTCGAAGCCGTGGCCCATGACGTCGCCGACGACCAGCAGCGTCTTTCCGCCGGGAAGCGCGACCGTGTCGTACCAGTCGCCGCCGATCTCGATGTCCGCGCCGGTGGGCAGGTAGCGGCTGGCGCACTGCACGTCCGCGTGAGGGGTGCGCGGCCTGGCGAGCAGGGCTTGCTGCATGACCAGTGCGGTCTGATGTTCGTGGGCGTAACGCTTCGCGTGGTTGATGCTGGTCGCGGCGCGGCGAGCCAGGTCCGAGACCAGGTCCACGTCCTCCTGGGAGAACTCTGCCGATTCGCCGGCGCGGATGAGGATCACCGCGCCGACCAAGTCGCGTCGGGCGGTGAGCGGTACGCAGATCGCGGAGTGCATGTCGAGCTTGCGGTACAGCGCCACGTGGTCGGCATCGGGCGCGTCGGCGGCGAGTTCGCTGTCGCTCGGCAGGTTGGAGATCACCGGGCGTTGCTCGGTAAGGCAGCGAGCGACTGCCGATGAAGCCTGCGGAACGATGACGGCCCCGGCCGCGCCGAAGTACTTGGCCGCCTTTCCGAGCCTGGGCGTCGTGGTCAGCGCGACCCTTCGCAGCCGTAGTGCTCCGCGGGCCGGCAGCACTCCGGGGGCGCCGTCGACGTCGAGTACGTCCACTGCCGCGATGTCAGCGAGCCGGGGTACGAACAGCCGGGCCAGTTCCTTGCAGGTGTGCTCGACGTCGAGGGTGGTGCCGATCCGGGTGGCCGCCTCGTCAAGCAACGCGAGCCGGGTGCGGGCCGTGTCCAGCAACTGGCGCACTCGGTAGGTCTCGGTCACCTCGATGATGACCGCGACGATGCCGAGCACCGTGCCCGACGGGTCCTCGAGCCGGTGATAGGCGTTTATCCACCAGCGAGTCTCCCCGGCGGGGTCGGCTGGGGTGCGGCCGGTTGCGGTGGCGAACTGCGGGCGGCCGTTGGCCAGCACATGGCGCAGCACCTTCTCCAGCGGCTCATAGTCCAGGTCGGGCAGCACGTCGGGCACGCGCTTGCCGAGGTGATCCGCAGCGGCGACGCCGTTGAGCGCGGCCAGCGCGTCGTTGACGTACAGGTAGCGCAGGTCGGGATCGAGGACGCCGATTCCGGCCCCCGAGCCGTCGAGGATCGCGCGGGTGACGCGGTAGTCGTCGAGGACGGACGGCAGCAGCGCGGCCGCGCCGATTCCGCCGGCCAGCAAACCGTTGACCAGCTCGCGCGCCCGGGCATAGCTGAGCACCGGGCCCTCTGTAGGCTGCGCGGCCTGCACGGCTGGCCCTCCCGGCTCATCGAGACACAGCACAGTGCCTGTGATTCTGAGACTTACATATTGGATGATTCGGCTCAACCGGGCGAGTGCGCGCGAGCGTGTTTACCTCTGGTGAGTCCCCGTTCACTGACCCGAACGGGTGAAGTCGGCGCAGGGTTCAGTCCCTTCGCGCGCGTCCTTCCGGTTGGACGAACCGTGAGCAAGAGCTTTGTGGCTAAGGCGGGAGCCGTGTGCGCCGTCGCCGTCGTTCCGGGGATCCTTTCGGCGGGAACCGCGGTCGCGGCGGCCGGTTTTCCGGGAACGGTTCAGGCGCGTGCGGCGGCCGCTAGACCCGGCCTGCTGGCGGATGGTGACCTCAACCGGAGCGGCGGTGGCGACGAGGGCGGCAGCGGCGGCCTCGCGTGCGTCGCCAGCCCGCGTCCCGCGACGAGCATCCCGGCCATCCCGCCGAGCCACGCTGCGTCCGGACCACCGGCATCGACTCCGGCCGCCACTTCCCCGAGCCGCTCCATCCCGCAACCATCGTCGCCGACCGCCCTCGCAGTGGTCCCGGTGGGCCACGTCGAACCCGCCGCTGCCTCTCCCAGCGCCCCAACGCCGACGCCAGCCGGCACTTCGCCCTCGCCTGCTTCCTCGCCCGCGGGCCTCAAGAAGTCCCGCGGACTGCTTCCGCTGATGGCTCGTCACCTACGCCACCATCTGCCCCTTCTGCTCGTGTTGTTGCTGGTCGCCGTCATCCCGGCGGTGCTAGCTATCACCCGGCGCAACGGCTCTGCCACGTCCCGCTGAATTTGCGTGACACGAATTATTGCGCGACACGCAAGTTTCAGTTATCGTCGAATACATGAACGAGGATCACGGGGGCTCGGGCGGCGGCGCGCCGGATCAGCCCCGAGATAAGTCGCCGGGCTGGCACGGGGAAGCGAAAACCGGTCTGCGCGAACGCAAAAAGCTGGCGACCCGGCAGGCGCTGACCGCCGCGGCCATGCGGCTGGCGCTCGAACATGGCTTCGACAACCTGCGGGTCGAGGACATCGCGCAGGCAGCCGGCGTATCGCCGCGCACCTTCAACAACTACTTCTCCAGCCGCGAGGCGGCCATCTGTGCCGCGCGCGTCGACCAAATGCAACGGCTCGCCGCGGCGGTACGCGCCCGGCCGGCCGAGGAGGCGCTGCTCGACGCGATCATCAACACGGTCAGCGAGCATCCGCGTGAACCGGATCGCGCCGAGTTCCTGATGATCCACTGCAATCCGTCCCTGCGCGCCGAGTTCCTGCGCACCGCTGCCGAGACCGAGGCGCCGCTGATCGAGGCGATCGCCGAACGTACCGGGACGGAACCGGGGCACCTGCTCCCGCAGGTCGCCGCGGCAGCCGTGTTCGGCGCTCTGCGCGCGGCCCTTCAGCAGTGGCTACGCAGCGAGCAACCGTCGCCGTACCACCTGCTGCTGTGCGACGCGCTTAATCAGTTGCGCGCACTGGCCGTTTCATCGCAGGCTTCTGCCCCGGAGCGCGCCGCTCCCGTCGAGACTTTCTCCGCCGACCCCGCCTCGGAACCTGAGCCGACCGCTGTCAGTCCTGTCAGCGGCGCGTCAGCGGAGCGGGCCACCATGGGTGGCCGAGCAGCCTGACCATCCCTCGGGACCGGTCGCCGCCGTGCCCGCCACGAACTGAGAGTTATCCGTGCTGATCAAGATTCTGCGCGTCTTCCTGCGCCCTTATGGAAGACCACTGGCGCTGATCGTCGTGCTCCAGCTCGCATCGACGATCGCCACGCTCTACTTGCCCACTTTGAACGCCGACCTCATCGACAACGGTGTGGTCAAGGGGAACACCGGCTACATCATGAGCACCGGTGCGATCATGCTCGCCATCGCGCTCGGCCAGATCTGCTGCTCGATCGGCGCGGTGTTTTTCAGCGCCAGGACCGCGATGGCAGTCGGCCGCGATCTGCGCGCCGCCGTGTTCACCCGGGTCCAGGACTTCTCCGCCCGCGAGGTGGGCAAGTTCGGCGCCCCGTCGCTGATCACCCGCACCACGAACGACGTGCAGCAGGTGCAGATGCTCACGCTGATGTCGTTCACCCTGATGGTCGCCGCGCCGATCATGTGCGTCGGCGGGATCATCCTGGCGCTGAACCAGGACGTGCCGCTCTCCAGCCTGCTGTTGGTCGTCGTCCCGGTGCTGGCGGTCGCGGTCTCGCTGATCATCTCCCGGATGCGGCCGCTGTTCCGGTCCATGCAGACCCGGATCGACAGCGTGAACCGCATTCTGCGTGAGCAGATCAGCGGCATCCGCGTGGTGCGCGCCTTCGTGCGCGACACCGCCGAACGCGGCCGGTTCGACGAGGCCAACACCGAGCTGCGTGACGTCTCGCTCGGCGTCGGGCGGCTGATGTCGATGATGTTCCCGACCGTGATGCTGGTGATGAACCTCTCCAGCGTCGCCGTGATGTGGTTCGGCGGACACCGGGTCGCCAGCGGCGGCATGCAGATCGGCGCGCTCACCGCCTTCCTCAGTTACCTGATGCAGATCCTCATGGCGGTGATGATGGCCACCTTCATGTTCATGATGGTGCCGCGCGCCGAGGTCTCCGCCGAACGCATCAGCGAGGTGCTGGGTACCGAGAGCAGCGTGGTGCTGCCCGGAAGCCCGGTTCCGATCGGCGTCCTGCGCGGTCATCTTGAGTTGCGCGACGTCGAGTTCCGCTACCCGGGTGCCGAGGAGCCGGTGCTCAAGGGCATTAACCTGGCGGCCACTCCGGGCGAGGTGACCGCGGTCATCGGAGGTACCGGAAGCGGCAAGACGACGCTGCTCAACCTGATCCCCCGGCTGTTCGACCCGACCGGCGGCACGGTCCAGGTCGACGGGATCGACGTGCGTGACCTGGACGCGGCGACGCTCGCCGAGGCGGTCGCCCTCGTACCGCAGAAGCCGTACTTGTTCAGCGGCACGGTCGCCTCGAACCTGCGCTATGGAAAGCCGGAAGCGACCGATGCGGAACTCTGGCACGCGCTGGAGGTCGCGCAGGCCAGGGACTTCGTCGAGGCGATGCCGGAAGGCCTTGAGGCGCCGATCGCGCAGGGCGGAACGAACGTTTCGGGCGGTCAGCGCCAGCGTCTCGCGATCGCCCGCGCCCTGGTGCGCCGCCCGGACATCTACCTGTTCGACGACTCGTTCTCAGCGCTCGACTATGCCACGGACGCGGCGCTGCGCGCGGCGCTTACCCGGGAGACCGCGGCCGCAACCGTGGTGATCGTGGCGCAGCGGGTCAACACCATCCGGCACGCGGACCGGATCATCGTGCTCGATCACGGCCGTGTGGTCGGCGTCGGCACCCACCAGGAATTGATGCATGACGTGGACGGAACGTACCGGGAGATCGTGCTCTCCCAGCTGACCGAGCAGGAGGCCGCGGCGTGAGCGGGCAAGCGGGCAATAACGCCGGAGGCGGCGAGATTGACCGCCCCGGCGGCGGGGGCGGAAACGGAAACGGTCCGGGTGGTCCGGCCGACGCCGGCGGTCCCGGTTCTACCAACGGTTCAAGCGTGCCGGTGAGTCCCAGTACTCTGAGCGGCCCTGGTCCGGTCAACGGCGCTGCTTCAGTCAACGGCGCAGCCTCTGCAAACGGCTCTGCCGAACCAGGCGCGGCCGCGGGCGTCGGCGAGCGCGCCGTACCCAAGCGCGGTCCCGGCCCCGCGCCCGGCGGCTTTCGCGGCGGACCCGCGGCGTTCATGGGCGGCCGGTCCACCGAGAAGTCGCTCGACTTCAAGAACTCCGGCCTGCGCCTGCTGCGCACCATGCGGCCCGAGCGCCCGCTGATCGTGCTCGGCCTGCTGGTCGGCGTCATCTCGGTCGGGCTCAGCGTGCTCGGCCCGAAGGTTCTCGGCCACGCCACCGACCTGATCTTCGCCGGGGTGATCAGCAAGCAGATCCCGCCCGGCGTCACCCAGGCCCAGACGGTCGCCCGGCTGCGCGCCCAAGGCCAGAACAACCTGGCCGACCTGATCAACTCGCTGCATCTGACTCCTGGCAGCGGAATCGACTTCACGCACGTCGGCCAGGTGCTCGGTAGCGTCGCGCTGATCTACGTCGGCGCCTCGCTGCTGATGTGGCTTCAGGGGCGGGTCACCACCACGATCGTGCAGCGCGCGATCTACCGGCTGCGCGAGCGGGCCGAGGCGAAGCTGGCCCGGCTGCCGCTGAGCTACTTCGACCGGCAGCCGCGCGGCGAGGTGCTCAGCCGGGTCACCAACGACATCGACAACATCGCGCAGAGCATGCAGCAGACGCTCAGCCAGGTGATCATCTCGCTGCTCACCATCGTCGGCGTGCTGGTCATGATGTTCTCGATCTCCTGGCTGCTGGCGCTGATCGCGCTGATCACGGTGCCGATCTCGGTCTACGTCGCGGCCAAGCTCGGCAAGCGGGCGCAGCCGCAGTTCATCAAGCAGTGGGCGACCACCGGCAAACTCAACGGCCACATCGAGGAGATGTACACCGGCCACTCGCTGGTCAAGGTGTTCGGCCGGCGGGCCGAGGCCGAGGAGCGCTTCCGCGAGCACAACGAGGAACTGTTCCAGTCCAGCTATCGCGCGCAGTTCGTCTCCGGGCTGATCCAGCCGGCGATGTTCTTCATCGGCAACATCAACTACGTGCTGGTCGCGGTGGTCGGCGCGCTGCGGGTGGCCTCCGGCGCGCTGTCCATCGGCGACGTGCAGGCGTTCATCCAGTACTCGCGCCAGTTCACCCAGCCGCTGACGCAGGTGGCCAGCATGGCGAACCTGATGCAGTCCGGGGTGGCCTCGGCCGAGCGGATCTTCGCGCTGCTCGACGCCGAGGAGCAGAGCCCCGAGCCGACGGCGCTGCGCCTGCCGGCCCAGGTGAGCGGCCGGGTGAGCTTCGAGAACGTCTCGTTCCGGTACGAGCCGGAAAAGCCGCTCATCGAGGACCTGTCGCTGAGCGTTGAGCCCGGCCACACGGTCGCCATCGTCGGTCCCACCGGTGCGGGCAAGACCACCCTGGTCAACCTCCTGATGCGCTTCTACGAGGTGACCGGCGGGAAGATCACTCTCGACGGGATGGACATCGCGCAGGTCTCGCGGGAGGACCTGCGCTCGAAGACCGGCATGGTGCTTCAGGACGCGTGGCTGTTCGGCGGCACGATCGCGCAGAACATCGCCTACGGCGCGGAGAATCCGTCAATGGAGCGGATCATCGAGGCTGCGCAGGCGACGCACGTCGACCACTTCGTCAGGACCCTGCCGGACGGTTACGAGACCGTGCTCGACGACGAGGGCGGCAACGTCAGCGCGGGCGAGAAGCAGCTGATCACGATCGCGCGCGCCTTCCTCGCCGAGCCGGCGATCCTGATCCTGGACGAGGCGACCAGCTCGGTCGACACCCGGACCGAGGTGCTGATCCAGCGCGCGATGAACAAACTGCGCGCGGGCCGCACCAGCTTTGTCATCGCGCACCGGCTCTCCACCATCCGCGACGCCGACCTGATCCTGGTGATGGAGTCGGGGCAGATCGTGGAGCACGGTACCCACGACGAACTGCTGGCGAAAGACGGCGCTTACGCGCGGCTCTACGCCGCTCAGTTCGCTCAGGCGGTGGCCGAGATCGACTGAGCCGGCGTTGACTCAGTGATCAGCGCTGGCGGGGTAAACGCTGGCGGGGTAAGCGCTGATTGGGTAAGCGCGGATTGAGCACACAACGAGGCCGGGTATCCGGATCGCGTGGCTAGTTTCCACCCGACCCGGACGCCCGGCCTCGCGCCTCCCCCTGATCGAGGAGGCCCTGCCGAATCAGCCTTCGTCTATCGATTCGACCAGGACCACTTCGAACTCTTCCACGCTGCGAACCGTCGAGTGCGCCTTGCCGACGGCCTCGTCGCGCAGCTGCGCGACCGGGGCGCGCGACTGGGCCAGCGCCGACCGGTCCTGGTAGATCACTCCGATCGCGGAGCGGCCCGCAGAGCGGTTCATGAACATCGCGATGCCGATCACCCCCGGGATCGCCTTCAGCCGGTCCATGACCATGCCGCGCATGGTCTCGGCGGCCAGGTCGGCGTCCATTGGGTCGAACTCCATGCGGCTCTGCCGCATGCAGGCGCCGGAGGGCGCCCGCTCGGGCCGCGTTGCGGCGACCACTTCCCAGTTGTCTACCGTCATCGCCGAGGCGAATGGATGCAGCAGTTCCGCGCGCCGCGAATGCAACGCGGCGTCGCTGTCCTGCCTGGCTTTCTCGCTGTCCCACCACGTGCCGATCGAGAGTTTGCCGAGCTCCCGATCCACGAACAGCCCCATGCCCCGGTAGCCGGGCTGTGCGGCCAGCAACATGCGGCCCTCGCTGCTGAGCGCTTCAATGGCCGCGTCGATCTGCTGCGGATCGCCCACCGCGTAAACAGTGCGCACGAACATGGCACCTCCCAAGAGTTTTGGGCGGATGGCAAGAGTTTTGGGCGGATGGACAGGACGCAGTCTTGTCACCGCCATGAGGGGCGACAATAGGCTATCCGGGTGGCGTCGCGAGCACGCAGGGTTACTATCGGGCCCTGATATGCCGCCGGTCGGAGCGCCGCCGGGCCAAGCGGATGGGCTCGGCCCGACGACGCACCGGGCAGCGCTATAAATCGTTCGGGATCACGTCGCTAGGGCAGGCTCCACTGCTGGTTGGCGCCGCCTGCGCAGGCCCAGATCTGCGCCTGTGTCCCGGACCCGCCCCAGCCGGTGTCGTCGAGACATTTGCCGGATTGCGGGTTCAGATACTCACCATTGGACTGGTGCTGCCAAACCTGCGCGCCGGTCCCATTACAGCCGTAGAGCTGCACGAGCGTTCCGTTCGCGGTCCCGCCACTGGACACGTCAAGGCACTTACCCAGCGACTGCAGCTGGTTGCCGGAAGTGAGCGTCCAGGACTGTGCACCTGTCCCGTTGCAGGTGTAGACCTGAACTGGGGTGCCGTCTGCGCTGTTCGCCCCGCGCACATCCAGGCAGAGCCCCTGGTAGCCGGTCACCGGGCCGGGCCCATTACCGCCCCCGCCGGTGCCGCTGCCCGGCGTGCCGCTCCAGGTGAACGTCGCAGACGTCGCATTCGGCAGCGAGTAGCTGAAGGACTCGTTGCCCCAGTTGACCACCAACTGCTGGGTGCTGCCGCTCCCGTTGTACGCGACCAGCGCCTTCGAGCCATCCGGGTTGATCCACGCCACGTTCGGCACGGTCGAGCTGGCCGTCGAGTCGATCCGGTACGCGCCTGGCTTCACGAACTTCGTGAGCTGACCCGTGTCGTAGTACTCGACCGTGTAGTCGACCTGCCCGCTGCGGCTGTCGCCGTTGTGGACCGTGATCAGTCCGGTGCAGGTGCCGCAGCCGCCGTTGTGCGGGCCCATGTTCTGGTCGACCGCCAGGCTCCACTTGACCACCGACTGACCCCAGTTGCGGGTGTAGTCGATGATGTTGTTCATGTCCTCGTTCTGCTGGTTGGCGATCCAGGTGCCGCCGGAGTGCTCGGTGTCGAACTGGCCGATATTCGGGTACTGATTGTGCACCGTGGTCTGCTCGCCGGCGCTGCCCTCGTCGTAGCCGTGCCAGGCGACGCCGCCGAACAGCGGGTCGTTGCGCACCGCCGCGTCATCAACTTCCTGCTGCGCGTAGCCGCCGTAGCTGCTCCAGTTCCAGTCCAGCGCGAGGTCCTTGGCGGTCAGGCCCGCCGCGTGGAAGGCCGGCAGCAGGTCGGTGGAGGTGAAGTAGTCCAGGCCGTTGCCGTTCCAGTTCATCGTCGGGTACGTCGATCCGTCGCAGCATCCTGGTTCGTTCTGCGCGGACACGTAGTCCACGTGCACACCCTGCGCTTGATACGCCTGCAGAGTCTTGACGAAGTACTGCGCATAGGCGGGGTAGTACTGCGACTGCAGGTAGCTGTGGCTGGTGAAGTTGTCGTCCGACTTCATCCAGGCCGGGGCGCTCCAGGGCACCATCATGAGCTTGAGGTTCGGGTTCAGCTGCTCGGCCTGCTTGGTCAGCGGCAGGATGTCGGTCAGATCGTGCGAGATGGAGAAGTGACTGAGGCCGGGGTCGCTCTGCCCGGCGGGCATGTCATCGTACGAATAGCTATAGCGGGCCAGGTCCGAAGCGCCCATCGGGTTGCGCAGGAAGTCCAGGCCGATGCCGTTGTTCGGGTCGAACAGGTTGGTCATCACGGCGTTGCGGGTGGCGGAGGAGAGCGCGCCGCTGCTGCCGAGCAAGTAGCCCGAGGTGTCGGTCATCGACGCGCCCGCGCCGACGAACTGCTGGTACTTGGTGTTCTCGTTGACTGTGACGGTGACCGCGCCGCCGCCGTTTCCGGAGCCGAACGTGATCGGGCTCTGCTGCTGCAGACCGCGCACCACGTTGCGGCCGCCGGAGTCGTTCGTCGTGGTCAGCCAGATGTTGACGGTCTCGCCTGCGGCGTGCGCCGGGGTGGCCAGCAGCAGTCCGCCGGCCGCGAGCGCGCCGCCGCAGCCGGCGACGATCAGGGTGCGCAGCCCGGCAGCACGGCCGAGCGGTAGGTTCGGTGGGGCCATGAGCTCTCGCCTTCCGGCCGCTGCGCCAGGCGGCCCGCAGGTGCGGGTGTGGGTGAGTGAAGTTGTGTCTGGACGGCGTCCGAACGAGCAGCCGCCGCCCTTAATTCGCGCTGTGATTTAACTCGTGGGCGATAATTTCGTCAAGGGACCCGGCATCCTGTGAACGGATGCGGCTGCAGAAAGGCGGGAAGCGACGGATGGCCGAGCGCGTCATGCGGACCGTGCGTGACCTACGGCGGTCGAACCGGTCAATGCTGCTGCGACGCCTCTACTTCGACGGCCCGCTCAGCCGCCAGGACCTGATCGACACCACCACGTTGAGCGCCGCCTCGGTCAGCAACGTCATCGGCGATCTGATCAACGACGGCCTGGTCGCCGAGGTCGGCTCGGTCGGGTCGGACGGGGGTCGGCCACGCATCCTGCTGCGCGTCGACGGCTCACGCTGGCATGCGATCGGCGTGGATGTCGGGGAGACGCGGGTTCTGGTCGAGCTGTTCACGCTGGACCTCGCCGTGCTCGCGCGCGCCGAATATCCGCTTCCTGACGGCTGCGGCGACGTGACGGCGGTGGTCGATCGCATCGATGCCGGGCTGCGCGGCGTGCTTAAGGAGAGCAGTGTCGATCAGGCGGCGGTGGCCGGCGTCGGGGTGGGGGTGCCGGGCGTCGTCGCCCGCGGTGCGGAGAGTGGCGGCCGGAATGGCGTGGTGGTGCACGGTCAGACGATCGGCTGGAACGCGGTTCCGCTCGAACGGCTGCTGCGC
>Ga0134128_10005713_pt1 | contig 15073 bp, 4 predicted proteins | sample KB31754_FD_96462 | JGI IMG/M metagenome (GOLD analysis project Ga0134128, IMG submission 96462) | Terrestrial soil microbial communities with excess Nitrogen fertilizer from Kellogg Biological Station, Michigan, USA - KB3-175-4 | ecosystem: Environmental > Terrestrial > Soil > Unclassified ... | reverse complement strand
TCGCCCGCGTTCGACCCCGGTCGGACGCCTTGGGGCTGTAGCTCAGCTGGGAGAGCGCCTGAATCGCACTCAGGAGGCCGACGGTTCGATCCCGTTCAGCTCCACGAAGGTAAGTCGCTGATGCGACTTCAGATTCCTCGACGGCGGACAGGTGGAACGCGGATGTGGCTGACCTCGACTGGTTCACATCTGGTTCACCTCACGATCGGGGCGTGGCTCTCTTGAGCGCCTGCCCTCTGTGCCGCGAGCCGCTGACCTCGATCGACATTCACCCGGGCGCCGACGTCCACATCTACACGTGCCGCCGGTGCGGGAAGTTCGAGGCCGACGGCAACGCGGTGAGCGCCTTCCGGAACCATGTGGAGGACGGCTGGCCGGGGAACAGCTACCTCCTGAGAGGCCGGGCGCGGAACGCGTCCGAGGAGGGTCGCGTCGAACGGTTCCACATGAAGGACTTCGGGGCGGCCCAGCGCGGCGAGATACCCGAGCCGGACGTGTACGAGAAGCTCCGCCTGATGCTCCGGTTTTTCGAGCGCAGGTCCACCCGGGTTGGCCAGTGGATCACGCCCGTGTCGTCAACCGACTACCCGGCCGCCTACTGCCGGGACGAGCACGAATGGACGCACCTGCTTACCGAGGTGGCGGTGCCCAAGGGCTGGCTGAAGCACGACCATACCGGCCAGCAATTTCACCTGACCTTCAACGGCGGCGAGTGGCTTCGCGAGAGCGCGCCCGCCCCAGTCCTCCAGCCGAAGGATCCCCACGTGTTCACCCTCCCCCAGCCGTTCTCACGCTACGCGAGCGAGGTCGCCGACTTCCACAAGGCCGGGCCGTTCGAGAGCAGCGTCTTCGTGATGATGAAGTTCCCGGGCCAAGAACTGCCCCCCGCGACCAACAAGATGCTCGAAACGATCCTCCGGACCGTCCGGGCAGAGCTGAGCCGCTACGGGTTGAACGCTCGGTGCGCCACCGATCGAACGTTCGGCAGCAGTCGACGGCTTTGGGACAACCTCTGCGTGTACATGCTGGGCTGCAGGTACGGCCTCGCGGTGCTCGAGGACCGCAGCGGCAAGGACGGGAAGGAGCTCAACCCGAACGTGACTCTCGAATTCGGGTTCATGAGCGCTCTCGGGCGCGACGTCGTACTGATGCAGGACGAGGGGTTCAGCAGCATCCGAGCGGACCTCCTCTCCACCATCCCCACCAAGTTCTCCATCGGGGCCGATCTCGTGGTCGACGAGCAGTCGATCCGGGCGGCGATCGACGGATGGATGGTTGATCTGGGACGGCCGGCAGCGCGTCGGCCCTGATCACCTGTCGGGCGCAAAAACTCCGTACGCGAGCATGAAGAGGTCGATTTCTCCGCGAAACAGGCCGATCGGGGCGGACAGCATCTGTGGCGTGCGGTTCCGGGCGTAGCCCTACCCCGGAGCACCGGGTCCGTGGTACGCAGTCCGGTGTTCGCCTTCAGCTACCTGATCGATCTCGTCTTGGCGGTCGCTGCGCCCCGCGCTGCTCTGGTTGCCGAGAATCTACTGCTCCGCCAGCAGCTCATCGTGGCCCGTCGCGGGGTCAAACGTCCTCGTCTCCGCCGATTCGAGCGATGGCTTTTCGGCGTGCTGGCGAGTCGCTCTCGACGCTTGCTCGACGCGGTCCTGCTGGTGAAACCGTCGACCGTCATCGGCTGGCACCGTGCCGCGTGGCGCCTCATGTGGCGATGGCGCTCGGGACGCCCTCCGGGTCGTCCGCCGGTCGACGCAGATCTCCGGGCGCTGATTCGACGGATCTGGCGCGAGAACCCGACGTGGGGCCAGAAGATCATCGCTGCGGAGCTCGCCAAGCTCGGTACAGCGTTTCGCCGCGCACTGTTGCCAAGTACCGCCCCGTTGGCCTGGACCGCCAGCGGGGCCAGCGGTGGACCACATTCATCCGCAATCACCTCCACGAAACTTGGGCCTGCGACTTCTTCGTCCTCGTGACTGGCAGGTTCCGCGTGCTGTATGTCTTCGTCGTGCTTTCCGTGGAGCGACGCGAGATCGTCCACGCGGGCGTCACCGCGAACCCCAGCGCGAAGTGGGCCGGACAACGCCTCGTCGAGGCCACCGCCGATGGCCGTCAAAGCCCGCGGTTCCTGATCCACGACAGGGACTCGATCTACGGGGCCGACTTTTGCCGGCGTGTCCGCGGGCTGGGGACCCGACTGCTCGCCACACCCCCGCGCGCCCCCAAGGCGAATGCCTATTGCGAGCGGGTGATCGGCACGCTCCGGCGAGACTGCTTCGATCACTTCATCGTTCGGGACGAACAGCATGCCGGGCGGGTCCTCCGCGAGTACTCGTCCTTCTACCAAGGTCGACCTCATCGCGGCCTTCGGATGCAGCCACCCGATGGTGCCAGGCACCTGGCCCCACTACGGTCGCCGCGCTGAACCCCGGTAGTCGCCGTCCCGGTCCTCGGCGGTCTTCATCATCGCTCCGCCTGGCGCAGGTACTTCGACAACGTGACGATCAGCGACCCACTGCCTCGAGCCCCCGTCAGCTAGCCGCGCTGGCGTAGCCCGAGCCGGGCGCCGTGGCGCCGTCTCATTTCGGCGGGGTCGAGACGGCGTAGATGCCGAACTTGCCGTTCACGGACTCGTACTTGTCGTTCTTGGTCTTCCTGAGGAAGAAGAGGTAGACGCCGCCGGGCGCGCAGCAGTCCGTGTTCAGCTCCGCGGCCGAGCCCTTGGTCAGCACTTCGATCTCGTCGGGTGGGGTCCCCTTGAGGACCTTATCCACGTGCACGCGCGCGTATTCGAGCGTGAGCACGCCGGACGCTTCCGACCGAGTCGAGACCGCCCGGCCGATGATCACCACGTCGGCAGAGTGGACCTTCTTCTCGAGCGGATACTCTCGCGCCACGTTTCCCAGCGCGACCGCTGCCATCGTCGAGAGCGAGACCACGATTGCGGTCGCGGCGAACGGTTTCATTCGCGAGTCCTCCTCATGGTACTTCTACGTGGTTCGGCTCCGCGGCGCGCTGACCCGCGCCGGCCTCCTGGGCTCGTGCTTTGTTCTCGTTCCTCACGGCGTTCCCGGTGTCCGTGACCCCGATCATCGGCACCGCGTGTCCCACGACCTCGTGCACCAGGATGTCGGCGGGATCGTCGCGCAGCGCGTGGCCGGCCGTGTCTTTGAGTCCTGTCAACGCATGCCCGGAGATCACCGAGTCGACGTTGCCGCTCGCCAGGGGTTGCGTGAAACCGTTCCCCCAGTCCACGTCGATATTGTAGGTGTGACCACCCGGCGCCGTGTAAGTGTTCGACTTCTGCAAAGTGATCGTCTTGTCGCTCGCGATCGCCGCGTCCAGCTTGTCGGCGAAGTAGGTGGAGTACTTGGTCGCATCGCCCGTGTTCTTTGTGCGAACCAGCTCGTTGTGTTCGTTGAACTTGTACATCCCGAGCGCGCGCGAGTTGATCAACTTCTCGAAGTAGGCCTTCTGAGCCGGATTCTTGACCACGACGGTACGGCCGGTCGGGTCGGTCTTGATGATCGGATTCCCCTCGCCGTAAGTGTAGAGCTGCAGGTTCACGGGGTTGAACAGTCCGCCGTTGGGGTGGCCGGTCACATAGCCGGTCAGCGCGGGATCCGTGCTCTGCCAGTTCTGCAGCTGCGGATCGTAGTAGCGCGCCCCCACGTAGTAGTAGCCGGTCTTGGTGTCGAGCTCCTTGCCCGTGAACTGGTAGGCGGGACGGAACGGCTCGAGGGCGTCGACGGTCTGCTCGTCCCAGGTCTCGCCGCTGCCGAAGTACTCGAAGTGCTGGATCAGTGACTGGTCCGACGCCGAGACGAACTCGGTGCTGTGCAGGTGGTCGGGGTGGTACCAGATCGGGTCGGGGTTGCTGAGCGAGTCGGCGTTGACCTTGCTCGCGATGCGCGTCTCGCCCGCGTAGATGTGCTCGGTGAAGAACGAGCCGTTTCGGATGGAGAGATACTGGTTGGGGTAAATGGTCTCGTTTCCGTCGACGAAGCTGTGCGTCCGCACGCCGTCGAATCGGTAGAGGTACTGGCCGACCACGGCCCCCTGGTCCTGGACCTGGCGCAGGCGGTCCTCCTCGTCCCAGGTCTCGGCCCGGTGGATCCCGTTGGCGAACGTCCAGCCTGTCTGGTTGCCGTCGAGGTCGTGGGAGAGGTCGCGCGGCGTGGAGACGTTCCCCTGTTTCGCCTCGTCGACGTGGCTGATCTGGTGCGGCCCCGGCGCGGCGTAGCTGTAGTTGAGCAGGTAGGTGGTCTGCGGCCGGGCCGGGCCGGGCGTGAAGGTGCCGCCCGTACCGCCGGTGTCCTGGAAGTCCTGTTGGTTCTTCTGCGTGACGTTGCCGATGCTGTCGTAGGCGAGGTCGATGCTGTGGCGCAGCCGGGTCGCCACGTGGTCCTGGTAAGTGCCGTCGGCGTGCGTGAGCTGGTAGAGCCGGTCGTAGTCGAAGGTGAAGCTGGTCGGCCCGACCACCACGCTCCCGTCGTTGGACTCCGACGGCACCGCGTTGGCGAGCGTCCGCACGTTACCCACGAGGTCGTAGGCATACTGGAGCCGCTGCATCGGCAGCGGGCCGATGTTCTGCGCCACCTGCACCGGATCGCGGTAGTCGGTGTTCACCTGCGACAGCCGTCGCGTGTCGGGCTCGTACGCGTAGGTGGTGGGAATTCCGTTCCCGAGCAGGAGGCGCGTCCGGTCGCCGAACTCATCGTAGCCGATGTGCTGGAGGTAGACGGTCTCGAGCGGCGGCTTGTTGGCCTTCGATACGCTGTTCACGCCGCGGGCGCTCGTCACCTCGCCGCCCCGGTCGTATCCATACCGCACCACCTCCTGGCCCGGACCGGGGAACTGCATCTGCAGCATGCGCCCGAAGCTGTCGTAGCTGTAGCTCATGGTGTTGACGTAGGGCTTCTTCGGCAGGCGCTCGTCCACGAACGTCGTCGTCTCCTGCACCACGTGGCCGAGCCCGTCGTAGAGCATGTCGGTCTCGCCCGATTCTTCGACGCGGGTCTTCACGCGCCCGGCCACGAATCCGTGGGCGGCCCCCGTCTCCGACGGAGCGCCGTAGGTGTACGTCACGTTCGGGCTGGTCGGGTAGACCACCTGCTGCAGGCGATCCGCGTTGTACACGTAGTTGATCACCTTGCCAGCCGCGCGCAGGTTCGCCGTCTCCTTCACGGCCTTGTTGCCGGCGCGGTCGTAGCGCAGCTCGGTCCGACCCGCGTCGGGGCTGGTGAGCGCCACCAGGTTCCCCACCGTGTCGTAGGCCGTCGTGGTGACGTTCTCGTTGGCGTCCGTGGTCGTCAGCAGCTGACTGAGCGGGTCGTATGCGTAGCGCGTGACGAGGTGGACGTCGTTGACGCCGCCGATGTCGTTCACCTCGTCCACCGCCACTACCTCTTCCCGCACGGACCGGAACGTGCTCCGCACCTCGCCGCGCGGATCCTGGACCAGCTTGAGCAGGTAGAGCGCCCCGTCGAGCGTGCCGAGCTGATACGAGGTGGTGGTCACCGCGAGGTTGCCGTGAGCGGCTGCGTCCACGGACGACGCGTCCGGCCGGCTGACCTGGCGCTCCCGCCCGAGCACGTCATAGGCGTAGGTGGCCGGGTTCTGCATCGCGATGTCGGTGGAGAAGTCGGTGCTCGCCGCGCGGAACGCCGGCTGCCCCTGCTGGAACACCCGCCCGCGCGAGTCGAACACCACCGCGCCGCTCACCGACATCCCGTCGACGGCGCTCCCCGAGCCGTCGTCGTGCGTGATGTCCTTCTTGGTCTGGATCACCCGCGTCAACCCGTCGACGAAGGCCACCGTCCGGATTCCCGGGCGCGCCGGCAGCGGATCGCCCGGGCGGCTCATCTCGGGCGGCGCGACGTCCTTGTGCGAGGTGGTGGCCGAGGCGGGGAGCAGCTCGACGAACCCCGCGGGGTCGTGCGGTTGCTCGGAGTAGTCGAACACCAGGCTCGGCGTGGTGGGGACTCCGTTGGCGTCGAAGTCCAGGGCCCCGAACACCTGGGTGGGGCGACCGAAGTCGTCGTAGCTCGTCCGCTCTTGCGACCCGTCGATGTCCGTCACCGCCGTCGGCAGGCCGAAGCGAAGGTCGTAGCTGGCCGTGGAGAAGTAGCCGAGCGAGACGTCGCTGTTGGTGATCCGGTAGGTCTCGGCCACCGGGTCGTACTGGTACGAGAAGGCGTGCCCCTCGGGACCGACGGCGCTGGTGACGTTGCCGAAGCCATCGTAGCCGAGCGTCCAGGTGGCCAGCGCCGGCGCCTGCTCCGTACGCGGCGTCCCGGTCGCCGGATCCTTGCCGCCGGCGATCGTGTCGGTCACGGTCTGGGGCTTCCCGGTCGGGAAGTAGGTGGCTGTTCGCTGGCGAAGCAGCGCGCCCCCCGTCTGCGTCTGCCCGGTGCGGGCGGTGATCGCGCTCGGCTTGGTGACGAGGTGGGCGGCGTCCGGCTGGACGTAGTCGATGTGATAGTTGAAGTCGTCGGTCGGGTCGGCGAAGTCGACGTCCCCCACGTCGACCAGGTCGGTCAGGTTGCCGCTGGTGTCGAAGGTCCGGGTCTCCTGGTGGTGCTTGGAACGGTTGCCGGGATCGGCCTCCAGCCAGAAGGTGTCCTTATCGCGCGGCGCCGGGAACAGGGTGCCGGTCCGCACCGGCTGCGTGGCGGGCGTGTCCCCCGATGGATCGGCGTAGCTGTAGGTCTCCTGCTTGAGGGTCTGCACCGTCGTGCCCGTGTCGACCTGGTTCCAGGCCGCGGCGACGACCAGCCCCTTCTGGTAGTAGTCGTGATTCAGGAACTGACGGGTGATCGAAGTTCCTTCGTTCGGGAAGCTGCTCTTCACGTCGCCGTAGCCGTAGTGCTCGCGCTCGGCGCGATCGTAGAAGCCGACCGCCAGGCCCGGCGTGCCCGGGGCCGAGTAGTCGATGGCCTGCAGCAGCGGCTGCGGCTGCGTGGCCGGCTGGCCGCTCTCCAGCTGCACGTTGGCCAGCGCCCACTGGTTCGTCGGCATGTCCACGACGGGCGACGCCTCATGGTCGACCCGGTTGCCCACGCGCTGGTAGTCCAGCGAGATGAGGCCCCCCAGCGGTCGGTGGACGGCGCGCAGCAGGTTGGTCTTCCCGGTCTGGTTCAACTTCACGTACACGTTCGGGTCGTGATCGATCTTCAGGACCTGATCGGGCTTACCGTCCCCGTCGACGTCCTCGAAGTTCATGTTCGAGCCGCCGTTGTCGCGCTGGTAGAAGGCCGACCCGCCCACGCAGACGATGAAGCAGACCTGGAAATGGACGCTCGCGCCCCAGCCCGTCATGCTCGAATAGCTGACGCCGTCCGGCGACGCCAGCAACTGCTCGACTGGCAAGCTGTCGTCCACCGTCCAGTTCGGGATCGACCACTGGGTCTCGGGTCCAAAGTGGTCACCGAGGTTCAGCTTGACCCGGAAGACGTCCTTCGCCTCGTCGGGCGAGCGCATCACCTGGTCGGGGAGCCCGTCCCCGTTCAGATCGACGAAGTCCACGATCCTGCGGGTGAGCGTGGCGTTCGCCCCACCGCCGGCGCCGAACACGTCGCCCGCGCTGACGCCCAGGCTGAGATCGTTGGTCTGCGTGTCAGCCCAGCGCACGGCGTTGGTGTTCGTGACGTCGCCGGGCACCAGGCCGAGCGCCCCCTGGATGACGTCGGAGGCGACGTTGCCGGAGCTGCTGAGAAAGCTGGCCGGCACCTCGGGGAGCTGCCAGCCGTCGGCCGACCAGAGCAGCTCCTTGCTGAAGCCGTAGCCGAGGTTGAGTCGGACGCGCAGCCCGGCGTCGCCCGGCTGCTGGGAGACGTGATCGACCAGGCCGTCGCCGTTGACGTCGAGAAAGTCGACGCGGGTCGAGCTCACGCCGTAATCCGTGGCCCCGCTCACCGCCGCGGTGGCGACGGTCCGCGAGGTCTTCGAGCGGCTGCTCGCCATGTTGATCAGCTGCCCGATGCTCCCGAGATCGACGGCCAGACGCATCGACGCGTTGCTGGTCGAGCGGACATCATCGAAGCCCAGGTCGAGGTTCTGCCGGGGCGTGAAGGCGCCGACCCCGTCGTTGTACTGGACCGTCCCGGCCGAGACCGAGTCGGGGTACCGATCGCCGTTGAGATCGAGCAGGTCGATGTCGGTCGTCGAATCGCCGTCGTTGATGGCGGCGCTGATGATGGTGGCGTTCGCCTGCAGGTCGACGTTCCAGGTGTCGGACACGCGCAGCGCGCTGACCCCAGCGCCGGTTCCCGCCGCCGCGCCGGAGGTCGTCAGGCCGGGGTTGATCCGTCCCGCGGCCATGTATTCGCCGGAGCCGCGTCCGAGCCACATCGGAATCGCTCCCAGGTCGGGCCGCGCGGGAAGACCGAACGGCGCCAGCGTCGCGTAGAGGAACGAATTCGTGACCTTCGGCGTGGCGGTCACCTTGATCTGCGTCTCGTCGAAGGGCCGCGACCCGTTCCAGTCGCCGTAGAACCAGCGGTGATAGCCGCCCGACATCGGATCGCGCGCGTCCGTGATGGCGCCGTTGTTGTCGAGGTTCGGGTCGGGGAAAAGGATGTTGACGGGGGCCGGGTTGCCGCCGACGGTCGGCGTTCCGATCGAGAAGCCGCTCGACGCCTCGCCGTTGGGGAAGAAGGCCGTGAAGAAGATCTGGTCTCCCGCCTGGGCGCTCGGGGAGACGCTGATCGTCGCCGTGGGATTGAAAGCGTCCAGCTTCTGTTTGGCGAACAGTTGATTGACGCCCTGGACGAGCACCGTGATGGGGACGCCGCTCGTCGAGACGTTCCAGGACACGCTCTGCGTGCCGCTGGTCGACACCACGAAGCTGCTGGTGGGCGCTGGCGGGTCCGAGGTCCACTCGAACGCCGGGTAGAACACGCTGCTCGGCGACTGGATGAACCCGACCGGCAGCGGAAACTCGGGGAGCGGATCGGTCGGACCGATCGTGCAGAGCCCGGCCAGACAGACCGGGGGGGCGCAAACCGAGGCGCGGGTCGTGGGATCGATCCGGCAGTAGTTCTGATACGCCACCTCGACCGGCCAGCTGACGCTGGTGGGGTCGATCTGCGCGTCGGACGTCACCTGGAACGACAGCGTGTCCTCCGCCTGAACGTGCACGGTCTGCTGGAGCTGGTTGAGACAGAACGTACCGCTGTTGCCGGCCGGCTCGAACTGATCGAACTCCTCCACGACCGTGGTTCCACGCTTGTGGATGACCGAAGCGGTGATGTCGTCCGCGGTGGCCGTCTTGGTGAAACAGGGCGTCGCCGAGACGTCGCCCTCGGCGGTCGCCGTCCAGGGAACCTGGGGCATGCCCGCCAGCCGGAAGTCGTCGGCCTGGCTGAACTGGTAGATGGGCGCGCCGTACGGTTCGCGCAGCGACGCCAGATTGGGGACGACCCCGTAGGCGATGGTGAGCGACGAGACCAGATCGTCGAAGGACGGATCGGTGAGGCCGTCCACCTTGGTGTAGACACGATCGCCGGCGTTGACGGTCAGGGAGAGGCTCTGCGGGCAAGGGGAGAGATCGTCGCCTGCGAACGCGCAGGTCCAGCGCGGCGTGCTCTCGCCGTTGACGAACAGATCGGCGCGCACCCCGTCTCCGCCCGTCCTGGCCTTCGTGAGCGTGCTGTTGATGGTGACGGTTCCCGAGAAGGGGGCCGTCCAGCGGATCAGCGGATCAGCAGAGAAGAACGCCCCCGCCTGACCCGCCGCAGAGAAGCGATCCTGCCGGGTGAACGACACGCCGGAGAGCGAGAACGCGTCCCAGGACTGAGGCGCAGAGAGCTGCCGGTCCCCGTTGTTCAGCCTCACGTTGACAGTGCCGCTGTCCATCGTCACCACGTCCGGAAACCCGTCGCCGTTCATGTCCGCGACCACGGCGTCGTCCTCGGCGGTGTGCTGCGAGTAGCTGGCGCCGGCGCCGAACAGCCCGTCGAGCACTCCGATACTGCCGCCCACCGTCCAGCCCGAGCGGTTGGTGTGCCCGATCGAGCCGAGCCCCGGGAACGGCCCGCCCGTGAAGTGCGCGCTGGGGCCGACGCCGAGCAGACCGTTGAAGCTGGCGAAGCCGCCCTGCTGCACCTGATCGGGTAGACCGTCGCCGGTGGCGTCGATGAACATCAGATCGGGCGTCGTGTTTCCAGTGTCACCGCCCGCGCTGACGCTCGCCGAGAAGATGCCCGAGAAGCCGACGCCCACCGAACCGCTGCCGCCGATGAGCTCGTCGGTCGCGTGGTCGAGCCCGTTGTCGGCGCGCGGTGATGCGTCGGCGTTCTGCACCGGTCCCCAGGTGCTCTGGGGAGCGAACATCGCGTTGGTGGACGGCGCCGTGAAATAGTCGAACGTGTGCCGGTAGAGCTCGCTGGCGGGATCGGCAGGGTCCGATCGCAGCGCCACCGCGGAGAGAACGCTCTTGTTGAACGAGTCGCCGAGGTTCGGGTTGTACTCGAACTCGTACGCGCGCACCGGCGTCGTCCCGGACAGCACGCGGATCTCCACCAGTCGCCGCCGCGTGGCGACCGGGAAACCGGAGCGACCGCTCACCACCACGTCGGGACGCGTGCCACCGTCGTCGAGCGCGAACACGACGTGGTAGGCGGCCGACAGGCCTCCGTTCGACGTGTAGTCGATCTGCTGCGGATAGACCTGGTCGAACTGGTCCCCGTTGGTGAACGGATCGTGCACGTAGCTCACGGTCATGGTGTTGCCGAACGTGTCCTGCATGCTCTCGAGGTACCAGCGGAAGATGTTTCCCTGCGACGAACGCGGATCAGAGAGCCGCCCCGACTGCGCGCCGTACGTGAGCTTCGTGCCGTTCTTGTCGGTGACCTCCCAGTGGAAGCTGGTGGGATCGCCGCCGACACGAACGATGTGGTCGAAGTGGCCCTCCACCCGCCGGCGGAAAGAACCGTCCGGATTCTGCACCAGCATCGCGCCGTCGAGCAGGTAGGTCTCGCTGCCGTCGTAGCGGGGAACGCCGAAGCGGGTGTCGATCTCGATCGACGACAGCGCCACGTTCCAGCCCTCGCCGAGCCAGCCGTCCATGTTCACGCGATCGCTGTCGTACGTCAGCGCCAGATCGGGCTGGACGCCGTTGCGCCCCGCCGGCATCTTGAGGGGATAGCTCAGGTGCGCCGCGCCCGAAGCGTCCGGCTCCGGCGGTTCCATGAGCGCGATGTCGGCGCCCGCGTCGCCGAGCTTGATGTTCTTCATTCGGTTCGGGTCGAAGAGCTGGGCCGTCGGGTGGTCGGGCGTCGCCAGCGTCGCGCTGATGAAGTCGGTGAAGTGGCCGGTCATCGCCAGCACCTGCTCGCGCCCACCGGCGGTCCGCCCCAGGCTCACCCATCGGCCGTGCGCTTCGTCGTAATAGAACGTGTGCACGTCGGAGGCCGACATTCCCTCGGGGACGCGCCCCGGGTCCACCGGGAGCGTCATCCTCACCGGCCGCTTGAATACGAGGCCGTGCGGCCCGAACCGGTAGAGGCCTCCGCCCGGCGTCACGTTGGTCATGAGCCGCCCGAGCGGCGGTAGCGTCTCGGCGCCGAGCGGCCGCACGGTCACGCGCACGTCGCGATCCACCGCCCCCGCGGGCACCTCGAGGGTCGCGTCCCCGAACGACAGCGTGCGCGCCCGGCCCGGCGACACCACCGCGCCGTAGGGCGCCCCGACGTCCTCGACCGGCGGCGACGCCCCGGGCGCACGCGGGCGCGGCGGCTCGACGCAGGTATCCATCGGGACCGCCCGCGTCCGGCGCGTCCCGTCAGGGGCGGCCACCTCGAGGGCGAGCGTCCAGGGCTTGCCGCGCGCAACGGCGGGCTCGGCGACGGTGGCCGCGAAGCTGCCGTCGGCGTCGAGGGCGCCCGCGCGACGCTGGCCGTTGGCGGCCAGCCAGGCTCCGCCGAGATCGCCGGCGCCGCGCACAAAGCCACGCACGTAGGCCTGATGATCGATGCACTCGCCGTGCAGCGGGTACGCGATCGCCAGGTCGGAGGCGGCGTCGAGCGCGGGGAGCGACAGGACGCGCGCCTCCCCAATCCGCGCCGTCCCCTCCCGGTCCCCTTGCAGGGTCACCGTCACCTCGCGGGCGGGCGGGAGCGCGCCCCCGAGCGGCACGCTCTGCCAGCCGGCGGGCAGTCCGGCGAGGTTGATGTGCACCTCGCCGCGGCTGTGCGTGCTCCCGTCGTGAGACGAGACCCGGAGCGCGCCCTCGGCGGGCTGCTGGAGGTAAAAGGTGAAGTAGGCGGGTTGCGCCCCCGGTGCGGACGGCAGTCGCGCCGTGTGCAGCCCGCGCCCACCCAGCGCCGTGTCGCGGTCACCGTCGTCGAGCGGCCCGCGGTCTCCGGCGCCGGCCTCGCCGGCCGCCGGCGCACCCACGATGCGGACGCGTCGGACCCGGTACCCAAGACCGTCCTCCGCATTCGACGGCTGAAACGTGACCGTGTTTTCGCCGCGGCGAAGCCACCCGGGCGCGATCTCCTCGACCTCCGTCCCTCCGAGCCCGCGCACGCCGGCGCGATAACCGTTCCGCAGCAGGTGGCCGTTGATCGACCGTGAGGCCCCGGTCCAGTGCGCGAGGCTCTCGAGCTCGTAGACCAGGAATGTGCGGCCGAGCAGGGCCGGATCGCGATCCAGTCGGACGGTGAACGTTCCCACGCTGGGCCCACCCGTGGCGACGCGCGCCACCTCCGCCTCGGCCTGAGCGCCGTCGGCACGCACGGCATTCGCGGGCGTCGCCGTGACCAGCAAGTCGGCCAGCGGCGCCTCGCCGATCGCCTCGCGGGCGGGACCGAGCACCCACAGCCGCAGCTCTCGGAGCTCGGCACCGCCATCGCCGGCCGTGAGCGCCACGACCAGCGATGTCCCCGGCGTCGCCGCGGCCGGCGTCACCTGTTCCCACCTGCCGGGCGACAGCGCCAACGCGCGCGGCTCGAGACCTGGCACGACGCGGGGTTCGGCTCCGTCCCCGACGTAGGCGCCCACCGTGGCCGGACCGGTCCCCGCCAGAGAGACCCCCACCAGAGTCCGCGTGGCGCCGAGATCGATGCGCACGCGCTGCTGCTGGCCTGGCGCCAACCGGAGCGCGGTGCGCGCGTCACCGTCGAACAGAACGCGCGCGGCTCCCGGGTCGGCCGCGCCGTCGAGGCCCGCGCGACGCGGCAGCCAGAGTGTCGGCAGCATCGCGGGCGCCTCCGCGGCGCCCGCCGGTGGCGAACCAGCCGCGGCCGGTTCGGGCGGCGGTGCGACCGGCATCCGCAGCGCGTCCGGAACCGCGCCCCCTGGCGCCGTCGGCCCCGGATTTCCTCGCGCCGCCGCCATCGCCGCCGGCGCGATCGCGCTCGAAAGCATCAGCCCGACCCCAACAGACGCCGTCAACCGAAGGCCAAAGGACTTCGAAGAACCCCACCCTTTCATCTCCTACCTCCGCGCAGGTTTTGACTGCGAAGAGCTGGCTTCCCCCCGGACCAGCTTGACGCCGAGCTTTCTTCGCACCCGCAATGAAAAAGATCAAGCGCAAAGCCCTTTGCAGCCGAACTGTCACCACGATTTGGGTGCCCACTTGCTCGGTCTCGGAACCCAGCATTGCGCGCAAGAGCAATCAATCCACAACCTTCGACGATCTTCCCCAGCCGGACGTTGAACGGCGGCGCGGGTCAGCCGCGCGCGCAAAATCGTGGACGAGAGTTGCCGGCGCCGAACGCCTCGAGCCCGGGCAACGTTTTCGCATCGGCGTCCTTAATGCTTTTGCGTGTGCGACTTTGCGCTCGTGTCCTCGCGCGGTCCGCGTGGGAGTTGACCCCGTCGAACCGGAGCACGTACCCAGATTCCGAGCGACGCAATTCATGAACCCGCGGGTTCACGCGATCTGGGCGAATGTCGCCCTCGGTTGAGAGACGCCGATTGCGCTCGGACGCTCGGGTCGAGCTCAAGGTCGTCGCGGCCTGACCCTCAAGTCAGGCCGCCTGAGACCGGCTTCCTAGTAGAAGTAGAGCTCGGCGGTGTCCCAGCCCATGCTCGAGCCGTCGGTCCCGCCCGCCATCAAGACCGAGCGGTTGGTGAGAGCCGTGGCGCTTTGAATTCCGCGCGCGTCGACCATCGACCCGGTCGCCTTGAAGGTGTTGGTGGTGGGGTTGTAGATCTCGGCGTTCGAAAAATAGGTCTCGTCGAAATTGAAGCCACCCGCGATGAGCACCGTCCCGTCCGCCAGCAGCGTCGACGTGTGCGCCTCGGTGGCGACGAGAAGCGAGCCCGCGGAGGAGAAGGTCCCGGCGGTGGGGTCGTAGATCTCGGCGCTGCCGGAGGCCGGCGAGCTGCCCCACGGGCCGCCACCAGCGATCAGCACCTTTCCGTTCGCGAGCAGCGTCGCCGAATGATCCTCGCGCGCGGTCTCCATCGCGCCGGTGGGTGAGAAGGTCCCGCTCGCGGGATCGTAGAGCTCGGCGCTGGCGAAGGCGTTCGGGGGGGTGGCCATCCCGCCCGCGACCAGCACCTTGCCGCTCGCGAGCGCGGTGACCGTGTGGTAGTAGCGGGCGGCGCCGAGGGACCCCGTGGCGGTGAACATCCCGGTGGCCGGGTCGTAGATCTCCGCGGTCGCCGTCGTCTGGTCGGTCGCGTTCTGGCCACCCACGATGAGGACCTTCCCGCCCGGCAGTACGGCCGCCTCGGCGCCGTTGCGGGGGATGACCATGGAGCCCGCCGACATGAACGTGCCGGTGCTCGGATCGTAGATCTCGGCGGACGCCAGAAAAGTGGTGCCCACGCCGCCGGCGATGAGAACCGTCCCGTTCGAGAGCAACGTCGCCGTGTGCGCCTCCCGATCGGTGATCAGCGGCCCGGTCGGGGAAAAGGTGCCGCTCGTGGGATCGTAGATCTCCGCGGTCGGGTGGACGCCGTTTTCGTCCTGGCCGCCGCCCGCGATCAGGACCGTCCCGTTCGGCAGCAACGTCGCCGTGTGGTAGCGACGGTACTGGCCCATCATCCCGGTCGCCACGAACGTGTTGGGCGTCGGCGAGGTCCCCGCGCCGCCACCGACGCCAGAACCGCCAAC
>Ga0134128_10005712_pt1 | contig 15073 bp, 19 predicted proteins | sample KB31754_FD_96462 | JGI IMG/M metagenome (GOLD analysis project Ga0134128, IMG submission 96462) | Terrestrial soil microbial communities with excess Nitrogen fertilizer from Kellogg Biological Station, Michigan, USA - KB3-175-4 | ecosystem: Environmental > Terrestrial > Soil > Unclassified ... | reverse complement strand
CATATCCGTTTATCGTATTATGATTTGTAATGAAAAACGCATCAAGGTTTGCCTCATATGCTTTCTCAAGCTGTTCGTGAATTGTCACTCCACAGTCATATGGAGTCTCTTTTGGTCCAAGTTGAAAGTTTGAAAATTCGTTATGACAGTGTAGTTCTATTTTTAATCCAGCCAATGTTTATCGAATCCATCAATCAATGCATATAATCTTTGTTTCTGGAATTTTTACTTAGCGGAACAGATCAAACGATTTACTCCGTAATAGATCTTCGAGTCTTCCATTTTTTTTGTCAAACTTGTAGTTGCGTATGATCGCAATTGGAGTATTGAGCATCTTTCCTCGAACCAACTCGCTTGCGGAGCAAATCTCATCAGCAACTGCAATTGCAGTAACCCGAAGAACTCTGTCAAATATATCGCGTTTTCCCTCGTAGTTGATTATTGAAGACATTCCTGATACTCCTATTGCAACATCAGTCTGCCCTTCTCTGAATGGCCTCCCAAATGTATCCGATATAATCACTGCAACATTTTTTTTGGTTCTTGTTTTTATTTTTCTTCTCAGATTGTCGGCAGACTTGTCTGCATTTTTTGGAAGCAATGTCGCATATCCTTTTTCTACATTGCTTTCATCAATACCTGCATTTGCACAGACAAGGCCTTGATGAGTTTCAGATATCATTATACCATTTTTCATACGAACAAGTCTCTTTGTCTGATCAAGAATAAGCTGAACAATTTTTGCATCTTTGTTGTATGCACTGGCAATACCTGTTGCAAGTAGAGTTGGCCTGACTTGTGACAGATCAATCTTTTGACCTTCTTGTTTTGAGATAATTTTTTGTGTAAATACCAAAATATCATTGTCTTTTAATCTGCGTCCAGCCTTTGTCTTGAGCAAAATCCCAATCAGGTCATCTCCAGGCTCTACATCTTTTTCAAACCTGATAGGAATTATTTGCAATGACATGTATCAGGTCTGATTTTTTACGGCTTTAAATGATATCTTGTTTTATGCTACTGACTGTAGCGGTATTTTCAGACCATAGTGCTTGTTAATCAGTCCAATGAGCTTGGAGAGATCTTTTTCTTCCAGTGTGACAGTTGCAAGTTCCTTTACCATGTCCTGGGCTCGAAATGCTACTCCCAGTCCACAGATATCAAACAGTCTGATATCGTTTGCGCCATCTACAACCACAACAATATTTTCTTTTTTCTCGTTCCATTCTTTTATCTTGATGAGTGCAGACTTTGACTTGTCAGAATCTACCTCGATTGTTACACCATCAAGTTTTCCATCCTTGAATAACAACTCGTTAGAATAAACATGGTCAAGATCCAGTTCTTCTTTTAATCTATCGGTCATTAATGTAAATCCTCCAGATACTGCCATTATCTTCCACCCTGCAGCCTTCAATGCCCTACATGCTTCTTTTGCACCAGTCATTACTTTTAATGAATCAGAGACTTCCTTGCAAGTTTGATAATCTATTCCACGTAAAAGTTCGATTCTCCTCTTTAATCCCTCTTCCCAGTTTATTTTTCCTTCAATCCCTTGTCTTGTTATGGCCCAAATTTCGTCTTGCTTGTTAATTTTTTCGGCAAGTATTGGAAGAAATTCTGCATCAAGTAATACACCCTCAACATCAAAGATTGCTAGCATCGGTTTCTTCTTTCAACCACAAATCAGATTATATTAATCTTAAGCGATTCTAAGATCTTTTTACCACTAGTAATATATTCAAGCTTTCCAAGTTGTAGAACATGGCTGAACTTCCACACAAATATGAAGTCCCAGTAAAAGTTGTTGCAAAGGCTATCAAGCTGTCAGATGGAACCAAAGAAGAGCTCAAAGCATCAGGCATGATGGACGACAAGGGAAAGCTAAAACTCAAAGGCGTGAGCCCAAAGATGCTCAAACGCATGAAAGAAGAAGCAGTGGACTGTCCTGTCTTGAAAAGTGAACTTCCATTTATCCAATGTTTTGTATGTACTAACTTCCAGAGCAGAGTCTCAGGCAAAGTGCTCTGCAAAGGCGATCCACTCTAAAAAACCAGAAAGCTCATTAGTGCAAGTATAAGAAAGACTGGAATTGAGCAAAGAGATAGGAATCACAGTTAAGAAAGATGAAAATTTTAGTGAGTGGTATACGCAGACTGTACTAAAGGCACAACTTGCAGATTATGCTCCTGTAAAAGGCCTAATCGTACTAAGGCCGTATGGATATTCAATTTGGGAGTCTCTAAAATCTTCACTTGACCAGAAATTAAAAGCAACTGGACACGAGAATGGTTTTCTTCCGGTTTTGATACCAGAGTCATTGCTTAGCAAAGAGTCAGATCACTTTGCAGGTTTTACTCCCGAAGTCTTTTGGGTCACACACTCTGGTGAAACAGAGATTGGTGACAGGCTTGCACTGAGACCCACCTCTGAGGCACTTGCATATTCAATGTATTCAAAATGGATCAAGAGTTGGAGGGACCTTCCACTAAAGATTAATTTTTGGAACACAGCACTAAGAGCAGAAATAAAGGCAACCAAGCCATTTTTGAGAACCTCCGAGTTTCTATGGCAAGAGGGTCATACGGTACATACAACAAAAGAGGAAGCAGAGCTTGAAGTCATGTCAATACTTGAAATGTATAAAAAAACGGTAGAAGAAGAACTTGCAATTCCCGTAATCACTGGCAAAAAAAGCGAGAAAGAAAAGTTTGTGGGAGCAGTATACACTACAACAATGGAGTCAATCATGCCAGACGGTAAAGCCCTCCAGATGGGAACATCGCACTTTCTAGGTCAAAACTTTTCAAAACCATTTGATGTAAAGTTCCTTGACAAACAAAACGTAGAGACCTTTGCTTGGCAGACATCATGGGGAGTATCATGGCGTCTAATAGGGGCGCTAATCATGATCCACGGTGACGACAAGGGACTTGTTCTACCCCCACGAGTTGCACCAATTCAAGTAGTCATAGTTCCAATTTACTATTCTCCAGAAGATAGAGAACTTGTACTCAGTAAGGCCTCAGAGATAAAACAGACATTGACAAAACACAATCTTCGCATACACATGGATGTAAGAGATGAGGTTACTCCAGGATACAAGTTTCACGATTGGGAGATGAAAGGCGTCCCATTGAGAGTGGAGATAGGTCCAAAAGATATTGCAAAGGGCAAGATAGTTCTTGTCAGAAGAGACAATCTCAAAAAAATTGATCTTGCATTTGAAAATACAGAAAGCGGAATTCTTGTAATGCTTGAAGAGATTCAACAAAATCTCTTTGAGAACGCCAAGAATCTTTTAAAAAATAAGACAATAGAGATAACTGATTTTGAAGAGTTCAAGACAGAGATGGAAAAAGGTGCATTTCTTAATTCACCTTGGTGTGGACAGACAAAGTGTGAAGAAATTATCAAAGAATCAACAGGTGCAGATATCAGAGTAATTCCATTTGATGCAAAGACACAAGATTCTAAATGCATTGTGTGCAAGAATCAAACCAAGATTCATGCGATTTTTGCAAGAAGCTATTAGCAATGACAAGTAACACCATAATAGACAGGAAATGCACTACAAACGGAGTGTGATGTGATTGTCAGGTTCAAGCCCATACCGTGACAGAATTTACATAATCAAGGACATCATTCTTACACTTGTCCAATATGGAGAGCTTAACCAAACTGCCCTTGTGAGTTTTTGTGGATTGAATTTAAAAAAACACAAATCAGTATTGACAGAACTAGAAACAAACGGTTTGATTCGAAATGAGGAAAGAAGTATGGGAAAGCGGATCATCACAATTTACAAGCCAACCCCAAAAGGAATTGAGTTTTGTAAAACAATTTTGGATCCTTATGAAACATTATTCCCAAGAAAGAAAAAGAATCCAGATAATGAAATCTAGTCTTGGTCTAGACCATACTGCGATGCAATCTTTTTGTCAATCTCGTCTTTTTGTTGCAAATATTCCTGGTATTTTTTATTCCAGGATTTTAGTGTCTTGTATTGCCTTATTCCAGTCACCATCCAACCAGCAGATAATGCAATAACTAGGCCTAGCAGTATGCTCAGTGCTATGCCAAAGTCATATTCACGCTCAAGAACAATGAAAAAGTGACTGTGTGTTAACAAGAAGATTGACAATCCTATTGCAAAAGGTGCCAAGATAAAACCAGATATTGAAACTCCAAGAAGAATTCTCCTCAATTCAAGGATTTTTTGGATGAAACTATCCATTAAGTCAAGTACATCAAAACGAGAAGGTGGTATCTTGTTTTCACTCATCTGTAGTTAGCCTTTTCCTGGTTCAAATGAAAAGATTTGCTAGAGAACATTTTGACTGTCAATTTTATGGATCCACAGTTAGTGTGCCCTTCATTTCAGGATGTAATGTAGAATAGTAAGGATAGTTTCCAGTCTTATCAGCTAGGAAGTTTATTGTCTGAGATTCAAAGTATTTCAAATGTTTTGTATGAACTTTAAAAGCATCAATGTTTAGATCCTGGTCTGCATTTGTATCCTTGTCTTCATTTATCACTGATAATGCAACAAGTGTTCCTTGTGGAATGTGAATAACAGGGTCAACGTTTGTACTAGAAATTGATTTTTTTCCAGTTTTAGTTGATTGTTCATCATAGTAATATCCTTGGTCATTATGAGTTGCCAATATGTAGACATGTGATGCTGTTGCAAATACAGGATGGTCTACGTTTACAGGAATCGCCGAGTTCCATAAATAATACACCCCTCCGGCGATAGCAACTGCAATAATTGCAACTGTAATTATCATACCTTTAGAGATAGGACTAGATTTGGCCTTGTTCTTTTGTTTCTTTACCACGATGAAATCAGTGACTTGTGTGTATATTTATGTAATGATTACCAAAGTTTAGCAAAATATAATACCAAAAAACCACATGGGTTTATTCGGTTACCATGGAACAATGTATAGCAAAATATAATATTTTGATGTACAATATTTTGGCAGAGATTCTAGCATGAGAAAACTTGAGATTGTACTTATTGGGATAGCTATTGTTCTTGCTGCCACCGTGGCATTACAATTTACCAATGGACGAACGATAGGAGACCTATCACAGGCGACTGTACAGGGACCACCAGGACCGCAAGGTCCGCCTGGACCGCAAGGACCACAAGGCCCTCCAGGATCAGGCACTATGACAACAGATTCTATTCTTACACAAGTTTTCAAGAATACTGAAAATTCTGTAGTTCAGATAACAAGCAAAGTATCAACTGTAGACAATAACTTCATAATCAATGGCCAGCCACTTGAAAGCCAGTCCACAAGACTTGGATCAGGATTTGTCTATGATACAGAAGGAAGGATAATTACCAATAACCATGTCGTAGAAGGATCAAAGACAGTAAACGTGTCCTTTATTGACGGAAATACATACACTGCCAAAGTCGTAGGAACTGACCCCGGAAACGACATTGCAGTCATACAAATAATTGACAACTTTTCTGATGAATCACTTGTTCCTCTAACACTTGGAAACTCGTCAAGTCTTGATGTAGGCCAGCAGGTCATTGCAATAGGCAACCCATTTGGTCTAAGTGATACAATGACAACTGGAATAGTGAGCCAGATTGGAAGACTACTTCCAAACGATAATTCGGCAGGATTTTCAATACCTGATGTAATTCAAGTTGATGCGGCAATAAATCCAGGAAATTCCGGAGGACCACTGCTTGACCTGAATGGTCAAGTAGTTGGAATGAATACTGCAATCAGTACCAATACAGGCGACTTTGCAGGAGTTGGATTTGCAGTACCAGCAAATACAATAAGCAAAATAGCTCCTGTCTTGATCAAAAATGGAACATACTCGCATCCATTTCTTGGAATATCTGGAAGAAGTTTAGACTCTGACATTTCTCTTGCAAATGGACTTGCCAGAAACTTCAAGGGAGTGATAGTAGAAAGCATAGTCAAGGGAGGACCTGCTGACAAGGCAGGCATAACACCAGCCACACCAGATCAGAACAATATCTTGCACGGAGGAGACATTATCACTTCAATAGATGGGCACCCAATCAAGACAATTTATGACGTCATTGCATATCTTGACGAACAGAAAAATGTTGGAGACAAGGTAATAGTGACGGTATACAGACAAGGAAAATCAATGGACTTGACTGCTACACTTGGTGCAAGACCTAGTCCATCTTCCTAGTTTTATGTAAAAATATTTTGTGCAATTATAAAATATCAGTAAAAAAGTACTAGAATATTTTTATGGAATATTTTTACAAACTGTATTAATTTGATATTATGTCAATAGATCCGTGACAAACCAGAACAGAATAGAGATGCTTGCCTTCATTTTAGAGGTAACAGGAAACGGAAACACCAAGACAAAGATAATGTACAAGGCATGTCTTTCACATACACAGCTGAAAGAATTTTTTCAAATATTGGAGCAGCACGGCTTGATGGAAAAACAGAAAGACAGCAGGTTTTACAAGGTAACAGATAAAGGAAAAAGTTTTCTGCACAACTATCGTAGGATGAATGTAATGAACCAGCTAAAAGATGATTATAATTCGGAAACGTTTCTATCTATTTTATTGCCTTCTTTATCGACATAGGAGTATGTATCATGGCCATCATTTTCAAAATGTAATGTGAAACTCTCATCTAGATCGTCTAATGTGTCTCCCCTAACTTGGAAACCACATTCTATACAAATTCCCCTCATGTCTCTTGTCATACTGTACACTTTAGTTATTTCTCATTATTAAACAAGATCTAGGTTTTCAATGGTCAGGATTTTAAAATTCCACATCTTGTCATTTGCTTTTTTTATTCCGATTCTTGGCCCTGCAAAAATATCTGACTTTTTAATTTCCAATCCATCAGTGATAAACAGGTTTGATCTTTTTGTGAGATCCTCGCCATATTCTTTTTTTGTTATCTTTAGTGCTTGGGTCAGTTTGGCAGGACCATTGGTAAGATTTGAATAGTCAGAGATTTTGCGCTGCCTTGACATAAAATCAATTCCGGTTTTTGGTACAAGAGACCTTATCAAGACTGCACCTGCCTCAAAGTCTGTGCTTCGTGCAACAGCATTTACACAATAATGCATTCCATATGTAAAATAGACATAGGCTCTTCCAACTTGTCCAAACATGGCTCTATTTCGCTCTGTCATGCCGCCATACGTGTGACTTGCAGGATCGTCTTTGTATCGATATGCTTCAGTTTCGGCTATAATACCAGATACTGTATTTCCATTAATTTTTCGAACCAGTATCTTCCCAAGCAAGTCTTTGGCAACATCTACTGTATCCCTATCATAAAATGAGCGGGCAAGTATCTTCATTGTGAAATTTCTACGTCCAAACCCTTTCTTAATTTATCCAAAGATTTGGCAAGAAACACAAAGTCATCTTTTAGAACCTGCCTTAGACCAGGATTGTATATTACCGCTGCAGGATGGACAGTGACAAAATACAGATGCCCATTGCTTTTTACAATCTTGCCGCGGTTTTTTGTAATCTCACTACCATCAAGCAATGAGCTATATGCAGTGTTTCCCAAGATACAGATTATTTTTGGTTTTATTATTTCCAGTTCTTCTGAAAGATATGGCCTGCATGCAGTACGTTCTTCTGTTATAGGCTGCCTGTTATTTGGAGGCCTGCATTTTACAACATTTGTAATATACACCTGATCCCGCGTGAATCCAGCATATTCTAACGCCTCAGAGAGAATTTGACCTGCAGTACCCACAAAGGGTTTTCCTTGAAGGTCCTCATTTCTTCCAGGAGCTTCTCCAACAAAGATTACATCAGAATGATAATTTCCATTTCCAGGTACAGCATTTGTTCTTGATTTTGAGAGATTACAGTTGGTACAAGAAATTACTCTGTTTTTTATGCCATCTAGTTTTTCAGACATTTTATGTTGCCACGCTTTTTACAATTGATCTGCCTCGTATATGTGGACCACCATTTCCCATTCTCATTATTTGCATCGGATCACCCTTACCACAGTTTCCAATTGGCCTGACTGTAAAATCTTTTCCTCTGGCATCAATTGAATCAAAAAACTCTGGCGAATTTCCCATCACAATGACATCTCTTAGTAGCTCACCAAGTTCACCATTTTCAATTTTTTGGGCATATTGACATGAGATGCTCCAGTTATATCGCATCATATCTATTGATGGTATCTTCATGTTACATATCAAAAATCCATTCTTTACGTCTTTTATCATTTCATCAGGATTCCAATTTCCAGGCGCTATGCAAGTACATGCCATTCTCACAAGAGGCATAAATGAATATCCAGTTGCACGCATTGATGAATTTGGAGTGGTATCAAAAAGAGATGCAGTCTCTCTGCTTTGCATGTGGTTGCTCAAGATGCCATTTTCTACAAGTGTCTTCTTTGTTGCAAGCACTCCTTCATCATCATACTTGTACCACCCAAGACTGGAAGGAATTGTAGGGTCGTCAATCACATTGAGCTCTGATGAGCCAATTTTTGTGCCAAGTTTTCCTGCCCACCATCTCCTCCTGCCCATGCCATCTCTTTTCCAAGAACTCGGTCTGCTTCAGAAGGATGCCCAAGAATTTCATGAGAGAGCAACGCAACAAAGTCAGGATTCATCACCACTGTTGCTTTTTCTTCCTTTACTGTCTTTGCGTCAAGTAGTGCGTCTGCTTTTTCAGATATGTCTCTAGAAATGGCAAGAATGTCATTTTTTCCAGTGATCATTTCTAGGCCTCCCCTTCCTCCTTCCGTAGTACTAACAGATTGAGTCAGTCCAGAATAGTGTGATGTTGCAGATAGATTTGCCATGACATCATCAAAGTCTTGAATAATTTTTGATCCTTCACTATTTACAAAATACTTGTGAAACTTGTCATGGTGTATTGATACGGATGACTTGATTATTCTTTTTTGGTCATGAATTATTTTGTCAGATTCAAGACCAATTTTTACCATCTCTTCAATGTTTGGCTCAACTAGCATCTTGAACTTTACATTATCAGTAAAGGAGCGAACTTCTGCAAGACGTACCTTTTGCTTTTTATTTTCAGAATAGTATCTTGCTGTTTTTACAGTATCTGCCATATTCTGTTTGATATCATCAATTGATTTTGGTACAGAAACAGAATAAAACCCCCAGGCTCCATTTACTAGCACCCGGATTCCAAGACCAGAGTCATTTGATAGTACGGAGTTTTCAACCTCGCCATTTTCAATTACAAACCCAGATGTCTTGACAAGTTCTGCCCTTACATCACAATACTGAGAACCAGAATCAAGTGCAATTTTGATTGCCTTATCTGCATAATCTTCAAGCGACATGGCATTCACTAGATTGATTCGTCCTATATTGGCGTTCTATTTGTCTCTGCTTTTGGAACGGTAAATGAAAAGGTGGTTCCTTTTGACATCTCGCTTTCCATCCAGATTGTACCACCATGAGCCTCTACAATTCCTTTACAAATAGATAGACCAAGTCCGCTTCCTCCTTTCTCTCTCGTGCTCGTAGTATCAGCCTGGTAGAATTTTTTAAAGATCTGGCCTTTTGCCTCAGGAGGTATTCCTCGACCATTATCGATGACAGAAACCACAACTTCATTACTTTTTTCTTCGAGTTTGATCTCTACCTTGCCTGTCTTTGGTGAAGTTGCCTTGAGACTGTTTTTTATCAAGTTGGTCAATACCTGTTTCATCCTATCATCATCATAAAATGCATAGGCATCTTTTTTTGAAGTAAAAGTAAGAGAGATGTCATCTGCAATTGCCTGCGGTTGCATTCCAAGTATTGTTTTTTCTATTGTTTCCTTGAGATTGTTTTTCTCTTTTTTGATCCTAAGTTGTCCTAGTTCAAGTTTCTGCGCATCAAGTAAATCAGAGATGAGTTGTAGTAAAGTAGTAGCACTTGAACTGATTATCTTGAGTCTTTCTTTTTGTGTTGTATTTAGCGGTCCAAGGTGTTCACCAAGCAGTATATCAGAATATCCTTGAATTGGCACAAGAGGAGTCTTTAGTTCATGTGTAACCATTGCCAAGAATTCATCTTTTGCAATCTCAACTTTCTTGGTCTCTTCGTCTTTTTTCTGGATTGTTAAAGACATTGCATTAAATGTATCAGCCAGCTCACCTATCTCATCTTTTGCGGAATAGTGGATTCGTTCTCCATACACACCCTCTTTGATACGACCTATTGCCTTTGTCAAAGTTTCAAGAGGAGACAAGGACTTTCTAATTGACAATATTACAACAACAAATACTACAATATCAGCAATCACAAACAATTGCACTAACAGAACCTTGTCGTGTAGTTGTGAATCAATAATTCCATTCCATTGATCTACAAAGTCAGATGTGACATTGAGTAGTATGTTTCTTTGCGAATTTAATTTTGATAATGCAGAGCCAAAGTCTTTTGATAATAACGTATTTGATTCGATATAGACCAGTTTTGCATTAACAGATTCCCAGATGGGGTCAATCTGCCTAATAGAGTCAGAATTTTGTCTTGGAATTTCTTGTAATGTCTCAGAAGTAATTCCATAAGAGGCATATTCAGGGTCATCTAGTGGTAATCCCTCTAATTTTTTCAGATCCGCACCAAAAAGTATCCTATCCTTTTTCAATACCGAAGTAACATTTCCTCCCTCACCAATGGAATACAATAATGTTTTTTCACCGATATCTTTTGCAATACCTACCATTTCTAGTGCAATAATTTTCTGTTTATTGTAATTTCGATCCAACGGAGTAAGGTCATTCTCAATACCATTTGCTAGAGATATCAGATCACCATTTTTACCAAGCACATAAGTCAGTCCATCCTTTACCTTTGAATCAAAGATGGTCTCTTTTTTTATTTTCTCGGCATCATCTTTGTATGGAGCCCAAGCTTCGCCCACCTTTTCATATGCCGGAGTCAATTCTGGTGGTACCGCAACAACATTTAGTCCACCAATATTTCCTCCCACACCAAGTCGTGCATAAGTTGCATCAAAATTAGATATTTGCTCTTCCAGAGTTGCCCTATCTCCTTCATTGCCACCTGCAATAGAATTTGCAGTACCACCAATTCTTTCAACTATAACTTTGAGATCACTTGCATAACTGATAGAATGTAGGATGTCTTGATTTTGTTGTGATGTAAATATCAACAAGTAAAAGTTGATAGCAGAAACACCAATTATTACAGCTAACAAAAAGTACGTTTTTTGAGTCAGTTTCACAAAGAAAAAAAGGCATCAGGCGGGTATAAAAGTTAGTATAAAAGATATCTAGTAAGTAGTTAAAATGTCTGAAGAGTTTCTCAAAGTAGCAAGACAGGAGATACAATCAGAGATAGATAGTCTGAATGAAATTTTTCTTACCTGTACTAATGATGAGCAACTCCATGAGAAATCAGCAGAGATTGAAAAACACATGCACAAGATCAAGGGATTAGCACCAATGATGGAGCAAGAAAAAGTGGGTGAAGTGGCAAAGATAAGCGACCTAGTTCTAAAACACGTTTCAATCCATGGAATACTGAGAGGCTCACATAAAACAACCAGTGATGCAGTCAAGATTATGTCTAGTCTATTTAGCGGACAGGTCGATATTCAGATTGATGATTTTAGAAAACAGACAAGAGCGTTATACCCACAGATTGCAGGATTTTAAATCACACTTGTAATTATATAGCGCAAACTTTGTAGAATCTGTATGGCAAATGTTATGATAGTAGACGATTCTGATGCCATAAGAATGGTCTTAAAAGACATACTTGTCATAGGCCAGCACAACCTAGTTGCAGAACTATCAAGCGGCTTAGGAGCATTAGATGAATATGTCAAATCAAAACCAGACATTGTCCTATTAGACATGGCAATGCCAAAAAAAGACGGTCTTTCAGTACTCAAAGAAATTATTTCATACAATCCAAAAGCCAAGGTAATCATGATCTCAGCCAGTGACAATCAGGAGACCATCAAAGAATGCATCAAGGCAGGTGCCAACACATACATCTTAAAACCGTTTAATTTTCAAGACGTTTTGAAAATAATTAGCAACGTAGTACAATCATAGACTGACTGATTTGTATCCAGTGCTTGTAACCCATTTTGCTTTTTCTAGTGGAAACCTGTTGCTACATCTAACACACATGTAATCTTGTGATGGATCAGAAAATTTATTTCTGCAGTCAGCACATATGTAATAATTATCAATTGATTTGTAATCAACGCCCATGATCTTTATCTCCTTTTGACATTTCGGACATTTGTTGTCTTTGTAAGAATCTTCAAGTGATACATTACCACATTTGAAGTGTTCAATCAGCTTTCCCTGAGTAAAATTAGTACCCTTACAGGCAGGGCAGAAGAAGTTTGGAAGAACTCGCACAGAATCGCATTGGGTACAAGAGACCTCCTTCATTTCAGAAAGTTTCATTATCTTTTTTTCATTTTCAAGACGTAAAAGATGGTTTTCAAGTAAATTTTTTTCAGTTTTGGAATATTCTGCAAGTCTTGCAAAACTTATCCTAGAAGACGATTTTAGGTGCAAGATTATTCTTTCAACATCTCCAGATGGTTTTTCTTCAAGAATTGATCGTTCCTGTTCCAGAGTCTCAAATACATTTTTTAGATTTTCATATCTTATTGGCTTTTCAATATACAGATATGCGCCTCCTCGCAGGGCATTTTTTATCTGTTCATCAGATTTAGAGTCAGCAGTTTCAAGAATGATTTTTGCATCAGGACGTATCGCAAATATGCCAGCCATCACTTCATTTGCGTCCATATCAGGAAGATGAAAATCAAGTAGAACTATTGGTCGCTTTCCGTCTTTTTCAAGATCAGAGAATAATTGTATTCCAGCCTTTCCGTTATCACATATTTCCACATTTTCATATCCTAACTTTTTTAGAAAATCCCTTAACAGGAGGGTTATAGCCTTGCTGTCTTCAATTATCAAAACATCATTTTTTCTGCCAGTCATGGTATGTCCAGCACATTGTACTATATTATTCTTAGATACAGTTATGATTAAAAGGTGCCAAAAACGAGTACACCTGTGGAAAAATTCGTCGTAGACACTAGCATCATAATAGACGGTGAAATTACCAAATTAATCGAGGCAGGTACCTTAACAAATTGTGAGATAATAATACCGGTTGCGGTTTTAGACGAGTTACAATCCCAGGCATCCCAGCACAAAGACTATGGCTTTGTAGGACTTGAGGAGATAAAAAAAATTCGTGAGCTGGCAGACAAGAACAACATAACTCTAAGGTTTGAGGGAGAGCGCCCAAGCATGGATGACATCAAGCTTGCCAGACATGGTAGAATTGATGCAATAATAAAAGACATTGCAAAAAAGAATGGTGCCACATTTTATACGGCAGATTACGTGCAGGCCCTTGTAGCACAGGCAGAGGGTGTAAAGACTAGTTATTCAAAACCTCAGGTCAAGATCTCAGACCTAGAGTTTGAAAAATACTTTGACAGTCAAACAATGAGTATTCACCTAAAGGAAGGAACACTACCGCTTGCAAAAAGAGGCAAGCCAGGATCATTTTCTCTTACAGAAGTAGGAATGATCACATTGACAAAAGAATACTTGGAGGGAGTAACAAGTGAAATTCTAGAAGCATCAAGAGCCACACAGCTTGGCATAATAGAAATATCAAAGTCAGGTGTACTTGTAATTCAATACAAAGATTATAGAGTTGTTGTAACCCATTCTCCATTTTCAAACAGCTATGAAATTACAATAACTCATCCAATAGTAAAGATGTCATTAGATCAGTATACAATTTCTGAAAAATTAATGCAGAGACTTTCTGAGAAAGCAGAAGGAATATTGATTTCAGGATCACCTGGGTCTGGAAAGAGTACTTTAGCATCAAGCCTAGCAGATTATTATTCAGCAAAAGGCAAGATAGTAAAGACATTTGAATCTCCTAGAGACTTGCAAGTAAACAAAAAGGTAACACAATACACACATCTTGAAGGAAGTTTTGAAAATGCTGCAGACATACTCCTTCTTGTAAGACCAGATTATACAATATTTGATGAGGTCAGAAGATACCAGGATTTTAGAGTATTTTCAGACCTAAGACTTGCAGGAGTAGGCATGGTTGGAGTGGTTCATGCGCATGCGCCGCTTGATGCAATACAGAGATTCATAGGAAAAGTAGAGCTTGGAATGATCCCTCACATATTGGATACCGTAGTCTTTGTCAAGGCAGGTCAGATATCAAAGGTGTATGAGTTAGAGTTCAAGGTCAAGGTACCTACAGGAATGACAGAGCAAGACTTGGCAAGACCAGTCATAGAGATTAGAAACTTTGAGGACCACAATCTAGAGTATGAAATCTACACATATGGAGATGAAAACATTGTCATACCGATAACAAAGGAGAGCAAAAGCGGCGGCATTGAAAAACTGGCAGAGGCAAAAATCAGAGACACCATACGCAGATTTGATTCAGATGCCGAAATTGAGATTTTATCAAACAACAGCATACGAGTAAGGGTGGACAAGGAATCAATGCCATCAATCATAGGAAGAGGAGGGGCGACGGTAAATGATCTTGAAAAAACACTAGGGGTTCACATCGACGTAGAGCCAAAAGAAGGCGGATCTTCAAGGGGTGGAGAGTGGTTTGAAATGTCAGAGTCTGGAAATAATTTCGTTTTAGAAGTAGACATATCAAAATCTGGCATGGATGCCGAAGTCTATGTCAATGATAAAAATATCACATCTACCAGAGTAGGAAAGAACGGCAGAATAATAATTCCAAAAAAATCCAGCGCCGGAAAAAGATTGATTGGTGCAGTAATGTCAAAAGATGACATTACAATAACTGTACACGACTAGCTACTGGAAATTATCAAGAATTTTTGGATTTGACTTTAGAAAGGTAACAAACTTTCGCAATTGCTTGATTGTCTGAGGATTTAGATGGTGTTCTATTCCTTCAACATCTTGGTTTGCAATTTCGTGATTAATTCCAAGCATCCTAAAGAACTCTAGTAGTGTACCATGTTTTTGTCGTACTGCGTCGGCAAGTG
>Ga0134128_10005711_pt1 | contig 15073 bp, 7 predicted proteins | sample KB31754_FD_96462 | JGI IMG/M metagenome (GOLD analysis project Ga0134128, IMG submission 96462) | Terrestrial soil microbial communities with excess Nitrogen fertilizer from Kellogg Biological Station, Michigan, USA - KB3-175-4 | ecosystem: Environmental > Terrestrial > Soil > Unclassified ... | reverse complement strand
TTGGCGACCCATGGGACGTCGTTGAGTTCGATGAAGCCCGGGTTGCCTTGGTTTCCGCCGGCCGCCGTGTTACCGGGGATGGCGCCTGCATTGTTGAAATAGGCGACGCCGCCGGTAGCGTTGGGGTAAGCAGTCGCCGGTGCGCCGGCGTAGCTGCCCGTCCAGCCTAAAAAGCTGGTATTATCGGTGGCCCATTGTTGTTCGAAGGTGGACAGATACCCCGGTGACGAAGGGCTGAGATAGGAATCGAAGAGCTGAGTGGAGCCGGTGGTACCTAGTACGCCGGAGATATGAAGGGTGTCCGGGGCTGTGATGCCGGCTGGTACGACCGCGGTGAGGGTGTTAACGTTCACGGTAGTGAAGCTTGTCGCGGCAATACCGCCGGGGAAGGTCACTGATTTGATGCCCACGAAGTTCGAGCCCGTGAGGGTGATGGTATCGCCGGCAATGGCGTTCTCATTTGACACCGACTTGATCAGCATGGGCGGCGGATAAGGGAAGGAGGCTACGCCGAAGGTGCAATAAACGCGAACGCTATCATTGAAGGGTGTGCCGGGAGGGATCATGGCCGTGATCTGCTGCCAGTTAGTATCTACGACATAAGACAGGGCCGTATCCGGGTTGGGTACAGGAAAGGTGACCTTTTGTACTCCGATGAGGTTGGTGCCGCTGATGGTCAGCATGGTACCCGTGCTGTCGAGGGAAAGCGCGGTGATCACCGGTGCATTTTCATACAGTTTAAAGGTATAGGTGGTCGAACCGTGGCTGGTGACGAGACGGAGGGTGCTGGGTACATTGGGTTTGGTAGCGGCTGTTTGGGCGTACGAAGGGACCTGGACGATGATATTGGTGGCGGTGGCATACACCGGGTTGAAATAGGCGGAAGTATCGTTGAAGTAGACCGTTTGCAATCCGTCGAAGCCGTGGCCCTGGATCACGATGAGCGTTCCGGGGACGGCCGAGGTGAAGAAGCTGTCTTTTTGGGCGGGGGTTGGGACTCGGACATCGGTGATCACGGGTGGGCCGCCGCTGGAGTTCTTTTTACAGGCGAACTGTACGAAGGCGCCCAGCATGAATATCGCGATTATTATTTTTTTCATATTGGTCAAGTTTAGTTGTACTTCACTTTTGAAAAGTCAAAGGAGACGGGGGACAACGCCAGGTTGGGTGCAACAAGGGATTCCGACTCCGGATATGGCAGGTCGACGGTGGCGTCCGTGATTGTGTAGGTCACGCTGCCGGGAGAGCCATCTTTGTTGGGATAGCCGTTAGCGTTGAAATACTGGGCATAAGGATGGCCGCCATTGTAGACGAGGCTGTACGTGCCGCGGTTTTGGCTGCTGAAGTATGCTCTCGCGTCCGTGGGGTCGAAATAGTACCAGGTCTTCCAGTCACACCAGGCCTTGCCTTCGAAGGCGAATTCGATCTTGCGTTCGAGGAGGAGATCGGCGTAGCTGATGGAAGATTTGAGATAAGCGCCGGCGCGGGAACGAACGGCATTGAAGTATTTAAGCGCCGTGGCATCCGACGTTGTCGCGTTGTTACCGAGGATCGCATCCGCGTAGTCGAGATAGACATCGGCGAGACGGAAGATATAGGTGCTCAGATTTTCGTTTTGTGAGCCGCCGAGATTGCCGTTGTCGGCGGGAGAGCCGATGACATATTTCTTAACATACGGGTGGTCGCTGCCGTAACCCTGGCCTTGCGTGCCCGGGCCGGTGAGCTTGGCCTGGTTGAAGAGTGTGGTGTCTACGCGCCAGCCGCCGCCGGAGACGTTGATATCCGGGTAGACGCCGTTGGGCATGAAGAGGGTGGCGCGTCTGCGCATGGTGTCGGCAGCATTGGCGGGGTCGAGATAATATTGCATGAGACTGGGTGAGGCGCCGAAGGCGCCGCCCCAGCCGTCACCGGTTTGCGTTATGTTGGCGCTATAGGCCAGGTTGGCCTGCATATGGTTTTGTACGAACCAGGCACCGGTGGGTACCCAGAGCAACGAGAAGAGAGATTCCGAGGGAACGTTTGTAGCGCTGAAATATTTGCTTGTGAACAGGTCGTAATAATTGGGCATGAGCGTGAGGCCGCTGTTCGTACAGACATCGGCGGCGTACATTTTTGCGCTGTCGAGGTCGGCCGAGTTGCGCTGGCCGCCGGAGGAGTTGAGGCCGGCGCGGACAAGATAGGCACGCGCGAGCATCCCTTCGGCACTCCATTTAGTGATGCGGGCAGGCTGGATGGGGGTGGCGGGCAGGTGTTGCATCGCCCACTGGAGGTCGTTGATCTGGAAGGTCCAGTCGTCGGAGAGAGTATTGCGACGCAGGGACGTGTCGCTGATCTGGATGGTGTTATCGTAGATGATGGGTACGGCGCCCCAGATGAGGGTCAGATAGTAATAGGCTGCGGCGCGCATGAAATAGCATTCGGCAAGTCCTTCGTTCTTTCCCGCGGTGGTGGCGCCGGCGCCGGCCTTTTTGATGTTGAGGGCGACGATGTTGGCGTTGGCGACTACCGAAAAGAGGGCCTGGTAGGCACTTTCGAGGGAGCCGCTGGGATCGGTGGCCGATACGGAAAAGCTCAGATAGGCGCCGCGGCCCTGGTAGTTATCGGTGGTGCTGTTGCCGCCCATGACGTCGCCGATGTATTGCAACGAGGTGCCGTTGTAGCCGCTCCAACTGGCGTTGTAGAGGCCGCCGGTGCCTTCGAGTATTTGGGCATCGGACTGGTAAAAGGTCGCCGAGGTCGGTGAGGCGATCGGGGGGCGGTTGAGGAAGTCTTTTTTGCATCCCGGCGTCAGGACCGAAGCGATCGAGACGGGAAGTAAGATGGCAAGTATTTTGGCTATTCTGTTCATTTCGAAGGTTTGTGTAAGTGATCAAAAGTTAAGCGACAGGCTGAAGGAATAGGAGCGGGTCTGCGGGTAGCGGCCTTCGTCCATGCCAACGATATTGAATCCGCCGTAGCTGTACATGCCTATCTCCGGATCGTAGCCCGAGTATCTTGTCCAGGTCCAGGCATTCTGTACCTGGAACATGGCTACGACGCCGCGCAGAACGTGGGTATTAGCCAGGTATTTATTGGGTACCCGGTAGCTGATCCGTGCATTCTTGAGCTTGAGATAGGAGCCGTCTTCCACGTCCCATTGTGAGAGACGGGCGTTGCCGTTAGCGTCGGAAGCGGAAGGACGGGCGATCTGGTGGCCGGGGTTGGTCAGGAACGCGATGAGGCCATCCGCCGGGGTGAGGTCGTTGGGAACGGCGAAGTTGACGTCCGATTTGAAGTGATTCGCGTAGGGGCCGGAACCCAGCGGGATGTATTCGTTCTCGTAGCGGGTGAGGTTGAGGATCTTGTTGCCATAGACGCCGGTGAAGAAGAGGCTCAGCTCGAAGCCTTTGTAGTCGAAGGTAGTGGTGAAGTTGTAGGTAAACTTCGGCCATGGGTTACCGATGATCGTCCTGTCTTTGTCGTTGACCACACCGTCGCCGTTGATATCCTTGAATTTGATATCCCCTACCCAGGAACCCTGGCTGGGGTCGATGGTCTTCACGCCATTCGAGGTCTGGATGGCGTGAAGGTAGATCTCTTTGCCGGTTTGGAACAGGCCTTCGGCGACATAGCCGGTGATCATGCTGATGGGCTGGCCCACTTCCGTGAGGAACTCGGCCTGGCGGCTATTGGTTGTCGAATAGTATTGCGTATAGATCGGGGCGAACAGCCTGGTGATCTTGTTGCGGTCCATGGAGAAATTGGCGCCTGTTCTCCACTGGAAGTCTTTCGTGGAGATGTTGACGGTGTTGACGGTGATGCCGAATCCCTGGTTTTGCATGCCGCCATAGTTCTCGATGGGCCAGCTAAGCTGACCGCCGTAGCCGCCGCTGAGGTAGCCGCCCAGGTAGCTTGGGCCGGAGGCCGGCAGGATAAGGTTGGAGATCGTTTTCTTGTAGGCGTCAGCGATGATCTCTATGCGATTATTGAGAAGGTGGGCGTCGAAGCCTACGTTAGCCCCCTTGTCCTGTTCCCATTTGAGGTTAGCATTGGGGTAGTTGCCGGGGAGGAACCCCCCGCCCCAGACGGTAGGTGTAGCGTAGAGATTGGAATAGATAGCCCCACCGGAGCCGGCGTTACCCGAGATACCATATTCGCCGCGGAGCTTGAGATCGGTGAGCCAGGGGATGCCCTGCATGAATTTTTCATCGCTGATCTTCCACGCCAGGGACGCAGCGGGGAAGGTGCCGAAGCGGTTGTTGGGACCGAAGTTGGAGCTGCCGTCCCTTCTCACTACGACCTGGGCGATATATTTATTATTATAGGTATAGTTGGCACGGGCGAAATAGGATTCCTGGGAGCCGTCACCGCGGGAGCTGGTAGGATTGGATACTACGGTGCTGGCGACGCTAAGCTCCTGGATGGTATTGGTCGTATAGCCCTGGCCGTTTGCGGAAAGGCTTTGATAGGCATATTCCTGGGCCTCGTGGCCGGCCATGACCGACATATAATGTTCGCCGATCTTCCAGTCGTATTGCAGGCGGGTATTGAGGGAAGCCCACCAGTTGTTGTTAGCACCGCGGCTGCCCGTGGTGTTGGGGTTGGTGTAGGAGCCGATCGTATAGGAGGGGTTGAAGGTATAATTGTCGGTGAAGGTGTAGTTGCCGTTCACTTCCGTATGCCAGAGGAGACCTTTGAGCGGAGTGATGTCGACGTTAAGACCGCCGATGACGCCAAAGGAGGTGTTGTAATTATTATTCAGTTTGGCGAGGGCGACGGGGTTGGTATTGGAGTACTGTGCCTGCGCCGCGGAAGGACCGCCGAAGGTGCCGTCGGGGTTTGTTACCGGGATGGTAGGGTTCTGGCTCAGGGCAATGTTGACGATGTTCCCCTGGAAGACGTTGACATTTTCTTTGGTGCCGAAGCCGTTGAGGCTGGTGCTTAGCTTGAGCCATTTGTTGGCCTGGTTGGACAAGTTAAGCCGGATGGAACCGCGCTTGAAGCCGGAGCCTAAAGCGATGCCGTTTTGGTTGGTATAGTCGCCGGAGAGATAGAACTGTGTCTTATCGTTGCCGCCGCTGACGCCGAGGGAGTGATCCTGCATCCAGGTATTCTGAAAGAGGGCTTTCTGCCAATCGGTACCCGGCCCCAGGATCGAGGGGTCGCTGATCTCGCTGGGTTCGGCGCCGACAAGGCCGAGGTTCTGTAGTTTCTGGATATAGACCGCATATTGCGGCAGGTTCATCACCGGCTGGTCTTTGGGCCGGCTCTGGAGGGTTTCCAACTCCGTGGCGCTGACGCGCGTCTGGCCGATCTTTCCCTGTTTGGTGGTGATCATGATGACCCCGTTAGCCCCGGCTGCGCCATAAATGGAGGTGGCCGCCGGCCCCTGCAGGACGCTGATGTCTTCGATGTCCTGGGGGTTCAGGCCTTGCAGTTCGTTGGACAGGTTGGGGGTGACATTATAGGCCCCGCCGGTGGGCGTGCTCGGCCGGATCTGGACGCCGTCAATTACATACAGGGGTTGGTAATTGCCGGTGACGGTACTTATGCCGCGGATGATAACGGAGGCGCCGGCCCCGGGCTCGCCGCTGGTCTGGGCGACGTAGACGTTAGCTGCCTTTCCCTGGAGGGCCTCGTCGAGGGTCACGTTGACCGTTTTTTCGAGATCGGAGTTCGAGATGGTGACCACGGCGCTGCTGAGGTCTGATTTTTTCATCTTACCGTACCCCACGACGACGACGTCGTTCATGTTGCTAATGTCCTGATTAAGAGCGACATTGATCGTCGTGGCGGCACCCACGGCGAGCTCCTGTTTAAGGTAGCCTACGGAGGAGATCACGAGGTGTTCCCCCGGAGCTGCCAGGATGGTAAAGCTGCCGTCCTCTCCGGCCTGGGTTGCGTTCCGCGTCCCTTTGACCATGATGGAGGCACCAGGTATGCTGGCGCCGGTGGTTCGGGCGGTGATCTTGCCGGTGATCGTGTGTGTGGGAGGCTGGGCCGCAACCGGATGGACGAGTAGTAGAAGTACGGCGAGCAGTCCCGCGCAAGCCGTGAGCTTTGAGGTGCATATTCTTTTCATACTAAAGCAATTAGTGCAATCGGTTTATTTTTTCGCTATAAAAGTAGGGAGACCGGAACTCGCCGAGGGGTATGTTTTCGATCAAATAGGGTATGAAAATGTTTAAAAAAGGGGTAATTTACAGGTAACGACTGCTTATGATCTTCAGAAAGTGCCTGTTTCTGCTATACTGCTGCTTTACCTCGTTACGCATCTTTGCACAACCCGAGGACTATATTTTTGCCCATGTGGACGTCACTAATGGGCTTTCCAGCAACTATATTACGGGTATATATAAGGACTCCCGGGGGTTCATGTGGTTTGGCACCGTGGCGGGGCTGAACCGGTATGACGGGTATCAGTTCCGGGTATTCAAGCATGACATCCGGGATCCGCATTCCATTGTCGACAACTATATCGAGCAGATCTTCGAAGGGCCGGGAGGCCGGATGTGGGTCGAATCGCGGAAACGGCGGTTCAACATCTATGATGCGAAGCTGGACCGGTTCGACCCGGACTATTGTGCCTACCTGCGCACGTTGAGGTTGCCAGACACCGATCTGCAGACGATCTCGCCCGGAGCCACGGGGTATTGGTTCGTTTACCGGGATAGCGGGATCTATCATTATATTAATAAAGGCGGGATCGCGGCGGTGAAGCCTTTGGGTGGCCCGGGGCTGCTAGCCATCCCCGTGGCGACGGCAAAGGAGGACGGAAAGGGCGACTGCTGGGTGATCCACGAGGGCGGCATGCTGGAGAAGATCGATGGCCGGAGCCACCGGGTAGTCTTCCGAAGCGATGTGCTGGTGAAGGAATTTGGGGATGTACCGGTTACGAACTGTTCGCTGTTTATCGACCGGGATGGGGATCTCTGGGTCAGTTCAAACGGGGTGTTCAAGGGGACATTGTACTACCGGCCTGCGACGGGGGAGTTCCGGCATCTTGCACTGGATGTGGGGGACCGGTTGCTGAACAGCAATATCGCGATGACCGCATTGCAGGATGGGAAGGGGCTGATCTGGCTGGCGACTGACCATGGCGGCGTGGATATCATCGATAAACGAACCTGGAGCGTGCGTTATGTCGGGCATGTGGAGGACGACGGCAAGAGCATCGCCAGCAACAGCATCACGATGCTTTACCGCGATGAGACTGGGACGATCTGGGTGGGGACGTATAAAAGCGGGATCAGCTATTATCACCAGGACAACCTCGAATTTCCGCAGTACCGGCAGGTTGCGCATGTGCCCGGCACGTTGAGCTATGACGATGTCAATGGTTTTGTGGAAGATGGTACAGGCAATATCTGGATAGCTGCCAACGGCGGTGGACTCATCTATTTCGACCGAAAGCGGAATACCTTCCGGCAATGGCTGCACGACCCGAAGAATCCTAAAAGCATTTGCAGTAATATTTTGGTCAATTTGTTACTGGACCATGAGGGGAAGCTTTGGATCGCGACCTATTTCGGGGGGCTGGATTGTTTCGACGGCAAGACTTTTACGCATTATCGTCACCGGGACGACGACCCTTACAGCCTGGCTGACGACAGGGTGATGTGTCTTTGCGAAGATTCCGAGCATCAGCTTTGGCTGGGCACGATGGCGGCGGGGATGGACCGGTTCGACCGGCGGAGAAAGGTTTTTTATCACTACCGGACCGATTTACCCAACAGCATACACAATGACTACGTAAGCTCGATCATTGCGGACAACCAAGGTAATCTCTGGATCGGTACCGGTTATGGTATCGACAGGATCGACCACAGCACGGGGACCATTTATCATTTTGGCACCAGTGATGCCCAGTTGAGCTCCGACAATGTCACCTGGCTTTTTATGGACAGCCGGCACCGGCTTTGGGCCGGTACCCGCGAGGGACTGGATGTGCTGAATCCCGGCGGAAAGAGCTTCGAGAGTTTTACTACGGAGGATGGGTTGCCCGATAATACTATCCGGGACATCCTCGAAGACAGCGCACACCGGCTCTGGGTGAGCACTACCAATGGATTGTCGCGTATAACGGTGTATGCTGCCGCGTCGCGCGGCGGCTTGCACATCCATTGCCGCAATTTCCGGGAGCAGGATGGTCTGCAGGCGCGGGAGTTCAACGAGCGTAGCGGCCTGGCGACGCGGGATGGCTATTTTCTTTTTGGTGGCCCCAATGGTTTCAACATCTTCCGGCCGGAGGATATCGCGCCGGAGAAAAAGGCGCCGCCGATCGTGCTTACGGGGCTGGAGGTCTTCGACCGGAACGTTCATGTGGGCGACACCACTAATGGGCGGGTGATCCTACGGAAAGCGCTCGCAGAGACCCGAAGCATTACATTGGGGCCGCGGGACAATGTCTTCAGTATTGAATTTGCTTCTTTGGGATATATTCCCAATGCTACGAACAAATACGCTTATACGCTCGAGGGGTTCAACAAGTCCTGGCTGCTGACAGACGGGCGGACGCGCAAGGCTACTTATACCAACCTGGACCCCGGGGAATATACGTTCCGGGTGCGGGCGACGGATGAGGACGGGCAATGGTATGACAAGGTCGCTTCTCTGCGAATCGTTGTTTTGCCGCCCTGGTGGAAGACGCCATGGGCCTATGCCGTTTATGTACTGCTGTTGGCGGGGGGATTGTATCTCTGGCGGCGGACGATGCTGCGTCGGGCGAGGCTGCGGTTTGCGCTGGAGCATGAGCGGCGGGAGACGCGGCGGATGCATGAGATGGATCTGCTGAAGATCCGGTTCTTTACGAATATGAGTCATGAGCTGCGGACGCCGTTGTCGTTGATACTGGCCCCGGTGGAGAAACTTTTAGGTAGATCCGGCCCCGCCGATGATCCGCGCCAGCAGTATGAGCTGATCCGGCGGAATGCGCGGCGGCTGCTGCATCATGTCAACCAGCTACTGGATTTTCGCAAGATGGAGTCGGGCGAGCTGAAGCTGCATCTGCGGGAGGGGGATGTCGTCAAGTTTGTACGGGAGAGCTCGCTTTCGTTTGCCGATCTGGCGGATAAGAAGAATATCACCTTTGATTATGCCGAAGACCGACGGTCCCTGATCACGCGGTTCGACCAGGACAAGCTGGAGCGCATCCTTTTCAATCTGCTTTCCAATGCCTTCAAGTTCACGCCGGAGAATGGCTCGGTGTCTGTGGGGGTAACCACTATGGTTCGCGACCGTGACGTGCTGCTTTCTATCTCTATCCGTGACACCGGCATCGGCATCCCGGCCGACAAGCAGGAGAAGATCTTCGAGCGGTTCTTTCAGAATGAGATCCCCGAGACGATGATCAACCAGGGCAGTGGTATCGGGCTTAGCATCACGCAGGAATTTGTGCGGATGCATCAGGGGCGGTTGCAAGTCGAAAGCGAGGTGGACGGGGGGAGCTGTTTTACAGTGGAGCTGCCGTTCGAGATGGTTGGGTTTGCGTTTCCGGAGGATGGCGGTATTGCGGCGGACCTTACGACGAATGGCGGTCTTGCGGACGAGGTTGCGGTTCATGGTGATGAATCTGTGATACCTGCTTTTGCTTCGGCCAAGACCGGTAGGATACCCTCTTCGGCGCCGGTGGATGCGCCTACGATCCTGCTCGTCGAGGACAATGAAGACTTCAGGTTCTATCTCAAAGACAACCTGCGGGCGCACTATAAGATCGTGGAGGCGTCGGACGGGAAAGAAGGCTGGAAGAAAGTCCTTCAGGCGCATCCGGCATTGGTGGTGAGCGATATCAGCATGCCGCATATGGATGGCATCGAGTTGTGCAAGAAGATCCTCAGCGACGAGCGCACTCGTCAGACCCCGGTGATCCTGCTTACGGCGATGACGGGTGAGACGGTCGAGCTGCAGGGGTTGCAGACGGGCGCCACCGATTTTATCAGCAAGCCTTTTAACTTTGAAGTGCTGTTGTCGAAAATAAGGAATATCGTGCAGCATCACGCGACGATGCGAAAGACGTATCAGCGCCAGGTACAAGCGGGACCTGCGCCTGTAGAGCCGGCTTCCGCCGACGAGGAGTTCCTGCGGGAGGTATTGGCGTATATCGAGAAGGAGATGAGTAATGCGGACCTTAGTGTTGAGGAATTGAGTACCCGATTCCATACCAGCCGGAGCACGTTCTACAAACGCGTGCTTTTACTCACGGGGAAGACCCCGGTAGAATTCATCCGGCATATCCGGTTACGGCGGGCCGCGGAGCTGCTGGAGAAGAGTCAGCTGAATGTCGCGGAGATAGCGTATGAGGTGGGATTCAACAATCCAAAGTATTTTACACACTATTTCAAGGCTGAATTCGGTTGCATTCCCAGTGCTTATCGGTCGAATGTTAAACGCACGGTAAATGATACGTAACTAGTCGTTATGGCATGGTTTTATTAATACACAGCGTATGGAAAATAAAATCATACCTATACATTTTAACGGTGGGGGCATCGAGTACAAAGGCTGGGTCACGCCATCGAACGAGCGGCATGAAGATGGGCATCCCAAGCACTACCGGGTTGTCTTGAACGAGGTCTTTTCGGCTAATTTTTGGCTGAACAGGGGAAAATGGTTTACCGATGAGCCGAGGATGCAGAATCTGGCGGTGGAGATAGGGGCCTGTCTGGACATGATTCCTGCGCGGCACCGGGAGATGGCTCTTTGATCTGGGGATGGGGACAGTGAGGCAGAATTTCTACAGGATCAAATCGGTACATTTACATCATGTGGAGATATTATGCGTTACTCTCGGCTTTATTCGCGTCCCTGACGGCCATCCTGGCCAAGGTTGGTTTAAAGGGTATCAACTCTAATCTTGCTACGGCGATCCGAACCGTGGTTATCCTGCTGCTGGCGTGGGGCATCGTGGTCTTTAGCGGGGAGACGCGGGACATGAAAAATCTCACCCGGCAAAATCTACTCTTTCTGATCCTTTCGGGGATAGCGACAGGGTTGTCGTGGATCTTTTATTTTAAGGCGTTGTCGACGGGGCCGGTGAGTAAGGTGGCGCCGATCGATAAATTGTCGGTAGCATTGACGATCGTGCTTTCGGCTGTATTGCTGAAGGAGCCGTTGGATGGTAAGACGATTGTCGGGGGGGTATTGATCATGGCGGGGACTTTTGTGTTGATAAGGTGAGGGGAAGATGTATATTAGGGAATGCAATTACTTACCAGCTACCTCAAGATCGCGTGGCGGCATCTGTGGAAAAACAAGATGCACGCCGGTATCAATATTCTCGGACTCTCTATCGGGATGGCCGTTGCCCTGCTTATCGGCACCTGGGTCTGGGACGAGCTGAGCTTCGACCACTATCATCGAAATCACACGCGGATCGCGAGCATTCTCAGTGTTTGGCATTCCAACGGAGGGACGGATGCGGAGGCGAATTCTTCCGTCCCGCTGGCCGCGGCGCTAAAGAGCCAGTATCCTGGTGATTTTGCGCGGATGTCACTGATGTCGTGGACCGAACCAACGCTTACGGGCGGTGGCTTGGATGCCGCCGGGGCTCGGGTTGGTGCGGGTTTGGGCTCCGCGGCTGGTTCGGGTGTGAGCGGGAGCGTACGGCAGTGGGGCGCATGGGTACAGCCTGACTACCCCTATATGTTTACGGTGCAAATGATCAATGGAAGCGCGAGAGCGTTACAAGACCACTCGTCCATCCTGGTGAGCGCATCGCTGGCCAAGGCGCTTTTTGGCACTACCGCGGTCACGGGGCGGAATATACGCTGGGCCGACACGCTGAACTTTACCGTGGGCGGCGTGTATGCCGATCCGCCGGATAACGTAAGCCTGCATCCGCAATTCCTCGCGCCCTGGGACAATAACGCCAATCCGGGAAACCTCATGGCTGACGGCTGGACGAACCATCATTTCCAATTATACGTTCAGATAAACGACCATGCCAGCTTCGAAGGCCTTTCCGCGAAGATCAAGGATATTACCAAACCGTATATCAAGGGTGGCGTGGAGGAGATTGCGCTGTATCCTATGGACCAGTGGCTGCTCTATGACCGGTTCGAGAACGGGAAGCCCGTGGCGGGAAGACTGGAGTCGGTGTGGACCTGCGCGATTATCGGCGTTTTCGTGCTGCTGCTGGCATGTATCAACTTTATGAACCTGAGCACGGCGAGAAGCGAGAAGCGGGCGCGCGAGACGGGAGTACGAAAGGTGTTGGGGTCGATGCGGTGGCAATTGATCGGCCAGTTCCTCGGGGAATCCATGCTGACCACCTTTATCGCACTGGCGGTAGCGCTGGCGCTGGCACAAACCGCGCTGCCCTTCTACAACCAGCTTTGCGGCAAGAACCTCACGATCCCTTTTAGCAATCCCCTATTCTGGCTGCTGACGCTGGGCTTTACCCTGCTCACGGGAACGATCGCGGGCAGCTATCCCGCTTTCTATCTTTCGCATTTTCATCCGGTGCATGCCTTAAAAGGGTCATTCCGAACTGGCCGGCTTGCTTCGTTGCCCAGACGCATACTGGTTACACTTCAATTTACCATTAGTGTGTCATTGATCACCGGCGCTGTGATGATCTTCCGGCAGGTGCAGTTCGCCAAGAACCGGCCTGTGGGTTATTCGGAAGCAGGGCTGATCACCATGGACATGAACATGCCGGACCTGCAACAACGTTTCGATGCTTTACGACAGGAACTGGTCAGCACGGGCGGTGTGGTCGAGGTAGCAGAATCCTCGAGCCCGACGACGAATGTCAACAACAGCATGCTCGGATACGAGTGGGAAGGCAGGGATGCACGCGACGTTTCGGGGGTCGGAACCCTATTTGTGAGCTATGGCTTCGGCAAGACCATAGGCTGGCACATCAGAGAAGGACGGGACTTTTCACCCGCTTCGCCTGCGGACAGCGGCGCCTTTATCATCAACGAGGCGGCGGCACGCTATATGGGGCTGAAGAACCCGGTGGGCAAGGTCATTTGGCGAGGCCAGACGCCTTATCCCATCGTAGGTGTCGTCAAAGACCTGGTCATGGAGTCGCCCTATGCGCCTGTGCAACCTACCTTCTTTACACTTCAGGCCAACGTGCGGATACATTATTTGCTTTTGCGCCTCAATCCTACCCTGCCCATGCAAACGGCGCTGGCGAAGATCGAGCCGGTGATGCGGAGGTATGATCCGGGAAACCCTTTTGGGTATACCTTTACCGACGCGACCTATGGAGCGAAATTCCAGGAAGAAGAACGAACAGGACGGCTGACCTGCCTGTTTGCGATCCTTGCCGAGTTTATCTCGTGTCTGGGTCTCTCCGGTCTTGCGGCGTTTGTGGCCGAACGGCGGACGCGCGAGATCGGCGTACGCAAGGTACTGGGCGCCTCGGTATATAGCCTTTGGAAACTCTTGTCGACGGAATTTGCCCTGCTGGTATTTATCGCAAGCCTGATCGCCATACCGGTGACCATCTGGCCGCTGCATGCCTGGCTTCAGCATTATGCCTATCGCGCGCCGCTGGCATGGTGGGTCTTTCCGCCAACCGCCGCGGGGGCCTTGCTCATTACCTTGACAACGGTGAGCTATCAAACGGTCCGTGCGGCTATGGCTAATCCGGTGAAAAGTTTAAAAGTCGAGTGATTGCGCGCGCGGATCCAGCATTAACAAAACTTTTTTTGTAAAACTAGAAATATAGTTTTAGATTTGAACTATAAATATAGTTTTACATGAAATCATTGACCAGAGCGGAAGAGCAGGTTATGAAGGTGCTGTGGCAATTGGGCAGCGGGCTATTGATGGAGATCGTAGAGGCCATGCCTGAACCACAGCCGCATAAGAATACGGTGGCTACTATCCTCAAGACCATGGTAGAAAAAGGGATCGTCCGGGTCGAGAATGTCGGCCGCATCCATCGGTATCATCCCGTCTTTTCCAAAGACGAGTATTCCAAAGACACGCTCACGAATGTGGCCAAAGGATATTTCGAGGGTTCCTTTAGCAATGTCGTGTCCTTCCTTGTAGATGAGAAGAAGCTGTCCGTCAAGGACCTGGAGCTTCTCTTACAACAACTTAAGAAAAACAAAAAATAACCAGCCATGGAAAGCTTTCTCGCCTATATCATCCGGTGTGTGCTGGTCAGCGGTCTGCTGGCAAGCTATTATGTGCTCGCGTTACGGGGGCGGCGGATGCATGGGTTCAACCGCTTCTACTTATTGTCGTCGGTGGTCGTGGCGCTCGTGCTGCCTTTGGTACATATCCCCTGGGCGCCTTGGGCGGCGAGTCCTGTGACAGTGGAACGGGTATTTGTCGCGCCGGCTGCGCCGGTGAAAAGCGGTGGTCCGTTCTGGTGGTGGTTGGTGATGGGGGGGAGTGTGTTTGTGAGCATCGTGCTTCTGCTGGTATCGCTCGCGAAGATCAGGGCTTTGTATTCACTGAAGCGAGCCTCGCGCTGTACCCTCCTGGACGGCTATGAACTGGTAGAGACAGATGCACCGGGAACCCCCTTTTCCTTTTTGCGCAACCTCTTTTGGCGGAGCGGGATGGATAGGGAAGACGAGGTCAACAGGAAAGTGCTGGCGCATGAACTCGCGCATATCCGTGGCCGGCATAGCCTGGATATTCTCGGTATGCAGACAGTAGTTTGCGTGTTGTGGATGAATCCCTTCTTTTGGTATATCCGGAGGGAGCTGACGATGGTGCTGGAGTTCGAAGCCGATGCCGCCAGCGGCGCGGAAGGTGATCCCGAGGTGCTCGCGCGGATGCTTTTGCAGACTTACCAGGGTGGCCTCTCCCCTGCCCTGGCCAATGGCTTTTTTTATTCACCCATAAAACGAAGATTAATTATGATCACAAACACTCGTTCGGGCCGTCGCGCATGGATGCGCAAGGCCCTCGTAGCGCCGGTAGTTGTAGGCGCGGTACTTTTTTTCGCGTGCAGCAAGGATCAAACGCCGCAGGTAGCCAAGACGCCGCCTCCACCGCCTCCGCAACTCGCCAAGATCATGCTCGATGGCAGAATCACGGTAAAGCAAGGGAAGGGTAAGGATACCGTTGTCATCATAAGTCCGTCGGGACAAGTTATCAAAGCAGTGCCGATAGTGATCGAAGA
>Ga0134128_10005710_pt1 | contig 15079 bp, 10 predicted proteins | sample KB31754_FD_96462 | JGI IMG/M metagenome (GOLD analysis project Ga0134128, IMG submission 96462) | Terrestrial soil microbial communities with excess Nitrogen fertilizer from Kellogg Biological Station, Michigan, USA - KB3-175-4 | ecosystem: Environmental > Terrestrial > Soil > Unclassified ... | reverse complement strand
TCGCAGGACGGCAACATGAACCGCGTCAACATCCGGACGATGCAGGGGCAGTCGGTGCGCCCGGCGGGGACGCATCGCTGGAACTGGGACACGCCGATCGTCGTCTCGTCGGCCGACCCCCGGGTCCTCTACACCGGGGCCGAGATGCTCTTCCGTTCCGCCGACCGCGGCACGACGTGGACGGCCATTAGTCCCGATCTCTCGGATCAGATCGATCCGAGGACTTTGCAGATGATGGGCCGCGTCGAGGCCGGCTCGCTCTCGGCGCACGACGGATCGTCGCCGTACGGATCGATGACGACGATCGGCGAGTCGCCGGTCGATTCCCGGGTTCTTTACGTCGGCATGGACGACGGCGCGCTGCAGGTGACGAAGGATGGCGGCAAGACGTGGACGAACATCACGTCGCGCGTCGGCGGCCTCCCCGCGCACACGTACGTGAGTTCCGTGCTGGCGTCGCGCTATCAGGCGGGCCGCGTGTATGCGACGTTCGATGGCCATTTCAACGACGACTACAAGCCCTACGTCTACGTGAGCGAGGACTTCGGGCAGACCTGGAAGTCGATCGCGGCCGGTTTGCCGGCGACGTCGGTCAATCGCCTCCGCGAGCATCCGCGGAGCGCCGGCGTCCTGATCGTCGCGCACGAGCGCGGCGTCCACGTCTCGAACGACGGCGGACAGAGCTGGCTGCCGCTCTCGCTGGTCACCAACTTCCCCACCGTCCGGACGGATGACATCGCGGTGCAGGCGCGCGACAACGCGCTCGTCATCGGCACGCACGGCCGCAGCATCTGGATTCTCGACGACATGGGCCCGCTCGAGGCGCTCACGCCCGATGCCCTCAAGCAGGACGCGGTGCTCGCGCCGATCGCGCCGGCGACCGAATACATGACCCATTCGCCGCAGGCGTGGTTCGGCACCGGGACGTTCTTCGCGCCGAATCCGGAGGCGGGCGCGGGCATCAACTACTACGTCCGCGACGGCGCGAGCGGACAAGTGCAGGTCGAGATCAGCGATTCGTACTACCGCGTCGTCCGGACGATCAACGGACCCGCCGCGAAAGGGCTGAACCATGTGCGCTGGGATTTGCGTGCCGAGCCGCCGGCCGCCGATCCGAATGTGCCGCCCGCCGGTGGGCGCGGCGGCGGACGAGGCGGCCGCGGCGGCCTCGGCCCATACGTGGCGCCGGGCACGTATCAGGTGACGGTCAAGGTTCCCGGGGTCCGCGAGCTGAAGGGCACGATCAAGGTAGGGGCGGATCCGATGGGGAAATAGAGGCTTGGGGCGAGAGGGTGGAGCCGGGAGGCCACGCCCGGCGCGCATCGTCTAAACGGTGCGACGGTCGGGAGAGACTGAACGCGGGGGTTCGACGCCGAGCGTGCGGCGAACATCGGTCGCGTCCGTCCTCGCGGTGCTCGCCGCGCTCGGCACCGTCGCCGTCCGCGCGCAGGGGCCATCGCCGCAGCAACCGACGTTCCGGGGCGGCGTCGCAGGCGCGGCAGCCCAGGCAGCGGAGACCAACACGATCACGCGTCTCCGCCGATGGACGTCGTTCGTGCTCGAGCACCAACCGGGCGTGGTCGATGACGCCCTGAAAGGGGTCTGGGCCCTCAGCTCCGCCGACCTCGCGTTCCTCCAAGAGCGCCTCCCGTTCCTTCTCGTCGCAATAAGCCCGGCGCCGCCGCCGGGAACCTCGCGTGAGCTCGCCGCTCTTGGTCGCGAGACGGCTCTGCACACGAACGCCGCCGATTTCCTAGCGTGCCGCGGTGCTTCACGCCGACGCGGTGATGTTCGACCGGCGGCCGCCTCGAGCGCTTCCAACCGAGCTGGCGGTGCTGAAAGGGATCAATGCCCGCGGGTCGTCGACGTTGCGGGCCGGAACGGACGACGCGAAGCCTCGAGCGGGTTTCACGACAACGCAGGACGGAGAGATCACTGGCACTGTCGGCTCGAACGATAACTGGACGTTCGCGCGATTCGTGCTCGGCAGGATTCCGACCGGGCAGGCGGACGCGTTCATCGGCCTCTGGTACCACGCCGTGGCGGCCTATTTCTTCAGGAACGGCGAGTTCGGTGAGCTCGACTGGCATCTGGCAGACGGGGCGAAGATGCTGCCGGCCGATGCCCGTCTGCTCTTCGATCGCGGCGCGCTCGCCGAGGTTCTGTCGATGAATCTGATGCAGGAGGCCGCCAAGACCGGTCGACCGACCATGCGCAGGGGCTCGGCCAGCGGCGAGCTCATCCTCTCCCCGAGCACAGCGCTCCCTCCCCCGGAGCAGGGCCAGAAGGTCGCGGAGGCCTACTACCGTGCTGCCATTCGCGTCGATCCGGATTTCGCCGAGGCGCATGCACGACTCGCTCGGCTGCTTGATCTCACGCGGCGCGATCAGGAGGGACGTGGCGAGATCCGTCTCGCACTCGACTCCTCCTCCGACGCGGACGTGCGGTTCTTCGCTCACCTATTCGGCGTGCGCGTCGCGGCGGCGCTCGGCCAGTTCTCCGACGCCGACGTGCACGCCCTCTCGGCGCTGCGTCTGTTTCCACAGGCGCAGTCGACGATTCTCGCGGCCAGCGCGGTCGCGCTCCATCGCGGATACGTGAGGCGGGCCCAGGACCTGATCGCGGAACTTCCGGATCCGGCCGAGCTTCCCGACGGCGTCTTCGACCCCTGGATCGTCTACCCGTTCGGGCCCGGCCGCAGCGCGGACCGATTGCTGGCCGAGCTCTGGCGAACCACTCCGAGCGTTCACTGATCGCCGCCACGCCGGCAGCCTGCCGCCTGTCGCCCGTAGCCCGCTCTACTCCGCCGCCCCCAGCCCGCCGCCCGCCGCCGTCTTCTTCCGCGCCGCCGCATAGAGCGCGAGCCCGATCACGTTCGCGCCGACCAGCACGGCCACGATCTTCAGGCTGAACTCGAGCCAGCTCGCGACGTCCACGATCGGGAAGATCGAAATCACCGAGTACAGCACCGAGACGCTGAAGCCCACCACCGAGGCGGCGCGCAGCCACATCCGCGGGCGCTCCGGCAGTCGCGCCGCGCCCCAGATCGGAATCGCGAAGAGCGCGATGTAGGCGAAGGCGTAGAAGATCCCGGCCGCGTTGTCGAGCAGCTGATACGCCTCCTGGAGACCGACGCCGAGCTGCCCCGCGACGGTGAACGCGATCGTCACCGCGCCGACGACGAGGATCGAGTTCACCGGCGTGCGGAAGCGCGGGCTGAGGCGCGTGAACCACGCGGGCAGCAGGCCATCCCATCCCGCGACCATCGGCAGCCGCGCGGTGCCGGCGAAGACGAGCGTCGAGTTGCCGACTTGCCGCAGCACCAGCGTCAGCACGAGCGCGGGAACGACGAGGCGCGCGAGGCTCAGGCCGTTCAGCCCCGTCGAGAGCGCCTGCGGAATCGGGCTCACCAGATCGAGCCGGCCGACCGGCACGAGCGCGATGACGCTGCCCGTGCCGAGCACGAACATCAGCACGATGATCGGCACGGCGATCATCACCGACCGCCCGATGAGCCGCCCGGGGTTCCGGCATTCGCCCGCCAGGATCGCGACGTACTCGAACCCGCTGAACGCGCCGAGCGCCATCTTGCTGAAGATGTTCACGCTCAGCAGCGAAATCGCGGGCATCGTCGCGTGCAGCGGATGATAGGCGCCGGCGCCGAGCGACCCGCGGCTGATCGCGACGAACGGCACGAGGATGAGGGCGCCGAACGTGACGAACTGGCCCGCGCCGCCGACGTTCTGCACCCACTTGCCGACGCGCAGTCCCCAAATCGCGACGAGCGTGATGAGCCCGACGACGGTGAGGCTGACGGCCATCGTGTACGACGGCGTCGCCGCGAACGAGGGATCGATCGCCGCGATCAGATACGACAGGTTCGTCGCGACGACGACGCCGAAGCTCGCGAGGAGCAGAATCGCGTAGGCCCAGAGATTCCACGCGACGAGAAAGCCGGCGAATTCACCGAACGCCGCCGCCGTCCATTGATACAAGCCGCCCTCGATCGGCATCACGCGGCTGAGAAAGATCACGACCGCGGCCTGCGGCAGGTAGTACGTCGCCGCCGCGAGCAGCCAGAACACCAGGCTGTCGGACCCGAGCTTGGCCGCCGCGCCCACCCACGACGATCCGACGACGTAGAGGATCTGCGTGAGGACGAGATCCCGCAGGCCCAGCTCGCGGCGGAGGGACGTGCTTCGCGCTTCGACGGCTTTGACGCGGTCCGCAGCGGAAAGCATCCGGGGGACACTAGCACGGAAGGCAGAAGGCAAAGGGCAGAAGGCAGAAACAAGGAGAAGGGAGAAGAAGGGAGGAAGGAAGAAGGGAGAAGGAGAATTGCAACCCTTGCTGTCTCGTGCGCCGGTATGCGTTGCAGCTTTTGCAAACGTCCGGGAGCACTTGCCTCGAATCCCAGGGCGGCGGCGCGGGCATGGGGCTTGCCAGGGCATGGGCCATGCGATGGGAAAGAAGCCTGACCGAACGAGCATCCGTGTTTGCGTCATCCGCCCTGCTGCTGCATCCGAAAGTCGCGCAGCTGGGGCCGCCCTACGCTCATGTGGCCGACCAGCTCTTCGAGGCCGCGTCGTCCATCGGCGCCAACCTCGAGGAAGGGCAAGTCGCCCTCAGCCGTCGAGACATGGCGGCCAAGTATGCGATCGCCCTGCGCGAGGCCCGGGAGTGCCTGCACTGGCTCCGAATCCTCATGCGAGCCCGCGTGCTCCTCGAGGACACCCGCCCCATGGCCACGGAAGCCAACGAGTTCGTGGCGATGCTGACGACGGCGGTCAAGAAACTGCGGGCAAGGCCCGCGTAGCTCGCAGGGCTCGGCTTCTCTCCTTCTCCCTTCTCCTTGTTTCTGCCTTCTGCCCTTTGCCTTCTGCCTTCCGCAGACACCTCCCCATCCAGGCGATGCGCAGCGGCAGAGCCGCATCGCACAATGCGGCTATGTCTGAGCCCTCCGCTGCCACGTTCTCTAGAGAACTCGCCGAGGCGGTCGATGCGGCCGCGCCCTCGGTCATCCAGGTCCAGGGCCGCCGCTGGCCCGTGAGCGGCGTCGCCTTCGCGCCGGAGGCCGTCGTGACCACGGCGCGCGGGATCGATCGCCAGGGCGCCGCGCGCGTCCGAACGCCTGACGGGCGCGTCATCGATGCCGAGGTCGCCGGCTGGGACGTCGCGACGAACCTGGTCGTGCTCCGCGTGCCCGGCGGAACGCTGACAGCGGCTCGCGTGACCGCCGACCCGATGCGCGTCGGATCGCTCGCCCTTGCGCTCGCGCGCTCGATGAGCAACGTCGTGACGGCGAGCCTCGGCGTCGTGTCGATCGTCGGCGGTCCGCTCCGCACGGGCCGCGGGCGCGGGATCGAGCAGGTCATCCGCACCACCGCGCCGATGCACGAAGGATTCGCCGGCGGCGCGTTCGTCGACGTCACGGGTGCCCTCGCCGGCATCCCCACAGGCAGCGAGATCCGAGGTCTCGCCGTCGTCATTCCCGCGAGCATCGCGCTCGCGACGGCCGGGACGCTGCTCACGCGCGGCTCGACGAAGCGCGCGTACCTGGGCCTCGGCGGTCAGGCCGTCGCGCTCGGCGACGAGCAGGCCGCCATCGCCGGCCGCGATCGCGCGCTGCTCGTCGTGCAGACGTCCGCCGGCAGTCCGGCGGCGGCCGCCGGCGTCCTCGTCGGCGACGTCGTCGTCGCGGTGGACGGCCAGCCGATCGACTCCGCCGAAACGCTGCTCGAGTACTTGTGGACCGTGGAGGCCGGACGTGCGGTCGTGCTGCGCGTGCTGCGCGGCGCGGACGCCCGCGACGTGACGGTGACGTCGACGGATCGCCCGCGCTCATCGTAAGAAAAGCGGTCGTGACAAGATGACCTCACGATGCGCGTCGTCCTCGTAGGGCGGCCGCGCGCGATCGCGCGGCTGCGCTCGTCGGTGGCCGGCCTCGACGTCGAGGTCGCGGGCGAAGCCGCGTCGATCGCCGAGGCGAGGGCGCTCGGCGCCAGCGCGGACGCGTTTCTCGTGGCGCCGGACGACGCGGGCGCCGCGGTCCCGGCGCCTGAAGCACGCACGCCGCGCGGCGCCGACCTCGACGTGCCGGACGAGCCCCTCACGCCGCGCGAGCACGACGTCCTCGAACTGGTCGCGGAAGGCCTCTCGAACAAGGCCATCGCGGCCCGCCTCGGCATCAGCGACCAGACCGTGAAGTTCCACGTCGCCTCGATCTGCGCCAAACTCCGCGTCTCGAATCGGACGGAGGCGGTGCGGCGGGCGCTGCGACGGGGACTGATCACCCTTTAGGGGCACGAAGATCGCGAAGGACACGAAGGAATTTTCGACCTTCCCTTCGAGGTCTTCGTGCCCTTCGTGCCCAAGGGCTTGGCTTGGTCGGCTGCGGGCGTTCTGAAATGAAGGGGGACGGGTCTCGCTTTCGCCGGCAAGACCCGTCCCCACTCAACTTAGAATGTCGCCATGCGCGCCATCCCTGTCTCCATCTTCGCTTCCGCGGCTCTCGTCGTCGCAGCGATCGGCCTGCCCCATGCGCAGACGCCGGCCGCGAGAGCCTCGTCGAAACTCACGATCGATCAGCTCGTCGAGATCAAGCACCCGTCGGCGCATCAGTGGACGCCCGACGGCAGCCACGTCTGGTGGGTGTACGACGACGGCGGCGTCAACAACGTGTGGGCGGCGCCCGCGAGCGGCGCGGGTCGGCCCGTGCAGTTGACGAACTATCCCGACGGCCAGACCGGCGCTGGCGGATTCTGGAGCCACGACAGCCAGACCTTTTTCTATCAGCGCGACGGCGGACTGCTGGCGGTGCCGGTGACCGGCGGCGCGCCGCATCCGGCGTGGCCGGGCGCCGACCACGCGAGCGGCTTCGCGCCCTCGCCCGATGGCACACGCATCGCCTACATCCTGGGACAGGGCGGCGGCGGCGCGCGCGGCGGACGCGGGGCCGGCGGCGGACGAGGCGGCGCGCGTGGCGCGGCGGCGCCTGATGCCGCGGCCGAGACGTCGAGCGCCGGCGCGGACCTGATGGTCCACACGATCGCGCCCGCGGCCGAACAGAAGATCGCACACGTGGATGGCCGCATCGGCGGCGTGAGCTGGTCGCCCGACGGGACGAAACTCGCCTTCTCGACGGCGGGAGCGACGTCGGCGTTGATGGTCGCGGCGCTGCCCGGCGGCGCAGTGACGACGGTCGTGAGCAGCGCCGGGCCGATCGGCGCGCCGGCGTGGACGCCCGACGGCGCGAACCTGACGTACGCCGGTGGCGGCGGCGCGGGGGGCGCCGGCGCCGGACCCGGTTACATCGACAACACGTTCCCGGAAATCGGCGCGAAGCTCGTCTTCCGCACGAACACCGGGGGCGGCGGACGCGGCGGTGGCGGCGGCGAGAACTTCATCGTGCCCGCGACCGGCGGCACGCCGAAGCCGATGGCCGCCGGACGCGCGGGCGGTGGCGGCGGGCGCGGCGGTGGCGGCGGCAACTGGCTCGATGCCACGCACGTGATGTCGACCGCGACGTCGAACGGCGGCAAGACCCGCACGACGGAGGCCGTCGACATCAACGGCGGCGCGCCGAAGACGCTGCACGAAGAGACCGAAGAGAAGTTCTTCAGCGCGGTGAACAACACCGCCAATGCGATCTCGCCCGACCACAAGTGGCTGCTGTTCACCGCCGACACGACCGGGTGGGACGAGATCTATATCGTGCCGACGGCGGGGGGCACGCCGACGCTGGTGACGAAAAATCCGGGCGATCACTGGCGTGCCGTGTGGTCGCACGACAGCAAGCACATCGCGTGGGACACGGACACGCAGGACAAGCCGGGCGATCGACAGGTCGAGTTCGCGACCATCGGCGACAACGGCACGCTCACGATGATCACGGGGGTGACGAGCGGTAATGGCACGAACACGTCGCCGCAGTGGTCGCCCGACGACAAGCGCCTGCTCTTCCAGCACACCGACGCGGAAAACTCGGCTGACCTCTATGTCGCTGACGCCGCGGCCGGCGCCAAGGTCACCCGGCTGACATCGTCGATGCCCGCGAGCATCGACCACTCCATCTTCGTTCCTCCCACGCTGATCCACTACCCCGGCCCCGACGGCAAGCAAGTGCCGGCGTGGCTGTTCGTGCCGAAGAATCTGGATCGGACGACGCAGCATCCGGCGATCGTGTGGATTCATCCGGACGGCGTGAATCAGAACTACGACGGCTTCCACACGGATCGCAACGAAGGCGTCTACTACGAGTTCCATCAGTACCTGCTGCAGCAGGGCTACGTCGTCATTGCGCCGGACTATCGCGGGAGCATCGGCTACGGGCGCGACTGGCGGAACGACGTCTACATGGACGTCGGCGGCAACGACGCCAAGGACGCGCGCATGGCGCGCAACTACCTCAACACGCTCGGCTACGTCGATTCGAATCGCATCGGCGTATGGGGTCTGAGCTACGGCGGGTTCTTCACGCTGCTCGCGATCACGCAGGAGCCGACATGGTTCCACTGCGCGGTCGACGTCGCGGGCGTGGCGGACTATCACCTCTACTACGAGGATCCGTACCACGGCGGCTGGACGACGAGCCGCATCGGCACGCCAGAGGAGCATCCGGACGTCTACGCGAAGGCGGATCCGATGTCACACGTCGATCAGATCCAGCATCCACTGCTGGTCCTGGCCGGCACGGCCGACGTCAACGTGCCGTTCGTCGAGTCAGCGCTCTTGATCGATCACCTGCTGAAGGCCGGCAAGGGCCCGCTGACGACGTTCATGATGTATCCGGGCGAGTTCCACTACTTCGACCGAAGCTTCGTGGTGCGCGACGCGTGGCACCGCGTCGACGACTTCTTCAAAGAGCATCTGCAGCCGGAGAAGGCGACGGCGAAGAAATAGGCACGAAGACAATCATTCCGGGTGAAGCCAGCACGCCATCGAAGACAGGGCACGCTGGCGCCACCTGGAATGATTGTCTTTTACTGCGCCCGCAGCGCGACGACGGGATCCGTGCGCGCCGCACGTCGGGCGGGGATGAGCGTGGCGGCGAGCGCTACGACGAGGAGCGCGGCGGCGACGGCGGCGTAGGTCCACGGGTCGCGCGCATCGACGCCGTTCAGGAACGCCTGCAGGAACTGCGCGACCCACCAGGTGACGAGCGAGCCGGCGGCGAGTCCGACGACGACCGGCGCGAGCATCTGGCGCGTGAGCATTCGTCGGAGATCGCCAGGCGTTGCGCCGAGTGACAGCCTCACGCCGAACTCGGTCGTGCGCAGTGCGACGCTGAACGACTGGACGGCGTAGAGGCCGATCGCCGCGAGCACGAGCGCGACGAGCCCGAAGGCCGAGAGCAGCTCGGCCAGGAATCTCTGGTCGACGAGACTTGCGTCGAGGTCGTCGGCCACGCGACTCACGGCGACCCTCTGCGGGAACAGGCCGGCGGCGGCGAGGCGCTTCGTGACGTCACCGACGCCCACGGTCAGGCCGGGAGCGATCCGGGCCGCATACTGCAGGAACCGGAATCGGTCGGCCCCGCTGGGCACGTACAAGGACGGCCAGGTCGGATCGACGTAGGTCGCGCGGACATCGGAGACGACACCGACGACCCGTCTGGGCGCTTCACCCGGAAACCGTAAATCGCGGCCGACGGCGTCAGCCACTGCGACCCCTGGCAAGGCGAGACTCACGCCGCTCTCGCTGAGCACTCCGACCGGCGCTGTCGACTGAATCTCCGCCGGAGTCATCGTTCGCCCGGCCAGCACGTGCATTCCCAACGTCTCGACGAAGCGGTCGGTAACCGCCCAGCGGTACCCCCGATGGCCGTCGCCAGCCCACATCGGATACATCGCGGCACCGCGGGTGACCGGGAGAACGTCGGCGGCGGTGGCTGACTGAACGCCCGGAATCGACCGAAGTACGTCGAGGGCTTCGCCATACTCCTTCCTGAGCAGCGGGAGATCCGTCGACTCCGGCAAGTAGGCCGTCACGACGTACAAGCGCGCTGGGTCGTACCCGAGGTTCGTACGGAGCAGACCGATGAGGCTCCGGCCCGCGAGGGTCGCACAGGCGACGAGAAGCAGGGAGACGGCGATCTCCATTCCAAGAATGGCGCCGCTCCCCCGTTGCCGACCCGCGCCGATCCGCCCCGCGCCGCGCTGGAGGACCGAGAGTACATCGACGCGCGCCGCCCGCCACCCGGGGACGACGCCCGCCACGACTGCGCTCGCCGTTGCGAGGAGCGCTGTAAACACGATGACGCGAGCCGAGAGCACCGGCGCGGCGTACTTGCTGAACAACAGAGGGAGCCATGCCGCGATGGCATGATCGCTCGCCCGAAGAGCGAGGAGCGCAACGACGGAACCCGCGAGAGCCAGGATCAGAGCTTCGATGACGGCGCCGCGGATGACACGGCTTGGCGTCGCGCCGAGGGCGAGTTGGAGCGCCGCGCGATGCTCGCGCGACCGTGCACGCACCAGCAAGAGGCTCGCGAGGTTCGCGCAGCCGACGAGGAGCACCATCGTCGCGGCCCCAAAGACGAGTGCGACGTAAGTCTCGTAGCGGCCGAACAGCGCTTCCCGCAACGGGACGAGCCGGACGACCGACGGTGGAGTACCAGTCGGGGGCGCCGGCATGGACGCGCGGAGTCGAACGTCGAGGGCCGCGATCTGGCTCTGCGCGGCATCAAGCGTCACGCCCGTCTGGAGTCGCAGGATTGGCGGCGTCGTCGCGCTTCGAGGCCCGGCGACGTCGAGCGTCGTTTCGTTGACTGCGATGCCACTCCAGTCCAACGTCGCCGTGACGATCTGGGGCGGAAAGAAATTGTCGGGAAGCACGCCGACGATCTCTCCCTCCTGGCCGGCGGTTGAACTCCACACGCGACGCCCCACGACGTCCGCACGGCCGCCAAATTCGCGTTTCCAAACGGCATTGCTCACGAGCAGCCGCCGCCGATGCGCGCGTGCGTCGTCCTCCGTGAAGTCCTGTCCGATGACGGGATGCACTCCGAGCGTGCGAAGCGTCGTGTACGACACACGGACGAAGCGCAGATAGCGGGCACCGTCAGGATTCTCGTTGAGCCGATATCCATCGGCGCTCCACTCGGACATCGATGCGTCCGCGATGGCGGGAAGTCCGCGAGCCTGCACCAGATAGCTGGCGGCGATCGTCCCGTACGGCCGGCTGTCACCGACCCGGTAGTTGCCCATCACGACGAGCTGCCCCGGATCCGCATACGGCAGCGGCCGGAAGAGCATGCGATCGACCGCCGAGAACACGGCGAGGTTCACGCCGATCCCGAGCGCGAAGGTCGCAATCGCGCCGATGGCGAAGCCCTTGGCACGGACGAGCGATCGAATGGCGTCACGGATTTCCGTCATGACGGCTCCTCGTGTGAACTCCCAGTGCAGCGACGCGGCGATGCCGAAGGCGTGCGCCGCGCGACGGCAGTCAGCCAGCCGGCCGCGGCCGAACTGGTCGGCGAGATCGTCGCGGACCATCTCACGCCAGCTGGCCGGCACGGCGAACAGCGCCCAGCGCACCAGCGGCGACGCCGGCGGTCTCACGGCCGGCCCTCGGGCAGCGCCGCCACCGTGCCCGCGGCGAGGCGATCGACCGCGCGCTTGGAGGCCTTGATGGCGGCGATGCCGGCGGGCCGGATCCGGAAGAGCCGGCGCGCCTTGCCCCCGCGCACGCTGGTCGGCTCGGAAAACCAGGACTCGACGAGGCGCTTGCGCTCGAGCCGCTCGAGCGTCACGTAGATGGACCCGCGCGGCAGCGAGACGCCAGCCGACTCGCGAATGAGCGCGCGAATCGGCACGGCATAGCCCAAGCCGTCGAGCCGGAGGACGGCCAGGAGGACCAGCTGCTCCACTTCCCCGAGGAGTTCAGGCGCGGCGCTCATAATGTCAATGCGCTTGGCATTATAGACGCCGGCCGCAGGTCGACGGTTGGGGACGGGTCTGTTTTCCACAGTTTCGCCAGAAAAGGGGACAGGTCTGCAACGAGGTAAACGACCTAAGGAGACCTGTCCCCTTTTCTGTCGAAACTGTGGAAAACAGACCCGTCCCCCTTTATCTCATCGATCAGCAGCGCCCCGTAGTCCTCTGCCTTTCGCGCGCCGACGCCGTAGACGTGGCGGAGAGCATCGAGGCTGGTCGGGCGAAGCCGGGCCAGGTCGCGCAGCGTCTTGTCGTGAAAGACGACATACGGGGGCACGCCGCGTTCTCGCGCCACACGCAGGCGCAACGCGCGCAGCCGTTCGAAGAGGTCCTTGTCGACCCCTTCCCACGACTCCCCTTCCGCCTTCGACCGCCTGGGCAGCTTGCCCTTCTCGGGCTTCTTCTGCCGTGCGAGCACCAGGTCGGGCCGGTGCCCCTCGTCCTTCATCAATTTCAGGCCGTCGGCGGTGAGTCGCAGCACGGGAAACTCGTCGCCGGCCTGCTCGAGCAGGCCCTCGCCGACCAGTTGCTCGATATACCCCCGCACCTCGTCCACCGGCATCCCCGAGAGCAGCCCGAAGACGCTCAGCCCGTGATGGCCGCGCGACGTGACCAGCTCGCTCGTGGTACCGCGGAGCACGTTGGTCACGTGGGCCGTGCCGAACCGCTGGCCGACGCGCGCGACCGCCGACAGGATCTTGCGCGCGATGAGCACCGGCTCGGGCACGGTCTCCAGCTCGCCGAGGCAGAAATCGCAGGCGCCGCAGTCGTCCTTGTCGAACTCCTCGCCGAAGTAGCCGACGATCCGCCGGTGCCGGCACCCGACGCTCGCCGCGTAGCGGTCCATGTCGCGGAGCAGCGCGCGGCGCGCGTCCGAGAGCTCGCCGTTCTTCTCCAGCATCGCGCGCCACTTGAGGAAGTCGCCACTCGAGTAGATGAGCACGCACTCCGCCTCGAGGCCGTCGCGGCCCGCGCGGCCCGACTCCTGCTGATAGTGCTCGAGCGACTGCGGCGCGCCCGCGTGCACGACGAACCTCACGTCGGAGCGATCGATCCCCATTCCAAAGGCGACGGTCGCGACGACCACGTCCACGTCCTCGTTCAGAAACGCGTCCTGATGCCGATGCCGTTCGTCGTCCTGCAGCCCGGCATGGTACGGCGCGGCGCGCACGCCGGTTTCCGACAGCCAGGCGGCGAGATCGTCTACCTCCCGGCGAGACAGGCAATAGACGATGCCGGCCTGGCGGGGATGCCGCGCCAGGATCGTCTGCAGCTGGCGCTTGAGGTTCGCGCGCGCCAGCACGCGGTACACGAGATTCGGCCGATCAAACGATCCGACCAGCTCGACCGGCGCCCGCAGTCCGAGCTGCGTGACGATGTCGCGACGGACGCGGCCGGTGGCCGTCGCCGTGAACGCGTGAAGGCTGACGGCAGGCCAGCGATCCCGCAGCTGCGCGAGCTGGCGATACTCGGGCCGGAAGTCGTGGCCCCACTGGCTGATGCAGTGCGCCTCGTCCACGGCCACGAAGGTCGGCGCGCGGCCGTTCAGCATCGCCATCAGCCCCTCACGGCCGTCCCCGACCAGACGTTCGGGCGACACGTACAACAGCCGGTAGCGCCCTTCGCGAATGCCCTTCGCGACGGCGCTCTTCTCCGCCGGCGCCATCGCGCTGTGAAACGCCGCTGCGGCCACGCCGTTGCCGACCAGCGTATCGACCTGGTCCTTCATCAGCGCGATCAGCGGCGAGACGACGATGGCGAGGCCGTCGGCCACGAGCGCCGGCGCCTGAAAGCAGAGCGATTTGCCACCGCCGGTCGGCAGGACGACGACGGAATCGCGCCCGGCGAGGATGGCGTCCATCGCCTCACGCTGCAGCGGCCGGAACGTCGTGAAGCCCCAGACCTGCTCGAGGACCGAGGCGAGCGAAGACACAGAGAAAATGATACCGGGTGCGCACCCGGAATGTTCCGGGTGCGCACCCGGTATCATTTTTCTTTTGGCACCACGATGACTTGCCGGCGCTCGCCGCGACGGACCAGCGTCACGGGCGTCGGACGGCCAATCCGCTCCGCCGTCAGCTGCCGATGCAGCTCGTCCACGCCGAGGAGCGGCTGATGGTCGAAGGCGACGAGGACGTCGCCGGGCCGCAGTCCGGCGACGTCCGCCGGGCTGCCAGACTCGACCGAGATGACGACGATGCCGGCGTTGGCCTCGCCCCTGGGACCGCGGGCCGGCATCTGGCCGCCGACGCCGAGATAGCTGCGACGGATTCGGCCATCCTCGACCAGCTTCCCGGCCACGAACGAGGCGGTGTTGCTGGCGATCGCGAAGCACAGCCCCTGCGCGGGCAGGATCATCGCCGTGTTCACGCCGATGACCTCGCCCCTCGTCGTCACCAGCGGTCCGCCCGAGTTGCCCGGATTGAGTGACGCGTCCGTCTGAATCACGTCGTCCATCAACCGGCCCGTGCGGCTGCGGAGCGACCGGCCCAGGGCCGAGACGACGCCGCTCGTGACCGAGCAGTCGAACCCGTAGGGATTGCCGATGGCGACGGCGACCTGGCCGACGCGGACACGGCCCGAGTCGCCGAGCCGGACGAACGGCAATCCCGCGCCGTTCACGCGCAGGACCGCGAGATCGGTGTCGGGATCGTCGCCGACGACGGTCGCGTCGAACGCCTGGCCGGCCGGCAGCGTCGCGGTGAGAGACGTCGAGCCGGCGATGACGTGGCTGTTGGTGAGAACGAGTCCGTCGGTCGAGAAGAGGAAGCCCGATCCGCTGCCCGCTGCCCGCCCACGTCTCCCGGACGCCTCGATCTTGACGACCGCCGGGCTTACGTCCTCGACGGTACGAGTAACGGCTTCCGAGTAGGCATCCAGGAGGACGTTGTCGGCACCCGCAGCGGCAAGACTGGCACCCATGTTCCGAGGGTAGATCCGGGCGCAACCCGACGGATCACCCGGTCGGGTGGGTGCGAAACCCAAGAGCTTTCACCACGGAGATCCGGGCGCAACCCGACGGATCACCCGGTCGGGTGGGTGCGAAACCCAAGAGCTTTCACCACGGAGATACCGTGTTGAAAATCAAGCGTGATGCGGGTCGAAGGGCCGCTGCGAATGCAGCACGCCATAGACCTGAT
>Ga0134128_10005709_pt1 | contig 15080 bp, 17 predicted proteins | sample KB31754_FD_96462 | JGI IMG/M metagenome (GOLD analysis project Ga0134128, IMG submission 96462) | Terrestrial soil microbial communities with excess Nitrogen fertilizer from Kellogg Biological Station, Michigan, USA - KB3-175-4 | ecosystem: Environmental > Terrestrial > Soil > Unclassified ... | reverse complement strand
TTCCATTCCAGCTGTAGACGGGTGCTTGGTGAAGAATTTGCTTCAATCTTCTCTTCAACGTCGGTGACCCGCACCTCAATGTCAGCCTTAATGCCAATGCCGCCGACATCGACATGCAACGCGGCGGCAACGGATTGTGCTCGCAACACAGCAGAATTCGTCGCTGCCCGAAACTCAGACGTTGCATCGCGGCGGAACACATCGCGAACGCGCCCATACGGTTGATTCACGTAATCGAAACAACGGATTTCACGTACATTGTTTTTCATTTTTCTTTCCGTTAGCAGAGCCGCTTAGCGCCCTCATGCGAAAGATTTCTACGTCGCGTAGGGCCCGAGTTCATCGCGTGAGTGCCTCAAGTAGGCTTTCCGCCTCAGGCATCCATCGGATGTACAGGCGCATCTCGATTCGACGTACCTCAGCCCATGGCCGGCTCTGATCAGCATCTCTCAGCATTCTGTTCCCCAGTTCATCGTCCATCCGTCAGGCAGTCGCTCTCTCGCTTTCGACCCGCATCTCGGCGCCGGCCTTCTCATATCCGACGGCAGCGAAGTAGACGGCGCGATCAAAGAAGAGATCAAGTAGTTGGAGCATTTCCAGCTCGCCAAAAGCCTCGACTGGTCGCTCCATTTCGGAATGCAGTTTAAGAAATTCCCAAAGGTTGTTTTTCGTGAGGATGATCGCCGAGGCCACCTGACTGAAAGGAATGCTTTGGTTAGCCCGACGCGCCCCGATCTTCTCATATCGCTGCTCGAGATCGAACTCGTCCCTGCTCATGAGCCAATCGCCCAGATGGCGATAGATCTCATAGACGCGCTCCCTCAGGTCTTTATCAGCGACAAGGTAGTAGTCGGGAGTTGTCTCGGAGCTATGTACGCGATTTAAGAGGCTAGAAGCCAGTTCATTGGAATGGGTTTCGATAAGGCGAACCAGTCTGTAGAGTGTCATCATGGCGATCTCCTCTGAATCCATGGACTGATTGTCGATTCATGAGAAGACTCCGGCCATGACCGGTGCCACCACCGTTTGTGATTGAAATCACAGCTTAGAGGCAGGCGGCAGCTTCAATGACCAGGTGAAAGAACTTTCCTTCGGTATCAAGCTCCCCGTCCTGCAGGATTTGCCGTGAGTCCAAGGTGTGATGGTGCAGATAGTTGGCCCCCAGGCCGGGGCGATCATTTCGGGTTCGATACAAGGGAATACAAAAACAACGTACACCCGGCAAAGGTAAGGGGCACGCCAATGATCGCGAATGCCATAAACGCGCTAGCGTGAATCCCGAAGAACGTCGACAGCTGCACCAGTAGCCCCAGGCCGGTTAGCATTCCGGCAATTCTCAATCGTCGCTGCATCTTAGGCTGGGTAGACATCAGTGATCTTCCTTCCAGAACTTCTGTTTTGCCAGGTCGCCTACATTGTGCACGGTATCGTGGCACCCGCCCGTTAAGCACGATATTTGGTTCGCGACCAAATCGTCGTGCATAGCGCTATGGGTTGGCTCTTCCTCAAAGGACCGAGCGCCTAGGTGGCAGTGCAAACATTCACGGTTGTTGTATGCACTATAGAGGTGGATATTTTCCGGCGACGGAACATGTCCGAGATATTGAACATAAACGTGTCGTATTCCACGCAGTTTGGCGCGGACTCCGCCATAAAGCACGTAGTCGGTATGGCACGTATAGCAGGCCTCCTCGACCGGAATACGATGATTTTGAAAGTGGGCCGCTGCGACATAATGCTTATCGTCGACGTAAAGAGTTTTTCCGTAAGGCTGCATCACATGGCACGACAAGCAAAAGGAAGTTTGTTTAGACTTCTCGAAGTGTACAGAGAGTCCTAGACTATCCGCGATGATCGGCAAAAGAAATAAGGCGATGAAGGCCATAATTTTGCCCGTACGCGCTACCGTCATCTCCGGTCGCAGAATAATTCCCGCAACCAAAACTATGCTCACGATAAAGACACCGACCGTCAGGGTGGTTGGATTAATCATTCGGATCAGCCGTTAATGCGATTTCCCAAGCTTTCGAATGTAAGCGATCAGATCCTTAACTTCCTCAGGTTTCAATTTGCTCTCGTAGGCGGGCATCTTGTTCTTGCCTTTAAAGATGATCTGGCCCAGATCATTGTCCGATTGTTTTTGGACTTCATCGGAAGCGAAGTCATGCACGCCCACTTTTTTTCCTGCTGGCGTATCGCCTTTCCCGTCAGCACCGTGACACATCGCACATTTTGCCTTATAAGTGGCAGCAGCGTCTTGGGCGGCCGCGGGCAGCGCCAATAGGCTCAAACTTATTGCGACCACGGCAGATGCTGCTGGACGAAGTAGAGTCATCTCTTGTCCTCCTTATTGGTTTGGTGTCACGCATCCTACCGCACAACACCAAGATGTCAAATGGCTCCTTAGGTTCAGAAGCTGTACTCCAGGGTTCCTGCGAGATAGTGAGCGCGATACGACGGCTGATCGACACCCATGAACAAATATCTGGCAGCACTGGTATCGCCGACTACAAAAAATGGATAGAACGGGCTTGGAGTTCCCAGCAGCCGACTGGTACAACCCGGTACAACGGCCGCCGGTGGAAGCGGACTCACGCAGCCCATATACGGGGTCATGGCGCTGGTCTGATAATCGCGATTGTCCCACTGCTGATACCGGTACTCGATCTTTGGAGTGAGATTGGGGCGCAGTTTGTATCTAAAAATCGCGACAACTTCGTGGTTTCGGCTGACCGTTTCAGGGTAGGGTACAGCAGCGTTGGTTCCTGTCAATAAGAACTTGTTGGGACCCGTCGTGATCGTCGGATCGCCCAAGGGATAGCTATTGACATGTCCTTTCGCAGCCGACAACGAATAGTAGGTATCAAAGGAAACCTTCCTGCCCATTTGAGTATCGAACCCGAAGGAAACGATGTGCACCCAGTCGCGAGACGTGCTCCCCCAATCGTTGTTAGCGCTGTCGCAACCCTGGCTAGGGGTGCTGCAGTCGAGCGGCGTCGGCGTGGCACTCGATCCCGGAACACGGTATCTGGATGCCATTGCCTTGTAATAGCGTTCGTATGAGTACTCGGCGAAGAACGTGAGGTCGTGGCTTAGTGAGACGTCGCTATCGAACCCGGCATTGTAGGAAAGGTCTTTTAACACTCCATATAGGAAGTAAGGATAGATAGTTCCTGGGATAAAGTTCAGGGGACTGAAACTGTTGACTCCGCCTTTGCGATTGTAGTTGTCTTGCGTCGTGCCTCCAAACCCGGAGAAACTCAGCCTGTCCATCGGACTGTATTCCAGTTGAATATCGCCGCGATGGCGCAGGCGGGCAGCCTCATCGAAGCGGCGGCTGAAAATCGAGTCATTGGTGATCCCCCCTGAAACCGTAGAGGCTTGGTCGTCCGCGTAATGCTCAGGATCCCGTAGAGAGTATCGATAGGCTAAGCGGAGCGTCAAATCCTTGCGTGGAGTCGTATCTACCGATGCCACTAACCCGTTTTCGGTCGAGTGTGCCACGTCGCGGTTGCTGCGGTCCATGATCTCGCCTTCATAGCCGATCTTTGCCGTGCTCTTTTTCGCGAAATACCAATTACCTGTGACCTCGACATTCTTCCTGTTGTAACCAAATGGAGTGTTCTCGTCCGCGCTGGGGAGCCCGGAATCTCCTTCGACCGGGGTGAAACTAAGCACGCGCGTGTTGTTGTTGTAATCGTAATGACGATAACCAGCCTTGATTTCGAACCTTTTACCAATCGTCTCGATGAGCTTGTAGTTCATGGCAAGAGTCTGTTTTTCTCCATTTAAACTCGTAGCCGGCAAAGAAGACGTCAACCCTTCCAGTACCGAATTCATGGTGTACGGCACGAAGGGATCGTTCTGCCGCAGCCAACCCGCGTTTATGCTGGCGAGCAACCGGAGGCGCCTCAATAGCAAGAATGACCCGGCGAAGGTGATGTAGTTCGCGCCATTGCGGGGATAGAGATCTACCATCCCGGCCGCCGGACCTTGGGTCGCGCTGGTGCATCCGTTTGGAGCCAGGCAATCAGTCGTTCGGAAGGGATTTTCGAATATTATGTTCTTGATGTTGTTCTGGAACAACGACCCAAGATATCCGACTTGGATTACCCATCGTGCCTGAGCATACTCTGCCCGAACCCTGATGTTGTGCGTGAAATAGTCGATTGGTTCGGGAACTTCCACGCCGTAACCGCCCGTTAACGAGGCGCTCGGACTGGAGTTGAAGATCAGGCCCATCGCACGCCGGCCCGATTGATGCTCGCCTGAATAGGAAGCCAGGATGTTCCAGTCCGGGGTCAGATCGTAAAGAAAAGACAACATACCGGCACGACGTTCAATTGCCGGAGTATAGAAGGCCATGGCAGGAACGATTTGTCCCTGAATCGTGCTCGGCAAACTTGTGGGAGCGGTCGCTGCGAGAGTCTGCAGAGTATTCCGCGTGAGCAGCGGAATCTGGAAGACCCCGGGACGGGTCTCGCTATAGATGGTGCGGGCAGTACCCGAGTATGTGTGCGGAATTTCGTCATACCGTAACTGCACCCTGAACCGGTTCCACTCACCAAAGGTCGCCAAATAGCTCTGGTCGCGATAGATCGCCTTCGCTGACTGGAAATCCACAAAATATCTTGAAGCTACGTTGTCCCAATTCAAGCGCGTTCGGGGGACGAAAAAACCATCGCGCAAATCGCGGTACTCTTCATACTTCGACGTTTTCAGCAACGGCGTAAACGGCAAGTCTGGACGCCCATACACTTCACCCCAAGTTCCCCGAACGCCAAATTCCACAATCCCGACCTGTGGCTTTTTGGTTTCTTCGGAGCTCTTTTCGTGACCGTCGGTACCGTTGTCTTGGCCAAAAAAGGGCAGCGGGATGGCCACGAGAATGAGCAGGAAAATCAAATTGATCGCTTTTGCAGTTTTCATTGCTATTCTCACTAACGCAAAAATGCATTACCTGAAGGGTGGTTCGATCCGTGAATTTGAGAATGGCAGTTCGTACATCCACGGTTGAAGTTCTTGATCGATTGCAACGGCTGCGGCTGGGTTGGGTGGCGACTTGAATCGTGACATGAGTCGCACACTCGCGGCATGCGCACTTTCAGCAGTTGCGGATTGCTGCTACCGTGGGCCTCGTGGCAATTTCCGCAATTCTCCATCACTGGCGGATGCTCCCAAAGAAACGGACCCCGACGCTCAGTGTGGCAACTCAGACAGTTTTCATTGATCGTAGACTGGATGAGCTGAGACGGATTGGGGCTCCCATGGGGATTGTGGCAGCTAGTGCAAGTGACTTTTCCCTCGCGATAGGGCATGTGCGAGGAGCGTTGTAATTGGGCTCTTCTCATCTGATGACACCGCAGGCACAGCTCTGGCTGCGTATTCTTCGTCCCAACGTGTCCGGTCAAAGGCTGGCCGTAGCGCTGATCTTTTGCCGGCAGGTTGGCCAACGCCACATATCGTTCGGCAACGCTGCCGTAGTGAACCTGATGACAATCTACACAAGCCATCGCACGCGACTCGTGCGCGCTTCCATTCCAAAATATCTGGTTGCCTTTGGTATGGCATGAAAGACAGGCAGCATTCCGTTCTTCTACTGGAGTGTTTGAATCTTTGGTGAAACGGATTGGGATCGTGGCCTTCCCGCCGCCTGCCTCAACGTGGGCCTTTCCGGGCCCGTGACACGCTTCACAGCCAAGTTTTTCTTGGGAAGTCTTCGGATGGGCCATCATGGCATTGCCCATGATGGTGTGTTCGAAGCTCTTCTGCTGGTCGGCATGGCATGTGACGCAAACTTCACTGCCGACGTAGTCAGAAGAACTCGCGCTAGCGCTGTCGATCTTCTCGTTCGCTGGCTTGGCGGTACCTTGGGACCAAGCCAAGGAGATAAAGGTTAGGACCAGAGCAGTAGCCACACAAGACGCGAAGCGTAAACAGGCAAGCCGAGGCAAGCGCATTTCATCCTCCCCTCAGGTCGGGCCCCCGGTGCGTTTTTCTCTACGGCAGGTTGAACTTACCTGTTGAGCGAGACTTATCCCATGATTCTGGTGACACAGGCCTGTGATTCTGATCACACACCCGAACACTCATGGCGGGGCGACGACCCTGACTTGCCTGATTCGAGAGCTGCGGGCACGTGGCGCTCGCCTCGCGTCCCCCTCCGGGCCCAGAGTGAGCATCGAGCTCTTTTGATTCCGTCCTCTGAGGGAAAGTACGGTTAGGTTTTCCGCACACAAAGCGAGAACCTGTTGCGCTCCCAGCTGCCCCACAGCCTGTTACAGCGGGGTGCCGAGGGTGACAAAGGCCTCAATTGGCAGGGAATAGGCGTCGGCTCCGAACTGGACCGAAACATCGGAACCTTCCACCGGCTGAGAAAGGCGCAGAAAAACTCTTCTCTGCGGTATACATCCAAAAGGAGCGAGGTATACGCCTACTTCCGACCGAATGCCGTCATCGTGAAGTCTCGGAACTAAGGCCCTTGCCCAAAGCAGATTCGTTTCCGAACAAGGAGGTATTCAATGCAAGCAAAACTTCTCCATGATCAAAATGGTCTACGGACATATGCCATCGTGTTTGAGAAGCAGGATGAAGTACGGAAAGCTCTGCTGGAGTTCGCCAGTACGAATCGGTTTGCTGACGCACATTTGAGTGCAATTGGAGCGTTCAGTGAAGTTACCTTGGGCTTTTTTGATCGACAGCAAAAGGCCTATCGCAAGATACCCATCAATGAGCAGGTGGAAGTTCTGACCTTTACAGGCAACATTGTGCAGAAGGACGGCAGGCCAAGTTTGCATGCACATGTGGTGGTCGGTAAGGCCGATGGGACGGCGCACGGCGGCCACTTTCTTGGCGGTCGCGTATGGCCGACACTGGAGATGATTTTGTCGGAGATGCCGGTCCATTTGCGCCGAAGTCATGACGAGGAAACCGGGCTTGCCCTGATTCGGCTAGCCGCCTGATCAAATATAGGCATCTTGGCGGTCCGGATCAGGTATCGCCAATTTTACGAATCGAATGTGCCGACATCGACGTGCGGTCGCAAGAATTCAGGAATGGACACAGGCTGGAGCAACAAAAGAGAGCATTCTAGCCAAACCGTAGTGGCCGCTCATGCGGCAGCCTGTTGCCCCGAGGGTGGTTCCAGTTTGACCTTTACCCACCCCGGCTCTCGCTTGTCAAACGCTTTGTAGGCATCGATCACCGATGTCATCGGTTCTCTTTGCGTGAGGATCTCAGCGGGGTTGAAAGTGCCATTACGCACCAGTTCCACCAAATGGGGAATGTATCGCCGATGATTGCAGTTGCCATGGTGAGCGTCAGGTTTTTCTCCATCGCCTTGCCAATCGGATACGAGTCAACCTCTCCATAAACCCCGATAATGGATATGGTGCCCGCCTTAGCAACGGCCTCCAGGCTCCAGGACAGGGCTACCGAGGGCAGGCGCATCACCCGGCTCCCAGTTTCCTTTAGCGACACGCTTCATTTCTCATAGTGAGCTCCGATTGGCAGCGTCGAAGATCTGAAGAGCATTGAGTTGACCTGGTTAACCGCGGCTTGAAAGTTGCAGACGCTCCTCGTGGCAATGAAGCTCGTACATCATGGCTGCAGCTGCTCTGGGATTGATCGCTTCTTATCCTTTTCAAAAGTCTGCCTTTGAGCTACCGAGGGCCTCGAAAAATCATCTCAAAAATAACTTCTATGTCAGCACGAGGACGCACAGAAAGCAACAATTACAGAGACTAAGGAGAACTAAATGAAGATTAATAATTTGCGCGATCTTTTCGCGATCGAACTCTCCTATATGTACGATTGCGAGCAAAAGCTGGTGAAGAAAGGCCTGCCCACGATGGTCGAGTCTTCAACCTCATCCGAGTTGCGGAGCGCCTTCGAACGGCACCTCACGGAAACCCAAGGTCATATCACACGGCTGGAACGAGTGTTCTCGATACTTGGAACAAAAGCGGACAGCAAAGGCAATGACATACTCGATGAGCTTACGAGCTCTGCCAAGGACATCGTCGGCGATATTGATTCCTCTCAGTTACGTGATGCTGCGCTTATCGTGGGAGGCAATAAGATTGAGCACTACGAGATCGCCGTTTACGGATCGCTGGTTTCTTTCGCACAACAGCTTGGATTGACAGAAGCCGCAACTTTACTGCAGCAGACCCTAAATGAAGAGCGAGCAGCGGATGCTAAGCTGACACAAATTGCAGAAACGACGGTGAATCCCATCGCTGAGCGGCAGCCCCGCGCTGCCTGAGGAAGGTTGGCGAGGAGGAAACGATCGAGAAATATTCGACTGCGATCTCCTTGTTCGAGGGGCCGGGGGCCATGGCGCCCGGCCCTGTAAAATCGGTGAGGCGATAACCCGTGAGAGGTTCCTTCTGGGTTCTTTGACGCTAGAGTCGCTTTCGAAGTCGCCAAAGCAGTACGGAAACCACCAACCAGAGTAGTGTCGCGCCGGCAAGCACAAGCCAAGGCTTGTGCTTGGGCATTAATCGCCAAACCGATATTGCAAAAATGAGAAGTCCGATACTTCCCAACGCGGAACCGGCTGCATCCGCACTCGCTGCCTCTTTACCGCGGTCAATTCCTTCCAGTCCGTGCTCTTCTTTCTTCTCCTTTTCGTGCTTCTCTATTAGCGTTGCGCTGGCTGGAAAGATCGCCGGAAATGCCAAGAACAGACCGCCCACACTCGCGCCGAATTCCTTGGCAATGAGTCCTGCGATGGCGGTAATCGATCCTCCCACAACAAATCGAACCCCATACTCGCGCCACGTTGTTCTTTTGAGAGCAGAAAGATCGACGGCAATTTGCATTCTTACACCAGCCACCAGTACCACAAACCGAACGCAACGCACAGCCACAGGGGTATAGAGCAGATCGTCGCCCAGAGTGCCTTGACTTTGTAGTGCATCAGGATCCAACTCACAAAGGAAGCGTAAGTGAAGAGCGCTATTGCTCCCACCATCATCGAGCGCGCTTCAATCGCTGCATACGAACGGCCTTCTTTCGCTACCGTGAGTCCCAACGTCGCCAGCGCCACCGAAGGCGCAGCACCAAATAAACCAGCGAAACTTCTTGGTTTGAGAAGACCACCTATCAACGCGAATACGGAGACGACAAGACCACCGACGACGAACCGGATGAGGCTCTGGGTCATCTCCTTCCTGATTTCACTAGCTTTTTCACCTGCCCCGGGCCTTTCAAAGCCAACACGCGATATCGTTTGCCTGTCAGCTTGTGGTAGTTCACAAAAAATTCTTCCAGTTCGCGGCAGAACTGCTCATCTAAGTCATCGATTGTTTTAACCTCTGCCCAACGATGTGCTTCTTGTTCAACCGCGATGATCCTGTCGTTGCGTTCCTTGTCCTTTTTGTCGCCTTGCTCGCCTTCGATGACACCGATGGGGCGGCAGGTGAGGACGCAGCCCGGAAACGCCGGCTCATCCATTAGAACCAGTACGTCAATAGGGTCTCCGTCATCTGCTTTTGTCGAGGGAACGAACCCGAAGTCATAAGGGAATGTCATCCCGGCTGGCAGAACTTTCTTCAATTCAAAAATGTGCTGCTTTGGATTGAACGAAAACTTGTTTCGACTCCCCTTTGGGGTTTCAATTACGACCTGCAGCATCTTCTTGTCAGAGTCGAACGGATCGAGATTGGACGGGTCTGCTAACGAAGCGTGCTTGCCATTTTTCTTGCTCATTGGCGGTTCAAGTATCAGCATTTTCTGGATGCGGAAAGCCCGACAAAGGTTGGCGTTGTGGAAGCATCAAAGCAAATTCCTAAATGGCCGAGGTTCTGTTGAACGGATGGTTGATGAACGCATCAAAGCGAGTGTTTGCGAGGGAGAGATACGGTTCCATGCCCTTGACGGCTAGCGCTCGTCCTCTTCGGGAAGATGGCATGCGCTGCGAAGAATGGGGCATCGATCTTTTGAGTGTGAGAGTTTCGATTAAAGAACCGAGCACAATGTGAGTGTCGTCGTAATTGGCGGGAATTCGCGGAGCGTCGGTAAAACTAGCGTCGTTGCAGGAATCATCGCGGCGCTTCCAGAGTTTGCCTGGACAGCGCTTAAGATAACCCAGTTTGGGCATGGTATTTGTTCGGCCAACGGCAAAACCTGTCGCTGTGATACCAGCCAGGACGCTTGCCTCCCGATCAGCAGGGAACGCGACCTGAGCGGCAATAGTGATACTTCCCGTTTCCTCGCGGCTGGTGCTGTCTGCTCACTCTGGGTGCGCACCCGCCAGGGCTGCCTGGGAGAGATCATGCCGGAAATCCGCCGCCGAATAGCGGGGTCGAAAAATGCCATCATCGAATCCAACAGCGTGATCCGCTGGCTGCACCCCGACCTGTACCTCACAGTGCTTGACACAGGGATCGAGGACTTCAAGGAATCTGCGCGAGAGTTTCTCGAGCGTGCCGATGGCATCATTCTGCACCGAGCCGATAAGCAGCTCACGTGGAAGGCCGTGGCCATGAATGCTCTACCCGATAAGCCCATTTTCCCTATCATTCCACCGCACTACGTCACCCAGGAGATCGCGGAATGGGTTCGAGAGGGGCTGCTTCGCCGAACCCACACCACAGCACCAACCCAAGTCGAGACTTAGGGGCAACTACGGAGTGAGTTCGACAGCCGCACACCTTGACAATTCGCGCCTGATCAGCAGCAGGAACAATTGAAGTCGCGATTCTTTGATGTACAACCTTCCGATTTACAGTTACCTCCAAACAACTCGAATAGGCAGACGCACGTGATCAAGACGTTACTCTCCCGGTGGCCGTTGATTCGTCAGATCCAAACAGGTACGGATGGTACGGGATCTGAGTCTATGAGCGAACGCACTCGGAACCTTCGGCCAAAAACCGACGGCGCTGATCTGGCTCGTTCGATTTGTCCATATTGCGGAGTGGGATGCGGGCAACTGGTTTTTCACAAGGATGGAAAACTGGTCTCGATTGAAGGCGATCCTCAGTCGCCGATTTCACGCGGCCATCTGTGCCCAAAAGGTGCCGATACTTACGAACTTCACACTCATCCCGCTCGCCTGAAAACAGTGAAGTATCGTCGGCCACATTCGCGGCATTGGGAAGAGATCGACCTCGAAACTGCTATGGATATGGTTGCCGAGCGCGTGTGGGAGACTCGCGAACGAACCTTTCTGGAGACGAAAGATGGTAACGCGGTGATGCATACGACCGCGATTGCTCATCTCGGCGGCGCAACCCTCGACAATGAAGAGAACTACCTAATTAAAAAACTCTTCACCGCGGGCTTGGGGATGGTCTGTGTATCCAACCAGGCACGCATTTGACACAGCTCAACTGTGCCCGGTCTGGGCACTTCGTTCGGACGCGGGGGCGCCACGACTGCGCAACAGGATCTTGCCAACGCCGATGCCATCCTAATCATGGGATCGTCCATGGCGGAGAACCACCCGGTCGGTTTCCAGTGGGTGCTAGAAGCCCGGGAAAAAGGCGCCAAGATCATCCATGTTGACCCGCGTTTCACGCGCACTTCGGCAATGGCAGATGTTTGGGTGCCGTTGCGTGCCGGCAGCGACATTCTTTTCCTCGGTGGCCTGATTCATTACGTTCTCGAAAACCAAAAATGGTTCCACGACTATGTCGTGAACTATACCAATGCCCCGATGATATTGCGGGAAGACTTTCAGGATACCGAAGATCTCGAGGGCCTCTTCTCCGGATGGGATACCGAAAAGAAGCAATACGATCCGGAGAGCTGGCTGTATCGGGGATCACCGGTCAAAAGAGGCGCCCATAAGGAAGCCATGCCCGGACACTCTGTGGCTGGAGGAGGGCATGGGAAGGACCGCGGGGGTGAGGCGCAGGATGCTGGCAAGTATGAGGAAGATCGCAGTCTGCAACATCCAAGCTGTGTGTTCAAGGTGCTGAAACGACATTTTTCGCGTTACACACCAGAAATCGTCGAGCGTTTTTGTGGCATTCCGCAAGGCGTTTTTCTCAAGATAGCAGAGGCGTTTACCTCGGCATCGGGCCCTGAAAAAACCGGTGCGATCTGTTATGCCGTTGGTTGGACGCAACATTCAAAGGGCGTGCAGATCATTCGTTCCGCTGCCATTCTGCAGTTGCTGCTTGGCAACATCGGTCGGCCTGGGGGAGGGATTCTGGCTTTGCGTGGACACGCATCGATTCAGGGTTCAACAGATATTCCAACCCTTTATGACATCCTGCCTGGATATCTGCCCATGCCCTTTTTCGAGGCTGATTCCAACAGTTTCGGCGAATACATCAAGAAACACCGTTCGCGTACCGGGTTGTGGTCAGCATTTGAGAAGTACTTCGTCAGCCTCATGAAGGCGTACTACGGCGAAGGCGCGACCAAGTTGAATGATTGGGGTTTTGATTGGCTTCCGCGCGTGACCGGCGATCACTCCCACTTTGGCTACTGGCTTGATATGGCGGATGGCAAGCTCGAGGGCCTCTTCGTCATGGGCCAGAATCCCGCGGTCGGCGCCTCAAACGGCCGCCTGCAGCGAGCTGCCATGGCAAAGCTGAAATGGCTCGTGGTACGCGACATGGTTGAGACCGAGACTGCCTCTTTCTGGTATGCGTCCCCCGAGGTGCAACGTGGCGAATTGACCTCAGAAGCGATTGGGAGTGAGGTTTTCCTTTTTCCAGCGGCCGGAAGTGCGGAAAAAGAGGGCACATTTACCAACACGCAAAGATTGCTGCAATACCGAGAGAAAGCCGTGGACCCCCCTGGCGATGCGCGTAGCGAAACCTGGTTCATGTATCACCTAGGACGAAGATTGAAAGAAAAAGCAAAGCAGGATTCTCGTCCCCGGAACAGTGGTCTTCGTGCTTTGACATGGAATTACTCGGTCGAGGGTTCGATAGCTGAGCCCAACTGCGAAGAAGTACTAAAAGAAATCAACGGCTACACCGTGGCTGATCGCAAGCAGCTCCAGCACATGAAGGAACTGAAAAAAAGCGGTTCAACGGCGTGCGGTGCCTGGATTTATTGCGGCGTCTATCCGAAGGAAGGGTATAACCGTGCAAACGAACGGAACCCGAAAGATCAGCTCGGCCATGGTTGGGGTTTCGCATGGCCCAACGACTGCCGCATCATCTACAACCGGGCTTCAGCGCGCCCGGACGGGAAACCTTGGAGCGAGCGAAAAAAGCTCATTTGGTGGGACGAAGGGAAGAAGCAATGGACGGGGCTCGACAATCCCGATTACGAGAAGACGACCCCACCCGACAAACCTTCCGATGTTCATGAAGGCCGCGGTGTGGAAGCGCTTGGCGGGGCAAGGCCCTTCACTTTACATCCTGATGGAGTGGGCTGGATATGGGTCGCGAGCGGCCTAAAAGATGGGCCACTGCCAACACACTATGAACCCCTGGAATCATTGATCAAGAATCCGCTTTATGCGCAGCAAGACAATCCCGCAGCGCAAAAAAAAGAGCGGCCCAACAACCCTTACGTGAGCTCTCCGGGTGACCCGCGCTATCCATACATCCTTTCGACGTATCGCTTGACCGAACACCATACGGCCGGAGGCATGACCCGCACGCTGTCCCACCTCGCCGAACTGCAACCAGAATTGTTCACAGAAGTGTCTCCCGAGCTCGCGGCAGAGCTTGGCTTGCGTCATGGTGAGTACGCCACCATAACAACGCCGCGCGCCATGATTGAAGCTCGAGTAATGGTCACTGCTCGACTCCGGCCGTTGCAGATTGACGGTCGCACCATACACCAGGTCGGCCTGCCATATCACTGGGGATACAGGGGACAGGTGACCGGCGACGTCGTCAACGATCTTCTTGTTATCAGCGAAGAGCCAAATGTTCGGATTATGGAAACTAAAGCACTGGTCTGCGATATCAAGCCGGGTCGCCGACCGCGGAACAATGACGCGATTCACAATCCTCTGGTACGGGAGCGTGTGGCATGAGTACCACGGCATTCCTTACGGATTCGACTCTATGTATCGGCTGCAAGGCCTGTGAGGTGGCCTGCAAAGAGTGGAATGAGGTAAGCGACGACGGCCTCGATTGGAGCGGTTACTCCTACGATAACACAGGCGCGGTCGGGGCCCTGACGTGGCGACACGTTAAATTCGTCGAGGAGCCGCCCACGCCGGGGCTGGGTGGGAATGCTGCAGGCCAGAGTTCGTGGGTTTTTTCCTCGGACGTGTGTAAGCACTGCGAAGTAGCCGGCTGTTTAGAGGCGTGCCCTACGGGGGCCATTGTGCGTACCGAGTTCGGCGGGGTGCTCATTCAGTCAGATGTGTGCAATGGCTGTGCCTACTGCGTGGTGGCGTGCCCATTCGGGGTTGTTGCGAAAAATGAGGGGGACGGGCGCGCTTTCAAATGCACCTTCTGCTATGACCGTCAGAAAGTTGGGCTCGAGCCTGCCTGCGCCAAGGCATGTCCAACTAATTCCATCAAGTTCGGTGAAATCAACCAGCTCAGAGCTGAAGCGAGTGAGCGAGTACGTGTGCTTCAGGAACGCGGGATGGACGATGCCACATTCTATGATCCCACTCACACCAGCGTTCAAGGTACTCACGCAATGTTCATCGTGCGCGGAGATCCGAGGACATTCAATCTTCCTCCCAACCCACAGGCACCGACCGTGTATCTGAAGAAGGGTTGGATTTCGGCCGCCCTGGCAGCGGGCATCTTGTTGGGCGGAACTCTGCTGGCGTTCATAGCTGATGGCACAAGGAATGGGCAATGAATAGCCAGCCAAGTCGCCTGCCTCAACCTGAGATCGGACGCGAGCGCCGGCTGTATGAGATTCGGACGGAAGCAGAATCTCGCGGCCAGATGAAGCAGGCCGGAGTGCGACCCACTGGAGCGCCCTTTCCCAAAGCCTCTGTCGAGACCGGCTACTACGGGATCCCCTTGCTGAAGCCACCCCAATGGACTCGTGCGATTCCCGTTTACTTTTTCGTTGGGGGTACAGCTGGCGCGGCGGCCGTAGTGAGCGCCATCGCTCACTATACTGGCGCTGACCCCAAGCTCGCGCGCAATGCACGCTTGATTGCCGCTGCCGGCGCTCTAGTCTCGCCC
>Ga0134128_10005708_pt1 | contig 15082 bp, 14 predicted proteins | sample KB31754_FD_96462 | JGI IMG/M metagenome (GOLD analysis project Ga0134128, IMG submission 96462) | Terrestrial soil microbial communities with excess Nitrogen fertilizer from Kellogg Biological Station, Michigan, USA - KB3-175-4 | ecosystem: Environmental > Terrestrial > Soil > Unclassified ... | reverse complement strand
GCGTCCCTGCGGAACGTAGCCGATGCCCGCGCGCGCGCGCGCTTCCGGCGGCGCCCCACTCAAGGTGGTGTCGCCGAACCTGATCGCGCCCGAGGCGGCGGGGAGCAGCCCCATGATCACCTTGAGCAGCGTCGTCTTGCCGACGCCGTTGCGGCCCATGAGGCAGAGGCAGTCCCCCTTGGGGACCCCGAGCTCGATGTCCCACAGCGTGTGGCTGCCGCCGTAGAACTGGTTGACCTGGGCGACCGTCAGCATCAATCCCCCAGGTAGACCTCGATGACCCGCGGGTCCTTCTGGATCTGCGCCATCGGCCCATCGGCCAGGACCTTCCCCTGGTGCAACACGGTCACGCGCCGCGCGATGCTGCGGACGAACTCCATGTCGTGCTCGACGACGACGACGGTGTGGGTGCCGCTGAGGCGCGTGAGCAGCTCGGCGGTCCGTTCAGTCTCGGCATGGGTCATGCCGGCGATCGGCTCGTCGACGAGCAGCACGGTCGGCGACTGGGCGAGCAGCATCCCGATCTCCAGCCACTGCTTCTGTCCGTGCGCCAGCAGACCGGCCTCACGCCGGGCCGAGTCCTGCAGGCCGATCATTTCGAGCACCTCGTCGATCCGCGCGCGCTCGGCCGCGGTGAGACGCGCGAACAAGGTCCGGAACACACCCTTCTTCCCCTGGAGCGCCAGCTCGCAGTTCTCGTAGACGGTGTGTCCCTCGAACACCGTCGGGCGCTGGAACTTCCGGCCGATCCCGAGCTGGGCGATGCGCACCTCGGAGAGCTGGGTGAGATCGGTGAGCCGGTTTTCGAGGTAGACCGCGCCGCTGTCGGGGCGGGTCTTGCCGGTGATGCAGTCCATCAGCGTCGTCTTGCCGGCGCCGTTCGGACCGATGAGGCAGCGCAGCTCGCCCTTCTCCAAGGTGAGCGTCACGTCGTCGAGCGCCTTGAAGCCGTCGAAGCTGACCGAGAGGCTCTCCACCCAGAGGGCCAGCGGCGGCCGGGCCGCCTCGGCGCGGGGAGCGCTCGTCGGCGAGGGCCTGCGGTCTGCGTCTGGCTCTACGTCTTGCATGGATGGTACGGAGATAGCACTCATGACGCCGAGGCGGGAGGGTCGACCGAGGGGGGCGCCGCGGGCGTCCTCGCGGCGGCGCGCGCGACCAGCTTCGCCTTGAGGCGGGTGCCGAGGCCGACGAGCCCCTCGGGCAGGAACAGCGTGACCGCCACGAAGAGCGCGCCGAGCGCGTAGAGCCAGGCGGAGGGGATCGCGGCGGTCAGCCAGCTCTTTCCCCCGTTGACCAGCCAGGCGCCGAGTACGGCGCCGAGCAGGGTGCCTCGGCCGCCGACGGCCACCCAGATCGTCATCTCGATCGAGTTGGAGGGCTGCATCTCGCTCGGGTTGATGATCCCGACCTGGGGGACGTAGAGCGCGCCGGCCAGCGCACAGAGCACGGCGGACAGCGTCCAGATGAAGAGCTTGTAGTGGGTCGAGTCGTAGCCGCAAAACCGGCTCTTGAGCTCGGCGTCGCGGACCGCCCGCACCACCCGTCCGAGGCGGCTCGTGACCACGAACCGGCAGAGGAGGTAGGCCCCGACGAGTGCGATCGCCGAGGCAACGTACAGGGTCCGGCGGGTGCTCGGCTCGCGCAGCGAGGCTCCCAGGATCCGCTTGAAGTCGGTGAGGCCGTTGTTCCCGCCGAAGCCGGTGGCGTTCTGGAAGAAGAGCAGCGTCGCGGCGTAGGTGAGCGCCTGCGTGACGATCGCCAGATAGACGCCGCGGATGCGCGAGCGGAACATGAACCACCCGAACACCAGCGCCAGCAGACCGGGCGCCGCCAGCGACATCACGGCGGCGAACGGGAAGCTCTGGAACCCGTGCCAATACCAGGGCAGCTCGTGCCAGTCGAGGAAGACCATGAAATCCGGGAGCTGGCTGCGGTAGACGCCCTCACCCGCCATCGACCGCATGAGGTACATCCCCATCCCGTAGCCGCCGAGCGCGAGGAAGAGCGCGTGGCCGAGGCTCAAGATCCCCGCGTAGCCCCAGACGAGGTCCATCGCCAGCGCCGCGATCCCGAAGCAGAGGAACTTTCCGAACAGCGGGACGAGGTAGTCGGGCGCCACCAGCGGGACGACGACCGCGAGCAGCAGCGCCGCCACGCCCAGCAAGATCCAGGCGCGCGGCGCGTGCATCTCGCGCAACCGCTCCACGTCAGTTGTCCTCCAGGCGGCTCTTGAGGGCGAAGAGCCCCTGCGGCCGGCGCTGGATGAAGAGGATGATGAAGACGAGGACCAGGATCTTCCCCAGGACGGCGCCCGAGAGCGGCTCGAGCAGCTTGTTGACCACGCCGAGGCCCAGGGCCGCCGCCACGGCCCCCGCCAGCCGGCCGACACCGCCGAGCACCACCACCATGAATGAATCGATGATGTAGCTCTGCCCGAGCTCGGGTCCCACGTTCCCGAGCTGCGAGAGCGCCACCCCGCCCAGACCGGCGATCCCGCAGCCGAGCCCGAACACCAGCGCGTCGACCCGCTTGGTGGGGATTCCGAGGCAGGCGGCCATGGCCCGATTTTGGGTCACCGCGCGGACCTGCAGCCCGAACCGGGTCCGTTGCAGAAGGAACCAGACCGCCGCCGAGACGACCACCACGAACGCCACCACCGCCACGCGCGCCCAGGGGAGCACGAGGCCGTGGGTGATCTCGACGCCGCCCGCGAGCCAGTCCGGATTGGCCACGTCGACGTTCTGGGCGCCGAAGATGAGGCGAATCGTCTGGATGAGCCCGAGGCTGATCCCCCAGGTGGCCAGCAGCGTCTCGAGCGGACGGTGGTAGAGGTGGCGGATGACCGTCCGCTCCAGGATGACCCCGACGATCCCGGTGGCCACGAAGGCGACCGGGATCGCCGCCAGGAGGTAGAAGCGCGACCCGTGCATCAGGGTCTGAACCGTGTAGGTGGCGTAGGCGCCGAGCATCAGCATCTCGCCGTGGGCCATGTTGATCACGCCCAGCAGCCCGAAGGTCACGGCCAGGCCGAGCGCGGCGAAGAGCAGGACGCTCGCCAGCGACAGCCCGTGCAGCAGGTCGCCGATGAAGCTCACCAGCTTCTGGTGCGACACGATCGCGTCGCGCGCGCGCACGGCGGCGGCGCGGACCCGGGCGTCCGACTCCCGGGGGATGCCGCTGTCGCCCGGGGCCAACATCTGCTGGAGCGTGGAGAGAAAATCGTCGTCGGTGCTCTTGGCGATGACGTCGAGGGCGGCGAGGCGGGTGGCCGGATCGGCGCTCGCCAGATCGACGCGCGCCACCGCGAGCTTCAAGGCGTCGTGCACCTTCGGATCGCGTTCACGGGCGAGCGCGCGCCGGAGGAGCGCCGGGGCGTCGCCCGAGCCGCCGGTCGACAGCTCCTTGGCGGCCGTCAAGCGCACCTCGCTGTCAGGCGAGCCGAGGTGGAGCTGCGCGAGCACCGGATCGGCCACCCGCCGGATCTCGTTGCTCACCTCGACCTCCTTGAGCGGCCGGGGCGCGTTGACGGCGCTTCCCGTCAGCGGGTCGCGCGTGTCGTGCGTATGTGAATCCCAGATGTAAGCCTGCCCGTCGGCGCCAATCCGCAGGCGATCGTCCATCAGCGCGTCGAGCGCCGGGATCGCCCGCGGATCGTCGAGCGCGCCCAGCTTGTTCACGCTCTCCGTGATCTTGTCGTCCGACGAGGAGGCGAGCCCGTCGATGGCGTCATGAAGGGGGCCGGCGTGGGCGTTCGACCAGGAGACGGCCCCCGCGACTGCGACGATCGCGGAGGTTACCAGATGCCGCCTTCTAGAGGTCATGCCCGCGCCGGCCCTTAGTTGTGCGTCTCCCTGCCGGGCCCGGTTATTTGGCGGCCGTGACCACCGGGCCGCCGTACTTCGGCGCCGTGCAGTTGCCGCACGCCCAGGGGTAGAGCCAGTTGGCGATCTTCCCCTTATCGTCGGGGATGTAGGGGCTCCAGGCCTCGGCCTTGATCGGGCCGTCCGTCTTCCAGACGACGTGGAACTGGCCGTCGGCCTTCACCTCGCCGATGTAGACCGGCTTGTGCAGGTGGTGGTTCTCGGCGTCCATGGTGATGTCGAAGCCGTCGGGGCCGGCGAAGTGCTGGTAGCCGACGGCCTGGCGGACGGCATCCACGTTGGTCGTGTGCGCCTGCTCGACCGCCTGCGCCCACATGTGAATTCCGATGTAGGTCGCCTCCATCGGGTCGTTGGTGACGCGCTTGTCGCCGCCCGGCAGGTTGTTCTTCTTCACGTAGGCCATCCACTTGTCGATGAAGGCCTTGTTGGTCGGGTTGTCGATCGACTCGAAGTAGTTCCAGGCGGCCAGCTGCCCGACGAGCGGCTTGGTGTCGATGCCGCGCAGCTCCTCTTCGCCGACGGAGAAGGCGACCACTGGAATGTCGGTGGCCTTGATCCCCTGGTTGCCGAGCTCTTTATAGAAGGGGACGTTCGAGTCACCGTTGATGGTCGAGACGACCGCCGTCCGCTTGCCGGTGGCGAACTTCTTGATGTCCGCGACGATGGTCTGGTAGTCGCTGTGCCCGAACGGCGTGTACTTCTCCAGGATGTCCTCGTCGGCCACCCCCTTCGAGTGCAGGAAGTAACGGAGGATCTTGTTGGTCGTGCGCGGGTAGACGTAGTCGGTGCCGAGCAACACCCAGCGCTTGGCGCCGCCCCCCTTCCTGCTCATCAGGTACTCCACCGCCGGGATAGCCTGCTGGTTCGGCGCGGCGCCCGTGTAGAAGACGTTCCAGGAGGACTCCTCGCCCTCGTACTGCACGGGGTAGAAGAGCAAGCCGTTCAGCTCTTCGAACACCGGGAGCACCGATTTGCGCGAGACCGAGGTCCAGCAGCCGAAGGTGACGGCCACCTTCTGGTTCTGAATCAGATCGCGCGCCTTCTCGGCGAACAGCGGCCAGTTGGACGCCGGGTCGACGACCACCGGCTCGAGCTTGCGTCCGAGGACGCCGCCCGCCTCGTTGATCTCCTCGATGGTCATGAGCGCCACGTCCTTGAGCGACGTCTCGCTGATCGCCATCGTTCCCGAGAGCGAGTGCAGGATGCCGACCTTGATCGGCCCCTTGTCGTCGGCGGGCGCCGCGGCGGCCGGCGCCGCCGCCTGCGCGCCCGGTGCCGGCGCCGGCGCTTCGGATTTGGAGCAGGCCGCGGCGAGCGCGCCTGCCAGCAAGGCCACTACCAGTTGAATGCGTCGCATGATGTCTCCCCCGTCACGTGTTTCTGGTTTTTTTGAAGCGGCGAAGGCCTAAAAGAAGATCGCCTGCGCGCCGAGCTGGATCGAGTTGGCCGTGGCATTCGCAAGAGCCATGGTGGTCGCATCCATGGTCAGAAGTTTCGTGTGGCTGTAGGTCGCGATCACTCGGAGCGCCGGACCCTTGATCAGATAAGAGACCGCGGCATCGATGTTCCAGGGGTTGGACAACGGGTTGTCCTTCACCTTCTCCCACTGGAAACGGACCATGGGCTGGATGTTGCCGACGCCGATCTTCGGGGTCGCGTAGGCCAGGAGCGCGTAGAGCGAGTCGCTCACCGCGCCCGAGTCCTGGTTGAAGTGGTAGTAGGCCGCCTCGGCGGTCGCCCAGCTTCCGCCGGCGAGCTTCTTCTCGAACAGCCCGTCGACGTTCACGTCCGCGTAGGTCTTGTCGCCGTCGATGGTTCCGTGCTGTTGCGCTTGCCCGCCCAGATCGAACGAGAGGATGTCCTTGTCACCGAAGTAGCTGGCGTTTCCCCAGAAGCCCGGCTCCGGATCGAGCAGCGCCAGTCGCAGACGGCCCGAGTAAAGCGGGCTCGATGTCACGTCACCGTTGTCGAAGACACCCACCATGTAGTTGAACTTGCCGCCCTGGATGTCGCCCCAGGCCACGGCGCCGTTGCTGCGCCCGTAAGGCCCCTCTTTGGGCGCTCCGACGAACTGGGGGGAGGAGAAGAAGCCCGGAAAGTTCCAGGGAATCATGAAGAACGGGCCCGAGGCGTTCGAGCGATCGACGGGGACCAGCAAGTGCCCGGCCCACAGGTGAAACTCGTCCACGAAGTCGAACGAGAGGATGGCGTCCTCGATCTGCACCACGTTCGGGGCGTTCCCGCCCGCGACGCCGTAGTTCGCCATGTCGGCGTTCAGGTTCAGCGTCACCCCGACCTTCTTGGTGATCTTGCCGCCCGCGTGCAGCTCCACGTAGGCGTGGTCCATGTGCCAGTCGTTGAGCTTGCTGGGGTCAGTTCCCTGGAAGATGCCGCCTGCGCGGAGCCAGGCGCCGACGTCGATGGGCGGGAGCACGTCGGGGCGGGTGGCCGGCATCGCCTCGCTGGCCGTCGGCGGCGCCGCCTCGGTGGCGACGGCAGCGGGCGGCGTGCCATCGGGTACCGGCGCCGCGGGCGGCGGCGCGGCCATCGCGGCGGGCGGCGGCAGCATCGGTGTCGGCGGGACGGCGGCCGGCGCGGGTGCTGCTTGCGCGCGGGCGGTTCCCGCGGTGAAGGTCGAAGTGAGCGCTGTGGTGATGACGCAAACAGTTAGCCGCGCGAGACGAGCGTAATCTTTCATCCTTGCCCCTGGTTGAGAGCAGGCCTTCGAAACCGGCGAGCCCCCCTCGCCGTTTCGTTCCCGTCGGTGTGGCCTAATCGAGCCCGGCCATCCGCCGACGTCGCCTGCCGTTTCGAGCCGACGATATCGAACGGATGTTAAGTGGACGTTTCGAGGGCGGTTGACTTTCGTTACTTCGTCGTCACCTGACTCGCGGCGCGGGGGTCAAGCGCGCGGGGCCGGTCGGAGGTAGCTGGTGAGGAGCTCGATGGCGACCTTCTTGTGGTCGCTCTGCCAGCTGGCGGCCAGGAGATCGGTTCGGAACAGGAACGAGAGGGTGTGAGCGTTGGATCGGTGAAAATAACAGAGGCCGACCATGGCGATGTAGAGGTGGAGCGGGTCGATGCCGGCGCGAATGAGACCCTCCCGCTCGCCCCGGCGAAGCAGCTCTTCGATGAGCGGCATGAGCGGCGAGCTGATGATGGGCGGCTTCGCGGAGCTCCGCAGGAACCGGCCGCGGAGCAGGTTCTCCCCGCTGAGCAGAGTGAGCAGCTCGGGATGCGTGCTGAAGTGGCGATCCACAAATTCGAACAGTTGCAGGAGACCCTCGATCGGATCGACCTCGTCGACCTCCAGGCGCAGCTCCTCCTGCCGCAGCTCGCCGATGGCGTGCTCGAGCACGGCGACGTAGAGCCGACTTTTGTCGCCGAAGTAGTGGTAAATCATGCGGGTGTTGGCCCGGGCACGCTGCCTGATGCGTTCCACGCGGGCGCCGCTGTAGCCGTTGGTCGCGAACTCGCCGATCGCCGCCCGAAGGATCTTCTCCCGGGTTCGGTCTGCATCCCGCTTCTTGCCCACGGGCGCGAGACTACTCGACGGCCCGACTTTGTAGATGTGCCGTGTGAGGCGACGCCCGTAGGGACGCTCACGGATGGGCCTCCGCCGTGGACCGCCCTCGTCAGAAGACTTCCCTCTGCGGGGGAACATAGGTAAACATATACTTACTTATGCAGGAGCCTCAGCTGTCGCCCGCCGGAGCGCCGACCGGTGAGGAGATCCTCTCGGCGTTCGAGGATTCCAACTGGAATCGCGGACGCGCGGCGAAGCTCCTGGGCATCTCTCGAGGAACCTTCTGGCGCCGAGTCACGAGGTGGCCCGAGCTCTATCGACTGGCGTGCGTTTCGCTCCCGACCCTGCTCTTCGAAAAGGAAGCCTGCGGAGGCGATCTGGAGCGCCTTGCCGACATCTTCGGGACGACGGTCCCACTGCTCTCTCGTCGTCTGGCCACGGGCGCTGTCGGCGCCTCGACCGAACGCGGTCGATCCTAGGCCGCAGTTGTCCGCAAACCGCGCCGTCATCAGGACCGCCTGATGCGATTACGACGGGCGAGACCGATGGCTGCCGTCTGAGGGCACATGTGGCAAAATAGGAACGATGTCCGAGGTGAAGCTCATGATCCCCGATGAGGCGTTCCTGGCGCTGAAGAAGAGCCCAGACTCGATGGGTGCGGAGCTTCAACTTGCCGCGGCGATGAAGCTCTACGAGTTGGGGCGGCTCTCGGCGGGCGCGGCCGCTCAGCTCGCCGGCCTTCCGAAGCCGGTGTTCCTCGCCAAGCTCGGAGACTACGGCATCGACACCTTCCGCCAGAGCCCGGCGGACCTGGCCGACGAAGCCGCGAATGCCTGACGCCGCGCTCGCGGCCATCTGCAACACCTCACCGCTTCAGTATCTGCACCAGCTCCGATTGGTGGACCTGCTACCGAGATTGTATTCGCGGATACTGATGCCGACCGCGGTGGTGGGCGAGATCGAGGCAGGGCGCGCGCTCGGCCACGATCTTCCGGATGTCCCGGCCCTGTCGTGGGCGACGGTGGTGACGCCCACCATCGCGGCATTCCTTCCTACCGTCGCGGACCTCGGCGGCGGCGAACGCCAAGTCCTCGCCTTGGCCGTCGAGACACCTGCCGCGGTCGCGATTCTCGATGATGCCCTGGCCAGGCAACACGGAAGGCTCCTCCGACTCCGCTTGACCGGGACGCTGGGTGTCCTGTTGCGTGCCAAACGCGAAGGGGCGATCTCTGCGCTACGTCCACTGCTCGACCGGTTGTCTGAGTTGCGATTCCGAGTCGCGCCCGACGTTCGTGCTGAGGTTTTGCGTCTCGCTGGCGAGGTATAGGTCGACCGCTGTCAGAGCGGTGGTTTACGATCCGGCCCCCATTTGAGACTTGTGCCGGGCTGCGCGAGGCGGGCTATCTTGCGACTTGAACTTCCACACCCTTGCGGGTACCAGAGCCCTGAATCCGGCAGACCGCGACCGAAGACCGGCTGGTGGATGGGCGTTCCCCGCGGACGTCGCCGCTCACCGAGGTCAGGTGAGCGCGCGTAGCACGAGAACCGACGCGGCCCCGAGGGCGGCGCCGAGCGGCAGCGTGGTGACCCAGGCGGTCAGAATTGCGACCACCGTCCTCGGTCGCGCCTGTCTGGTCACGGCACCGATGCCGAAGATGCCGCCTGTCGCGACGTGCGTCGTCGAAACCGGCAGGCCGAACCGCGAGGCGGCGATCACCAACCCGGCTGTCGTCAGGCTGGCGATGAACCCCTGGCCGGCGTTGAGCGGGGTGATTTTCCTCGCCATGGTCTCGGCCACCCTGCGCGCACCGATGAGACCACCGGCGGCCATGGCGAGACCCACGAGCGGAAGGCCGATGCCCGGGCTCAACGCCTTGGCGGCGATGAGGAGCGCGACGATCTTGGGTGTGTCGTTGAGGCCGCGCGCGAAGCAGACCGCGGCGGCCGAGACGAAATGCAACGAATCCAGCAGGCGTTGCGCGGACAGACCGACGACGACGCCGCTGTAGCGCTCGCAGCTGGTCCCGGCGGTCAACGCGAGCTGGACCTTCGCTGCGACCTCGGGGCCCCCCGCCAGCGCGATTCGCAGCGGGACGTATTCCCTTTCGAGACAGACGCAGCTCTCGCGGGTGATCCCCAGCCCCGCGCGAGCTCGGCGAGCGATGGGATAAAGCGCCGACGTGATGGCTACGGCCAAGATCGGGCTGAGGAGAAGCGGCAACCCGAAGTCCCTCCCGAGCACGGCAACGTTCACCCCCGCGCCCGTCGCCAAGCCGGCCCCGATGAGCGCTCCCGTGAGCCCGTGCGTCGTCGACACGGGCAGACCCCAAAACGTCGCCAGCAACACCGTGAGGCCGGCCCCCGACGCCACGGAGCAAAGAAAGAGAGGCGAGGTGGCGACGGCGTCAGGGACCAGGCCCTTCGCCGAAAACGTTTTCACGAGCCCGGCAGCGAGCACCAGGGTGAGCAGCGATCCCGCGAGCTGGGCGACGGTCGCCACCGCCAGCGCGGTCCGGTAGCTGGCCCTGCCCGAGCCATACAGCGTCGAGACGCCCTTGAAATTGTCGTTGCTGCCGTTGCACCAGGCGAGCAGCGTCACCACCCCCAGAACGACCCACGCCATTGGGCCACTCTACACTCTTCGCTCGCCGCACTCTGGTACCATCGCCCCACCGTGCGGCGGTGGCTCGGCTCTCGATGGATAGGGCTCTGCGCGGCGGCGCTGGCGGCCGGCTTGACGCTTCCGTCGCTGGCCAACGGGCTCGGTATCGACGACCACCTTTATCGCGCCCGGGTTTTGGGTGGCTGGGACGCTGTTCGCTCGGCTGCCGACCTGTTTTCATTCGCTGATCCGGCGCGGCCCGCCGACGTTCGCCAGGAGATGGAGAGCGGCGAGCTGTCGTGGTGGGCGGCGCCGCACTTGCGTTGGCGTTTCCTGCGACCGTTGCCCGCGCTGCTCCACCATCTCGAATTCCGACTGTTCGGTCGCGGTGGGCTGGCGCTCATGCACCTCGAAAGCGTGTTGTGGATGGCGGCTGTCGCCGCTGCTGCGGCGATGCTGTTTCGTCGAATGTTCACGCCCTTGTGGATCGCGGGCCTCGCGGCGGTTCTCTACGCGATAGACGACGCGCACGGTTTCGGAGTCGGGTGGCTCGCGAGCCGTTGCACGCTGATGGGGACGTTGTTCGCGATCACCTCGCTCATCGCGCACGATCGCTGGCGCCGGGACGGATGGCGGCCCGGTGCGCTCCTGGCGCCCGTCGCGCTCCTCGTCGCGTTACTCTGCGCCGAGGAGTCGGTCGCGGTCGTCGGCTACCTCCTGGCACACCTGCTGGTTCTCGACGATGCTCCGATGCCCCGCCGGATTCGGGCCCTCGCCCCCTGCGCGACGACCATCGGTGGCTGGTACCTGTTCCGGCGAGCCCTCGGCTACGGCACCGTCGGTCCGGGTTCGTACACGGATGCGTTCAGCGAGCCGCTGACGTTCACCCTGCAGACGCTGCAGCGCATTCCCATCTACGTTCACAGCCAGCTCGGTGCTCTCCCCGCAGACCTGTGGGAGGTGTACTTCGTTCGCCGCGGACTCGGCTGGGTCATGGTGATCGCAGGCGCAGCCTTCATGGTCATCGTCGGCGCGGGTATGAGCCGTCTGGTGCTGCGAGACCGGGTCGCCCGGTTCTGGGCGCTCGGGGGCGCCATTGCGCTGGTCCCGATCTGCGGAGCACATCCGAACGATCGTCATCTTTTCATCGTGGGGCTCGGTGGAGCGGCGTTGGTCGCACGTTACCTCGCCGCGTTTGCCGACCGCAGGCAGCCCGACCGGCCTGTCCTTCTTCCGCCGCGAGGGGCGAGCGCGCTGGCCGGGTTCTTTGTCCTGGTCCACCTCGTTCTGGCGCCGATAGCCCTGCCGATACGCGCTCGAATTCCAGGCGATCTCCAGCGGAGTCTCGACCGCATCGATGATCGAGTGCCGCACGACGACGGGCTGGCCGCGCAGGACCTGGTCCTGGTCAACGTTCCCTTCAAGTACCTCTGCAACCTGCCCAGCGTCGTGCGCCGTTCCAAGGGCGGCCCCTCGCCCGCGCACTGGCGTTGCCTGGGCGTCTCCTCGGACGACGTGACCGTGAGGCGAGAGGATGCCCGCACGTTGGTCCTCGTCCCGTCGGGCGGGTACCTTCGAAGCTTCGAGGACACGAACGTCAGAGCGCGCGGCATCCCGTTCGCGCCCGGCGACCAAGTAAGACTTTCCGGGTTCGAAATCACCGTCCGACGTGTGACGCCAGATGGGCGCCCGCAAGAGGTCGCCTACCGATTCGATCGGTCGCTGGAGGATCCTTCGTTGCGGTGGCTCACATGGCAGGACGGCGCCTATCGTCCGTTCGCGCCGCCGCGCTCGGGCGAGGCGGTCTCTCTGTCCGCCCAGCACTTCGCCTGGGCGGACCTTCTGAGGCCCGAGCGGGAGAAGTCGCCGTGATTGGCCGCAAAGCCCAGGAGCGAACGAGCGGTGTTCTCTTGCTGCTGCTGATGGTGGCGCACACCGTGACTCACCCGGAGCGCGGAGCCTGGGTGCTTCTTTCCGCTTGCGACGTGGCCACCCTTGCGACGGCTATCGGTCTCGTGGCGGGATGGCCGAGGGTCGTCGCGGTTGCGTTTCTGTTCCAGATGTCGATCGGTCTTCCGGCGTTCTTCGTGGGCCTTGCGACGCATACCTACACCCCCAACACGACGTCGGTCGCGATCCATCTGCTGCCTCCCCTGGCGGGAGGATGGGCCGTTCGCCGAACGGGCCTGCCGCCGCGCGCGCTGGCCGCTGCGCTCTTGGTCTATTTCGTCGTGGTCGTCGCGAGCCTCTTGTTCTCGCCGCCCGCGCTCAACGTCAACCTCGTCTTCACCGTGTGGCCGCCGATTCGCCGGTTGACGTCGGGGCGTCTCGCGGGGCTGCTCCTCTTCCACGGGGTCGGGCCTCTGATCTTGCTTTCTGTCGGAGCGGCCGCGCTACGCCGCGGGTTTCCGGGCGCGCTCAGTTCGACACGGGGTCCATCGCCCGCGCGCCTTCCAGATATGTCTGGATGACAGACTGAATGTGCGGGAGCTCTTCGAGCTTCCGAATCCCGGCGATCTCTTCGTCGGTCAGATCGGGGTGCCAGAACTGGAGGAAGACGTTGTATCGGACCTCCGAGCTGCGGTTCCAGACCTCGTGCTCGAAGGAGTCATCGAAGAGGCTGCAGGTCCCCTGTCGCTGGGCTCGGATCTCTCTCGCCACGCGCATCTCGACCCCTGGCGGGATCACCAGGCCGAAGTGACAGGTCAGCTGGGTGTTGGTCGCGCCGCAGTGGGCGGGGATGTGCGTCCCGGGCAAGAGGCGCGAGACGAATACCGTGCCCGAGCGACGGGGCACCGCGTCCACCAGCCCCATGAGGCGCGGGAACAGGCGGACGTTCTCGTCCCATCGGTGGCCTCGATAGTCGAGGTAGAGGACGTGCCATTCGCCGGCGTCCGCGCGCTCGTGCAAAATCGGGCCGACGTAGTTTCGGAACGTGATCTTCTGCTGCAAGAGGAAAGCCTCGAGCTCCGCCCGGATCGCGGGGTATTCGTCCTCGAGACGGGTGAGATAGGGGAAGGCCGCGGCGTCGTGCCACGGTCGGGCCGGTAGATCGGGGAGGTAGAACCGAGGGCGTTGCAGCGGGTCCTCGGGCGGGAAGAGCGGCGGCTCCCCGGCTTGGTCCCGGCGCATCACCTCGGGCAGATTTTCGAACAGCTTCATCAACCGGTTCATGCCCGCAAATCATACAATGCGTGTGCCAGGCGGAGGCAAGAGCAGCCATGGTGGTGGTCATCGTGATCGGTGTCGCGTTGGCGATGTTCGTCGCCGAACGAGCCCGGCCCGCAAGGGCCTGGCCGAGCGTGTCGGGTTGGTGGGCGCGCGCGGCCCTGGCGAACGGACTTCAGATTGCGGCGGTCTTTCTGGCTGGCCTGACCTGGGAGCCCTGGTTTCGGCGCCATCGCCTGCTGTCGCTCCGCGAGCTGGGGTTCGGACCAGAGGTCGCCGTCGGCTACCTGGTGAACGCGGTCTCGCTCTACTGGACGCACCGCGCGCGTCACGAGATCGCTCCCCTCTGGCGTTGGCTCCATCAACTGCACCACAGTCCGTCGCGGGTCGAGATCCTCACCGCGTTCTACAAACACCCGCTGGAGATCTGCGCGGAGTCCGTTCTTGCCGCGGCAATCCTCTACCTCGGCCTGGGACTGTCGCCGCGGGCCGTGCTCGTCATCTCCGTGGTGAGCGGCTCGCTGGGCCTCTTCTATCACTGGAACGTGTCGACGCCGCGGTGGCTCGGCTACATCGTGCAGCGCCCCGAGAGCCACTGCGTTCATCACGAGCAGGGCGTCCACGCCTACAACTACTCGGAGCTGCCTCTCCTCGACATGATCTTCGGAACGTTTCGGAACCCGCCCACCTTCAGCGGCGCGTGCGGCTTCGACACCGGCCGCGAGCATCGGTTTGTCGCGCTCTTGCTGGGAAGGGACGTGAACGCAGAACGGACCGTCAGCCCTAAACCGTGAGCACCACCTTGCCGAACGTCTGCCGGCTGGCCAACAAATCGTGTGCTCGGCGGATCTCCTGCCAGGGAAGGACCTGGCCCACTTGGGGTTGGATCGAGCCGTCGGCGAGCCAAGCCCAGAGGCGCGTCGCGAGTGCGGAGGCTTGCTCGGGTCGCTGAAGCAGCGAACGGAGGTGGAAGCCCAGCACCCCGCGCGAGCGGTGCAAGAGCTTGAGGGGATCGATGCTCACGCGCTCGCCGCTGGAGACGCCGACCAGGATCTGCCGACCAAAGGAGCCGAGGAGCGCAAAGGTTCGCTGGGAGATCGCCCCCCCGATGGAGTCGACCGCCAGGTCGAGCCCCCGATCGTTCGAGAGCTTCCGCGCCTCGACGTCGAACACGTCGTAGCCGCACACGAGCTCGGCGCCGAGCCCCCTCACGCGGTCGGCTTTCTCGGGACTCGAGACCGTCGCGACCACGCGGAGACCGAGACAGCGTGCGACCTGAACGGCCATCGTGCCGAGGGAGCCAGCGCCGGCGTGCACGAGCGCGGTCTCACCCTCGACGGCGTGACCCGAGAGGATCAGCGCGCCTCCGGCGGTGAGGAGGGACACCGGGACCGCCGCGCCGTTCGGAGAGGGGACGGCGTCGGGCAGCGGGAAGCAAGCCGAGGCGGGCACCACGGCTCGCTCCGCGGCCAGTCCGGTCACGGCGATCGCGCACTGGCGGGTGCCGAGCGGCGGCGAGCTGACGCCAGGACCGTGAGCGACGACGACTCCTTCCGCTTCCTGGCCGGCGACGAACGGCGGGCGCGGACCACCCGGGTACTGCCCCGCGCGCTGAAGCAGATCCGACCAGTTGAGCCCCAAGGCCGTCACGTCGAGGAGCACTTCCCCAGGGCCCGCCACGGGTTCCGGGACGTCGACCAGCTCCAGAACCTCCGGACCGCCGAAGCCGGCCACGCGGATCGCTTTCATCTGTCTCTCGCAATCCGCCGCGCCACGAAGGCGGCGTCGCGGCCAATCCCCCGCAGGTAGGGAGACGCGAGCGTGCGGACAAAGCGGGTCCCCAAAAGATACAGGCGTGGCGTTCGCGTGCTTTCGCAGCGACGCGCGCGGGGCCATCCATCGCGG
>Ga0134128_10005704_pt1 | contig 15092 bp, 9 predicted proteins | sample KB31754_FD_96462 | JGI IMG/M metagenome (GOLD analysis project Ga0134128, IMG submission 96462) | Terrestrial soil microbial communities with excess Nitrogen fertilizer from Kellogg Biological Station, Michigan, USA - KB3-175-4 | ecosystem: Environmental > Terrestrial > Soil > Unclassified ... | reverse complement strand
TTTCTGGAGCGCGCGGCAGAATCCATTGCAGAGCTTTCGGACGGAATACTGCGGCTGATTTGGGCGAGCACCGAAAACCTGGGGGCGTGGCCCGTCGCGCGGAAGAGAGTAGACGATGCGCTTGACGCCAAAGAATCCGCGGCGCTGGCATCCGAAACCGGGGACCCCAATGCGTTCTTTTCGCCCTTTATGCCAGCCGCGGGGCCGGGTGCGGACTCCTACTTTGAAGATTTCGCCCGGAAGCTGGCTTCCGCTCAACGAATCGGCTGGTCAAGCGAGCAGCCTGCGCGCCTGACGTGGGATGAAGGGCAGTACACCTGGGCATTGAAGGAGCAGTCCGGGTTCGATGAGGATGGAATTCTCTTCCCGCGCTGCATCGCGATGAATGATGCAGGTACGGAAATTGCTTCGCTCGAAGAGTTGGCCGCTCGGGCCGACGGTGATCGGAAATGGGGCATTCTGCGGGGCGATGTGGATCACTTCGACCTTCAGTTGCGGCGTGCAGGCAGCATTGAAGATCACTTGCACCTCTCGGTCGCGTTTAAGGATTTCTTCGCGGGCGAGCTTGCTCTGGTTTGCACTCGTCTTCCCGACTTCTGGCGCAAGGTCAGCATCCTTTACCGCGGAGGCGACGGATTCACCGTGCTAGGGACCTGGGATGCCCTCATCGTGCTCGCTCGCGAGCTGCAGCGCTTGTTCGAGAAATTCATCGAACATAATTTTGAATCGCTGCCGGGCGTGGAAGCGAAAACGCTGAGTATGGCGCTGGCGATCGCCGCCGAACCCCGGACTCCGGCGCCTCTGGTGCTGCAGGAGGCAAGCATGCTGCTGCGCGCCGCCAAATCGAACGAGCTCGGCTCATTCCACCTTTTTGGACGCACGCTTGAATGGAAACGACTGGACGATGCCGAAGAGCTGAAGGAAGATCTGGTGAGGCTGGTTACCCGGTTCGGGTACCCGGCCGATTACATCCACGACCTAGCATCCGTATATCGCGAAGCGTTTTCGACGCGAGCCGGCCGGCGCAGTAAGGTAGTTCGTGTCGATAAGCCGTGGCGCACATACCTGCGCCTCTCGCGAGTCATTCCTCAGGCTCGCGGCAAAGAAGCAAGCGGTCTGCGCAATGCCGTGATTACGAACCTGGTTGGAAAGAGAACGGCAGGAATGAAGCTGCGCCCATCGGCGCGTGTGGGTTTAGAATGGGCGCGCCTAGCGGCTGGAAGCTGAAAGCTGAGTGCTGACCGCCGATGGCTGAAAGCTTATTCGGAAAGGAATTTGCATGGCTGAAGTAGAGGAGAAAAAACCGGAGGAACGCCGTACCGGGGAGAACCGGCCTCCACGAGAGAATCGCGGAGGCGGCAGGCCGAATGAACGAGGCGACCGCGGTCCGGGCGACCGTGGCCGTGAACGCGGTGGTCCTGGCGCCGGGCGAGGTCCGGGTGACCGGCGCGGCGAAGGTCCGCCCGAGATTGATCTCGACAAGCTGATGGCCGATAGCCTCTATCTGGATAACCAGGCGCACGTTGTAGTAAGTCGCATGCGCGACATGGATTCAGGCACCAAAAGCCAGTTGCGCCGGCTCTATAACGCGGTGCGCCGTGCCACGCGAGCGCCGGAGGCGGAGCGTCAGCATGAGTTCGTGATGGTTCGGGCTCGTTTGGCCTACACGATCGCCCGCCATTCTCTGCGCAGTATGGACGCGCTGGAGCGACTGCTGCTGCAAGTAACGCGTAAGAACGACATACGCGGGTACGAGCGCTTCCGCGATTTATTTGAAGCGATCATCGCTTACAACGAGTAACGCATAGCAACGATTGGACAAAGAAACATGAGTTCTCATACTGCGGAAACGGAGCTTACTTTTTTGGGCAAGCTGGTGCTCGAAGGAGAAATCCAGTGTCAGACCGGCCTCCACATCGGCGCGGGCAAGGGTTCGCTTGAAATCGGCGGCGCGGACAACCCGGTAGTTAAAGATGCTTTCGGTATCCCTTACATTCCCGGCAGCTCACTGCGCGGCCGCTTGCGCTCGCTTCTGGAACAGTCGCTGGGTCTCGCCGTTCCGAACGAACTGGTTTACCTGTCCAAACGTAAAGGACAGGAAGTTCGTATCCACCAGAGCGACCGCCCCGATGACGACATCTGTGTTCTGTTTGGCCGCAATCCCGGCCGGGTAGAGAAAGTGAGTGGAGAATCCATCGAAGCACCGGCCGCCACTCCTGCGCGCCTGACCGTTTACGATGCGCCTCTTCTAATTGACAGCATCACCACCCAGATGCGGGAGAATCTGGACGACGAATTGACCGAAGTGAAAAGCGAAAATGCGGTCGATCGCATCACTTCCCAAGCCAATCCTCGAACCCTGGAGCGCGTGCCGGCCAGCGCGCGGTTCCGCTTTCGCATGGTGCTGGATGTGCTTTGCGCGGAAGATAAGCCGCTGCTGGCGCGGGTTGCGGAAGGTTTGCGCCTGCTGGAAGACGATTCGCTTGGTGGCGGTGGCAGCCGTGGCAGCGGCCGCGTGAATTTCAGCGGATTGAGTCTGGTTTGGCGCAGCAAAGATTACTATGCCAAGGGCGATGCTGAAAGCGCTCTTCTCTCGGATGCCGGCCTGCCCGCTCTTCAGCAGCTTGCAAGCGCGGACGACTTCGCCGAGAAGCTTGCCTAAATGCAGCAGGCGCTTCTGATTCGCCTCCGGCCCGCGGGTCCGTGGCGTTATGGTCCAGGCGATGGCGGACTTGATCGCGTGGACACGCTGTACCGCAGTGACCGGCTCTACTCCGCTGTTACGGTCGCCATGCGTCACCTCGGCTTTCTGGAAGAGTGGCTGGCCGCCACGGCGCAGAGTCCGGTTTCGGCGGTTTCATTCAGTTCGCTGTTTCCTTTTCAAGGCGATTCTCTGTTTGCGATTCCACCCGCAACCGCCTGGCCCCCGCCGCCTGGCCTGGTGACCACGCCCAGTCCCGTATTTTTGAGCAAGATTCGTTGGAAAGCGGCCCGGTTCGTTCCGCTCACGCTGATCGATTCACTGCTCGCCGGTCAGCCCGTCCTGGCGGATCAATGGATACCCGATCCGGAAAGTGGGTGCCTGTTGCGCCGCGATCGCCCCAGCTCGAGTCCGTTCCGTATCGCCATTCGGAGCGGCGCGGCAGTTGACCGGCTGGAAAACCGTTCGGTTGAAATCCATTCCGCCGCCTGTGTCGAATTCGAAGCATCTTCTGGACTGTGGAGCGTCGCACGATTTGCCGATGAGCCGGCTGAATCCGCCTGGAGCGGCCGTATTCAGGCAGCTTTTCGCCTGCTCGCCGACAGCGGTTTTGGCGGCCGCCGCACCAGCGGCTGGGGCCAGACGCATGCGCCGGAATTCCAGTATGGGCGCTGGCCAGATCTGCTGTTTCCTCGCCTGACCCGAACTTTAGGCAACCGAAATGGCTCCTCAAATGGCCACGGCGGCTCTGAGTTTTGGTTGCTCTCTTTGTACTCTCCGGCTTCAGCGGACCAGATTGACTGGACCTCCGGAGACTACAGCTTGGCCGTCCGCGCGGGCGCGGAAACGAAGGCCCTTCGGATGATCGCGGAAGGCTCGGTTGTTGCGAGTCGCTCTGCACCCGTGGGTACGGCCGTAGATGTGGCGCCGGAAGGATTCGCCCATCCCATCTATCGCTCCGGGCTGGCGCTTGCGTTGGAACTGCCCACCATCGAAGCGGTTGGACCCGCTGCGGAGATAACAGAGCCGGAGAACGGTTGCCCACCTCAAACAGAAACGCCTCAAGCCGAGCCGCAACCAACCGAGCCGCAACCAGCTGAGCCGTCGGAGCACGGAGGCCCTGACGATGAATTTTAAGCTGACCGCCCTCACCCCGCTGCTGGTCGGCGACGGCCGCGAGCTTGCTCCAATCGACTATATGGTGTGGAAGGACCAGGTGAACGTTCTCGACCAGGCCCGCATTTTCAAGCTTCTGTCGCGCGGTCCCCGGCTGGAGGGTTACCTGGCGCAGCTCCGAAAAGCCACCAAGCTTGATTTCGCTTCGTGGGGCGGTTTTGCGCAGAACTTTTCGCAGCGCCGGATTCCTTTTGAGGATCCCACCGGAACAGCAATCTGGAACGCCGCTCCGCCGGAATCGCTTTTCATTCAAACCTTCGCGGCCAACCTGAAGGGCCCCTATCTGCCCGCTTCGGCTCTTAAAGGCGCGCTGCGTACGGGGCTTGTTTTCACGCGCTGGTCGGCGGCTACGGTCGATCGCGCCGCTTCCTTAATGGAGGGTGATCGCATTCCGCGGCGTATCGCTGAAGCGGCGGAAGCGAATGCGGGTGCATCGCAAGTGAAAATTGTGAGCATCGCCGATGGCAGCCCGGAGCCCGGCTCCACTTTCAAAATCTTTCTTACACGGGTCGCATCGCTGGATACCCGACAGGCCGGAACGCCGCAGCTTGCCTGGAAGGTGGCCGGCCGCGGCAGTGTTCCGCCTGCCCGAGTATCCGACTCAACCCCGATCTTTGCGGAGATGGCGGTTCCCGGCGCAGCGTTCAGCGGATCTTGGCAGGAGCGGACCTTTTTTGAAAATCCCGATCTGTCGCGCGCTCTTGGATGGCGCTCCGCTCCCGAACCGCGCACGCTAACCGAAGCCGCAAACCAATACGCTTCCGCGCAGCTTGATCTGCATGCCAGGTTTGCCGAGATCGCCGGCCTTCCCGGCCTCCAGAATGGCGTCATGCGGCTGAAGCAGGAATTGGAAACAGCGCGGAACGCCTCGCTCACCTGCCTCTTGTCGCTCGGCTGGGGCGGTGGATTCGTTTCAAAGAGCGCCTTCCTCGATACCAACCTGGACGCATACCGGAAAATTCTTCGTGCCGTGCCTGCCATTGGCAGGGGAATCCGGGAAAATGTGCCGTTTCCCAAGACGCGCCGGGTAGTTTTCACCGGCGGCAAACCATCGGCCCTGCCCGGCTGGGTCAAGCTTGAGCTGGAATCATAGCGCGTCCTGTAGGTACTGTCCGGCTCCTTTTTGGCCCGCGGCCTAACGGTTGGCAGTGGAATTGCCGATATTTCAGTATGATAGAAGTGTGCTGGTGTCCGCAGGCCCATACGGCTGCTGATCGCCCGTCGTCCTCCGGTTTGGAGTAGACCTATGCAGAGCGCGATCTACAATGCGTACTTTGGGTTTTCGGAAAACCCGTTTAACATCAGTCCCGATCCGGAATTTCTCTATCGTAGCCCGCAGCACGAAGAGGCCCTCGCCAATCTGATCTATGGCGTGCGGGGGCGCAAAGGGTTTATTGTGCTCAGCGGGGAGGTCGGGACAGGCAAAACGACCATGCTCGAGTGTCTGCGGGATTATCTCGATTCCCAGCGCATCGAATTCGCCTTTATCTTCAATTCGCGCCTCACGCCCGATCAGTTTTTCGACATGATGGCGTTCGACTTCGATCTGCAATGCGATCGAAAATCGAAAACGGATGTGCTTTTCGCCCTGAATGCTTTACTGGTCCAGCAGGCCGAGCGCGGCCGGACGTGTGTTTTGATTATCGACGAGGCGCACAACCTCGATTGGGACGTTCTAGAAGAGATTCGACTATTAGGCAACCTGGAAAACCGGCAGGGCAAGCTTCTTCAGATCATTCTTGCCGGGCAGCCTGAACTCGACCGGAAGCTGGATGCTCCGAACCTAAGGCAACTGAAGCAGCGGGTAGTGCTCCGCTGCACGTTGAATCCGCTCACCCCGGATGAGTGCGCGGCGTATGTCGAAACCAGGCTTGCACATGCCGGTATGACACGGCAGAGCGTGTTCCCCGCGGAAGTGCTGGAAGAGGTTGCCAAGCGTGCCCGGGGCATTCCGCGGCTGATAAACCTGCTCTGTGACAACTTGCTGGTAACGACGTTTGCGATGGAGCAGCGCATCGCAACACTCGATATGTTGGACGAAGTGTGTCAGGATCTGCGCCTGGAGTGGCCGGGTTCGCATCGTGGCCGCGGCCGATCCTCGCGATACAGCGTGGACGACGAACTCTCTCAGACCCCGTACGCAGTCGGGGACTAGCCTCGGCTGTGCCGAGCGTAGCCAAACCGCTCACAATCGAAGAGTTCCATCGTTCTTATAGCGACACCGTCAGGCGCTGTTCTCTCGCTCGTTTGATCATGACGACCTCCTGCCTAATGCGGAAATTCACATGCCTGAGACGGGACATGCAGCCTTCTGGGACAATGCGCCCGGCTTCAATCGGCATCTCCGAGCGTTTGTGAATGCTGCTTCCAGTTAAGCAGAGAGCATCCATCCAGCCTTGCTCTTCGATATTCACGCATTGCTTGGTGCAATCCTTGGCCGCATTCGTCTTCATTCGCGGGCAAACAACTCGAAACGGTTACCCCAGCGCTTCGGAACCAACTGCCGATCCTTCTGGCCTACACTGACAGTTTGAACTTGACAGCAGCATTCGAGACAGTTTTCTAGAAACGGAGTTCCTACCATCATGAAGAAGTTCGGCGTTGCCGCATGCAGTGCTGTTTTGCTGTTCTGCGGCCTTTTATCCGCGCAGCAGACGCAACCGGCAAAACCTTGTCCGGCGGAAGGATTTAGCGGCGGTTTCAGCCACGGCTGTCCACAAAAGCAATTCGCTAACCCGTCCGATATCTCGGCGATGATAGCGGCGTTGCCGGACAAGGCGCTGGCAACACCCCAGAGTCTTCGTCACGTCCTGGTATTGTGCACCGCCAGGGGCTGGGTACATACTTCCATCCCTTTGGCGGCGAAGATGGTGGAGTATCTGGGGGACAAGACGGGCGCTTGGATGACGACCATCACGTACGACCCTGCCGCGATCACCGCTGATAATTTGAAGCACTACGATGCAATCTTCCTGGACAGCACCACAGGCCAGTTTTTGGATGATCCCAACGATCAGACCGTAACCCAGGCGCGCAGGCAGGCACTTCTCGATTTCGTGAAGGGTGGAAAAGGTCTGGCGGGTGTTCACGCCGCGACCGATTCGTACCATACAAGTCCGCGCCCGGCCTCGCCGGGTGAAGAACCAACTACTGCTCCGACGGGCACCTGGCCGGAATTCAATGAAATGATCGGCGGCTTTTTTAAATTTCACTGGCCTTACCCGACCATGATTCAGGTCAAGATTGACGATCCAAACAGCCCGCTCACTTCCATGTTCCCGGCCCGCGGCTATGTGATTGTAGACGAGACGTACACATTCGCGCAAAACTCGTTCAGTCGCAAGCGTGTCCACGTGTTGACCAGCGTCAATTACAAGAAGATGAGCGCGGAAGATAAGGCCAAGGAACCGGCCGCAACGCGGCGTACCGACGGTGACTACGCTTTGAGCTACATTCAGCGCGTGGGTAATGGCCGCGTATTTTACGAAGCGCACGGCCACGAGGAGAACGTTTATTTTTCGCGGCCGTTTGTCGCGCATATGCTCGCTGGGATTCAGTATGCACTCGGCGATCTCAAAGCCGACGATAGTCCGAGCGAGAAATAGAATTGGGGAAATGAGGGTGCGGCTAGAGGAACCGGGTTAAGGATTAGCAGGGTCTAAGCGGACATATCGTTCCCTATCCAGCCGACACCTTTGCCTATATCCCGGCCACATCCTGAGTAATCTCCGGATTGCCGACAAACCGGGAGCAGGTCGGAAGCTATAACACTGCGCCGTTAATCATGGCCTAAAGTCCGCCCGATGACTCGGTGACCGTGACCCATTCGTGGAAATGGTGCGTATCGGATGATTACGAGCAATAAGCCTGGACGTGGCGCTTAGGCTGCGTTCGTTGACCCCAATCAGGTGATCAGGCACTCCCGGCGGATGTGCCAATCACGCGCTCAATATGCGGCCGCCGCCAGGGCGAACGCGGAGCCGGCCAATACTTGCTTGGTTCCCGTGGCGTTCACCTGTTCACGAAATCGTGGCCGAACATGCGGTCACAAGCAGGCGTTTCTTTGCCCAGCGCTGAAGAAATCCGATTTCATGGCGAAGCGCAAAGCTTTCCAGTTGCAAAGCGGCGCGGCTCTTCAGCACCGTGGCAGCAAGGTGAGCGTGATGGAGACCGACTCAAATTCTCCAGGCAAGCGCTCTGCTGAATCTGCGCAACGCTCATCATCCCTAACCACATCACGATTTACAAGCGCAAGCGTCCGGTCAGCAGTTAGATATTCGGTGATGTGAAGATGAACCGGACGTCTGGATCCGATTCCTAGCTTTTCGAATGGGTCACTGGAAATTCTCGATCATCATCAGATCGTTTGTTTCCTGGTCCAGGTACGCAATGAGCAGGGTGCCATCCGATGACAGCGCCACGTCAGGATAATTCCATATGGGCTCTCGGTCCAGGCTCAGCAGCTGAGAGACCTTCTGTGTCGCAAAGCTGAAGAAGCGGACGATCTGGTGCGGCCCCTGCTGCTTGGAAATGAAATAGATCCCCTTTTGCGCTACGCCCCAGGAGCGACGGATACGGTCAAAGCGCGCCAATTGCGGAACGGGCTTCTCAGGCCCGCCATCTGCGGGCACACTCCAAATCGGGCCCCACGCGCGTTTCGTGTAGTAAACCAGCTTGCCATCAGGCGACGCGAAGGCCTCACACGCCCCGGCGTGTGTAAGCTGGGTGGCGGATCCGCCAGCGGCTGGAGTCCACCAGATCTGATCGCTGCCAGAACGGTCCGATTTGAAATAAATCCGTTTGCTATCGGGCGACCAGGAGGGCATGAAATACCCAAAGGGCCCGCTCGTCAACCGGCGTGGCGCGCCGCCCTGCGCACTCATCACATAGATATTGGGATTGCCCGCCGCGCGTGAGTCGAACGCGATCCAGCGCCCATCTGGCGACCAGCGGGGCGTTCCTGTGCCTGCTCCTCCGAATGAGGTCAATCGCGTCGGATTTCCGCCATTCCGGTCACAGACCCAGATCTCCTCATCACCCGTGCGCTTCGAGACAAAGGCAATGCGGCCATCAATAGGTGAGATGTTCGGGCTGTCGTCTCTCCGCGAAGACGCGATCAGGGACCTCAGTGCACTGAAGCGGGCAGGCGCGAATCGGCCTGGAAATCCTGCTCCATTGCTGGCGTAGATATTCGTATCCTCATAAGACGCGGTGTACAACAGGCGGTCGCCCTGCCGCGACATGGAGGGGTAAAACGTGCCGCCCCAGAGAGCGGCCGAGACTTGCCGGGGTGTGCCGCCGGCTATCGGGATGCGCCACAAGCTCTCGCCTCCGCTTCCACGATTTGAGGAGAAGACGATCTCCTTGCTGTCGGCTGTCCAGGTCTCCCCATAAGTATTCTGGCGGTCGAAGGTGAGCTGCCGCGCAGCGCCTCCATGCGAGGGTACAATGAAAATCTCGCTCGCCGAAGTAGTGACGAACCGGGCAAAGGCAATCCATCGCCCATCGCGGGAGAAGACGGGAAGCGCGTCGATGTATCCCGTCGAGCGGGTCAGTTGAGTCCGCTTGCCTGTTTTGAGTTCCACGAGAAATATACCGCCCCATTCAGGCGTGACACCCGCCACCGCCAGCATCTTCCCGTCCGGCGACCAGGAAACTCCTTCGCCGGCATCTATAATTTTGCGCGGCGGGCCGCCCGCCGCAGGAATGACGTAGATGCCGAATCGCTGAAAAGGACTCAGGTCCTTGATCATCCGACAGAATGCAATGTAATGGCCGTCCGGCGACCACGCTGGATGCATCTCGTCCTGCCCGGCGAAGGTCAACCGTACCGGCTTCGTGTCCCCGATTTTCAGGATATAGATATTTCGCTCCAGCAATCCGGCGAATCCCCCTTGGCCGCCGTTCCAACTGAACGCGATGGATTGGCCATCAGGGGAGAACGAACCAAAATCCTTGTATCCCTCAAAGCTGGTCACTGGATGCACAGTCACCGCGCGCGCGGCTTCGGGGCTCTTTCGCAGCGCCGGCCGAAAATACCAGAGCAACCCGAGCAAGGCGACCAGCGCCAGAGCGGCCATTGCCATGGGTTGCCGCATTCCTCGCTTCCATCCTGCGCCGGCGCTGCGGTTGGGAAGGCGTTTCGGAGACTTGACAGCCGAGGCGCCCAAACTCCGCTGCTCCGTATCTAGATGCAAGTCCTCGAGCAGGTGCGCCACCTCACGCGCCGGCGGGCGCGCGGTCGGATCTTTGGCGAGCATCGCCATAATCAATGTCTCCAAGGGACGCGGGATGGACGGGTTCACACCCGCCGGGGACGCAGGTTGCAGCGCTACGATGGCGTACGCTGCTTCCCAAGCATATTGGGCTTCAAACGGCCGTCTTCCCGTTGCCAACTCGTACAACACGATACCGAGCGAGAACACGTCACTCGCGCCGCTCACCGGCTCGCTCCGCAACTGCTCCGGCGGCATGTATTGCGGCGTGCCGATCGCCGCGCCGAATTCGGTGGTCTGGGTCTGCTCGGCCGGAGCGGCAACGGCGGCGCGGGCCAAGCCAAAATCGAGCACCTTCACCAATCCATCCGGGCGCAGCATGAGATTTTCGGGTTTGATGTCGCGGTGCACAATGCCATGCTCGTGCGAGGCCGCCAGCGCGGAAGCGATCTGCCGGCCGAGATCCACGACTTGCTCGCACTTGAGCGGCTCGCCGCGAAATAGGCTTAGCGGCTTACCATCCACCAACTCCATAGCAATCGCCAGACTGGATTCGGATCGAACTACCTCGTACACGGTGAGGATATTTGGGTGGCTGAGGCTCGAAGCAGCCTTGGCCTCGCGAACGAAGCGACGAATCGCCTGATCGCCAAGGGTCTCTGCAACCAAGAATTTCAATGCCACTGGCCGATCCAACTCGGTGTCGCGGCCTGCGTAGACCTCGCCCATTCCGCCACGGCCCAGCAATGGGCCAATCTCATATCGGCCGATTTGTCCGCCGCTCCGTACAGCCGGGACCGCTCTGGATCGCGGTGCGCTGTCTAGTTCCGAGGCTGACTCCAGGAGATTGAGCGCCTCCTGCACAATTTCGGGATCGGGGGTTTCCGATTCGATGAACGCGCGCCTCTCGTCAAACGGCTTATCGCGGGCGGAGCTGTAGATTCTCAGCGCGCTCTGCCACTGCTCGGCGGTCACGGCTGTGCCCCTGCCCACTCCTTCTGCAACCACCGGCGCGCGACATTCCAGTAATTGGCTACAGTGCGCCGCGAGCAGCCCAGACGCTCGGCGATTTCATCCCCAGTGAGCTCTTCGAATACTTTCATCTCGACCACGCTGCGGAGCTTCAGATCGATGGCCGCCAACCGGTCGAGCGCATCCTCGACTTCATGCAGCGGATCGGCTCGTGCGGCGATGTCTCCGGCCTCGTCAATTTCCGCGTGTTGAACCCGCCGATGGAGTGGCCGCGCGTGATGTATGAGAAGCCGTTTCATCATCTGGCCCGCCAGACCGAAGAAAGCCGCGCGTTCCTGATCGCCGTAATCACGATCACTTAATTTTTTTGTCCTGATCAGTTCGAGGTAAAGCTCATGGACGAGAGCAGTCGGCTGCCAACTGTGCGCGGAACCCTCCTCTTTCATGTGCGCAGCTGCCAGACGGCGCAGTTCCGGGTAGAACAGGTCCACGAGTTCACGGCCCGCACCCCGATCCCCGTGACGCAGGGCGCGCATCAGCCTACCGACGAGCTCGGCAGAAACCATTTGGGTACCGGATCTGAGATTCTAGCATCTTTTCTCATTCGTGGTTTGCACAATTCAGCTCCGTGCTCTCCCACTGAATGCTAAAAGGAGCAAAACATGAGTTCCCAACTATTGACACTTCTTTCCCTCGCACTGGCTGCGGTCGGCGGAGGATCTACTATAAACGCTCAGACTGGCAGCAATCCCCCTTGGTTCCCATCGTTGATGGCGTTCGAACACTACGATTCGGGCCGCACCAAGCTGTTTGAAAAGGCCCACTTCACCGGCTCGTTTGCAGGCGATGACGCGGTAGACGTGCGCATCTCGCCCGGCGAGTATCCGACGCCGTACAACGTCGTGTATCTCAGTAGGGATTCGCTTTTCGTTTACGGAGGCGCCTACGGAGACAAAGGCGGTACTGGGTCCTTTGTCGCTCGGGTCGATCCGCAGACGCTTGAAACTGTCTGGTCTAACCAGTTGATCAACACGGTCGAAACCGGCGAGTGGAATTATCCGGGCGTCGTGAGCGCGTTACAGGATGGCTTTCTGTATGCCATCTATGGTCATCGTCTATCGAAGCTGGATCCCCGTGACGGGCGGGTCGTGGGCCAGATAGAGCTGCCTACATTAGCTGCGCCCGGCGACACTTCCTACAACGGCATGAGTGGTTTGCCTGACGGCACGTTAGTTGCGAAGAGTGTTTATCGTCAGGCGGGGTGTACAGAACAGGGTTTCCTGGCCTTCCTGAAATGCCCGGATCCTACCGACGTGCCCAATTCGATAGTGGTAGCGATCGATCCCCGCACGCTCGAAATCATCGATCAAGTGGTAGCTCCCGAATTCATCGGCGGCCGCATCACAGCCACCACGTTCCAGAACCATTCCTACGTGTATCTGACGGGCCAGACGACCGTGTTCCGCTACACTTACGAGGACCGACGCCTGATGCTCGACACCTCCTGGAATCCCGGCAGCGTTGTTCTGCCCGGCCAGACTGGACCCACCGCAGTCGCAGTGATGAATGATTGGGTTGCTTTCGCGACCAACGCCACTCCCGCCGCCAGAGCAATGAGCGTGATCGCGATCAACCAGGCCGATGCCTCAAAGCAGTTCAGTAGCCATCCGTTCGGGCGCTCGCCGCAAAGCTGGTCCCCTTCGGCCGTCACTGTCGATCCTCTACGCAACCGGATCTTTGTCGTGGATGGTCTCGCTGGCCAAATCGCCTCCCTGGAACTGCACGATAATGGCCTGCAGACACTCTGGACAGCTCCGCAGCGCACCATCGAGTTCCTCGCACTCATTGGATCCGCTGACCGTCGAGTTCTCGTCGGCACAGATGTCCCTACTGACCAACCAATACCTGGCAACACCCAGGATTGGGTTGTCTGGCGGAATGCCGACAACGGGAAAGAGATTGCGCGGTCGCCGCTGCTGCAGGCGGTCAATGGCGGTACGATGGTCGAACCTGCGTATGCTGGGCGCATGTATTTCCTCGCTCAGAGCGGCAACATCATCGAACTCACCGTACGTCCTCACGATCCGGGACAGGAGTAACTAGCCTGGCGCTCTGCCTCATATAGGCGCGCATCGCCAAGTGGTGACGAACATGGATGCCTGTGCCTTCTTTGGGACGCTGGCCGTGATGATGACGTTTAATCCGCCACTCCCGCAGATGCCGCAACTATTGCCATTACTAAGTGAGAACAACGATCAACCGTTATTTCGGAAAGGAAAAGATTAGCAATGCAAGTGTGGAGAACTGTTGTGCGCACGATGGCACCAGTCATCGTGCTGGCGGCCTCGATCATTGCTGGTGGCCAAAGCCTCACAGATTCCGACCTGTCCAACTCTCGGGACGCAAGGTCAACCACCGATCCTGCGGTCATCACGGCTCTCGCGGCCAAGGCTTATGTGTGGGGCCTCGGTCCAGAGTACATCGAGCGATTCTCGAAATACAACACGATCATCGGCGCACCGTTCAACACGCTGAAGTACGGGTCCCAGCCCGCGGCCTGGAATAATGAAGCCACCAATGCGGGGAACGCATCGGTTCTTTACATCAGCGGATTTGTGAACTTCGACGAGAGTCCCGAACTGGTCCTCACGGTACCACCCTCGAGGAATCAGTACTACGTCGTTGCCTATTACGATGCTTACGCCAATAGTATCGGAAGCATCGGGACGCGAACGACCCCTTCCGATGCGATGACGTCGTATCTTCTCGTCGGACCCAAATCTCCGTACGCCAACAAGAAGACCGCGAAGATTCATGGATACGAATACCCGGTGATGGCTTCCGACACCAATGTCAACTGGTTCCTGATTCGCGTTCTCACCAACACGTTAATCGATGCTTCGGACCCGACGTCGGTGCCGAACGTCGTCAGCGGCGTCGTGCAGAAATTCGGGTTGAATTCGCTGCAGGAGTTCGAAGCCAACGGTCATGAGCCGGTCTACCCGGCAAGCTTCGTCTTGCCGCCGCCGACCCCGGAGCAGATTAGCGAAGCTGCCCCCTACCAGAACGCGCCGACTGAGGCCGTCGATTTCTTCACTCAGCTTGGCAATGCGGTGGCGACCAGCCCGATACCCAACCGGGGCACCGGGTTATCCGGCACACTTTTGATCGATCTCCCCGCCTGGATTGCTCCGCAGTACGGGGCCAAAACCATCTACCTCGTTCCCTCCTACGGCCAGAAGCAGATCTTCGATTCTTTCGCGCCGCTTGGACTCACCGAGAAGGGTTTCTGCATTCCGGCCGACTGGGGAGAGCTGCAGCGGGATGCCTTGCAGGCCGGTTACGTCCTGGGACAGAAGACTCTCCTTGAATTCATCGACCAGGCCGCTGCAGGCCCGAGCACCAACTACTGGGGAATCGTGAACGACCCCGTCGGGACATATCCGAACGATGCAAAGGGATACCTTTTTCGCTCGTTGATCGTCGTGGAGGGCGGCGTCGCCAACATCGGACTCGACGCGATTTATCCAACTTTGACCGGCAACCCCTCGCCGCTCGATGGCAACCACACCTACAAGCTCACATTCATGCCGCCGTCGTCCTCCAATCCGACACTGCCAGTCGAGGGAATCTACCCACCGATGGTCAGCGACAGCAGTGGCAACCCGAAAGGCTTCTGGTCGATCCACGTCTACGCAACCGATCCAACGCAAAGCGCCGCGCCGTTCATTGCCCAAACCAGTGTGCTGAACACCAGCTACTCGACGGCGGATACGCCCGTTCTCTCGGTCGACACGGCGACGAATTTCATGACGGTGAAGGCCCCGAACTGGGGAACACTTGTGGCGAGCACCCCCATCCTGTTCGGCGGGGACGCCGCCTCTTACGGCTTGACACCCGACAGAGTCTACTACGTGGCAAGCACACCCACACCGAACACTGACAACACCACATACACGTTCCAGATCTCCACACAGTGGCTCCAGACACTGTCGACCGGTAACGTCCCGATCCAGGGCCCCGGCGGC
>Ga0134128_10005702_pt1 | contig 15093 bp, 11 predicted proteins | sample KB31754_FD_96462 | JGI IMG/M metagenome (GOLD analysis project Ga0134128, IMG submission 96462) | Terrestrial soil microbial communities with excess Nitrogen fertilizer from Kellogg Biological Station, Michigan, USA - KB3-175-4 | ecosystem: Environmental > Terrestrial > Soil > Unclassified ... | reverse complement strand
CGAGCGTGGCCAGCAGCCGGGCGAGGTCCAGGTCGTGGGTCCAGCTCAGGCCCTGGCAGGGGTGGTGATCCGTGTCGATGGGTGCTGGCACCTGGATCACCTCCCGTGTTCAAGCTTCTTCGATAAGAGTAGCGACCACCTCTGACATTCTGGCCACTGATACGAACTCGCTAGCGAGGAAGTCAGATTTTTCTGATGACCAGCCTGGGCGCGGCGCTCGTGATCCTCTATAACCTCGTAGGATGCCCGCACACGATCCGGCCCCGGTCCAGCCGCCTTCGGCCCGGCCGGCCCCGGCTCGCCCCGCGCCAGCGCCTCCACCGGGCCGGTCAGCGCTGTCCCTGACCGAGTGGCTGGTGCTCTGCCTAGCCTGTGAGGGCCCGACCCACGGCTTCGCCATCGCCCGCCTGCTCAGCCAGCAAGGCAGCCTCGGCCAAGTCTGGCGGGTGCCCAAGCCGGTCATCTACCGTGCGCTCCCGCGCCTGGAGGAACTCGGCCTGGTGCGGGTCGTGGGTGAGCAGCCGACCAGCCTGGGACCGGTCCGCTCGCTGGTCGAGGCCACTGGCCGGGGACGGGAAGCGGCGGCCGACTGGCTGGCCCGGCCGGTCGGGCACATCCGGGATGTGCGGTCGGAGCTGATGGTGAAGCTGGCGCTCCTAGACCGGGCGGACCAGGATCCCAGATCGCTGCTGGCCGCCCAGCACACCCAGCTCGCGCCGATCGCCGCCGCGCTGCAGGACAAACTGACCAGCGCGACCGGCTTCGACCGGACACTGGCCCTGTGGCGCTACGAGACGGTATCGGCCGCCCTGCGCTTCCTGGAAGAGGCCGTGGCGGTAGCGGCGACCTAACCCAGGTCGGCCGAGTCCCGTCGGGCTGGGGCCGTGAGATGGGCCACCAGGTGCTGAACAACTACACCGAGGTCAAGGGGGTAACGGCGCAGCTCTGACCTGAGGGTGCTAACACGGGCGGCCTCCGCCCGATCGGGGCGGAGGCCGCTGGCTGGCTTAGATGAACTCGGCTTAGATGAACTCAGCGAGGTCGCGCAGCAGGGCCGACTTCGGCTTGGCGCCGACGATCTCCTTGACGACCTGGCCGTCCTTGAAGACGCTCATGGTCGGGATGTTCATGATCCCGTACTTCTGGGTGACGGCCGGGTTCTGGTCGACATTGAGCTTCACGACGTCGATCTTGTCCGCGTACTCGCTCGCGATCTCCTCGAGCACGGGCCCGACCTGACGGCATGGGCCGCACCACTCGGCCCAGTAGTCAACGATGACCGGCTTCTCGCTCTTGAGGACGTCGGCCTCAAAGCTCGCATCGGTTACTGGCTTGGTTGCGCCCACGGCTGTGAACTTCCTTCCTGAGTGAAGCATGCCGGCCCCCGGCACGCTCTGGCGCGGATCTAGTCCTCGTGATCGGCCAGCCACCGCTCCGCGTCGAGCGCGGCGGCACAGCCGGTGCCGGCGGCCGTGACGGCCTGCCGGTAGATGTGGTCGACGACATCACCGGCGGCGAAGACCCCGTCGATCGCGGTGCGAGTCGTCGGGTGCTCAACCAGCAGGTAACCCTCGGGGTTCAGCGGCAGCTGCCCGGTGAACAGCTCGCTGCGGGGGTCGTGGCCGATGGCCACGAACATTCCGGTCACCGGCAGGGTGCTCTCCTCGTCGGTCTTGAGGTTGCGCAGCCGGAGGCCAGAGACCCGGTCGTCGCCGAGTACCTCGGCAACCTCACTGTCCCAGGCAAATTTGATCTTGGGGTTGGACATCGCCCGCTGCTGCATGATCTTGGACGCGCGGAGGGAATCCCGGCGGTGTACGATCGTGACGGACCGGGCGAACCGGGTCAGGAAGGTCGCCTCTTCCATGGCCGAGTCACCGCCGCCGATCACGGCGATGTCGGTGTCACGGAAGAAGAAGCCATCGCAGGTCGCGCACCAGGAGACGCCGTGGCCGGACAGCCGCTTCTCGCCGGGCACGTCCAGCTCGCGGTAACGCGAACCGGTGGCGATGATAACCGTCTTGGCCAGGTAGGTGTCCTCGCCGACCTTGATCACCTTGGGGTTGGCGGCGAGGTCCACCTCGGTGACGTCCTCGGGCCGCAGCGTGGCTCCGAACCGCTCGGCCTGCTTGCGGATGCTGTCCATGAGCTCCGGCCCGAGCACGCCGTCGGGGAAGCCGGGGAAGTTCTCCACCTCTGTGGTGTTCATAAGTGCGCCGCCCGACGTGACTGACCCCTCGAACAGGAGAGGGTTCAGCTTGCCCCGCGCCGCGTACAGGGCTGCCGTATAGCCGGCCGGCCCCGATCCGATGATGATGACATCTCGAACCTCGGTCACTCGCTTCCTGCCCCTCTCGATCGCACCCGCGTCAACCGATACTAGGGCCAGGAGATTCCCGCGTCCGTCAGTGGCCGGGTAGCGGCTGGTGCGCGACGATGTCGCTCACGCTGGCCGAGCAGCCGGAGCGCACGACCCAGATCTGGGCCGCCGCCGAGCCCTGCCGGGCCGTCACGATGATGGTGGCCGGCTTCCGGTCGAACTTGGCCACGTCGACGAGCAGCACCTTGCGCCCGTCGGCGATGCGGCTCACGCACCCGCTCAGGTTGTGCGGCCTGGCCAGCCCGAGGTGAGCCGGGGTAACGGCGGGGGCGGCGGTGTGATTGTTGGCGGCGCTATGCGCCGCGAGTACGCCATTGACCTGCTGGGTCAGCCGGGCCTTCGAGTAGTTCGTGCCGGTGCTCAGGGGCGTGATAAGGCCGTTGCGATACGCAAGCCTGCCGCCAAACGATCCATTGGCGGCGGAGCCGTTGGGCGTCGTGACCATCGGACTATTGGCCGACTGGTGCGCGGACGACCCGGAGGAGGCTGACCCGGCGCCGGACGTAACACTCGGCCCGGCCGTGTGGCTCAGCAGCGCGACGCCGCCGCCGACCAGGACCACGGCGGCCCCGGCTACAGCCAGGACGCGCAGCGCGGGCATGGACAGGCGAACCGGGCGCCGGTGCCCACGCCGGGCTCGCGCGGGCTCTGCGGCCCGCTCAGGCCGCTCCGCGCGGCCGGGGGAACCTTCTGGGGCGCTGGCTATCCGGTGGGCCGACTCGGCGGCCAGGGCGGTCTCGATGCGGGCCGCGAGGTGGGCGGGCATCGGCGGCACCTCCGCCGAGGCCAGCAGCGACGGCACCTCGGCTAGGGCGTCGCTGGTCTCCCGGCAGCGGGCACAGCTCCTGAGGTGGGCCGCGACCCGCGTGGATCGGGCCGTGCTCAGGTCTCCGCCCCGGAACCGGGCTAGGTTCTCGGTGCTGACATGTCGTGTCATGGCTGGTCGCTACCCCCCTTCCTGAGTAGGTTGGACGCGGCCTGGCCCGGATTGGTTCCTTCGCAGATGGGACAGATGTGGCAGCAGCCGGACCCGGCCCCGTGAGCACCGGCTCTTCACCGTGCCGACGGATACGCCCAGCACCTCGGCGGCGTCGGCCACCGGGTACCCGAGCATGTCCACCAGCACCAGCGCGGCCTGCTGGTCGGGCGGCAGCAGGCGCAGCGCGGCCATGACATCGAGGGCGGTGTCGCTGTCGGAGGACGGGTCGGGCAGCGCGCGGGCCACCGCGGCGATGTCGAGCGCCTGCTGGTCGGAGCCGGTGGTGGCGGGCCGGGCCGCCCGGCGCCGCATCCGGTCCAGGCAGGCGTTGACCACGATCCGGTGCAGCCAGGTGGTCACGGCGGAGTCGCCGCGGAAGCTGGACGCTCGCCGGAAGGCCGAGATCATGGCGTCCTGGAGCGCGTCGGCGGCCTCCTCGGGGTCGCCCAGGGTCCGGAGCGCGACCGCCCAGAGCCGGTCCTTGTGCCGCCGGAAGAGCTCTCCGAACGCGTCGGGGTCACCGGCAATGTGCCGCCGCAGCAGTTCAGCGTCGGACAGCTCCTCGCCGACGGGGGCCGCGAAGGGCGACGCAGCGCCATTGGCCGCACCCGCCTCGTGCCGTTCCGTCGCTCCTCCCGCCTGGATCGCGCCTGAACCCCTGGATCGCGCCTGAGCCTCGCCTCAACCGCGGCTAGCCTGCCGCGTAGGCGCCCGTGACCTTGATCGAGAAGACCTGAGCCATGAACTTGCCACCAGAAGGCGGCAGCTGAGTGAACCAGATGACCAGGTACTGGCCGGTGGTCTTGCCGGTCACAGGGAAGGTGTGGGTGCCGCCTACATCGTCGGCGGTGGCCACCACGGTCATCTGCTGCTCGTTGCCCGGCGACCTGACACTCGAGTTGCCGACCAGCAGTTGCACGTTCGCGCCGAGGGCCTTTCCGAACCGTACGGTGACCGAGCTCAGCCGGACCGGCTTGCCCATGTCGAAGATCAGGCCCGTGCCCTTCTTGAGACCCCCGAGCGCGGCACTCGCATACTGCTGCGAACTCCAGCCCTCGGGGTTGTGGTTGAGGATGTTCGGGGCCTGGGAGCTGTTCTCGTCCGGAGCATCGCCGTTCGGGTTGTCCGCGTCAAAGCCGTGGGCCGAAACGGGCGTCAGGACAGCAACTGGCGATGTCGCCGTGTGGCGGGGGTGCGTGCTGCCGCTCGTGCTGGGATGGGGCGTGTTGTTCTTGTTCAGGAACGAGGAGGCGGCCGCGGCCACCCCGATGACCACGACCAGCGCCAGCACGCCGATCACGGCCACCCGGACCCGCGAGGACCCGCCACCGCCCTGGCGCGATTGGCGAGGCTGACGCGGCTGGCGCTGTGCCCGCCAGTCCTGGCGGGTGGACGGGGCGCCGCCGTCCGACCAGTACTCGCCGTTGCCGCTGGCCCGCGCCGCCGCCCCTGGCCGGGTCGCGGGGCCAGCCGGCGGAACCTCCTCGGGCGGTAGCTCGGCGGCGAGCGCGCCGGCCAGCTGCCCGGGGGTGGCCAGCACCGAGCCGTCGCGGCCCGGCACCTGCATGGCCTGGCAGCACACGTCGTCGAGGGCGGCGGGCACCCCGGCCCGAACCTGGCGCGGGCGGCGCGGGTGCCCGTCGGTGAACGGGGCGGGCGGCAGGGACGGGTAGTCCGGCCCCGGCCACATGCCGGTCATGGTGGCGTACAGCAGCCGGCCGAGGCTGTGGGTGTCGGCCACGGCCGGGTCCTCGGCGGTGGTCCCTGACAGCGCGGCGTCGATGCCGATCCCGGTGACCTTGACGCCGCCGCCCGAGGTCCAGCGCAGCGACTCGGGTGTCAGGCACAGGTGGGCCAGCCCGGCCGCGTGAGCCACGGACAGGGCCGCGGCCGCCTCGGCGATGATCCTGGCCCCGGCGACCGGCTCGACCGGCCCGGCGGCCAGCATGTCGCCGAGGGTCTCCCCGGCGGCCCACTCCATGACGATGTAGGCGTTGTCCCAGTCGTCCTCAACGTCGAAGACCTGGGCCAGGCGGGCGTCGGTCAGCCGACTCGCGGCCCTGGCCGCGGTCAGCACCTCGCGAACCCGCGGGAAGCCGGCCGCGAAGGTCACCACCGTCACGGCACGGGCGAGGGTCTCGTCGATCGCTTTCCAGGCCGCCCACCCAGCCGCCGCGCCGACCCTGTCCTCAAGTCGGTAGCGGCCGCCGAGCCTGGTGCCCGGTTCAGAAATGAACGTGCTCATACGCAGTCCAAGGGCCCGACCCTCGGCTCCCTCCCGGGCCGTAAGTGATCAACAGGACCAGATAAGACAATGATGCTGCACAACATGCTAGGCGGCCGGAGCCTCGCTGGCAGGCCTGCGCACCGCACCCACGCAAACCGTTACCGCTCGGAGACGTCATCCTGGCGTCCTCCAGAAGGTCTTCAGCGCCGGTGGCGCGGCGGTCAGCGGCGGAAACGACGGGTCACCGACTGGGTCAGGTCCGCTAGCTCGCGGACGTGGAAGGCCCTGGCAAACAGCATGTACAGCAGCACCGCGCCGATGCCGCCGACGAGCAGGGTGAAGAAGGCGCCGAGGTGCCCGATTCCGAACATCGCGCCCACCATGACCGAGACGGCCAGCGCGAAAAGCGCCGCCGGGATCGTGGCCACGTGCATCCGGACCAGGGTCTGGGTGACGGCCGCGCCATCCAGGCCGCCCAGCCGGCGGCTGAGGATCCGCCCGCCGACGATCGCGCCGACCAGGTTGGCCACGCCGAAGCCGATCCCCAGGCCGGCCACCACGTCATGCGTGTTCAGGAGCGCCAGGGCCAGCAGGTTCACGACGATGTTGATGACCATCGTGATCCCCCCGATCAGGGCCGGGGTCCGGCTGTCGTGCAGCGAGTAGAACACCCGCAGCTGGAGCTGGAAGAACATGTACGGCAGCATGCCCAGGCAGAACAGGGCGAAGACGAGTCCCTCGTAGCGCCCGGCGGGCAGGGAGGTGCTGCCGTGGGCCAGGAGGAACGCGCCGATGGACGGCCCCAGCACGGCCAGCACGAGCGAGCACGGGACCACGATCGTGGACGACAGCCGGACCCCGAGGGAGAAGTCCTCGCGCACCCGGTCCAGGTCACCCTCGGTGGCGTGGGCGCTCATCCGCGGCAGCAGCGCCGTGATGACCGAGATTCCCACGACCGCGTAGGGCATCTGGAACAGCAGCCAGCCGTAGGTGTAGGCGGTGTAGTTCGCATAATAGAAAGGCGTCTTCTGGAGCTCATTCGTCACTGAGTTCGCGATGGTCGTGGTCACCAGGAACGCGACCTGGGTGGCGGCGATGTAGCCGAACATCCAGCCGCCCATGCGACCGATCTCGGCCACTTCCTCGCGGCGGAAATCGGTCCGCGGCCGCCACCGGAAGCCGACCCGGCGCATGGCCGGGATCAGTGCCAGCGACTGGGCCACGATGCCCAGGGTGGTGCCCAAGCCGAGCAGCCCCACCTGACCTGCGGTGAGGTGGGGGTGCTTGGAGAGCGTGAGGCCGTTGGAGGCGATGGCGCTGAACATCAGCAGGATCACGATGACCACGATGTTGTTGATCACCGGGGTCCACATGGGCGCGGCGAAGCTGCCCCTCGCGTTCAGGATGGCGCCGGCCAGCGAGCTCACCCCGTAGAAGAAGATCTGCGGGATGAAGAAGTAGGCCATGATGATCATCAGGTGCAGCGTCGGGCCGCTGATCGAGCTCTTGTACACGTCGACCAGCGGCGCGGCGAGCAGCGTCGCGATGAGCGTCAGCGCCAGCAGAGAGAGCGTGACCAGCGTGAACATGCGCTGGTCGTAGGCCTCGCCGCGATCCCGGTCACGCCTGGCCGCGGTCACCAGGAGCGGCACGATCACGCTGGTCAAGATGCCGCCGATGACCAGGTTGTAGACCACATTGGGCAGCGTGTTGGCGTTGTTGTATGCGACAGACAGCCCGGCCGCGCCGAGCGCGTAGGCCTGGACCAGCGTCCGCAGCATGCCGGTTCCCCGTGAGGCCAGGGTCCCGATGGCCATGACGCCGCTGGAGCGGGTGATGCTCTCGGCGGGCGGTGCCTGCGGCGGCGCCTGCCGCGCCCCCGGACGGCGAACGGGCACCGTCCACTGGCCGGTGTTGGCCCGCCAGCCCGCTTCGACGGCGGCTATCTCGCCGGTGGCGAAGTCGGGCTCGATCCAGCCCGCGCCGGCCTGGCTGGCCGCCGGGAAGAGGTCGGTGGAGCCCTGCCGGGCCGCCCCGTAGCGGCGGACGGTGCCCCGGCGGGGCGGCTCGTCCGGCCGCTGGTAGTCCATCTGCGGATGGAGGTCGGTCTCGTCGTAGTTCCCGGTCGGCGGGGAACCGCCCGTGCGCGTGTACCCGCGCGGCTGGTCGTAGTTCTCGGTCTCCCGGTAGGCACTCTGCTGCGGGTACTCCTCGGCCCCCCGGCGGGTACGGCCGCCGCGGCCCGAGTAGCCGCGCGGCTGCTGCCGGGGCCGGTCCTCCGGTCGGTACAGGCTGTCGTAGACGTCGTCACCGCGCGGGCCGTCGTCGCGGTACGGTTCCGGCTCGGCATCGCGGTGCCGGGCCGGGCCGGGATCATCGCGGTAGCGGGCAGCGCGGTCATCCCGGTATCGGTCATCCCCGTGGCGGTCGTCCCGGTACTGGTCTACGCGGTCATCGCGGTATTGCTGCACGTCGTCATCGCGGTACCGGTCCCCGCCCCGGTAGCCCTGATACCTGTCGTCCTCGCGGTAGCCGCCGGGCGGCCCGACATTGCCGCTCGGGCTATAACGGCCACGGGGCTGGTCGTAGCGCTCGGTCTGCTGCCGGTCCTGATGCTGCCGGTCCTGATGCTGCCGGTCCTGATAAGGATCATCGGGGTACTCGTCATCGCGGCGGTACAGGTCGCGATAGACATCGTCCTCGCGATCGGGATCATCAGCCGGCGGGCCGCCTCGATGGGCTGAATGGCGGCCTCGGCTGGAGTAAGGTCGGTCCGTTCCCCGTGTCCCGCCCTGGTCCGCGGAAGCCGGGCCGGAGCCGTCAGCCCCGGTGTGCCCAGCCCGGGACCCGGGCGTAGTCATCCGCGTCCTCCGTCAGAAGTTGGTCGCTGCCGCCCGCATCGGACCGGGCGCGGTCATGACTGACGTTATCTGCTTCTTCCGGCTGCTCGCCTCCCCGCGCGCCGGATCGGGCCGTTTCATCGCCGCTGACCTGGGCTTGCTGACTGGCTAGGTCCGGCTCGGGAGCCGGGTCCCTGGTCTCATCGCTGTCCTCGCCGTCGGGGCCAGGGGTGTGGCCACGGCGGACCGCGCGGCCCGCGGAGGTAATCATGAAGATGGCTAGGGCGGCGGCCAGGATGACCAGCGCCAACGTGCCGAAGTGGGTGGTCTTGACCGTCATGGTGGCCTGGCGGCCGGGTATCAGCTGGCCGCGGGCGGTGAGCAGCTTCATCTCGATCTGAGTCGAGCCCACCCCGGTCATCTTGACCCCGAGCTTCGTCGTGATCTGGGACTGCTTCCCGACCTCGATCACCTTGGTGACGGCGACGTCGGAGCTGACCATGCGCACGCCCGTGCCGGGAAGCACGGTGAACTGACGGCCGGGGGCCTGGTCAATGAACAGCCGGATCCTGACCCGCACCGGGTAGCCGAGCCGGTTGAAGATGGAGACGGGCACCGAGCCTTTCTGGCCGCCCAGCGTCGTCCGCCCGTCCCCGAGGATGGAAACGCCGTTGACCTGGTTGGTCACGTAGACGCTGATCCGGTGCAGGACGTCGCGGGCCGGCCGGCGACCGCGGCGGGTCTGCCGCCAGGCCGACGACTCGACCCCGGCAATGGCCGACTCGAGCTGCGGGCTGGGCGTCGCCCGCAGGCCCTGGACCAGCGCGATGCCGAGGTTGGCGGCGTTGATGGCGCTGGTGAATGACCGGCTGAAGTGGTTGCGGCCCCGGTAGGCGGGCTGCTGCCGGGCCGCCTGCCCGGTGGCGTGCCGGTCCGCGGCCAGGCTGCCCGCGCTGGCCGGGGATAGCCACGGAGCGTGGGTGGTCTCGCTGAGCAGGCCGCTGGCCAGGCTGGCGGGCGGGTTCCAGCGGCGCGGCGGGGCGGCCACGATGGCCCGCGACAGGTGCGGCCTCTGCGAGGCCAGCATCGCCGTCTCGGCCAGGAAGAACTGCTTCACAGAGAACTGGGCCGCAGCCGACCTCGCCGTGCTGGCCCGGCCCAGGATCTGGGTCAGGTTGGAGTCGGCCAGCAGCACCCGCATCTGCCCCCCCACGCCATTGGGGGTGTGGGTGATCGCGCTGGGCGTGTACGGCAGCGGCTGCTCCGGCGGCATCGCCGCGCTGCTCAGCACGACGGTCTTGATGCCGTCCACGGCGGCCAGGTTCTCGAGCATGGAGTAGCCGGCCATGCCGTTGGCCGGCCACGCCGCCGCGCTGATCAGGCTGGACGGGTCCGACCGGCCCGAACCGGTGGGCGCGACCTTGGGCCCGAGGATCTTGCCCGCCACTGTCCGCCCCTGGGCGAACGCCCGGTGCAGGTCGTCCCCCAGGTTGGCCCGGATCAGCGCGGCGATATTGGCGTCCGCATAGGGGGTGACGAACGAGGGCTGGGTTCGCACCGCCGTGCTCAGCCGGGCCAGCCAGTCCCTGGCCGCGCCGCTGGCGGCGTAGGACCGGGCCTGCCGGCAGCTGTACTTCGCGCCGACCAGGTAAGGCGACTTGTGCGGGCCGCCCGCCATGGTGGCCGCGCTGGACAGCAGCGCGGGATCGATCACCCAGGTCAGCTTGGCCGCCTGCCCGGTGGAGCTGGCGCCGGTGGCCAGCAGCCGGGCTAGCCGTCCGCCGCTGGCCAGGCTGGCGGCCAGGTGGTTGTTCAGCAGGTCGGGGCACGGGCCCTGGTCAGGCATGTCGATCAGCGGCCAGACCCAGGCGATGTCGTCGCGGGTCGGGCGCAGCTTGCTCTTGGCCGACGGCCAGAACGGCAGGAACGACCAGCTGGTACCGAGCACGACGCCCGCGGTGTCGGTGGCCTGGGCGGCCAGCGGGTAGACGCCGAACACGGTCATGCCGACCTCGTTCACCCGCAGGACGGCCGTCCAGTGCGCGGTCGCCCCCGGAGCCACGCTGCCGCGGATCTTGCCCACGGCCCGCGGCTCGGACGCGACCAGGGCCGGCTCGCTGCCGGCTGCGTACGGCGCCAGCTGGGACGGGGCGGTGAAGGGTGCGCCCGAGGACATCAGCTGGACGGTCACGCCCCTGATGACCGACCGCGTTGTGTTCGTCACCGTGCCGTGAACGGTCAGCCGCTGGCCGCCCGAGGCGTACGGCCGGCTCAGCGAGGTGATGGCCACCACCGGGTCGCGGGGCCGCGCGGCGGTGCCGGCACTGGCCGGGCCGGCGGTCGCCAGGGCGGGCAGCACCAGGCCGACCAGCAGGCCGGCGGCCAGGATCAGCCGTGTCAGCGGCGGCCCCGGCACCGGGGTCCGTCGCAGCGCTCGCCGTCTCACCGCGGTTGGCATGGCCGAAATGCTATTGCCGTCCGCCGGGCGTGTCGGGCAGTCTGGCGCGTAGTGGCCCGACGTCGTGCCGCGCCCGGCGAATGTCCCGCATGACCGTCTCCAGCATCCCCGGCTTTTGCCAGCTAGTGCCCAGGACCTACCCTCAATGCCCGTGCCTGATTCAGCGCCTATGAGCAAGCAGCCCATGAGCAAGCAGCAGCTGCAGGCGGCGGCTGCCTTGCTTGCCAGCGTATCTCCGCTCGCGGCCGAGCTTGGCGAGCTATTCGCCCGTCACGGTCATGAGCTGGCGCTCGTCGGCGGACCGGTGCGCGACGTGTTCCTGGGCCGGCGGCCCGGTGACCTCGACCTGACCACCGACGCGCCGCCCCAGCGAGTGCTGGAGATCACTGGCGGCTGGGCCGATCAGGTGTGGACCATCGGGATCGGATTCGGCACGGTCGGCATGCGCAAGGGCGCGACGGATTTCGAGATCACGACCTACCGCAGCGAGCACTACGAGCGGGGCTCGCGCAAGCCGGACGTGACCTACGGCGCCTCGCTGGAGGACGACCTGTCCCGGCGGGACTTCACCGTCAACGCCATGGCCGCCCGGCTGCCCCGCTACGAGCTGGTCGACCCCTTCGGGGGCCTGGTCGACCTCCGGGCCCGGGTGCTGCGGACGCCCGCGAGCCCGGAGGAGTCGTTCGATGCCGACCCGCTGCGCATCCTGCGGGCGGCCCGGTTCGTGGCCCAGCTGGGCCTGACCCCGCGCCCGGAGCTGCTGGCAGCCATGGGCAAGCTGGCCCCGAGGCTGTCGATCGTGTCGGCCGAGCGGATCTCGGCCGAGCTGAGCAAGCTGATCTTGTCCCCGCTGCCGGGCGGCCCCGCGGCGGGAATCCGGCTGCTGGTCGACACCGGCGTGGCCGACGAGGTGCTGCCGGAGATCCCGGCGCTGCGCCTGGAGACCGACGAGCACTTCCGGCACAAGGACGTCTATCAGCACTCCCTGACCGTGCTGGACCAGGCCATTGGGCTGGAGGAGCGGTACGACCTGCGCCAGGACCTGGTGCTGCGGCTGGCCGCGCTGCTGCACGACATCGGCAAGCCCCGGACCAGGTCCCGCCTGCCCGGTAACCGGGTCGCGTTCCACCACCACGAGGTGGTCGGGGCCAAGATGGCCCGCAAGCGGCTGACCGCGCTGCGCTTCCCGCGCGACGTGGTCGAGAACGTCTCCCGCCTGGTCGAGCTGCACCTGCGGTTCCACGGCTACGGCGACGGGGAGTGGACCGACTCCGCCGTCCGCCGGTATGTCACCGACGCGGGCCCGCTGCTGCCCCGGCTGCACGCCCTGACCAGGGCCGACTGCACGACCCGCAACCAGGCCAAGGCGCAGCGGCTGGCCCGCGCCTACGACGACCTGGAGGCGCGGATCACCGAGCTGGCGGCCCAGGAGGAGCTGGCCGCCATCCGCCCGGACCTCAACGGCAACGAGATCATGGAGATTCTCGGGATCACGTCGGGGCCGCTAGTCGGAAAGGCCTACCGGTTCCTGCTCGAGCTGCGGCTGGAGCACGGCCCCCTCGGCCACGACCGGGCCGTTCACGAGCTGCTGCGCTGGGCCGAGGGCGACGGGGTGACCGGGCCGGGGTCACCGGACGGGGAGTGACCGCTGTGACCGCTGAGAAGCCAGTAGCCGACCGCCGTCACCGCGTAGCCCGCGGCCACCAGGCCCATGATCACCGGTGACCGGCCGGTGACCGGCATGAAGCTCGCGACGAGCACCGCCCCGAGCACGTAGGTGACGTTGAACATCATGTCGTAGAAGGAGAACACCCGGCCGCGGTAGGCGTCGGCCACCTCCTCCTGCAGGATCGTGGTCGCGCAGATGGCCACGCCCTGGCGGATCAGGTACAGGCAGAACCCGATGGCCAGGAAGGCCCCCTGGGCGAAGGTCTCGCCCAGGATGCCGGTGACCACCGCGCCCGCGCCAAACAGTAGCGCGATGGCGGCCGCTTTGGTCAGCCGCCGGGTGACCGGGGGGATGACCAGCGCGGCGCAGGCGTAGCCGACCGCCGCCAGGCTGACCAGCACGGTGTAGTGGGCCTCGGCTACGGGCGCGCTGTGGGCGTAGAAGTAATTCCGGTACAACAGCACGGACATCAAGATCAATATGCCGAACAAAAGGCTGCCCGCGCCGGTCGCGCCCAGGGCCGCGGCCGGCCCCCGGCGGCGAAGGACGTAGCGCGCGCCGGACGCCAGATCGGAAGCGACCAAGGCCAGCTCGCCGGACAGCCGGCCCGGGGTCCGGCCGGCCTGCCGGCTCGGGCCGAGCAGGTCCCGGCCCATGGTCGCCGCGACCAGCCCGGCAACCACGTAGCAGGCGCCCGCGACCAGCAGCGTGACGGCGGCGCCGCGCTCGGTGTCGCCGGTGGCGGCGTTCAGCCCGAGAGCCAGGATGCCGCCGATCGCGGCCATGATGCCGCCCGCGGTCGGCGAGACCGAGTTGGCCATCACCAGCTTGTCCCGCGCCACCACGTGCGGCAGCGCGGCCGACAGCGAGGCCAGGAAGAACCGGTTCACGCCCAGCACCAGCAGGACCGCGATGTAGAGGGGCAGCCCGCGGCTGCCCGCGGCCATCAGGGCGGCGGTGGCCACCACCAGCACCGAGCGGATCAGCGCCGACACGAACAGGATCTGGCGCCGTGACCACCGGTCGATGAACACCCCGGCGAACGGCCCGATCAGCGAGTACGGCAGGTAGACGACCGTGAAGATGGCCGCCCCGGCGGTGGGGCTGGTGAAGGTGGCGGCGTTGAAGAAGACGTAAGTCCCGATGCCGGCGGTGAAGATCCCGTCGCCGGCCTGGGAGACCAGCCGGGTCGCGAACAGGCGCCGGAAGTTGTGCTCGGCGAGGACCTGGCGCAGGTCGGCGACGAACGACGACCGGGTGAGCCAGCCGAGCACGTGGGCCACGCCGCCAGCCTAGTGCGCGGCGTGGCCCACACGCGCTTTCGCGTGTGCGGCGCTAGCGGTCGAGCTCGCCGCTGATGAACTTGTCCACGGCCTCGCGCGCGGTGTCATCGCTGTACTGCTCGGGCGGTGACTTCATGAAGTAGGACGAGGCGGACAGCAGCGGACCGCCGATGCCGCGGTCCTTGGCGATCTTGGCCGCGCGGACGGCGTCGATGATCACGCCGGCCGAGTTGGGCGAGTCCCAGACCTCGAGCTTGTACTCCAGGTTGAGCGGGGTGTCGCCGAAGGACTTGCCCTCCAGGCGGACGTAGGCGAACTTGCGGTCGTCCAGCCACGGCACGTGGTCCGACGGGCCGATGTGCACGGCGGCCCGCTCCATCTCGTGCGGGATCTGGGAGGTCACCGACTGGGTCTTGGAGATCTTCTTGGACTGGAGGCGCTTGCGCTCCAGCATGTTCATGAAGTCCATGTTCCCGCCGAAGTTCAGCTGGTAGGTCCGCAGCAGCTCGACGCCGCGGTCCTCGAACAGCTTGGCCATGACCCGGTGGGTGATGGTCGCGCCGACCTGGGACTTGATGTCATCGCCGACGATCGGCACGCCGGCGTCGGTGAACTTCTGGGCCCACACCGGGTCGGAGGCGATGAACACCGGCAGGGCGTTGACGAACGCCACCCCGGCGTCGATGGCGCACTGAGCGTAGAAGCGGTCCGCCTGCTCCGAGCCGACCGGCAGGTAGGACACCAGCACGTCGACCCGTGCCTCGCGCAGCGCCGCGACCACGTCGGCAGGCTGATCGTCGGACTCGGTGATGATCTCCCGGTAGTACTCGCCCAGGCCGTCCATGGTCGGGCCGCGCTGCACGGTGACCCCGGTGGGCGCGACATCGCAGATCTTGATCGTGTTGTTCTCGCTGGCCACGATCGCCTCGGCGAGGTCGCGGCCAACCTTCTTGGCATCCACGTCAAACGCGGCCACGAACTCGATGTCGCGGACGTGGTAAGGGCCGAACTGGACGTGCATCAGGCCCGGCACCCGGCTGGCCGGGTCGGCGTCCCTGTAGTACTGCACGCCCTGGACCAGGGAACTGGCACAGTTCCCGACGCCCACGATGGCTACCCGAACCGAACCCATGAGGATTGCTCCCTCTTTCTGTCTTGCCGCGCGGCGGTATCACACCGGGCCGCGTATATGGCCCGGCGTTGCTTGCCCGCCGCCTTATGTGTGATCTCCGGCGTCACTGCCGGAGCTTGTGCCCT
>Ga0134128_10005700_pt1 | contig 15096 bp, 8 predicted proteins | sample KB31754_FD_96462 | JGI IMG/M metagenome (GOLD analysis project Ga0134128, IMG submission 96462) | Terrestrial soil microbial communities with excess Nitrogen fertilizer from Kellogg Biological Station, Michigan, USA - KB3-175-4 | ecosystem: Environmental > Terrestrial > Soil > Unclassified ... | reverse complement strand
GAGATTTCGCTGAAGACCGGCCCGGGCATGATCCGCGATGAAAATGGGCGTCTCAGCGGCTACGTGTATGTCGACGTTAGCGGGCGCGACATTGGCAGTTATGTCACCGACGCCAAGAATGCGGTGCGTGAAAAAGTCAGCGTGCCGGCGGGATACCAGCTGGTCTGGAGCGGGCAGTACGAATCCATGGAACGGGTCAAACAGCGGCTCAAGATCGTTCTGCCAGTGACGCTTTTTATCGTCTTCCTGCTCCTTTATTTCAATACCGGCTCGACGGTGAAGACATTGATCATTCTGTTGGCAGTACCTTTCTCTGCCATCGGCGCGATCTGGTTCCTCTATCTGCTGAACTACAACATGAGCATCGCCGTCTGGGTCGGACTCATCGCTCTGTTGGGCGTGGACGCGGAGACAGCGGTCTTCATGCTGCTGTATCTCGACCTTGCCTACCATGACGCTCTTGCACATGGCCGGATGCGTAGCTGGAACGATCTGCGCGAGGCGATTGTCAACGGAGCTGTAAAACGGCTCCGGCCAAAAGTAATGACTGTAGCCTGCATGCTCTTTGGCTTGCTGCCCATCATGTGGTCTGTGGGCAGCGGCGCTGATGTCATGAAGCGCATCGCCGCCCCGATGATCGGTGGAATTCTTACGTCGTTCCTGATGGAGCTGATTATCTACCCGCCAATCTTCGGCATCTGGAAATGGAACTTCGAAGTTAAACCAACTATTAAGAGAGGCGCAGGGTCACCACAAGTGAAACCGGAACCAGGACCCGAGTCCAAGTCCGAACTGGAACACGCCGAGGCAGAACACGAGTTGACTCATGCTTAACTCACGCACAATATCGAACGCGGGCAGACACGCCCTGGCTCTCATTGGAGCTTTGCTGCTGGGTAGCGGCATCGGCTGGGGGCAGAACGCCCCGGGAACGGAGGTCTCTGCCACAGATCCATTCGCGGGTTACCATTCTTCGCTGAGCAAAGCTGCGGATAAAGCACTGGCTAGTCCGCCTCCGTTGACCCCCGCGCAGCCCCAGCCCACTCCGGCGGGGGAACCCATCAAGCCGCCGAAGAATGAAGGCAGCGTGGCAAAAGCCCTGACGCGCGTGCAGCAGCTCCGTGCTGTGATCGACCCTATTTTGCTTGAGGAGCGGATTCCTACAGAAATGACAGCCATTGTGCTGGTCGAGAGCGGAGGCCAACCGGCTGCGTTATCTCCGAAGGGCGCGCGTGGCATCTGGCAATTGATGCCCGGCACGGCGCGTCGCTACGGACTGGTCGTCTCCTCCGTCCGAGACGAGCGAATGGATATTCCAAAGTCAACGCACGCTGCTGCCCGCTACCTGCGCTACCTTTACTCGCAGTTCGGTGACTGGGAACTGGCCATCGCCGCCTATAACGCCGGTGAAAATCTAATTCAACACGCAATCGAGCGTCACCGCACCCGCGATTTTTCAAAGCTAAGCAGTCGCTCGATTCCATTGGAAACCCAGAAATATGTGCCGGCAGTGTTCGAGGCCATGAGCTCTGTAGGCAAGCTGGCCAAAACGACAACGGTACGCACTCTATGGAAGGTGTTTGCAGATGCCCAGCTGAACGACTGAGCAAGAGAGGGTGGCCATCATGCATGGCGGCATCATTGACGAACGAACAGTGCGCGGACTCATACAACGCTACAAGATTCGCTGGGAAGTATGGCCCGAAGAGATCTATGCCAACTCGCATCTGGAGCAAACGGGATTTGAGTTGGAGTTGCTGGGGACACACCCCGAAAGGGACAGAGAATGTGAGCCCTGGCTGCGATGCCTGCGTTGATGTCTATCGCGCGCTCTTTAAGGTGGCCAGGTTCATCGTTCCTGAGAACAAAGATTTACCCACTCGTTACGAGATAGAACCCTTCGAGCCGGCGCTGCTACTCGACCACCCGCAGGAACCGTCCTGACATCACTGGAAATGAAAATCGTACATAAGCACGGGCTTGGCGCTGTTGATGAGTGCGAAAAGAACTGCCTGCAGAAAATGCAAACTGAACTGGACCGGCTGGGAGCCTATCGCGGTTGTTGGAAGGCTGATCCCGACTACCCCAGCCGCAAATATAAAGGAGGGGCCGATGAACAAGTTGGGAGACTCTCAGTGACGCTGCAACAGTTTGGCGTCAGACAGGCAGCCTGGCTGCTTACCAGGCGATCGTTTCCGCGCTGGACAGCAATGACGGTGAGATACGCAGATGGGGCGAGGAAACACTGAATCGTCATTCTCCGCGATCAGGAATTATCTGGGTCATATGGTCGATAAAGCTTTTAGTGCGATTCTTGGCAATCGAATACGATGTTCACAAGCCGGTGATCGATTTTCCAGTAACATGTAGTATTACCAATCCCCAATCCAGCTACCTCGTACTCCGCATGGATCTCCATGCCGACATCTTTCAACGGTTGCATCTCAAATAAGACGTCATCGTGTTTCGATCTCTCTGAGGGCCGCTCCAAGAGCGATATCAGCTGTCCTCTCGTCACTCTTTTATCAGCGATTCTTAATGCAAGATACAGCTCATGCACAGGAAAGTAGGTGTTTGTACCGAGAATCACTGTGTTCTGCGGTAGTCGGTCATAGGGGAGACCGTATTCATATCGCCGAATATTAGTCATTCAATCGAGCCAAACAAGAGCGCTTTTCATTGGCAGTGGCAAAAGCCGTAGCAGTTCTAAAGCGTAGCTCTTGTCGTCCCCGAATTTGGCCGCAAGATCAACAAAGAGGTCATACATCGTAGCTCTGCCACCGACCAGAGCATCCGGAGGTCAGTATTTCAATGTGTCTCTCCTGTTTGTAAATCGAATCTTCATCCTATTATGAGGAACCAAGGCAAAATCAAACTCGGCTTTTATCCGCTACCGGTTGCTGAGGCCGTGCGGCTGAAGAATTTTCTCGTTCTTCCCGGAGCGATTCTCAGTCTTGGATTTTCTTTGCAGAGCGGGTTCACTGTTGACGAGGTCCGAAGGCATGGTAAAATCTGACCGCAAGTTGAGGAGGAGAATTTTTTCGTCATGCATTTTTTGCCTCTGCAATCAAGACTGGAAAAAGAGGCTGAGTTAATTGTTCGTGCTCAACTGGCAGCAAAGGGGCAGTCGGTTCAAAAAAATAATTTCAACCCATCCTCCGGGCGAAAATACTCCACGCTGAAAAGAATTATTCGCTCTATGATCGATTGGGTTTTCAGATCTGCTTCACCGATTATTTAGCATTAAAATCGGAAAATTGCTTTTATTGCCATATGGCGGAGAGTGGGATTCGAGCCCAAAATTTGCTCCAATACAAGAAATTAGGGGCGCGAATGGCACATCAAACCTCCGGCAACAAACAACTGCAAACAGTTCCACCTCTCTTTGGACGCTTAATGGACGTCAGTGTTCTCTGTCCCCCTTCCGAAAATTTTGTGCTCTACGAAGGCCAAGATTCGGGCGAAAGGAGCCGCTGTTTTAGCTGCCCGGTGGAGTTACAGTTCCAAAATGGCAAAATAAATTCCTGTCCTCCGAAATATTCCTGTCAGACGGCACGTTATACTTGTTCTAGACTTTAACTCGCAAGGCACTCCCGTAGTTAATCCTAGTTTCTGTGAATGCCAACTGTTACCGCAAAGCACCGACATCGATGTCTCAGATGGTCTGGCCGGGTGCTCCTCTGACAGCGGACAACCATGACTCTTCAAGGAGGTGACGATGTCAAGCGGTGAGAGGTACCTTAGACCAAATATTCAGGTTGAACCGCTCATTGATCATTGGTACGCATGGCCGCATCTTATTCCGCCTGCAACCGCTGCCCGGAATATTACTGAGCGGCACTTGAGGATCATGGAATCTTACATCAGTGCTCCTCAACTCCATGCTGCTGCTGCCAGAAATCCTAAAATGCTGGGCGGTCCATTTATCGATCTGGACGGAAAACGAATCGATGAGATCCGTGCTTTGCGAGACTGCACCAAGAAAAACCGGGCAGATCTGATTGCTCTTTCCACTGCCATCGGCGAACTCGATTGTCTTCTCCGCGAAAATGCACATGGCGGGAGCTTGCATTCTCTTTATCCTCAAATGCCCGAAGCCCTTGGCGGATATGCGGAGCTGGTTTACGATTTAAACCATCATCCCTCGTTTAGGCTGATCGAACCTCTGCTATATAAAAGTCGCTATTACGATAAGTCCATGCAGAGCCTGATGCTCTCAGTGATTCGCGCCGATGATCGTCCATTCGTCTTGAGCACTCCCCGTCTGGAAACGGATGACAGTGTTCACTTGACCATCCCGTTTGACGACCCGCGAGTTGACATGCTATTCCGCCTTAAGTCCACTCCCTATGAGGCCGGAAAGATCAAAGAGATGCTCAGAATTCCCGGTCATAAGCAGACTGTGTTTGATTCCTTTCTTACTCCGGAGCGGCCTCCACAATATGCGCCCTATGAAGGGCAAGGCGTGCGTTGGCGCTATTTCGGCCATGCGTGCATCCTGATTGAATCCCAGGGTATCAACATGCTGTTTGATCCGTTGCTCAGCTACACATACGAGAGCAACGTTTCGCGCTACACGTACCTTGACCTTCCTGATGTGATTGATTATGCCCTTATTACGCACAATCATCAGGATCACGTGTTGTTTGAAACTCTTCTTCAAATGCGACACAAGGTTAAGAACATTATTGTTCCCAGAAGCGGCGGCGGGCACCTGCAGGATCCTTCGTTGAAACTTCTGTTGGAAAATTGTGGGTTTAAGAACGTAATTGAGATGGACGAGATGGAAACCATGAAAGCGGGCAAAGTGCAAATCACGGGAATCCCGTTTTTTGGCGAACATGCCGATCTTGATATCAGAAGCAAGCTGGCATGGCTGATCAAGATCGGCCCTCATTCCATGATGTTTGCTGCCGATTCATGTAACATCGAGCCGCGGCTTTATGATCATATCCACAGTGACATCGGGAATGTGGATGCATTGTTCCTTGGAATGGAATGCGATGGTGCTCCTCTAACCTGGCTGTACGGTCCACTTCTTACCACGCCGATTGAGCGTGTATTGGACGAGTCCAGGCGCCTTTCCGGGTCAAATTTTGAACAAGGCATGAGCATTGTGGAGCGGTTCAAGTGCAAGGAGGTATACGTCTATGCGATGGGCCAGGAACCATGGTTGAACTACATCTCAAGTATTAAATATACGTCCGAGTCGCGGCCCATTGTAGAGTCCAATAAATTGGTGAAAGCATGCCAGGAGCGGGGCATCAGAAGCGAAAGGCTGTTTGGTGAGCGGGAAATTTTAATCGAGCCCCCTGTGCCGGAAGTGGCGCCAATGGCATGACAGGACGAGGACCGGCTGCCGGAAACCGGCCACTTTTGATCTTCACTTGTGCGAAAGCATTTTTAGCAGGTATTGAAAAGAGCTGGCCTGAGAAAATACACAAGATGGTCTGGTAAGGTTCAAGAGATCATTCCGAGTAGTCCTTTCTTTGTTTGTTTTACAAGATCAAACAGCTGTTCTCGTTGTCCGTCATCTTTGTAGAACAATAACGAGATCTGAATTGAATCATCCGATCCCACAAAAGTAATCCCGCGACGAGGGAATCCCGCCCTATAGTGTGTGCCGGACTGGTCCTGATCCTTGGCAAATGCATTCGCTACCTTCCGCCAGGCTGTGCTCAGCCTGAATACCTCTTCTGTTTTTCCCTGCGCGCTCGCCCCCATTCCCAGGCAATTAAATATAATACTGGGAGCCCAGTCTTCCTTCTCCTGCAGCTGTTTTCCTGTATCGCGATTCAAAAAGCGCAGGATGGAATAAGTTTCTTTCCTGCCGGAATAGGACCGGTGCTGCTGAACTACATCGCGGATAAAAATGTCATAGCTTTGGCTTGTTCCAAGATTGAACAGAGCAGGATAAAACAATGCGAATGAACCCAAACCGCGACTAAGATCAATCCCGTCAACTCTGGCCTCGCGCCCGCTGTTCGCCATCGCCAGCAGCGGCTCCTGTTCAGAAAGGCTGGTTCTGACAGCCCAGAGAAAGTTCCCTAAACATATTTCCTCGAATGAGAGTCTCTGTATCGAAAGACGGGCAAAGAGCTGTTCCGTTTCGTCGCGATTCAAGCTATCTCCAACATGGTCTGCCTCTACTCTACCGGAGCCATTCCCAGAATAACACTGCACTGGAACACAGTCTTTCTTCCTTCCAAAATGAGCTTCCCAAAACGGATATTCGCGAAGGATGCGTTCGTCCCGGGATTGCCGGGAAAGGTATTCCGCCCATTCAGCAATCACCGTATCCGGCGCTATGACGACTCTTTTATGCTGCACCACCTGACGATAAATATTCCGCATGCTGTTGAGCAGCATCGAAAGAGAACTGTTATCTACCAGCAGGTGGTCAATGAGCCAGATCATGTGGGTTATGACCCTCTGCGTTCGCAATAAGGCGATCTGAATACCCGGCCCCGTAAGAATATTGATCGACGAAATTAGGGTACGGCAAATACGAACAACCTCCTGCACAAGGTTATCTTCGTCTTGAACACCATTCAAGGTAAATTCCTGAATTGGAGCATAGCTGCCCAAAGATTGGCGGTCGTAGAACTGCCGCCATTCCTCATAGTCCTTCTTGAACCTCAATCTAAAAATATCCTGCTTGTACCAAAGCTCCAATGCCTGAATGAAATTCGCGTCATTGATTGGTTCTGTTATCTTGATGAAGACGGGTACCAGGCGGGTGACCACATGATCGGGAGCAGGCATTTGACGCATCTGAACAGGCAGGAGAGGAAAGGTGGCGTTCTCCGGATGCCTGGACGCCTTGTCGTCAGGATTAGACAATTCAATATGACGAACCAGTCCTGCTATGGTGGGGTGATCATGCAGGTCGCGGAGAGAGCACTGAAAACCTGCCATATTCATGTCATTGACCAATCGCACCGCAAGAAGTGAATGCCCGCCGATCTCAAAAAAATCGCTGTTGATCCCAACCCTCTCCATGCCCAAGACATCACCCCAAATCCGGGAGAGCGCAATTTCCAGCTCCGTGCCCGGTGACACATAATCCCGCTTCAACCCCGCATTCTCCGTGTTCGGGGCGGGCAATGCCTTGCGATCAATCTTTCCGCTGCTATTGAGTGGAAGCTGATCGAGTTGCATAAACACGCCCGGAACCATATATTCCGGCAGCTTGCGCTGCAATTGCTGGCGCAAACGGGCATCTTCCAAGCGCACGCTTTGCGGCCCGACCACGTAGCCCGCCAGGAGTTGGTTCCCATGCGCATCCTTGTGAACAACAACTGCAGCCTGCTCCACGTCATCTTGCTCCCGCAATACGGCCTCAATTTCCCCCAATTCAATTCGATACCCTCGGACTTTTACCTGCTGGTCTGCACGTCCTAAAAATTCAATTGTTCCATCAGAGCGATGTTTGCCCAAATCACCAGTCCGATACATACGCTCTCCACCGGTAGGAGCAAATGGATTGGGAACAAATTTCTCCGCTGTCAGTTCGGGACGGCTCCAGTAGCCTCGCGAAAGACCTGCCCCGGCAATGCAGATTTCCCCTGGAACTCCTGGTGGCACCGGAACGAGATGCTCATTGAGGATGTATACCTGCGTATTGGAGATCGGCACACCGATCGGCACTGCTCGTTCCTGTTCGCGAGGCAGAGAAATGAAAGTGGAGTAAGTTGTGTCTTCGCTGGGACCGTAAAGATTGAACACCTGCTCCACCCCTGGGCAAAAATACAATCTTTGTGCCAGTGACGAGGGGAGTTCTTCTCCGGCCAGATTTACGATCCGTACTGAACGCGGCAAAGGGTGCGCCTTGATCAATTCTGAAAGCGCTGAAGGGACAGTATTAATCAGGCTGATTTCGTCCGTCTCATCCAATTCCGCCAACTGGAGAATATTCTCAGCCAACACTATGGAGCCACCGCAACTCAGAGGCAGGAACAACTCGAAAATTGAGAGATCAAAACAAATTGAGGTGGCCGCCAACACTCGGTGTAATAATTCCGGCTTGTAAATCCCACGTGCCCAATGAAGAAATGACAGGGTATTCTGATTTTCAATCATTACTCCTTTGGGCCTGCCGGTAGAGCCAGAGGTATATATAAGATAGGCAATATTCTGCGAAAGTACTCCAGAATCCACATTTTCTGTGCTTTCATGGCCAATCTCCGGCGTCCCACCGTCGATGAAAACCAGCTTATCCTCAAATCCGTTTAATAGCTTTGCCAAGCTTTTCTGGGTCAAGATCAGCGCAACTTCTGAATCCTGCAACATGAAACGCAGCCGGTCTCCGGGATAATTCGGATCCAGTGGAACATAAGCAGCGCCCGCTTTCAGTACTCCGAGGATGGCCGCAAGCATCTCCAGCCTGCGTTCTGCGCAGATTCCCACGCGCATTTCAGGTCTGATCCCAAGACGCCTGAGATAATGTCCCAATTGATTCGCCTGACGATTCAGCTCTATATAAGTCTGGCACTCCTGGTTGCATATCAGTGCTATGGAATTGGGAGTGCGCATCACCTGATGTTCAAATAAACGATGAAAACCATCTTCTGAAGGAAAAAACCGCTCTGTCCGGTTCCACTCAACCAGAAGCTGACGCTCCTCCGCCTCTGTCAGCAGCGGGACCTCTCCGATCCGCTGTAGTTCTCCACCGGCGCCTGAAATGCTCCAGAGCAGGTTCTCGAGGTGTACCCACATATTCGATACACTGGATTTCTCGAATAAATCGGTACTGTACTCAAGATTTCCGATGATGCCATTGGCGCTATCTTCCAGGGACAGAAGCAACTCGAACTTCGAAGTGTGGGTTTCAACCCTGACCGGCGACAGTTTCAGGGTACCCAATTGAAGTTTTCCCGATGGCGCATTCTGCAGGACAAACATCACCTGAAACAATGGTGTCCGGCTACGGTCGGAATTCCGGCCGAGCACCTCTACCAGTTTTTCAAAGGGTATGTCCTGGTGCGCATAGGCTTCTAAAGCCACCCTCTTGACGCGCTGCAGCAGCTCTTTGAAAGTGGGATTCCCGCTCAAATTCGTCCGCAGCACCAGGGTATTCACGAACATGCCAATCAAGTTTTCAAGATCTTTGAACTTACGATTGGCAATGGCTGTACCGACGGCAACATCGTCCTGGCGCGCGTATCTGGCAAAGAGCAGTTGAAAAGTGGCCAGCAACGTCATGAAAAGAGTCACCTGCTCGTTTCGACTCAGCCTTTTTAGCCTGAAAACGAGTTCAGGTGAAAGTGCAACAGACAGCTTGGCTCCGCGTTGGCTCAGGGCGGCGGACCTGGGATAATCCGTCGGCAACGCCAGCGGTTGGACCTCTTTCAGTTGTTCGCGCCAGTAGTTCAGTTGCTCTTCCAGCACTTCTCCCTGCAACCAATCGCGCTGCCAAATGCTGAAATCAAGATACTGTATCGGGAGTTCTTTCAGGGTCGAAGGCTGGCCAAGGCTGAAGCTTGCGTAGAGGTCGGTAAGCTCACGGAGAAAGATCTCCGTGGACCATCCATCAGCAATAATGTGATGGGCATTGATCAGGAGAATGTGGTCCCGTTCCGCAAGCTGCCATAGATTCACCCGCAATATCGGGCCATCGGCAAGATCAAAGGGGGTCCGGGCCTCAAACTGGAACTGACGAGTAGCTTCTACTTCCCGATCTTCTAAAGGCAAGCCGCGCAAATCGAATTCTTTAATGAGGACTTCTCTCTCATTGATTTCGATGACTGGCTGCCCGTGCTCACATCGAAAAGTGCTTCGCAGCACCTCGTGACGCCGCAGAATCTCATTGATGCTTCGGCGTAAAAATTCCCGGTCCAACTCGCCTTCTATTCGATACCCGAAAGGCATATTGTAGAGCGGACTCTCGGGCTGGAGTTGGTGAATGAACCAGAGCCGCTGTTGCGAATGGGAAAGAGGCAAGTGGCCATTGCGTTCTTTGCGAGTCAGAGGAGGCTCTCTTCGCAGACGGGCAAGCTGGTGCTCACCCGGATGCAAATCGCCGGACGCGTTATTTTGTTGGTGCCCTTGCAAAGCTGACTGTTCGATGAGCCTGCATGCGATTTCAGCAGCCTTTTCGGCGCGTATATCTTCTCCGAAAGCAGCAGCTGCCATGGGCGCACCGGATCCCAAAGTATCTTTGATGGCCGCCGCCAGCCGCCTTGCATTTAAATGGGCCAGAGGAAGGGCATTTTTTGTACAGCCCTTGCTGCGCGACAGTTCAGCCCAGGCGGACGACTGCCCCGGCGGAAGAATGATTACAGCAGGTATACCGGCAAAAAATGTGTTTGCACTTACGGCAGCGCCGCCATCGTGCACGATCAGAGACGCTTTTGAAAAAAGCCAGGATCGATCATGATCCGCGGCAAAAAAAATGCTTTCAGGCAGTTCCTGTGCAGCGCGCGGACTCGGAACACCTAAAACTACCATCCTCAACCCGGAAAGCTTTGCGGCTTCGTTAATGATAATTTGAACCTGGGCGGGAGCAGCCTGCAGTGCTCGTGACAATGAAATCAGGACCAGAGGCGAGGCAGCAGCACAGAAGCTGTTCAACTCTGGACTTGGATCGTATTCGTGACTTCCGTTCTGGGGCAAAAAGCCTATGGCTCTGTAGTGTTCCGGCCAGTATGTCGGGCGCGGTAAGATATGCGGGCTAAAAGTATACAGCGCCAGCTGATCCGAAGTTCCGTCCACGCCAAAAGGATCAATCACACGAGCAAGTCCTGCATTGGTTCGACAGTCATTCACCAGAAAAGTTGCCAGTTCCCTGGTGGCATTTAGAGCCAGAGGATTGGCAATTGCAAGATGAAGAGAAACATAAGGTATGCCTGCAAAATCGTGTACCATGCGGCAGGCAAACTGATAAGGTGAGCCGATGAGGATATCTGCAGTGCGGCAGGCATTCAATAAATCCCGGTAAATCGTGCCGTGAGCATTTCGGGTTGCGTCGATGTACCGCTGCATCCGGCGGAGGCTCTCATCACCATCCTGGCCTCCAGACAACATGTCTCCCGTGGTATCCAAATCCAATAGCGGGCCGATAGGGACAAACGGGAAACCCATTGCGGTTACATGAGGCCCAAACTGAGGCGAGAGAGCTAGAACAGCTTGATGCCCAGCGGATTGCAATTCCGCGGACAAAGCAAGGAAAGGTTCGACATCGTCCATCGAACCAATTGCGCTAAGCACAACACGCATAGAGCAGCTCACTGGGCAGTAATTCCACTTGGCGGCATAAGAAGCATACTACGGCCACGAATTCCGCCGGCCCGACGGATATTGAAGACAATACAGCAGGAGAAACATACTTTGTGATGAACCTCATACCGCCTCTGATTGAACTGGAACATTTGTCGGTGCAGAAATAAATCGCGCCAGGGAGGCAATCGTGGGGTTCTCAAAGAACAGGGCCAACAATGGCATATTACTGGGATATTTCTCCTGAATTCGAGTAATCAGTTTTGTAGCTTGGAGAGAGTCGCCTCCTAAAGAAAAAAAGTTGTCGTTGATGCCAATTGGTTGAACGCGCAGTTCAGCCGTCCATAAATTCACCAGATACTGTTCAAGCGGAGAATGCGGTGGTATGTAATCATTACGGTCCAACTCCGTCACATCAGGAATAGGCAAAGAAGCATAATCCTTCTTCCCATGAACATTCACTGGAATGCTTGCGAGTGAGACCACCGTTGCAGGCACCATGTAATCGGGGAGTATCCTTGCGAGCGCCTGCCGATAATAACTTGATGTCCGTTCCTCAGCCGAGACCACATAGCCCACCAGACGTCTGGTCCCATCTCCGGTGTTTCGGGCAACAACGACGGCCTCTTTCACCCCGGGTTGAACTCGCAAAGCTGCCTCAATCTCACCTGGTTCAATGCGGAACCCGCGAACCTTCACCTGCCGATCCACCCGTCCTATAAACCGAATATTGCTATCTGGCAACCAGCATGCCTGATCGCCGCTCCTGTACATGCGAGCACCGGCCATTGAATTGTATGGGTCAGGCAGGAACCTTTCCGCGGTAAGATCAGGCCGGCCCCAATACCCTCTGCCTGTACTGTTGCCGCCAATGAATATCTCGCCCGGCACACCCACCGGCACCAGTTCAAGTTCCGTATCCAGAATATAAACGTTTGTGCCGCATAAAGGCCGGCCAATAGAAGGGCCCTGCCCGACATCAATACGGCACGCGGTGGCATCTACGGTACATTCGGTCGGACCATACAGGTTATAGCAAGGTGTCAATTTACGTGCAGCCAGTGTTTTCCAAATTTGTTCCGGAACCGGTTCTCCGCCGAGCAGGAACATCACTGAACCCGCAGAGTCATCCCATCCCGCTTCAAATAACACCTGCACTTGCGTGGGAGTGCAATCGAGAACATCAATTCCCTTATCCTGTGCATAGGCCAGCAATGCCGGACCATTACGACGGATATCTTCGGGGATAAGACAAAGCGTATGTCCCATAGCCAGCGTGATCAGTTGTTTGATAGATGAATCAAACGTAAAAGGAGCATTCAGCCCCACAACTAAACGATCCTTCTCGGCAGAATAAACTGACTTACTCAGACCAATAAGAAGATTGTTAAGGCTATGATGCTCGATCATCACACCCTTCGGAATGCCTGTTGAGCCGGAGGTATGGATTACATAAGCAAGACTGTTTTCGTCAACTCCAATATTGAGATTACTGCCGGCTTCCTGAGCAATTGCATCCAGATCAAGATCAAGCAGCACCACAGGAGGTAATTGCTCCGGCAGACGATCCAGAAGATGTTCATGAACAATAAGCGCCTGCATCGATGTTTGCTCAATGATGGCAGTCAAACGCGCCCGCGGATCCTGCCTGTCCAATGGCACGTAGGTCCCTCCGGCCTTCCATATCCCGAGTATCGCAGCAATGGTTTCCAGGGACCGTTCCAGACACACCCCCACCAGAGACTCGGCCTTTACACCCAATGCCCGAAGATAACGTGCGAATTGGTTAGCCCGAATGTTCAGTTCCCTGAAATCGATCTGTTTTTCACCCATAATCACGGCTGTTGCAGCATGATGGCGCTGAACCTGATCTTCAAATAATTCGTGAATACAGGCCCATTTGGGCACGGCAACAGGCTGACCGAGACCACATTGTAGAATCTGGCTGCACTCTTTCTGAGTCATTAAGCGCAACGCGGAAAGCTGCTGCCGTGGATTCTCGATAATCGAGTGGAGCAACGCCGAGAATTGATTGGCTAAACGGTGGATAGTAGTTTGATCAAAGAGATCGGTGCTGTACTTCAGCAGTCCCAACAGATCTGCTCCGCTCGCGGTCATAAGCAGGGTCAAATCAAATTGAGATCCAGTATTCTCCAGGCGTACCGGTTTTACCAGTGCTCCTCCAAACTCTAAAAGCGCATCCGCATTGCCGATCGATAAAGCCGCTAATGCTTCACCCTGACGTCCCGGCAATTCTTGCCAGACAAACATGGTCTGAAAAATTGGAGAGAGCCCTGCTTCGCGCTTTGGATGCAACTGATCCACCAAAAGAGGGAACGGGTAGTCCTGATGTCTGAATGCCTGAAGCGCAGTGTAACGAACCTGGTGCAGATAGGAAGTGAATGAAAGTGAACTATTGTAGCGGGAGCGCAGAACCACGGGATTAGCAAAATATCCGACCACCTGCGCAAATTCAGCCCTGCTGCGGCCGTTCGCCGGTGATCCGAGCAGTACGTCTTTCTGGCCGGAAATTCGATGCAACAAAATCTGGAATGCGCCCGCCAACAGCATGAATGCGGTAACATTTTCAGCCCGGGCGATACTTTGAACCCTGCTGTACAGATTCGCGGGGAGCCGAAGCGGTTCAGAAGCTCCACGATAAGAAAACACGCTAGGACGCGCACGATCGGCAGGAAGCTGAAGCGCCGGCAGATCTCCGCCAATCTCGGCACGCCAGTAGTTCAGCAGCGACTCCCCTTCCGGCCCGTGAATCCTTTCCGATTGCCAGCGAATGAAATCCAGATAATTGGAACGGATCTCCGGCAAATTTGCAGGATGTCCGGTGTAGTGCGCCAGATAAGCTGCACTGAGTTCCTCAAGGATGATCGCGATGGACGACAAATCAGCGATCAAGTGGTGCAGCACCAGCATGAGTATGTCATCTCCCGAAGGAAGTCCGAAGATAAGGAGCCGGACAGGAGATGCTTTGTCCAGAACAAAGGCAGCCTGTACGTGTTCTGCCAGCCGCTCTTGCAAACATGCAGCTTCGGGCTCGGAGAGATCAATGCGTCTCACATGGTGAGCACGGGAAATCGCCGCGATAGGCTGAATGGCTTGTATCGGCTCGCCGTCTTTCGTTCGGAAGACGGCACGTAACATATGGTGGCGCGCCATCACTTGTAAGAGCGCATTTTCCAGCGCTGTGGAATCCAGCCTTCCTTTAATGCGGACTGCGCTTGCCAGAGTGTATGCCGCTGAGCCAGGCGCGATCTGATATAGGATCCATAAGCCCTTCTGACCTTCTGACAAAGGCCACGGCTCGTTTTCGTGCAGCTGAGCCGGGATCGGTCGCTTTTCTTCGGAACACCCGATCTGCTCTACGATCATGCTGGCAAACTGGCTGAGCGTTGTATCTTCAAGAAGGCTGGATATCTCCACCCGTAATCCAAGTTCCAATTCAATTCGATTCGCCAGCTCTGTCGCACCAACGGAATCTATGCCTAAACCGACTAAAGACTGCTCCGATCTGATTTCGGCTGACTTCACCTTCGCGATGAGCGTCACCTGCTCGCGCAGATAAGCTTCAACCATTTCGTGACGCAACTCCGGCTCTGTTTGCAGCAGCTCAGCTCTGGTCAAGCGCTCGCCCGCAAATTCCGGCCTCCATTCGGAGCGTGGGAATGTGACGCCGGCTACCGGCTGCATCCGGTCGTTAAGATATGCGGCGCGGCAATCACCACGTTTGATCTTTCCGCTTGTCGTTTTGGGGACCGCACCCGGTTTGAGCAGGAGGACCGAATAGGCTTGAATGCCATGCTCCAACAGCACTGCCTCGCAAATGGCAGAAATCAGCTTCTCAGGTTCCGTATCCGGATGGCG